>Ga0310810_10011604_pt1 | contig 10298 bp, 5 predicted proteins | sample NCmetagenome_FD_207641 | JGI IMG/M metagenome (GOLD analysis project Ga0310810, IMG submission 207641) | Soil microbial communities from experimental microcosm in Duke University, North Carolina, United States - NC | ecosystem: Engineered > Artificial ecosystem > Soil microcosm > Unclassified ...
TTGCGGCTCGGCGCGCCGATCGGCCTCCAGTACGAGCTCGAGCTCGGGATCTTCAGTCTCGTCGGCGTGCTGATGGGCCGGCTGGGCGCCGGTGCCATGGCGGCCAATCAGGTAGCGCTGAATCTCTCTTCCATCACTTTCATGGTTCCCCTCGGCGTGTCGATCGCCGGGGCGGTGCTCGTCGGGCAGGCGATCGGCCGGGGTGACTCCGCCGAAGCGCGTCGCGCCGCGATGGCGGCGCTGGTGTGCGGCGTCGGGTTCATGCTCGTGAGCGGGATCACGATGCTCGCATTCCCGAAATTGCTCGCCCGGGCGTACACGTCGGATGCGACGGTGCAGGCGATCGCGACGACCTTGATCCCGCTCGCCGGGGTCTTCCAGGTCTTTGACGGCACCCAGGTCGTCTCGATCGGCATTCTCCGGGGAACCGGGGATACGCGCACCCCGCTCGTTGTGAACGTCGTCGGCTACTGGCTGATCGGGTTGCCACTCGCCGCCTACCTTGGGCTCGGCACCGCGCTGGGCCCGCAAGGGTTCTGGTGGGGACTGGTTGTCGGGCTTGCTGTCGTCGCTCTTATTCTCGTGGCGCGAGTGCGGGCGAGACTGCGCGGGAGGCTCGAGCGGCTGGTGGTGGAAAGCAGCGCGCCGGCAGGGGCGTGAGGGCCGAGCCGCGGTGGCCGGGCTTCTCGACCGGGTGCACATTGGGCGTACCACCCGCACCCCGGAGCGCCCATGTATCTCTCGCGTCGCGAGTTCGTGCAATACGCCGCCGTCACCGGATTGGCCGCGCCGTTGTCAGCTGCAGGTCTCGCCGCGCAGCCGGCGCCGGCCGGGCGGACTCCCGCCTCGCGGTACGCGCCACCGCCACCCTTCGAGCTCGAAGAGATCACCATTCACGAGCTGCAGGACGGCCTCAAGAGCGGCAAGTACACCTCGCGACGCCTCTGCACTGCATATCTCGCCCGGATCCAGCAGATCGACGGAGCTGGCCCGACGCTCAAGTCGGTGATCGAGACCAACCCCGACGCGCTGGCCCTGGCCGATGCCGCGGACGCGGAGCGCAAGGCGGGGAAGGTGCGCGGGCCGCTACACGGCATTCCGGTCCTGATCAAGGACAACATCGCAACCGGCGACAAGATGAGAACGACCGCCGGGTCGCTCGCCCTCGCCGACGCGCCCGCGCCGCGTGACTCCACCGTCGCGAAGCGGCTGCGCGATGCCGGTGCCATCATCATCGGCAAGACGAATCTCTCGGAGTGGGCCAACTTCCGCTCCACGCACTCGGTGAGCGGCTGGAGCGGTCGCGGCGGGTTGTGCAAGAACCCCTATGCGCTGGACCGCAACGCCTGCGGGTCGAGTTCCGGAACGGGTGCGGCGATTTCGGCGAACCTCGCCGCCGTGGGCGTCGGCTCGGAAACGGACGGCTCGATCGTCTGTCCCTCCGGGGCCAACTCCCTGGTGGGGATCAAGCCGACGCTCGGCCTCGTGTCGCGTCGCGGCATCGTCCCGATCTCCCACACCCAGGACACCGCCGGGCCGATGGCGCGGACCGTAGCCGATGCCGCGGCGCTGCTCGGCGTCCTCGCCGGTGTGGATCCGGACGACGCCGCCACTGCCGCGGCGGGCGGGCACGTCGAAGCCGACTACACGAAGTTCCTCGACCCGAACGGGTTGAAGGGTGCGCGCATCGGCGTCGCCCGGACCAAGTTCTTCGGCTATTCATCGGTCACCGACAAGCTCGTCTCGGCGGCGATCGACGCCATGAAACAGGCGGGGGCGGTGATCGTCGATCCGGCCGACATTCCCCACGCCGGTGAGTACGACGACGCGGAATTCACCGTGCTCCTGTACGAGTTCAAGGCGGATCTGAACGCCTATCTGGCGGGGCTCGGGGCCCAGGCTCCCAACAAGACGCTCGCCGACCTGATCGCCTGGAACGACCGCAATCACGACCGCGAGCTGGCCTATTTCGGACAAGAGATCTTCGCGATGGCTCAGGACAAGGGCCCGCTCACCGACGACGCCTATATCGAGGCGCTGGCGCATTGCCGCCGCCTCTCGCGGACCGAGGGGTTGGACCCCGTATTCGCCAAAGAGAAGCTCGATGCCCTGGTGGCGCCCACGGGGAGCCCGGCCTGGACAACCGATCTCGTCAACGGGGATCACTTCCTCGGCGCCTCGTCCACGCCCGCGGCGGTGGCGGGATATGCCAGCATCTCCGTTCCAGTCGGGTACGTGCACGGGCTGCCGGTCGGGATGTCGTTCATCGGGACGGCGTGGAGCGAGCCGACGTTGATCCGGCTGGCCTACGCCTACGAGCAGGCGGTGAAGCCACGGCGCGCGCCGCGCTTCCTGCCGACGGCGGACCTGTCGACATCGTGAGCGCCGGGAGACACCGACTTGCACGAGACTCGAATCGGCGGCAAGATACCAATCCTGCCGTCGTGTTCCGTTACAACCAGCCTGGAGGGACCGTGGGCAAACGTATTTGTCTGCTAATGGCCGCGCTGGTCTTTGGCGCGGCCGGAGTGTGGGCACAGGGTGGAGGAGGGAGTCGCCAGATCACGGGCGTGGTGAGCGCGGCGGGCGGCGGGCCGATCAGCGGCGTGGCCGTCACCGTGACGGGCACCGCGTTCGCCACGGTATCGCACGATGACGGTCGTTACGCCGTCAGTGCGCCGGTGGGTGCCGCGACTCTCGTGTTTCGCCGCATCGGCTTCAAGCGCAAGGAAGTGCCGGTGCCGGCCGATCAGGCGACCGCCGACGTACAGCTCGATCAGGACATCTTCAACGTCGAAGCGGTCGTCGTCACGGGGCAGCAGACCGGCGTGGAGCGCCGCAACGCGGCGATTTCCTCGACGACGCTCGCGGGTGCCGAGATCGCGTCGATTCCGGCTCCGGCACTGGACCGTGCGCTGCAGGGGCGTGTCCCCGGCGCGTACATCCAGCAGAACTCGGGCGCACCCGGCGGTGGGACGCAGGTCCAGATCCGCGGCTCCAACACGGTGGTCGGCTCGGCGGACCCGCTCTACGTCGTCGACGGCGTGATCGTGAGCAACGCCTCGATCTCCACCGGGCTGTTCGCGATCACGGCGAGCGGCAATCCCCAATCCACTCGCAATGACGGCGAGAAGCAGGACGATCCGGTCAACCGGATCACGGACCTGAATCCGAACGACGTCGAGTCCTACCAGGTCCTGCGCGGCGCGGCGGCGACCTCGATCTACGGGTCGAAGGGCGTGAACGGCGTCATCATCATCACCACGAAGCGGGGTCAATCGGGCAGACCGCAGGCGAGCATCACGCAGCGGCTCGGCTTCTCCGAGCTGCAGCGCGGTCCCGGTACGCGGTCGTTCACGGTCCCGGAGGCTCTCGATCAGTTCGGCGATACAGCCCTGATCCAATCCTACGAGGTGAACGGCGTCCTGCCGACGCACGATCACTTGCGCGAGCTGGCCGGCGATAAGCCCCTGTCCAACGAGACGCAGATCGATCTCTCGGGTGGATCGGCGGGGACGCGTTACTTCTTGTCGGGTGAGGTGAAGAACGACGGCGGCATCATCAAGAATACGGGTGCCCAGCGCCAGTCGCTGCGGGCCAACGTCGATCAGAGCTTCGCCGACAAGTTCAATCTCTCGCTGACCTCGGCATTCAGCCGCACGAGCACGCAGCGGGGATTCACGAACAACGACAACTCCGGGGCAAGCGTGACGTACGCGATCGCTTACATCCCCGGCTTCGTGCCGCTGGAACCGGTGAATGGCGTGTACCCGAATCCCGGCGGTCTCAGCTACATCGGCGCCAATCCACTGCAATCGACCGCGCTGGGGCACAACGACGAAACGGCGTTGCGCTTCGTCGGTGGCCTCAACCTGAAGTGGCAGGCGCTGCAGACTGCACGGCAAAGCCTCTCGATCGTCGGGGCCGGTGGCGCGGACTTCTTCCATCAGAAGGACGACATCCTCGCCCCGCCGGAGCTCTTCTTCGAGCAGGCGCAAGCGAGGCCCGGTCGCTCGGTGCTCAACAACGCCGATGGGCGGAACGTCAACTGGAATTTGAACGGCATCCACACGCTGACGAGCGAGAGCTGGACGGCGACCACGTCGGCAGGACTTCAGTGGGAAGACCGCTCTATTTCGCGGTCGCGGCTGATCGGCAGCGGGCTGCTCCCGGGTCAGGAGAACGTCACGCAGGGCTCGGTGCTCTCCGGCTTCGAGGAAAACACGCACGAGCGCACTGTGGCGCTGTATGGCCAGGAGCAGTGGCTCGGCATGGAGCAAAGATTGATGCTGTCCGGCGGTGTGCGGGCCGAGCGCTCCAGCGCCAACGGGGACGTGAACAAGTACTACTTCTTCCCGTCGGTGGCGGGATCGTATCGTTTGCCCGGGCTCGTGGGGCAGGGCAGCGACGTCAAGCTGCGGCTCGCCTACGGCGAGACCGGCAACCAGCCGCTGTTCGGCCAAAAGTTCACGACGCTGCAAGGAGGTGTCGTGATCGGAGGCAACGTCGGAACGACGGTCGGAGCCGTTGCGGGTGATCCGACGATTCGCCCCGAGCTCACCAAGGAGATCGAAGCTGGGGTGGACGCCAACCTGTGGGACGGTCGCGCCGACCTCGAGTTGACCCTGTACACGCGGAAAACGAGCGATCTCCTCGTGCCGGTGACGCCGCCCCCGTCGAGCGGCTTCTCGCTGGCGTTCGTCAACGGCGGGACGATCCGGAACCAGGGAATCGAGATCGGGTTGGGAATCACGCCGGTCCGCAACCCGAGCTACGATTGGCTGTTCCGGACCACGTTCACCTCGTTACGTAACAAGGTGCTCGAATTGAATCTCCCGATTCCCGCCTGCCAGCAGCCGAGTGATACCATTCCCTGCGGGTTCCGTCCGGCCAACGCGGGGTATGGGCTGTCCTATGGCGAGTTCTTCGTGCAGCGCGGCCAGCCGATCACGCAGATTATCGGCGTGGATGATCAGGGGAACACGATCTCCCTGGGCCAGGTGAATCCCAAATTCCGCTGGTCCTTCTATAACGAGTTCACCTATCATCGGGCGTCGCTGTCGTTCCTGTGGGATTGGCAGGACGGCGGTGTCGCCCAGAACCAGACGTTGTCGCTGTACGACTGCAACGTGCTCGCCCCGGACGATGGACAGGCGTCGGGGCAGGCGCGGGTCGACGCATGCCTCAACACCGGCGACGCGCGGCCGTTCGTGCAGTCGACCTCGTTCCTCAAGCTGCGCAGCGCCGAGTTCGCGCTCGATCTGCCAGAGCGGGTGGCGGCATGGTTCGGCGCCAAGTCGGCGCGCGTGAGCATCGAGGGCGTGAACCTGATCACGATCACGAACTACTTCGGCTACGATCCCGAGGTGTCGAACTACGGCTCGCAGTCGATCACGCGCAACATCGACCTCGGTCCGTATCCACCGTCGCGCCAGTTCTTCTTCTCCATCAAGGCGGGGTTCTGACCATGCGCACGAAACTTTGCGCCGTTCTGGCCGGGCTCCTCCTCGTGGGGGCCTGCAACTTCGATATTCTGAACACGAATCAGCCGACGCAGGACGATTTGATCAATAATCCCACGCGGGACAAGCTGTCCGCGGCGGCGACGGGCCTGTTTGCGAACGCGCGCACCGGAATCCAGGGGTTTATCTGGAGGCTGGGCTCGATGGGCCGCGAGGGGATCAACCTCTCGGGCAACAACCAGCCCGACTTCATCGAGCCGTATTTCGGTCCCATCAACGGGGGTGGTTCGTTTGGCGGCACCCAGTGGGGTGATCGCTACACGGCGATCCGCAGCGGCAACATTTATCTCGCCGCCCTCGCCAACGACAATGACCTCTCCGCCGCTGAGAAGGCAGCGTCGAGCGGCTTCGCCAAGACGATGAACGCCCTGGCATTGCTGTACATCGTCGAAGCGCGGGCAGGGCTCGGCGCACCGGTGGATGTCGGTCGCGATGTCACGGCGGGCCCGGCCCCGTTTGTGTCCGAGGACTCGGTCTACGGCTACATCCTGGGGCTGCTGAACAGCGGGCAGAGTGACCTCGCGGCGGGGAGCGCGGCATTTCCCTTCCCGGTGCCCCCGGGGTTCACGGGTTTCGACACACCCGCGACGTTCAACCAGTTCAATCGTGCGCTGGCCGCGAAGGCGTACAACCTGCGTGCCACGGCGGGATGCGGCGGCAACCCCGGGGCGTGCTACACCGACGCGATCACCGCTCTGGGAACGTCATTCCTCGATCCATCGCCCGCGTCGTTCGCCGGGGGAGTCTTCTTCGACTTCTCGACCGCCCCTGGGGACGCGCAGAACACACTGTCCGACCCGCTCAGCGGGCTCACCTTCTTTGCGCTGCAGGACGACACGGCGCAGGCGGACACGCAATCGACCGGGCAGAAGGACCAGCGTGCGCTCGACAAGATCGCGCCCGCGGGCATCGTGCAGAACCTGAGCGCTATTCCCATCCCCGGTGAGCTGAAGTTCACGGTATTCCTGACCGGCGGCGCTGCCGATCCGGGTCACTCGATCCCCATCATCCGGGACGAGGAGCTGATTCTGCTGCGCGCCGAAGCCGAATGGTTCACCGGCGCCAAGGCTGCGGCGTTGACGGACCTGAACCTGGTGCGACAGAACTCGGGCGCCCTGCCCGCGACGACGGTCGGGTCCGGGGATGCAGATTCGGTTTTCGTGAAGGCGCTGCTCTACGAGCGTCGCTTCTCGCTCCTCTGGGAGCAGGGCACGCGCTGGATCGATGCGCGTCGCTTCGGCCGGCTGAGCGACATTCCGGTCGCTGTGCCGGGCGGTCACGTTCCGTCGGTCATGCCGATTGCGAAGTCTGAATGCGACGCTCTCGGCCTCGCCCTCGGTCCATTGGCGCAGGATCAGAACGTGGTGACCTGCACACCGCTGACACCGTAGGGACGGTAGGGGACGGTAGGGGACGGTAGGGAACGGTAGGGGACGGTAAGGGGAAACGGCCGAGGCAGGGTTGCCCCGGCCGTTTTTCGCTCCAACCCCTACCGTCTCCTACCGTCCCCTACCGTCTCCTACCGTCAGTCGTCAGAACGTCAGCTCCACGCCAATCCGGGCAACCCGCCCAGGTGCGTAGAAACGCCAGGAGCCGAGGAAGGCGTTGAAGTACGCGTCGAGCGCCGCGGTCTGCTCGTTCGCGTCATAGACCCCGTCGCCGTTCCCGAAGCGCTGCTCGACCAGACGGAGCGCCGCGCAGTCCACCGGGCCCGAGGTCGTCCCGGTCCACGTACTGCAGTCGGGTCGCAGATCGATTGCGTTTCCCGAGAGCAGTGTCCCATTCTGAGAGGCCTCGATGCGCAGGCTCGCGAACTCCGGGCTCAACACGTTCGTTTGGTAGAGCGTGTTCGACTGGGCTCCATTCTCCGTATACGCGCCGAGGATGTTGCGGATGCTCAGGGCATTTCGCAGTTCGGCGTAGAGCGATAGCTGCGACCCTTCAATCGCGATCTCTTTCCGTAACCGCAGGTCGACGCTTTTCGTCCATGGAAGACGCGCATTCGGCTTCGAACCAAAGAGAAAGAGTGTAGGGTCGACGTCGTCGAACACCGTAGTGCCACTCCCCGTGTTGGCATTATGTACGTACGGGATTCCGCTCTCGGCGTGGAACAGGATGACCGCCGAGAGCCCCCGCAACGCGGGCCCCACCGTCCGAGGCGTCGCCACCATGCCGAGTGCGCCGATCGACTGAATAGTGGACCCCTGGCTCCGCGCGAGGCCGTACACGAGCCGGCCGCTCACGTCGGATGCCGCGTCCCATTGGACGGCGCCTTCGACACCCGCGGCACCGATCGAGTCGATCGGGGTGACCACGGACATATTCTGTGTTCTCCCGGGGTTTGCAGGGTCGTCGAATGGCTCGATCAGCTGCACGTACAGCGCCCGATGGGTGAGGTAGCCGTCGAGATCGAAGGTGAGCCGGTTTTCAACCGCATGGCTGACCCCGAGCGCTGTCGTCGTCGTGCTGACGTACTTCACGTCGCGGCCGAACGGCGCAAAGCTGGATGTGAACGCGAGATCGGCGTTGGATCCGCCGAACACCCGCGCCGCACCCGGCGGCTCGACGACGCGGCTGACGTCCAGTCGCAGGGTGGTGGTCGGCGTGGCCTGCCATGCGGCCCGGAGCTGAGGGGAGAGGGCGGTCTTTCCGGTCGCGGTGCGGTACACGCGGGCCAACGATCCACTATATGCGGAATCGTCCACGCCGCTCTGTGGATTCCAGGCGGGGTTGCTGAAGATCCGCCCCGGCACGAGGGGAACCGAACCGCCCGGTGTGAACCGGTCGAGGCGGGCACCAACGTCGACGGTCAGCCGTGGCCACGTGATCCGATCCGCCGCGAACATGCCGAAACGGTGAGGGTGGGCAATCCACGCATCGAGGCCGATCTCGGTAAGCATTGTCCCCTGATACGACCGCTGCGTGGCGCGCGTGTAGTCGCCTCCGACGCGCACATGGTTGCGCGACCCGAGATCCCAGTCGACCCAGACTCGAGTATCGAACCGATTCTCAGACGCAATGGCAAGATCGCCGTTGCTCCCCGACGTCGGCCAACCCGCAACGAGCCCATAGGGATTCAAGCGATACGGCTGAACGTTGCGGAGGCTGGTCTGGTTCAGGAACGGCACGCGGAGCCCGGCATTGGAGCGGATGTTGCGAATGATCTGGTCGGTGGCCCTGGGGATGCTGTCACTGCCCAGGAAGGCGAGTCGCGACCATTCGATGGCCAGGGCAGGATCGGCGGTGGCTGCCTGGGACACGGCCGTAAGCAAGCCGCTGCTCGACCCATCATGTCCCAGAGCGATGACGGCATGCACCGTCGGGCCTCCGATGCCCGATTGCAGTGGCTCCACCCAGTTTGCCACCATGAGGCGCGAGGTCGTCCAGGCACCGGCGAACAAGGCCGTGTCGCCGATGTCTGGACCGGGAAAGAACCGCCGCTGTACGTCCGAGATGAGCCCGGTAAGCGAAAGGGATGCGCTTCCGAAGGCCAGCGTCACCTTTCCCTGTCCCCGGCGTTCGCTGATCCAATCGAGCGGTCGCGCGAGCCCGTTCGACTCGATGTAATTGGGCACCGTTATCCCCGTCACGACGGTATCCACGCCGCCCCAGACGAAGCTCGGCTGGTCCGCTGCGCCCGCGCCGCGGTACGCCGAGCGTTGTCCCGTAATTTCGCCGGCGAGAAACCAAGACACGCGCGGACCTGCCGGACCGCCCGCCGAGGCGACGAAGCGATTGTAGATGGGACCGCTCGCGGCCATGAGGTGAGGCTCGAACCGGGTACCTCCCGAGGAGGTGGTGTACTCGATGACTCCGCCGCCCGCTCGGTCGACGAGCTCGACGCCGGCCGGTCCACGGGTCACTGCGATCGCTTCCACCCCATCCGTGGAGAGCGTGAGTGCCGGCACGCCGCTCGTGAGGTTGCGGATCGGCACGCCGTCCACGTACACCGCGGCGGCGTCTCGACCCCCACCGCGCAGGCTGAGACCGTCCCCGGCGCCGATGCCGAAGGCCATTCCGCGGCGCACCACTCCGGGGACGAGAGTCAGCGCCTCCCGCGGGTCATCGATCGGAAGCCGCAGGAGCAGCGAACGGGACAGGGTCGTCCGGGCTCCCGACCCGCTCGAGTCCGACCGGAACGAGGTGTCGGGAGACTGTGGGGCGGAGGGCGCTCCCTGCAGCATTGCGGCGAGGGCGAAGAGCGTGGCAGTGTTCATGACCAACGTTACGATCGGGGCCGAGCATGCAACAAGTCGTCCAGCGCCTACAGCGTCTCGCCCGCTTGTGGGACTCTGCCATTCGCCTACCTGGCGGAATCGCGATCGGTATCGATCCCCTCATCGGGCTGGTGCCCGGCGTCGGCGACGCCGTCGGCGCCCTGGTCTCCGGCTACATCGTGCTCGAGGCGGCGCGGCTCGGCGTACCGGCCGTCACGCTGTTGCGGATGCTCCTGAACATCGCGATCGACGCCCTGATCGGGTCGATACCGCTGGCGGGCGATCTCTTCGACTTCGCCTGGAAGTCGAATCTCAAGAACGTCGCGTTGGTCGAGCACCACTTCGCCGATCCGAGCCGGGCCGTCCGGGCGAGCCGCTCCTGGCTCATCGTCGTGATCGTCTCGCTGGTCCTGCTCGCCGCCCTGGGAATCGCGGCGGGTTGGCTCGTCGCGCGTGCGCTGATCCGGCTGGTCTGACGCGGCCGAACCGCGTTGACAGCGGCCTGCCGCGCCGGTACGCTCTGGGCCGTCCATTTCTTGCGTGGAGGCTGGATGCGCGC
>Ga0310810_10011605_pt1 | contig 10298 bp, 21 predicted proteins | sample NCmetagenome_FD_207641 | JGI IMG/M metagenome (GOLD analysis project Ga0310810, IMG submission 207641) | Soil microbial communities from experimental microcosm in Duke University, North Carolina, United States - NC | ecosystem: Engineered > Artificial ecosystem > Soil microcosm > Unclassified ...
GATCACCGAAATCGTCGAGTAGGTATCACGAGCAGGTATCAGGAGCAGGTATCAGGATTCCTGATCCCTGATTCCTTCAGGAAACAACGATGTCAATGTTCAGCGACAAGATCCGAATCCGTCTGAAGGCCTACGACTCGCGGATTCTCGACCAGTCGACCGGCGAGATCGTCGAGACGGCCAAGCGGACGGGTGCGCGGCTGGCCGGTCCGATTCCACTGCCGACGGCGAAGAACAAGTGGACGGTGCTCCGTTCGCCGCACGTCGACAAGAAATCGCGCGAGCAGTTCGAGATCCGCACGCACAAGCGGCTGATCGACATCTTCGAGCCGACGCCGCAGACGGTGGACGCGCTGATGAAGCTCGATCTGCCCGCGGGTGTCGACGTCGAGATCAAGGCGTTCGGCAAGGAACACGGGAAGTAGCCCAAGGATTCTGTGATGGTGACAGGAATCATCGGAAAAAAAGTCGGCATGACGCAGTTGTTCGCCGCCGATGGGACGGTCGCTCCGGCCACCGTCATCAAGGCGGGCCCGTGCGTCGTCGCCCAGGTGAAGACGGTGGCCACCGACGGCTACGAGGCGGTGCAGCTCGGACTCGTCGACGCCCGGCCGACGAAAGAGAACAAGCCGAGCCAGGGGCACTTCAAGAAGGCCGGCGTGCCGCCGACGCGCGTGCGCCGCGAGCTGAAGGTGGCGGCCGGTGGCGAGGCGCCGAAGGCGGGTGACACGGTCAACGTCGGCATCTTCGCGGAGAACGATCGCGTCGACGTCATCGGCACCAGCCGCGGCAAGGGCTTCCAGGGTGTGGTCAAGCGCCATCACTTCGCCGGCGGCCGCGCGACGCACGGTTCGATGTTCCACCGCGCACCCGGCTCGATCGGTGCCTCGTCGTTCCCCTCGCGTGTCGTCAAGGGCATGCGCATGGCGGGGCACATGGGCGCGGACCGGGTGACGGTGCGCAACCTCAAGGTGCTGAAGGTCGACGCCGACAACAACCTGCTGCTGGTTGAGGGCGCGGTGCCCGGTGGTCCGAACACCGTGGTCGTGATCCGGAAGGCGGTTGCCGCCAAGAAGATCAAGGTCGCGCAGGCGGAACCGGTGAAGAAGAAGGGCAAGAAATAGCTGGTAGCCGGTAGCCAGTGGCCAGTGGGTTGCCCACCAGCCACGAGCCACGAGCCACGAGCCAGAGATAGCTATGCAGATTGACATCGTCAACTCGCAGAACCAGAAGATCGGGACGTTCGACGTGAACGACGCCGTGTTCGGCGGCCGCGTCAAGAGCGATCTGATCCATGAGTCGGTGGTGCGGGCGAACGCCGCGGCGCGCCGTGGCACGCACGCGACCAAGACCCGCGCGATGGTGAGCGGCAGCGGCAAGAAGCCGTGGCGGCAGAAGGGCACGGGCCGCGCCCGCGCCGGCGAGATCCGCAATCCCCTCTGGCGCAAGGGCGGCACGGTGTTCGGACCGCAGCCGCGCAGCTACGACTACAAGGTGCCGCTGAAGGTGGAGAAGGGCGCGCTCAGAGCCGCGCTGACACAGAAGCTGCGTGACGGCGCGGTGACGATCGTCGATGCGCTCTCGGTGGCCGAGATCAAGACGAAGGCGGCGGCCGAGATGTTGAAGCGCCTCGGCGTCGCAGGCAAGACGCTGCTGGTGGACGTGAAGCCGGAAGACAAGCTGTCGCTGTCGGTGCGCAACATCGAGGGCGTGCGGGTTCTGCCGAGCAACCGGATCAGCGCGCGCGACGTGATCGACACGCGCCGGGTCGTAATGACCCGGGCCGCACTCGAGAAATTGCAGGAGGCCCTGGGATAAAGGGCTACAGGCTACGGACTACGGGCGTCGGACGAGGCCCGAAGCCTGGAGCCCGCAGTCCGGAGCCCGGTCAAGCATCATGAAACTGACTGACGTCATCCGCCGTCCGCTGGTTACCGAGAAGACGACGACCCTCCGCGAGGATGGTCGCACGCTGGTCTTCGAAGTATCGCGCGACGCGAACAAGATCGACATCAAGCGCGCCGTCGAGTCGCTGCTCGGGTCGAAGGTCGAGAGCGTCCGCACGTCGCTCACGCACGGCAAGTTCAAGCGCCAGGGCAAGTTCGTCGGCCGCCGCTCGGACTTGAAGAAGGCGTACGTGAAGCTGCGGGAAGGCGAGAAGCTGCCGGAATTCCTGCAGGGAGCCTGAAGCAATGCCTATTAGGAAATTCAATCCGACGTCCCCGGGCACCCGGTTCAAGACGGTGCAGACGTTCGACGACATCACGACGAACGAGCCGTACGCGCCGTTGACCGAAAAGCTGCACCGCTCGGGCGGCCGCAACAACCAGGGCGAACTGACGTCGTGGTGGCGCGGCGGTGGCCATAAGCGGCTGTACCGCGTCATCGACTTCAAGCGTGACAAGAAGAACATCCCGGCGAAGGTCTCGACGGTCGAGTACGACCCGAATCGTTCGGCGCGGATCGCGCTGCTGACGTACGCGGACGGCGAGAAGCGCTACATCCTGCAGCCGGTGGGCGTGAAGGTGGGCGATACGGTGGTGGCCGGCGACAGCGTCGACATCCTGCCGGGCAACTGCCTGCCGCTGAAGAACATCCCGCTGGGCACGACGATTCACAACGTCGAGTTGCGGCCGGGCAAGGGCGGCCAGATCGCGCGCAGCGCGGGGTCGTCGGTGCAGCTGGTGGCGCGCGAAGGCGAGTACGCGTCGGTGCGCATGCCGTCCGGCGAGATCCGCAAGATCAACGTCGAATGCGTCGCGACGATCGGGCAGGTCGGCAACCTCGATCACGAGAACGTGTCGATCGGCAAGGCCGGCCGCAGCCGCTGGCTCGGCAAGCGCCCGCACGTTCGCGGCGTGGCAATGAACCCGGTCGATCACCCGCTCGGCGGCGGTGAAGGCAAGACCTCCGGCGGCCGTCACCCGGTGACGCCGTGGGGCCAGCCGACCAAGGGCTACAAGACGCGCACCCGCAAGACGACGGACCGCTTCATCGTCCAGCGGAGACAGAAGTAAACGTGGGGCGAGCCGTGCCAGGCTCGCCCGGCGGACCTGACACGGTCCGCTCCACGGACTGAATGCTATGAGCAGATCATTAAAAAAGGGACCGTTCGTCGATACGCCGCTGCTCGAGAAGCTCGAGGGGCTCAATCGCACGAACGAGAAGAAAGTGATCAAGACGTGGTCGCGCCGGTCGACGGTGGTACCGGAGATGGTGGGCCACACGATGGCGGTGCACAACGGGAAGAAGTTCATCCCGGTGTACGTGACCGAGAACATGGTCGGCCACAAGCTCGGTGAGTTTGCGCCGACGCGGACGTTCAAGGGGCACACCACCAAGACGGAGAAGGCGGCGGCGCCGGCGCCGGCGGCTCCCGGAGGCAAGTCGTAGTCATGGCTGTCGAGGCACAGGCGACCGCGCGCGGCATCCGCACCTCGGCCCAGAAGGCGGGCCTGGTGTGCGAGCTGATTCGCGGCAAGAACGTCAACCAGGCGCTGGCGACGCTGCAGTTCACGCCGAAGACGATCGCGCGCGATCTGGCGAAGGTGCTGCGCTCGGCGGTGGCGAACGTCCAGGCGAAGGACGGGTTCAGCGGCGACATCGAACGTCTCTATGTGTCGGCGTGCTACGCCGATCAGGGGCCGTCGATGAAGCGGGTGCGCCCGGCGCCGATGGGGCGCGCCTACCGCGTGGTCAAGCGGACGGCGCACCTGACGGTGAAGGTGAGCGAGCGTCCGGTGAAGATTGCCAGGGTCAGTGGCGAGGCGCCGAAGGCGTCCGCCGCCGGCGTGAAGAAGACGAGCCGCGGCAAGAAGGCCGCGGCGGCGACGGCCTAACGCAGGAGCGACAGTGGGTCAGAAAGTTCATCCGTACGGATTCCGCCTCGGCTTCAACAAGACGTGGCGTTCGCGGTGGTACTCGGACAAGGACTACGCGAAGCTGCTGCACGAGGATCTGGCGCTGCGCCAGAGCCTGAAGAAGCGCTTCTCGCATGCCGGCGTCTCGCGGATCGAGACGGAACGCGCCGCGAACAACCTGAAGATCGACATCTACACCTCGCGTCCGGGCATCATCATCGGGCGCAAGGGGACCGAAGTCGACAAGTTGAAGCAGGAAATCCAGAAGCGCACCAACCGGCAGGTCTTCATCAACATCCAGGAGATCCAGAAGCCGGAACTGGAGGCGCAGTTGATTTCGGAATCGGTGGCGGTGCAGCTGGAAAAGCGCGTCGCCTTCCGCCGCGCGATGCGCAAGGCGGTCGAGTCGGCGCTGCGTTTTGGCGCCCGCGGCATCAAGGTGCGCGTCAGCGGCCGGTTGAACGGCGCGGAAATCGCGCGCTCGGAGTGGTATCTGCACGGCCAGTTGCCGCTGCAGACGCTGCGCGCCGACATCGACTACGGCTTCGCCGAAGCGAACACGACATACGGGCAGATTGGCGTGAAGGTGTGGCTCTACAAGGGCGAGCGCCTGGTGCCGCGTGTCGGCCGTGACGAGGAATATCGCGACCGCGGCCCGCGGCGGCCGCAGGAACGGCGCGCCTAGCGCGCAGGACGTTCGCGCTTCCGGGTGCTGTGTTCTCTGGTCGTGTTCAGGTTCGATCTTGAATGCGCGAAGCACGAGCCGGACGTGAACACGAACTGAGCAGTCAGCACCGGGAATCGTGAACGGTAAGGAACAGACATCATGTTGATGCCGAAGAAGGTCAAGTACCGCAAGCAGCAGCGCGGGCGCATGGCCGGCAAAGCGTGGCGCGGATCGGATGTGTCGTTCGGCGACTATGGCCTGAAGGCGATGGAGCCGTGCTGGATGACCGCGCGGCAGATCGAGGCGGCGCGCGTCGCGATGACACGGTTCATCAAGCGCGGCGGCAAGATCTGGGTGCGGGTGTTCCCCGACAAGCCGATCACGAAGAAGCCGCAGGAAACGCGCATGGGCAAGGGCAAGGGCGCGCCGGAAGAATGGGTGTGCGTCATCCGACCGGGCAAGATCCTCTTCGAGATGGAAGGGGTCAGCGAGACCGACGCGCGGCGCGCCATGCAGCTGGCCGCGGCGAAGCTGCCGATTGCCACCAAGTTCGCGACGCGGTTCGCCGAGGAATCGGCGTCGTAGCGCCGTGGGCGGGCCTCGCCGGTCCGCGGGAGAGAACGATGAAGGTCGAAGAGATCCGCGAGCTCGACGTCGACACGTTGCGCGTGCGCGAAAAGGAACTGGACGATCAGCTGTTCCGGCTGCGCATCCAGAAGTCGATGGGCCACCTGGAAGCGCCGGCGAAGGTCAGTGGCGTCCGTAAGGACCTGGCGCGCATCAAGACGATTCTGCGCGAGAAGACGAAGTAGCTATCTATATGAGCGTCAAAGCACAACTGACCGGCACGGTCGTCAGCGACAAGATGGACAAGACGGTGGTCGTGGCCGTCGAGCGCCAGGTACGGCACGGCGTTTACGGCAAGAGCCAGAAGAAGACGTCGAAGTTCGTGGCGCACAACGAGAACAACGAGGCGAAGGCCGGCGACGTCGTCGCGATCGCCGAGTCGCGTCCGCTCAGCGCGCGCAAGCGCTGGATCGTGACGCGCGTGGTCGAGAAGGCGCAGCAGATTTAGGAACGTTCGAATCGTCCGGGCGCTCGCTGCGTTCGAACCGTTCGTGGAGACAAAGCCATGATTCAGATGCGTTCCATTCTCGACGTCGCCGACAACTCCGGCGCCAGGAAGATCTCGGTGATCAACCCGATCGGTGGCTCGACCGGCCGCTACGCCCGTCTCGGCGACATCGTCACCGCGTCGGTAAAGGAAGCGACGCCGGACGGCACGGTCAAAAAGGGGCAGGTCGTGAAGGCGGTGATCGTGCGCACGGCCAAGGAGCAGCGCCGCCGCGATGGCAGCTACATCCGGTTCGACCGGAACGCCGCCGTGCTGGTCAACGACAACAACGAGCCGATCGGGACCCGCGTGTTCGGGCCGGTGGCGCGCGAGCTCCGCGAGCGGCGGTTCATGAAGATCATCTCGCTCGCGCCGGAGGTCCTCTAATTCTGAATTCAGAATTCTGAATTGATTGTTATGTCGAAACTGCAAACACCCATTCGCCGCAATGACCAGGTCGTGGTGACGACCGGCAAGGACAGCGGCAAGCGCGGCCGCGTGCTGAAGGTGCTCCCGACGAGAAACCGGGTGATCGTCGAGGGCGTGAACATGATCAAGCGTCACACACGTCCGAACCCGCAGAAGAACATCCAGGGCGGGATCGTCGAGCGCGAAGGCGCGATGCACGCCAGCAACGTGCAGTTGCTGTGCCCCGAGTGCGGCAAGAAGACGCGCATCGGGCACCGCATCGAGGGCGATCGCAAGGTACGGATCTGCCGCAAGTGCGAGGGAGTGGTCGACAAATGAGCCGCCTGAGGGAGAAGTACGCGAAGGACGTCGTGCCGGCGCTCACGAAAGAGTTCGGCTACAAGAACGTGATGGCGATTCCGAAGATTCAGAAGGTCGTCATCAATATGGGCCTGGGCGAGGCGACGTCGAACGCGAAGATCGCGGACACGGGCGCCGACGAGCTCGGCAAGATCACGGGCCAGAAGGCAATGATCCGGCGCGCGACCAAGTCGATCGCGCAGTTCAAGCTGCGCCAGGGCATGCCGGTGGGCGCGATGGTGACGCTCCGCGGCGAGCGCATGTACGAGTTCCTCGATCGGTTGATCACGATCGCGCTGCCGCGCGTCCGTGATTTCCGCGGCGTCTCGCCGAAGGGATTCGACGGCCGCGGCAATTTCACGCTCGGCCTGCGCGATCAGTTGCTGTTCCCCGAGATCGACTACATGAAGGTCGACAAGGCGCGCGGCATGAACGTGTCGGTCGTGACGACGGCGAAGACCGACGAAGAAGCCCGCAAGCTGCTGCAGCTCATGGGCATGCCTTTCAGGACCAACTAGGGCTCCGGACTACGGACTACGGACTACAGGTGAGAACGCGGAGACAGGTCGGACGACGGGGCCCGACGGCCGAAGCCCGAAGCCTGTAGCCGACAAGGATCGAAGAATGGCTACGACTGCAAAGATCGCCAAGGAAGCCAAGGCGCCGAAGTTCAAGATCCGGCTGCGCAACCGCTGCCGCCTCTGCGGCCGCCCGCGCGCCTACATCCGCAAGTTCGCCATGTGCCGGCTCTGCTTCCGCAAGCTGGCGCTCGAGGGCGACGTCACGGGTGTGACGAAGAGCTCCTGGTAACGGGTTAACTTCCAACTCCCGAAGGCCAACGCCCAATCGATTGGGCGTTGTGGAGTTGGGAATTGGGAGTTGAAGAGAGATAGAAGAGATGACAGATCCGATTTCCGACATGATCACGCGCATCCGCAACGCGGTCACCGCCAAGCACACGCGTGTCGACATGCCCGCCAGCAAGCTGAAGGCGGAGATTGCGCGGATCCTCCAGGACGAGGGTTACATCCAGGGCTTCCGCACGGTCGACGAGCCGGCGGCGCGCGACGGGCGCCAGCCGCGTCAGGTGATCCGCCTGTTCCTGAAGTACGGTCCGCACGGCGAAAAGGTGATCAGCGGCCTCGAGCGCATCAGCCGGCCCGGCCGCCGGGTCTATCTCGGCGTCGAGGACGTGCCGACAGTGCTCGGCGGGCTCGGCACGAGCATCCTGACGACGTCGCGTGGAGTCATGACCGGGCGTGCCGCGAAGAAGGCGGGCGTCGGCGGCGAAGTTCTCTGTAACGTGTGGTAACCAGTCATGTCTCGAATCGGTAAGAAACCAATTCCGATCCCCAAGGGTGTCACCGTGAAGGTCAACGCCGGGGCGGTCGAAGTGAAGGGCCCGAAGGGGCAGATGCGGCAGGCACTGCCACCGGGCATCGCGTTCGCGCAGGACAGCTCGGCTGACGGTGGGGGCGCGCTCGTCGCGAAGATGGAGCGCGAGGACCAGGAGCTGAGGAAGTTCTACGGTCTGGCGCGCAGTCTCGTGGCCAATGCTGTCACCGGTGTCACCGAAGGCTTCAAGAAGGAGCTCGACATCGTCGGTGTCGGCTACCGGGCGGAGTTGAAGGGCAAGCAGGTACACTTCGCGCTCGGTTACTCGCATCCCGTGATCTTCGACATCCCGAGCGGGATCGACATCGCCATCGACAAGCAGACGCATGTCACGGTGACCGGTGTGGACCGGCAGCTCGTCGGCCAGGTGGCGGCGAACATCCGCCGCATGCGCAAGCCCGACCCGTACAAGCAGAAGGGCGTCCGCTACACCGGCGAAGTACTGAAGAAGAAGGTCGGAAAGACCGGAGCGAAGTAATGCGCATCAAGACTCGTGAAGATCGGCGTGACCGGATCAAACACCGGATCCGCAAGCGGGTGGGCGGCACCGAGCAGCGCCCGCGGCTGACGGTGTTCCGCAGCGTTGCGCACATGTACGTGCAGGTCGTCAACGACATGACCGGGCAGACGATCGCGTCGGCGTCGAGCATCGAGCCGGCCGTCAAGGGTGCGCTCGCGACGAGCGCGAAGGGCGGCAACATCGAGGGCGCCAAGGCGATCGGCAAGACGATCGCGGAGCGGCTGCTCGAGAAGGGCGTCAAGCGCGTGGTGTTCGACCGCAACGGCTTCCTCTATCACGGGCGCGTGAAGGCGGTGGCCGAAGCCGCGCGCGAAGCAGGCCTGGAGTTTTAGGCGCAGCCGAATGAAGCCTTTTGAAGGAATGGTCCACTAGATGGCACTCATGAATCGCGATCGGGAGAAGGTTGACTCCTCACAGCTCGAGATCAAGGACACCGTCGTCTCGATCAACCGCGTGACGAAGGTGGTCAAGGGCGGCAAGAACCTGAGCTTCAGCGCGCTGGTGGTTGTCGGCGACGGCGCCGGCGTGGTCGGCTTCGGCGTCGGCAAGGCCAAGGAAGTGCCGTCGGCGATCAAGAAGGGGATCGAGGCCGCGAAGAAGAACCTGATCCGGGTGCCCCTGAAGGGGACGACGATCCCTCACCAGGTAGTGGGCCGCTTTGGTTCGGGCAGTGTGCTGTTGAAACCGGCGCCGGAAGGCACGGGCCTGATCGCCGGCGGTGCCGTGCGTGCCGTGGTCGAGAGCGCGGGCATCCAGAACGTGCTGACGAAGTCGCTCGGGTCGGCGAACCCGCACAACGTCGTGCGCGCGACCTTTGCCGGGCTCATGGGCCTGAAGGATCCGGCGCTGGTGGCGCGGATGCGCGGCAAGGAAGAACAGGAGCTCGTCGGAGCGTAAGCCATGGCGAAGAAGACTGCGAAGAGCACCGCGAACACAGTCACGGTCACGCTCCGCAAGAGCACGATCGGGTTCAACAAGACGCAGGCGAAGACCGTGCAGGGCATGGGACTGCGCCGGATCAACCACAGCGTGGAGCTGCCGGATACGCCGGCGACGCGCGGGATGATTCACAAGGTGAGGCACCTCGTCGAGGTGAGCGAGTAGGGGAATTTGCGAATTGACGGATTGACGGGTTGACGAATTTGGAAGCGCGGGGCGTGAACTCCCACGATCCATTCATCAATTGGTCGATTCGTCCATTCGTCGATTCGGAGAACAGTGATGGATCTCAGTAATCTCAAGCCTGCCGAAGGCTCGAAGCACTCGAAGAAGCGCGTCGGCCGCGGCCACGGCACCGGCCAGGGGGTGCAGGCCGGGCGCGGGCACAAGGGTGCGAAATCGCGTTCGGGCTTCAAGTTCAAGCGCGGGTTCGAAGGCGGCCAGATGCCGCTGCACCGGCGCATCCCGAAGCGCGGGTTCTACAACGAATTCCGCACGGAGTACGCCGTCGTCAACCTCGATACACTGGCCGAGCGGTTCGAGGCGGGCACGACGATTACGCCGGCGCTCCTGGTCGAGAAGGGGCTGATCAACAACGCCCGCCGACCGGTCAAGGTGCTGGCGCGGGGCGACATCGCGAAGAAGTTGACGGTGCAGGCGCACAAGTTCAGCGGCAAGGCCGCGGAGAAGATCGCCGCCGCGGGCGGGGCGGCCGAAGTGCTGGCCGCGTCCAAGAAGGAAGCCGAAAAGTAGACGGGGAGAGCCCGGCCGCGGCCGGGCGGGCTGGAACCATGGAAAACAACCCTCTCAAGAACCTGTTCTCCGTTCCCGACCTGCGGAACCGGATCCTGTTTACGCTGGGTCTGCTCGCCGTCTATCGGGTGGGCAGCCGCATCCCGACGCCGGGTGTGAACCAGGATGCGCTGCTGCTGCTGGCCGACCAGACGAAGAACACGATGTTCGGGTTGTACGACATGTTCTCGGGCAACAACCTGTCGAAGGTGACGATCTTCGCGCTCGGCGTGATGCCGTACA
>Ga0310810_10011606_pt1 | contig 10297 bp, 14 predicted proteins | sample NCmetagenome_FD_207641 | JGI IMG/M metagenome (GOLD analysis project Ga0310810, IMG submission 207641) | Soil microbial communities from experimental microcosm in Duke University, North Carolina, United States - NC | ecosystem: Engineered > Artificial ecosystem > Soil microcosm > Unclassified ...
GCGTCCTCGATACCTTTTCTTGCCAGAATCCGAGACGGAAAAAGAATATTAATCGTTTCATCGCCACATGTAGAACTAGCCGTCACATGTCCTCTTGTCTCAATTGGCGGGAAGAAGTGTAGGACATGTGCGCGATCGGCAATTTCAGGCGCGACCTCCAGATAGCTATCCCGATAATAATGGCTGCCAAATATAATCATATCGTCCGGCCTGTTTGCAAACAGGCGCTTGACGAAGCTAACTTCAGCGTCGAAGTTTTTGAATGAACCAAACATCCGTTCTGGTATGTGTGGAGTGTTATGTATCGTTAATACGGTTGGATACAAGGTTGCAGGCATGACAGAACTATATACGAAGTACGGCATAACATTATGTATGTGTACTAATTCAGGCTGGATCAACGTAAGCACTTGCTTCATTGCCGGCATACACTCGTAGATGTTTAGCGAATCATCATCGAAGCCAGGAATGTAATGAATCGTACAGTTATTCCACTGACGCACGCCGAATCCTCGCTCGGCCGTCACAAGATGTACTTCATGTCCTTGTTTAGCAAAGTGAATCATGAGTTCCTGGGTGTAGGTTTCTCCCCCGCCAATCAGAGGCAGGAAACGAGAATTGACCAAGGCAATTTTCATATCGTAATACAGTAGCATAAAGTAGCTAATTCTGCAATATTACATAGTAATACATTATACTTGAGCAATAATTCTGTCGATGGGCGCAATACTGCTGTAGGCAATATAAAATGCCCCGAGACAATGTGCTAAGGGCATAGAAAAGCAAAAGTATGGAGCCACGATCGGGGGTCGAACCCGAGACCTCATCCTTACCATGGATGCGCTCTACCAACTGAGCTATCGCGGCACGCGAAAATAACCTCTCGAATTGTATCAAAAATAGCGTATTTAGCCAACTGGCATATTGCGCAAGCGGCACTATTCGTTATTGTCGTCGATGTTCACTTTAATGTACACGTAAACCGGGCCTGTCTCTATCTGTGCAGGGCTGCCAGGTTTTGGATATCCGTGACGAAAAGCTATTGCGTCGTGAAATGCCTTAGTCTCTATACTAACCCGTATATATTCACCCATACTATTAACATAGTGGTTTTGCTTGGCCACTTCACCGTAATCTGGTCCTGCAATTTTCGTGAAACCAGCCACTTTAATGCGCTTATCGAGGTCGGCGAACGTCTCTTCTCTGCCTGCATTGCGCGTATAGGTCATGCTCGATGCAAAGCTGCGGCCGGAGTCCCATGAATATGGAATTTTTGGGCCGATAATATCTGCACTTTGCACACGGTAACTCGAGTCAAGATGTAAGTGCTCATAAATTGAAGTGATATGGTCACGACGCTCATTAGCGACGATTAACTGTCGTGACAGGATAAGGGCGAATGTACTGAGCGAAATTAGCACGAGAAGTCCAAACAGCACCATTGCATACAGCGCCTTAGACTTTCGGAAATGAATATGTGTCTTGGTGTTGCTAATATGTTTGTGTTTGCTCGTACGTTTTTTTGCTGGCATGAACGCAGTATAGCATAAGCCCTATGTAACAGTTGTCAAATACCTCCGTATCAGGTATGATAATCCATGTAGCAAATGCCGCTTTAGCTCAGCTGGTTAGAGCAACTGTTTTGTAAACAGTAGGTCCTCGGTTCGAATCCGAGAAGCGGCTCCATGACACGCTGGGGTTGTGGAGCGGTCAAACACAGCAGACTGTAAATCTGCCGGCTCAGCCTTCGCAGGTTCGAATCCTGCCCCCAGTACCATGAAAATGTCCGGCATAGTCCGGGCTTTTTCTATCGATTGACTTTTAACTACACTAGTGATATAATAGTGATATGTATAAATTGTTGCTCGAATCACTCGTCGAATGGAATCAAAAGGCGTCTGAACGCGTTAAGCTTCAGTATTCGTACGTCGCATCAGCGGCGCTACTGATTATTGCTGCCGGTTTGATAGGCATGCTTAACTACGATTTGGGTCAGCGATTGACAGCTATCGCGCTACTTGCTCTCGGTATATTTCTTGCAAATCTCGTGGTGTGGACGCTGCTTGACGGCATCGTTTTCAGTCGCCTTCGCCGTGTGAGCGAATCAAAAAAGCCGGCACCGAAGCCGACTGCACGTACCACACGTAAATAACGTCGCTACATTACTACTTTTCGTTTTTGCGTGACACGCTTGGGCGTATTGTGCTTTTCGGCGGCTTTTTGGAGCTTGGCGCGGATTGCTTTGGCATCATCTTCGCGGCCATGTCGCTCGTAGGCATCGGCCAGAATATTATAGGTCTGAATACTTGGCTCCATACGCGCGCCAGTTTCGAGTGACTCAAACATACGGTTGATGTGTCCGAGTTTTTCTTGGACTTTTGCGTACGCGATGTGGCGTGAGGCGTGATCGCCTTCAAGTGCGAGCGCCTGCTCGAACGCAATTGCCGCTTTGTCATAATCTTCCGTTTCGAAATAAATCAATCCGACGTTATGCAGGCTCGATGCGCTCGGTTCGAGGCTTTGTGCGATTTCGAAGCATTCGATAGCGTCTTTGTAGGCCTGCTGTTTGGCGTAGAGAATACCAAGTCGGTTGTAGGCACTGGCGTTTCGCTCATCGACGCGCAGGATCGTCAGCAGCGCCTTTTCAGCACGAAGGTATTTACGATCTTTGATCGCTTCTTGGGCAATATCCCACAACTTATCGAGCTTCTCGCTCACCCGTTGCGGTATGTCGCTTGCCTGTTCGACGACGGTTTGTTCGCGAAATATCGCGTACGCCCCGAGTGCAAATAGTAGTACTAAGCCATACATCTTTGATTTATTGTAGCACAAATCGAGCCAGCTGTAGCCGCGGGTTCGCATTGCGCCTCAGAGCGCTATGTACCCGCAGTAACTGCTCTGCAGTTTCGGCTGCTGGTTTCGTGGCTGACTGGTTAAGTGTGTGCTTCATGATCTGTAAAGCGCCGCCGACGAGTTTGAGTGCTTCTGAGCGCGATGTACCGTATCGAAGCGCAGTCGCAAGCCTGTTGTATCGTGAAGGGTCGGACAAGAAACGGCGTGCATCGCCCATGATCTTGCTATGAAGCTCTAGTGTGTCGGGGCTGTCGCGTAGCGTAATGAGGCGCGCCGGTCGGCCTGCCGCCAGGAAAAGCGCTTGCGCACGCTGTGCAGCTGTCAGGTTGGCACCTTCAAGTAGTTGCTGGCTTTGTTCGAGGGTTATCGGTGGTACATGATAGCGCGTTACGCGTGATCGCACAGTCGAGAGCAACTGGTCTGGGCTATGGGCGGTCAGCATGAAGTGTACGTTGGCCGGCGGCTCTTCGAGCAATTTCAAAAAGGCGTTTTGCGCTTCGGTAGATAAACGCTCGGCATTGTCGATAATGATATATTCGATGCCACCGGTGCGAGTTTGCTCATAGAGTGTGCGCACTTGTTCAATCGAAATAGTGCCGTTTTCGCGGTCAAGCTCACCTTTGCTTGTACGTGGTTGTACCAACAGAAAGGTCGAGCCAGCAAGATGTTCAGCCACGGTACGCAGACCGATACCGGTTTCGCCGTGTAGTAACAGCACCTGAGGCCTATTCGTAGATAATTGGTGCAGTGTCTTTACGAACTCAGGGTGAACAACGGGCCTAACGCGCTTCATCAGATACGAGTGTGTTAAAGCTATCAGGAATCGGACTAGTGAACGTTCGTGTCGACCCGTCAGGTGTCGTCAGTGTCAGTTCGTGCGCGTGAAGGTAGAGTCTGTCGGCCGCCTTGCCATACAGCCTATCGCCATACACAGGATGCCCGAGATGAGCCATATGTACGCGCAGCTGATGGGTTCGGCCTGTCTTTGGTTCTAATTTAAGCAGACTGTACGTACCGTTGGTATGAATCTGTGTCACTTTTGTCTGTGCGGACTTGCCTTCAGCATCGACACGGAATGAACCTGGTTTAGTACGATGCCTGGCAATCGGAAGATCGATTGCGAACACGTCGGTATCGAAGTGGCCTATCACGACAGCGGCGTAGGTTTTTTGGGCGTGACGTCCGGCAAATTGCGCTTTGAGGTGCTCGTAGGCAGCGAGTGTACGCGCGCCGATGATAATACCGCTCGTATCGCGGTCGAGGCGGTGTACCACAGCAGGACGCTCGTCATCAAACTCTTCGCGCGCGAATCGCGAGAAGAAGTCCGATACCGTAAATTCCTCATCGAGCTCATTTTTGCGATGCGTCAAAATGCCAGCCGGTTTATCGACCACAATCACGTCATCGTCAATATAGACAATCGGCAAATTCTTTTCTTCGTGAGTCTGCTTTGCAGGAACATCGACCTGGATATCGCTGTCGTCGTTGACTTCAAATTTTGGCGACAAAACTTCTGCGCCGTCGACACGAATCGCACCGGCTTTGATTTGCTTCTGCCAGCTGCTTCGTGAATATTCAGGATAAGTATTTGCCAGATAGACATCGAGTCGCTGGCGCCGGCTTTGCAGTATATAGAGGTAGCAGTCTTTGCCTTCGTAGGGCATGCCGTAGCTGCCAACATGTTGCGGATTTTCAAGCAACTCGCCGTCAGTCACAGGAAGCGCGCGCATGAGCTCTAGCTCGATATACTGTACATCGTCTTCCGCTGTGTCATCGAATAACAGGGCGTAGCGACGGAATTTAAACCTAAATACAGCGAGCGTGTTGATTTTGCTCGGGTGTGAAATTTCGAGACGTTCGATGTTTTTTGGTACATCGAGTTCATCTGCTTCACCGAAAAGGCGCAGAACGTTCAGGCAGGTTCGGATACTAACTTTCATGAGCTACTCGTTCGCACGCAATCCGACGGCTTGCTGAACGCGTAGTAGCGTCGTAGCGGCTTGCTCGCGCATCATCGTCTCGGACTGTTCCAGCTTTGCCTGAATGCGAGCGTCGTCGACAGCAGCAAGTTCAGACTGGAACGTACTCAAAAATACTTTCAGTTCATCCGCGACGATTCGCTTGAAATCGCCGTAGCGATCCATGCCGCCGAATTCGTCAACGATTGCTTGCTTAGGGACTTTACGCAGCAGCGAGAGAATTTCAATGAGGTTACTGATACCTGGCTGATTGTCGCGGTCGTAGCGCACGTGCGCTAGGTTGTCGGTCGTGGCGCTCATGATTTTCTTGGCTGCTTCCTCAAGCTCATCACTCAGGAATATAACACCCTTGCCCGTATCGTCAGATTTGCTCATTTTCTTTTCTGGGTTCAGCAAATCCATGATGCGTAGACCCTGGTCTTTTCCGAAAAATTCGTGTTGTTTAAGTACTGGCTCTGGCACGACGAACAGCTCGCCGAAACGGTTATTCATGCGCTCCGCGATATCGCGGGCAAATTCAATGTGTTGCGTCTGGTCATCGCCGACCGGCACGTACTTTGAGCCGTACAGCAGGATGTCGGCTGCCATCAGGACCGGATAGTTAAACAGGCCGACACTGATTTGCTGTTCGCTCAACTTATCGGACTTGTCTTTGTACTGGGTCATACGACTCATCTCGCCCATGCCGGTAAAGCAATCAAGAATCCAAGTCAGTTCGCTATGCGCCGGAATGTAACTCTGGCGATAAAGATGGATATCGTCGTTATCGAGCGGCAAACCGGCTGCGACAAACACGCGTGCATTGTGCATGATTTGTTCTTGCAGCTTGTTGTGGTCGATCGGCGTTGTAAAGCTATGCAGATCAGGAATAAACATATTGACTTGGTAGTCGCTGGCGCGTGATTTCGCCATATCAATCATCGGTAGCATGGCACCAAAATAGTTGCCAATCGTCAGATCGTTGTTGGCGCGGAGGCCTGTAAGAATCACCGTTTTACTCATTGCTTTCATTATACCGCACCTTCGGTCTCTTCGACTACGATAAGCCCTAATTCGAGCGCACGCGCTATGGCATCGGGCGGACTCATGTCGTAGCCAGCAAGTAAAAAGGCACGGCTGGCCAGCCCTGGCGCGATGTAGCGACAGCGTACTTGCTCGGACGTTGCGTGCAGGGGCAGTGTGTCGGGACGGGGTTGATGTTCTCTCATGTCGTTCTCCTTTCGTAAATAAAAAACCGCCTACTGGCGGGTTGATCAGTACTTTTTAGTGTGTCTACAAAACACGGAACAAACCGCCAGAAGATCTGTCGGTAAACCAATACGCTCCGTTGCTTTGCAGATGAGTCATGTCACGAGCATACCAGCTGACGAGACCATGCGCAAGCATTCGCTACGGAGTTATTTTCGATACGCTCCGTACGTAGCCATCAAGCAATCGATGGAACTGCTCCCATGAAGACAGCGAAAGCCATTCTTCGTCACCGTGCGCACCATTGCCGTCGGGGCGGAGCATAATGACTGGTATGCCGTGCGCGGCAAAAAATCTTGCATCGGATGAGCCGTGTGCCTTTGATAGCTGTGGCTGCCGTTCGATTGCTTGGGCATACTGCTCTAAAAACTCGCTGACAAATCTGTTTTCGACATCAAGCTCGAACGCCTCGCTGCGTCTTTGTTCGAGTATATATGCGTCAAAGTCGGCGCATACCGACTGAATGCGAGTAGCCATATGTTCGTAGGCGACATCATCCGTAAAGCGGACATCAAGACCGATACGTGCCGTGCCAGGCGCTTGATTGAGTGCAGTCACCTGCCCCGCCTCGATGTACGAAACAGTGAGGGTCGAGTTCGTGGGATCGTCGGTATCAAAGTCGTCTTGTAGTATCGAAACCAGTCGTGCAGCCTTAGCCGCTGCACCGTCCCCCTCCCATGGCCTCGAGCCATGATGTGCTCGTCCGGTCACCTCAATAATCAGCTGATAAATTCCCTTCGCGGCAATGCTCAGATCGCCGAATGCATCGCCTGCATCGGGAGTAATACAGACATCGCAGGTGTAGTGTGGCTTACTCATGAGTGCACCGACGCCATCGAGTCCACCAAGTTCTTCGTCGCCCGTGAGTAGCAAGCCGATATCGTGTGCAGAAGGGTCGTCAAGCTCGTCGATAAGCCGAAGATACGAGGAGACTGCAAACAGCATATCGTAGCTGCCGCGTCCGTAAATGCGGTCTCCATCGCGTCGAAATGCTTGACCGTTCGGGACGACATCGACGTGGCCCTGAAGTAGTACACGAGTGTGTGATTTGCCTGTTGTCGATGCGTACAGACTATACGTGTGATTGTGTTCGATTCGCGTGACATGGAGGCCACGTCGAATCAGCCGCTCTTGTACGAAATCGAGCAACGCGGCGATAGCAGTCGGATTGGTTGATACAGGAGCGAACTGTATGAGTGTTTCGAGATCAGAGACCATGGGTGTGCTCCGTTAGATATTGTTTATCATGCGAATTCTATGCATGAGTACTATAGATTTAGTATATCACGCCAACACAAAACCTCCGCAGTGAGCGGAGGTAGTGAGTCGTTGAGCGTATAGTATTAACGCTTCGAGTATTGTTCACGCTTACGCGCTGAACGAAGACCGTATTTCTTGCGTTCTTTTTCGCGAGGATCGCGACGCAGGAAGCCGGCTTTTTTGAGTGTACTACGGAGGTCAGTCGCATCGACGGTGATAGCGTTTGCAATCGCCATCTTAATCGCGTCGACTTGTCCGCTAATACCGCCACCACTTACCTTGATGGTGACATCAAAGTCTTTTTGCTTGCCGACAACGGCGAGCGGGTCGGTAACTTCAGCGAGCAAAGACTTGTTGCCGTCGAGATAATCTTCGGCAGTCTTGTCGTTGATAGTAATCGTACCCTTGCCTTTGTACAGACGAGCGCGAGCGGTTGCGCTTTTGCGTCGACCAAGACCGTAGAAGTATTTAGAATCAGCCATTACTTAACCTCTACTTTCTCTGGCTTTTGTGCGGCGTGAGCATGCTCAGGACCGGCATATACCTTCAGGCGCTGCATACGCTGTTCAAGCGTCTTGTTCTTTGGCAGCATACCTTTTACAGCACGTTCGATGATTCGTTCTGGGAACTTCTCGCGAACTTCTTCAAGACGAGCATCTTTGATACCGCCTGGGAATCCACTGTGTCGGTAGTAAATCTTTTTGAGATCTTTGTTGCCGGTTACCATAGCCTGCTGTGCGTTAACGACGATGACGTAGTCACCACCATCGACGTGAGGCGTGTAGTTCGGCTTGTACTTACCGATAAGGTGCTTGGCAATGAGCGTAGCTGTGCGGCCAAGTGGTGCCTGGCTCGCGTCGACGACAACCCATTTACGGGTTACGTCAGCTGGTTTTTGAACGAAAGTCTTTGCCATTATTTCGCTCCTTTCTCTACTGGTTTGAGCTCGTCAACGAAACTGATACGAGCAAGCTGTGCGGCGTCGCCAGTACGAACACGAGTTCGGACGACACGCACGTGGCCGCTGGTGCGACCGGTTAGCTGTGGTGCAATTTCATCTACAAGCTTGAAGGCAGCTTCTTGAGTACTCAGGCCGGCAATAACCATGCGTCGGTTCGCGAGGTCGCCTTTCTTGGCCTTCGTAATGAGCTTTTCGATATATCGACGAAGTTCTTTGGCTTTCGGAAGCGTGGTTTCGATTGAACCATGCTCAACGAGACTCGTAGCCAGGCCCTTCAAGAGGGCACGGCGCTGGTCGCGCTCGCGTCCGAACTTGCGTCCTTGGTATCCGTGTCTGTGCATTTAGAGCTCCAATTCCGCCAATTTCTCTTTAACTTCATCAAGTGCCTTGCTTCCAAAGCCCTTGAGCTCGCGCAATTCTTGTTCAGAAAGCGTTACGAGGTCATGTACGGTACGGATTTCGTTGTTAACGAGTGCGTTCGCAGTACGTGCAGACAGGTTAAGATTTTCAATTGGTGTATTAAGTTGGCTATCGTCTTCTTCCTCGTTTTGACCGAGGGCAGGAGCGGCTTCGACAGTTGTGCTACCCGCAAGGGCGCTGTACTGGTTGACGAGCAGTGCTGCTGCTTCTTCGAATGCGTCGCGAGGGCTGATTGAACCGTCGGTTTCGATGGTCAATTCGAGCTTATCGAGGTTGGTCTCTTGACCGACACGGGTTGGGTCGACTTTGTAGCGGACACGCAGTACAGGACTGAATGCAGCGTCAAGGGCGATCATATCGCTGTGCAGACGTTCGGTGCTCGACTCTTCGATGCTTCGGTAGCCTCGGCCAGCTTCGACAACGAGGTCGAAACGAACAGTCTTTTTCGGATCATCGACGGTGCAGATAACCTGTTCAGGGTTAACAACTTCGACGTCAGCAGTGGTCTTGATGTCAGCAGCGGTAATAACACCGGTGCCTTTTTTCTCGATACGGACTTCTACTGGTTCGTCACTGTGGCAAACCAGGTTGATGCTCTTTAGATTGAGCATGATGTCGACGACGTCTTCTTTGACGCCATCAACGGTGGTGAATTCGTGCGTCGCACCTTCGATGCGAAATGCAACGATTGCGCCACCACGGATACTACTTAGCAATACACGGCGAAGGCTGTTACCAAGCGTGTTGCCATAACCAGCGTGCAACGGTTCGATCACGAAGGTGCTTGAATTCGCACCATTGTCGTCAACACGTGCAAGTGCTGGGTTGTGAATGACTTTAGACATATTTGTAACTCCTTACCCTTAGCGTGAGTAGTACTCAACAATTAGCTGTTCATTGATGTCTGGATCGGCTTCGTCGCGTTTCGGCAAGCCGGTCACTTCAATTTTCAGGTTTTTGACATCGCCTTTGAGCCAGCTAAGCGGCTGCTGAGACGTATTGGCGACTACATCGTTCATGCTCGTGAAGTAGCCTGACTTTGTGCTCTTGGTTCGGACGGTGATAACATCACCTTCCTTGACACGGATCGATGGAATATCGACACGGCGGCCATTAAGCTCAAAGTGGCCGTGGCTCACGAGCTGACGTGCGGCGCGACGGCTTGTCGCAAAACCAGCACGGTAGACGGTGTTGTCGAGGCGGCGTTCAAGAAGCTGCAGCAGGTTTTCACCGCTCAGTCCTTGGCGGCGCGTAGCCTCACCCATGAGTTTCGCGAATTGCTTTTCAAGCAGGCCGTACAAACGACGGACCTTTTGCTTTTCACGAAGCTGAATTTGGTACTGACTTGGCTTGCTCTGGCGTCCGTGGGCGTGTTCGCCTGGAATGCCACTTTTACGAGCCATGATTTTGTGAGCTTTCGGGTGAAGCGCGTAGCCTTCACGACGGCTCTGTTTAACAATTGGAGATGTATCGCGTGCCATTATGCTCTCCTCTGTTTCTTCGGACGTACACCACCGTGTGGAACACCGGTGACGTCGCGAATGCCTTCAACACTGATTTCGTATCCTGAAAGTGC
>Ga0310810_10011607_pt1 | contig 10297 bp, 17 predicted proteins | sample NCmetagenome_FD_207641 | JGI IMG/M metagenome (GOLD analysis project Ga0310810, IMG submission 207641) | Soil microbial communities from experimental microcosm in Duke University, North Carolina, United States - NC | ecosystem: Engineered > Artificial ecosystem > Soil microcosm > Unclassified ...
CGACGGGGACCGCGCGATTTTCGTCGACGCGGACGGGCGCATCGTGGACGGCGATGCCGTCATGCTGATGTGCGCGCGCCACTGGAAGGCCGCGGGGCGGCTGAAAGGGAACGCAATCGTCGCCACTGTGATGAGCAATATCGGATTGGAGCTGGCGCTTCGCGAGAGCGGGATCGATCTTGTACGAACAGCCGTGGGCGACAAGTACGTGATGGAGGAGATGCTGAAGCGTGATCTTTCGATTGGAGGCGAGCAGTCGGGGCACGTCATCTTCTCGGAGCATCTGTACACCGGCGACGGCATCGTGACGGCGCTGAGCGTCCTCCGCGTCATGGCCGAGACCGGCCGCAGCCTGGCCGAATTGGCGTCACAGCTCGTCACGTACCCGCAGGTCCTCGTCAACGTGCGCGTACGGCACAAAGAGGATCTCAAAGGCGTTCCCGCGATTGCTGCGGCAATGGAACGTGTGGAACGCCGGCTTCACGGGGAAGGACGGCTCCTGATACGGTACTCCGGGACCGAGCCGCTCCTGCGGGTGATGATCGAAGGCAAGGATCAGCAGCAGATTCAATCGTGGGCGGCGGAGATCGCGGGCGCCGTCCAGGAACATCTCGGGTAGGACATGCGCCTCGCCGTCAACATCGACCACATCGCCACGCTGCGGGAAGCACGCCAAGGGCACGACCCGGAACCGGTTGCGGCTGCCCTGCTGGCGGAAATGGCCGGCGCCGAGGGTATTACCGTTCACTTGCGAAGCGATCGGCGCCACATAAAAGAGCGGGATCTCGAGATGCTGCGGCGGGCGATCTCCACGAAACTCAACGTCGAGATGGCGGTCACCGCCGACATGGCGCGCGTCGCGCAAAACATTGATCCCGATCAGGTCACGCTGGTTCCGGAACGTCCGCAGGAGCTCACCACCGAGGGGGGCCTCGACGTCGCCGCACAGAAGAGCGCCGTGACCGACTTCGTGCGTGAGATGCAGCGTGCGGGCATTCGCGTCAGCATCTTTCTCGATCCTGATGCGGACCAGGTCAGAGCGGCGGAGGCGGTCGGTGCGCACGCCGTCGAGATCAACACGGGACGGTACGCCGAGGCCCGAGGCGCGACGGCGGCCGCCGAGCTCGCGCGCATCGTGGAGACGGCGCGACTCGCCGCCGACCGCCGCCTCGAAGTGCTCGCCGGCCACGGTCTGAACTACAGCAACGTCATCGCGATCGCGGCGATTTCCGAGATTGTCGAGCTCAATATCGGCCACAGCATCGTGGCGCGAGCCGCGCTCGTCGGGATGGACCGCGCGGTCCGTGACATGGTCGCATTGCTGTGAGCCGTCTGCTCGCATTCCTCCTCGCGCTCGTCGTTGTCTCGCCGGCTGCCGCTGGAACCCAGCGGGTCACGATACGTACCGATGACGGCGCGTCGCTTGCGGCGACGTGGTACGAGCCTGGAACGCGCGTCGCTCCCGCTGTCATCCTGATCCACATGCTGCACCGCAACCGCCACGACTGGGATGCGGTGGCGACGCGGCTCGCCTCCGAAGGCATCGGCGCGCTGGCGATCGATCTACGGGGGCACGGCGAGTCCTCCGGTGGTGTTCCGGAGGGCGAGAACCCGGATTACTCCGAGCTGGTGCGCGACGTGGCGGCCGCGCGCCGGTATCTCGCGACCCGCAGCGACTTCCAGCCGACGCGCATCGGCATTGGCGGAGCCTCGATCGGGGCGAACCTCGCTGTGCTGGATGCGGCGAGCGACCCGTCGATTGTCAGCCTTGCGCTGTTGTCGCCGTCGCTCGACTATCGCGGTCTCAGGATCGAAGCCGCACTCAAGAAGTACGGCAGCAAGCCGGCGCTCCTCGTCGCCAGCGACGACGATCCGTACGCGCTGCGCTCTGCGAAGGATCTTCAGAAAGCCGGCGGCGGCGCGCGTGAACTGCTCGTCTTGAACAAGGCCGGCCACGGCACCTTGATGCTCTCGCGCGACTCCGACCTCGCCCGCGCGCTGGTGGACTGGTTCCACCGGACGCTATAATCAAGGTTCCACAGGGTTCTGCGCGGTTCTAGAGGGTTCTATGCGGTTCTGTTCTCGACGTGCGTGGAATCGAACCCGAACCCTGTCGAACCCAGAACCCCGTAGAACCTGGTAGAACCCTTTCATGCGTAAAGACGCGATTCTGTTCGGCATTGCCGGCGTGTTCTTTGGTGTGCTCGTCGGATGGATCATCGGCGCGCAGCGCGCCACGGGTGCCGCGACAGCCGCTGCCGCGCCTGCCGCATCGCAGGGCGCGTCCGCCGCAGCTCAGCCGAATCCGCCCGCGTTCGACGAATCGCGGGCGGCGCAGCTGAAAGCAACAGCTGATCGCAATCCCTCCGATGCGGAGACGCGCGTGCAACTCGGAAACCTGTACTTCGACGCGGAGCGCTATGACGAGGCGACGCGCTGGTACGAGGCGGCGTTGACAGTCGACCCGAAAAACGTGAACGCCAGTACCGATCTGGGGATTGCCTACTATTATTCGAATCAGCCCGACCGGGCGCTCGCGCAGTTCGATAAATCTCTGCAGCTCGATCCCAAGCACTCGAAGACGCTGCTCAACATTGGTATCGTCCGCGCGTTCGGCAAGCAGGATCTCGACGGAGCGGAAAAGGCGTGGGAGCGCGTCATCGAGCTGGCGCCCGATAGCCCCGAAGCCGCCGTGGCAAAAAAGGGGCTCGACGGTCTTCGCGCCGCGCACGGCCAGGGAGGAACCGCGCCCGCCGGTAAACCGCCCGGTCAATCGAATTAGCCATGGCGCGCTTCATCCTGTGGTCGATCCTCCTCACGCTGCTGCTGCGATCGCTCTCGCGGCTGATGCACGGGATCCTGGAAGGCGCCGGTTACACGCGAGGCTCCGCTCCTCAGAAGAGCGTCGGCCTCGTGCGCGATCCCGTCTGCGGCGTCTTTGTCGTGCCGGGTCGCGCGCTGACGTCCGGCGACGGATCGTCGCGGCGCTACTTCTGCTCCGAGAAGTGCCGCGCCGAGTGGAACAGACGGTAAATGGCTCCCTCCGAGTCCCAGCTGCGCGGTGATGTCGTCGAAGTCGGGCGGCGGCTGTACGCGCGCGGCTACACCGCGTCGAACGACGGTAACATCAGCGTTCGTCTCGATAGCTCCCGCCTGCTCGTCACCCCCGCGAACGTGTGCAAGGGGTTCATGAACGAGGCGATGATGGTCGTCACGGATCTCGATGGGCAGAAGATCACGGGGGAGCGCAATGCGTCCTCGGAGATCCAGATGCATCTCGAGGTATACCGTCAACGGCCGGAGGTGCAGGCCGTCGTCCATGCGCATCCGCCGATTGCGACGGCGTTTGCCGTAGCCGGGATTCCGTTGGATCGCGCGGTGCTCGCGGAGGTGGTGACGACGCTCGGCAGTGTGCCGATTGCGGAGTACGCGACGCCGTCGACGAAGGAATTGCCCGACGCGGTCAGAAAGTACGTGAAAGCGCACGACGGCATGCTCCTCGCGAATCACGGCGCGCTGACGCTTGGGACGGATCTTTACTCGGCGTATTACAAGATGGAGACGATCGAGCACTTCGCGCACATCAGCTTCATCGCGCGCCTCCTTGGCGGAGAGCGGCTGCTGTCGCGCGATGAAGTGCAGCGCCTCCAGGGACTGCGCGGCCGGTACGGTATCGCCGCGCCTGCGCCAATCTGCGCCGATCCGGTCGAGAGCTCGCAGGCCGAGTCGGCGGACTGTCAGGTGGTATTCGCTCCATCGTCGCCATCGGGAGAGCGACTCGTCCCCGAACGCGCGACGTCGATACGTGGCGACGAGGAAATTCGGCTAACATACCGCGAACTCACCGCTTTGATAGAAGACGCGGTGCGGAATCTGAAGTAGGCGCGTGTGCCGGGCCGTAAAGGCCGGCCTACGAACCGCGAATCTGTAGGGCGGGCCTTCAGGCCCGCCGGTTCAAGCCTGTAGGGGGCGGGTCTTTAGACCCGCCGAAGGAGACACAGAATGGGTGAGGCGCTCGGCATGGTCGAGACCAAAGGCCTCGTCGCGATGATCGAGGCGGCCGACGCGATGGTCAAGGCCGCGAAGGTCACGCTCGTCGGCTGGGAAAAGATCGGCGCCGGCTACGTCACGGCCATCGTGCGCGGCGACGTCGCGGCGGTCAAGGCCGCGACCGACGCGGGCGCGGCCGCCGCGCGGCGTGTCGGCGAGCTGGTGTCCGTGCACGTAATCCCGCGGCCGCACGCGAATCTGGAAGACGCGCTGCCGATCGGCAAGGCGAACGCCGCGGCGAAATGATCGTTGCGAAGATCGTCGGGACCGTCGTGGCGACGCGCAAAGACGAGCGGCTCGTCAGCAACAAACTGCTCATCGCCCGGCCCGTCGATCCACACGGAAAGCCAGAGGGGAACTACCTCGTTGCCGTCGACACCGTGGATGCAGGCTTCGGCGAAACGGTGCTGATTGTGAGCGGAAGCTCGGCGCGGATGGCCGCGGGCATGAAGGACTGTCCGGTCGATGCGGCGATCGTCGGCATCGTCGACACCATTCAGGTCCGCGATACCGAGCCATGAACCTCGCCCGGGTGATCGGCGAAGTCGTCTCCACCGTGAAGGACCCGAATCTTGTCGGCACGAAGCTGCTGGTCCTGCAGCCGATTGCCGCGACCGGTGAAGACAGCGGGCGCACGCTGGTCGCGCTCGACTCGGTTGGTGCGGGCGTCGGCGAGCACGTCTTCTTTGTACGCGGCCGCGAAGCTGCGTTCCCGTTCTATCCGGCTGAGCCTCCGACCGACGCGTCCGTTGTCGGGATCGTCGATAATTGGCACCTCTGGGAGGCGTCCGGCGTCATCCGGAGTGGAAGAGACTATGCAAATCTGCCGCGTCGTGGGAACAGTAGTGGCGACGCAGAAAAACCGGAAGCTTGAAGGAGCAAAGCTGCTGCTCGTCCAGCCGTTGACGCTCGACGGCGAGCCGCGCGGCGTGGCGCTCATCGCCGTCGACTCGGTCGGAGCCGGCGTCGGAGAACGCGTGCTCGTCGTCATCGAAGGGAAGGCCGCCGGAGACGCCCTCGGGCGTAAGGCAGCCGCGGTGGACGCCGCGATCGTGGGCATCATCGACACGGTCGAATACAAGGACGTCGAATGATGGACGAACAGGCGGTGCGCGAGCTCGTTCGTCAGGCCGTTGCTCGCCGCCTCGGCAATCCTTCAGGTCCCACAGTTCAGGTCCCGCGCGCGCTGACGGACCATTCCAGCCATCGCCGATGGGTGCTGCCGGAATCTGATGGTCCTTGCCTGATCGAGCCGACCGTGCAGTGCACGCACTGCGGCTACTGCGAATCCCACGGGCACTAGCGAATTGCCATAATTGAGCGATTGCCATAATTGCCATAATTGATTTCTTAATTTCGGCGACTCTGGCAATTTTGGCAATGATGGCAATTCACAAGCCGCGCGTTCTTCTGACGCGTCGTATTCCTTCGGCCGCTTATTCTCGACTCACGGCCTTCAGCGACGTTGATCTGCATGACAGTCCTCAGGCAATCGAGGCCGAAGAACTGAAGCGCCGCCTTGCGGACAAGCAGGGCCTGATCTGCCTGCTGACCGATCGGGTGGACGCATCAGTGGTCGCGGCGGCACCCCAGCTGAAAGTCGTCGCCAACGTTGCTGTCGGGTACGACAACATCGACGTAGGAGCCGTCAAGTCCCGTGGGATCGTCGTCACCAATACCCCGGATGTCTTGTCGGAGGCGACCGCGGAGCTCACCTGGGCGTTGCTGCTGTCGCTGTCGCGGCGCGTCGCGGAAGGAGACAGACTGATTCGCCGCGGCGGGTGGAACGGCTGGGCGCTCGATTTCATGCTTGGAACCGAGTTGCGCGGCAAGCAGCTGGGCATCGTGGGACGCGGCCGGATCGGCCGCGCTGTCGCCGCCAAAGCGCCCGCCTTCGGGATGACCGCAGTGTTTGCGAAGCACGACATGTCGCTCGACGAACTGCTCGTCAGCTCGGACGTCATCTCGCTCCATACTCCCGGCGGACCCGAGACGAGGCACCTGATTAACCGGCGTACGCTTGCACGCATGAAACGCACGGCGCTTCTCGTCAACACGGCCCGCGGGTCAGTCGTCGATGAAGAGGCGCTCGTGTGGGCACTGAAGGAGCATCTGATTGCCGGGGCGGCGCTCGACGTGTACGAGAAGGAGCCCTCAGTACCGACCGGGCTTCTGGCGATGGAAAACGTGGTGCTCGCACCCCACCTCGGTAGCGCCACCCGGGAAACCCGGACAGCCATGGCGGATCTCGCCGTGAGAAATGTGATCGCGGTCCTCTCGGGCGAGCCCCCGCTGACGCCCGTATGAGGCTTCGTCGACAGCCCGCCGTTCCGCGCGGCCGCATCCGTGCGGTGATGCGGCGTCTTGCGCGTGCCATCGACGGCCTCGAAGAGCCGGCCGTCGAAAAGATCGCCGAGGCACAGAAGGAAGACCCGTTTCAGGTGCTGATTGCGACGATGCTTTCCGCGCAGACGAAGGACGCGGTGACCCACGCCGCGGCCACGCGGCTGTTCAAGGTCGCCCGCACTCCGCGCGCCATGGTGAAGTTGCGAACGAGGGAAATCGAGCGGCTGATTTATCCCGTCAGCTTCTACCGGCACAAGGCCGTGCATGTACGCGAGACCTGCCGCCAAGTGATTGATCGTTTCGACGGCCGAGTCCCCGATACGATGGAGGAGCTGTTGACGCTGCCGGGCGTCGGCCGGAAGACGGCGAATCTGGTGCTGATACTGGCCCACGCGAGCTCCGATAACATCTGCGTCGACACGCACGTGCACCGAATCTCGAATCGCCTCGGCTGGGTGTCGACACGAACGCCCGACGAAACGGAGCACGCCCTGTATGTGGCCGCCGATCGCCGCTGGTGGCCTGTCATCAACCTGTACCTCGTGACCTGGGGTCAGAACGTGTGCCGCCCGGTCTATCCCTTATGCGGTACTTGCGTGCTGTTCGATCTTTGCCCCAGAATCGGCGTCACGCGCGCCGGGAAGAGTCGCTCGGGTAGTGCCGGCCTTCAGGCCGGCTGAGGAAGGATCGCTATGCGAACGCGAACGCCATTACTTGTTGCTCTATGCGCGTTGGGCATCTCTGCCGGCGGCTTCGCCCAGCAAAAGCCTTCTCCAGGGGCAGGCCCCATCGTCGTTCTCGAGACCGAGAAGGGCGTCATCGAATTCGAGACATATCCCGACGAAGCGCCGAAGACAGTGGCGCAGATCGTCGGGCTCGTGAAGAGGAATTTCTACAACGGGCAGCGCTTCCACCGTGCCGAGATGGGCCTGATCCAGATCGGCGATCCGCAATCGAAGAACGTGCTGATGAAGGATTGGTGGGGTCGGAACAACACCGGCACGCCGGTTGGAGTGGCGGAGATCACAAAGAAGCGCCGGCACGTCAGGGGCGCCGTCGGGCTGGCGTACGCGGGCAACGATCCACGCAACGGCACGACCCAGTTCTACATCACGACGCGCGATCACCCTTCCCTGGATGGCAAGTACGCCGTATTCGGCAAAGTGATCAAAGGGATGGAAGTCGTCGACAAGATCAAGGTTGGCGACGTGGTCAAGAAGGCTTCTGTAAAAGAGAATCCTCTCCCAGCACCCTGACGAGCCCTTTCAGGTCAGGATAGCGCTCGATGAATTCCTGTGGATATTCGCCGTCGAGCGGCTGCCCCAGCTCGTGCTTCAGGATGGCGGCGTTGGCGACCGACTTCGCCGAGAAATGATTGTTGGCGTACAAGTACGCCTTTCTGACCTCGCGCGACGCCTCTTTCGCCGCCTCGGCAAAGGACTGCAGCTCCTCGGCCGAATAGAAATAGTTGTAGCGATCTTCGGAAGAATCGTGCTTCCACCACTGAGCCGCGTTGCGGCCGTGCAGGCGCAGGTAATAAAACGTCCGTACGTTTGGCAGCAGGTTCTGACGGATTGAAAAGCGGAACTTCGGTTCGTCGATCTGTGCCCATGCCGCGCCGTGGGCGGCCAGCATTTGTAGCGTCTCGCCTGGGTTGTCGCTCCAGCTCCGGTGCCGCAGCTCCACCGCCGCCGCGTAACCCTTGAACCGTCCAAGCAGCCATTCAAGGTACTCGCGTGACTTCGACTCGTTCTTGAAGCTCGGAGGAAACTGCGCCAGCAGCGCTCCAAGCTTTCCACTCGCGGCCAGCGGCTCGATCGCGGCGCGGAACTCGTCCACGTCCTTCTGATCCACCTCGGTGCTCTCGCCTCGCGTGGATTTCTCGAACATCGACGGGTGCGTGAACTTCTGGTACAGCTTCAGCGAGAACTCGAAATGGGCGGGCGTCCGTTCCGCCCAGCCCCGCGCGGCCGAGACCGCCGGCACGCGGTAGAACGTCGAGTTGATTTCGACCGTATCGAAATGATCGGCGTAAAAGCGCAGCTCGTCGAAGCGGCTGCTTCGCGACCGCCGTCCGGGCGGAATCGGATAGAAGATGCCGTTCCATGTCCCGTGGCCGGTCGGATAGCTCCAGCCCGATGTGCCGACGCGTATCTGTCCCATCCGATTACGGGTAAGCCGCCTTGTTGAACCCGAACGTCACCTTCGAGCCGCGGACGAGAATCGGGCGGCGGATCAGGTTCGGCTGCGCCATCATGAGATCGATGGCCTCTTTCTTCGACGTCGGCAGCGGCCGCTGCTTGAACACGGGGCTTCGCGTGCTCACGAAATCCAGGAAGCGATCCTTGTCGATGTGCTTTTCCAGGAATGCGCGGTCAGGCGGATCCCGATTGATATCGCGCTCCTCGATTTCGACGCCCTTCTGCTCCAGATAACTTCTGGCGTTGCGGCAGGTGGTTCAGGTCGGTTTCCAGAAGAACGTCGGCTTGGGCATGCGTGGGATTTTATCCCGTTTAAAATAGAAAGTTCGGGTTGGGATGCTGACCATCAACGAGATCTTTCACTCCATTCAGGGGGAGTCGACGCACACGGGGCGCCCGTGCGTCTTCGTCCGGCTGACGGCGTGCGACCTGAGGTGTTCGTGGTGCGACACGCCGTATGCCTTCACCGAGGGTCGGAAGATGAGCGTCGAGGACGTGATCGCCCGGGTTGAAGCCTTTGGATGCGATCTGGTCGAGATCACGGGCGGGGAGCCTCTTCTGCAACGCGACGTCTACCCCTTGATGGAGCGGCTTGTGGATTCTGGGCGGACGGTGATGATCGAGACCGGCGGTCATCTCAGCATCGCGGATGTCCCGAAGCGGGTGATCCGAATCGTGGACGTGAAGTGCCCGGGCAGCGGCGAATCCGCGAAGAACTACTGGCCGAATCTCGATCTGCTTCAGCCCGACGATGAGGTGAAGTTCGTCATACGGGATCGGGCCGACTACGAGTTCGCGCGCGCCGTGATCGCCAGGCACAACCTCGTCGAGCGTGCGCGAGCGGTGCTGTTCTCGCCGGTTCATGGCGTCCTCGATGCGAAAGATCTCGCCGCGTGGATTCTCGGGGATCGGCTGCGGGTACGGTTGCAGCTTCAGGCGCACAAATACATCTGGGGCGCGGACGTTCGTGGCGTCTAGGGCCGTTCTTCTCCTGAGCGGCGGCCTCGATTCCTATACGGCCGGCGGGATTGCGCGGCGGGACGGATACGAGCTCTACGCGCTGACCGTCCGATACGGACAAGTGCACGCAGCGGAGATCACGGCTGCTCGCGAAGTCGCTCGGAACCTCGCTGTCTGCCGCCATGTGGAGTTCGACGTCAATCTGGCGACGTTTGGCGGATCGGCGCTCGTCGGCGCCGGCGAGATCCCGAAGGATCGCGAACTCGAGGCACACGAGATTCCCGTCACCTACGTCCCGGCGCGCAACACGATCTTTCTTTCCCTCGCACTTGGATGGGCGGAGATCGTTGACGCAGAGGCGATCGCGATTGGCGTCAATGCGCTCGACTACTCGGGGTATCCGGACTGCCGTCCCGAATACCTTGACGCCTTCGAGCGGCTTGCGTCGCTCGCGACGAAGGCTGGAATCGAGGGGCGTCCCCTGAGGATCCTCGCGCCTCTCGTTCGCTGGTCAAAGGCGCAGATTATCAGAGAAGGGATCGCACTCGGCCTCGATTACGGTTTGACGCACAGCTGTTACGATCCCGGCCCGGCCGGGGAGCCTTGCGGCCGTTGTGACAGCTGCCGGTTGCGTGCCCGCGGGTTCCTCGAAGCAGGCGTCGAAGATCCGGTTCTTCGTCGTCGCGGGCCGAGATCATGACCGAGCGTCTTTACTACACCGACCCCTACCTCAACGAATT
>Ga0310810_10011610_pt1 | contig 10296 bp, 6 predicted proteins | sample NCmetagenome_FD_207641 | JGI IMG/M metagenome (GOLD analysis project Ga0310810, IMG submission 207641) | Soil microbial communities from experimental microcosm in Duke University, North Carolina, United States - NC | ecosystem: Engineered > Artificial ecosystem > Soil microcosm > Unclassified ...
GACGCGCGCACGAACGTCGTGCCGATGAAGTCCTCCCATAGGCCGAGCGTGATCAGGACGTTGCCGCCTGGCAGGTCCGCGACCCCGGAGACGCTGAGCGGCACGTGATAATCCGGATTGTCGCTGAGGGGTGCCCCGCACGCTCCATCAGCACCATACGGTGCGGGACTCCCGGCGTTGAGACACGGCAGGCTCGATTTCGGCTTCCCGCGCGCGTGGGCGTACAGTAGGTAGTGGAAGTAGTTCACGCGGATGGGATCGAAGCGCCTCCGGCGGGCACCCGATTTCCACGTGTCATTCGCCTGCGACGCCGTGATCTCTTCGCCGTGATCGCCGACCGGCGCGTCGCGATACAGCTGCAGCCCCACCTTCCAGCCGACCGTGCCGGGGAATGCCGGGAACTCGCACTTCACCTTGTTCGGACTGGCGGCGCTGCATGCCTGTTCCTTGATCGTCTCCCCTCCTCGGGCGTCGGCGGAATCCACGAGATACGGATCGGCGTTGCACTCGGGGTGCAGCACGGCGTCGCAGGTGTAGGCCGGGCCGAGGCCGTGGTACGCCGTGATGTCGCCGACGTCGAAATGTGGGGTGATGCCGTGGGCAGCGTACGTGTCGCCGATCATCTTCAGCACATCGGGCGTCGGCATGTGGTTGTGTCCGACCGAGTCGGTCACGCTCGTCACCGACGAGCTGTACGGCGCGTTCGCCGAGCCGTATGTCGTCCCTGCCGGCGCCCACATCGCGTTGATCTCCACGAAGAGATCCTTGTGCGTCGAGCTCGCACCCATCGCGTGCAGGTTGGGCAGGGGTGTGCCCGCCGGGGAAGACACCGTCGGAGGATCGCTGAGGCCGTTCACCGCGTCTTCCACGCCATCGGGAAGCCCGTCTCCATCGACGTCAGCGACGGATGTGCTGAAGACAATCGCCGCCGACGTGCGGCACGCCGCAGGGCTCACGTTCGCCGAGACGGCCGTCGTCGCTGTCTCGCCGAATCCGTCGGTCGTGGTAGTGCCCGGCATCAGCGAGCCGACGTCGTAGGTCGGGTTGGCCCAGGATCGGTCCGAGGACGGGCTGGTCTGCGGGAACGGATCGGTCGTCGAGACGACGGTACCATTGAACGACACCGCTTCGGTCTGGTTGTTGCCGCCGGTGCCGCCGATGTGCGTCACCTTCGCGGATTTGGTCGACGCGGACTTGTAGAATGCGCGCAGTCTCTGTGTGACCGTCGCGCCTTCGGGCTGCGCGAACGCGCCGTCGTAGAGCACGACCTTCCGCAGCGGCCGCGAGGGATCGCGATAGACGATCACCAGCGTGGCACCAGCGCTGTTGATCGCGTTGTTGCCGTTCACCTCGGGGAGTGAGACGGTGTGATTCCCGTTCACCAGGTACTTCCCCGTCCACTTGTCATTCGCGTCGAGCCGCTTCGGCAGCAGATACAACACGTCGGCCCGGAATTCGGCGACGCGCGCGCCGGAGCTGCCCGCCGCGCCCCAGCACGTTGCCGGGTTGCCCTGGAGCAGGAACGAGCTCGCCTTGATGGCCGTCGGGCTGATCGATGAGCCGCGGAACCTGACGAGCGACGAGGGAATCATGCCGGGCGATGGCGTGAAGATCGCTTCCCAGTACAGAAAGGCGCCGACGATGTCCGCGTCGGCGGGCACGCCGCTGATGGCGATCGTCCCCGTCGCGATGCCGTTGGCGTCAGCCGGATTCGCTTGCGGCGTGAAGTCCACTCCGCCGACGACGAAGTCGCCGGTGACGAGAAAGCCTTTGGAGTACGGCAGCGGGTCGGAGACTGCGGCGACAAATTGCGCCTGCGTCCCCGCCTGCGCGAACAGGAGCGCGAGCGAGAGTGTAGACAGAATAGCGGTCAAACGGGGCCAACGACGCGCAGTCGGCGCGCTCGATGTCAGCAGATCTCGACATGTCATGTGAATCTCCTCCGCCGTCGCGCGGCTTTCCCAGGGCCACGCAAGGCCGATCTCACAGCGCAGAATCTGTAGCGGTGATACGAGATTCTCTTCCGGCTGAGGTTCGGAAAGCTATCGAAAACTCGGGTAGGAAGTTCCGATTAGAGAACCCTAATGGTATTAACGAGTTACGGGACTGTCTGAGCAGGCTCAGCCGTGATTCCCGCCACCATTTGACGACGCGGCGGCCGCCAGGGAGCCTCGTTGAGCGAGGGCTTCTGCGCTATCATGCGCGGCTTGACGTCAAGGTTGACGCGCCATAGGACCTCGTTATGCACCCGTTCCGCCTCATTCCCCTCGCTGGCCTCACCATTGCGCTCGCAACGTTCGGCGGCGAGTCGCGCACGCAGGATGCCGCCGTTCTGCAGGGCGCAGATCCGCCTCCTAACGGCATCTGGCTCGATCGGCTCGACCTGAGCAAAGTGCAGCTCCGGCCGCAGCCGCGGCCCGGGCGCGGCCAGACGACGGCGCCGCCGATGGTTTTCAAGCTTGGCGGTGTGACGTATCCGCACGCCGTGCCGCTGCGCTCCGATGCGGACATGACCGTCGATCTGGGCGGCACGGCGACGCGATTCATGTCGATGATCGGCGTGGACGACGGGGCGCCTCCGCCGGCGCCGCAGCCGGGTGCTCCGCCGCCGGCACCCACGGCCGCCGGGAGCGTGGTTTTCGGGGTCTGGGTCGACGGCAAGAAAGTCTTTGAATCCGACGTGATGAAGCGCGGCGACGCCCCGAAGCTCGTCTCGGTCGATCTCACCGGCGCGAAGCGGCTGGTGCTCGCGGTCATCGACGCGAACGACGGGGTCGCGGGCGACAACGCCGATTGGGCCGGCGCCGTGATCGTCAACAACGCGGGCCAGCCGTCACAGACGCGCGTCGTCCCACCCGTCGCGGAGACCGCGCCGCAGATCGCGCCGAGCCGCACGGCGGCGCCGATGATCAACTACCCGCGCATCACGGGGGCCACACCCGGACGTCCGTTCCTCTTCAGGATCCCTGCGTCCGGCGATGGTCCGTTGACGTTTACCGCGCGCAATCTTCCGGCGGGTCTCGCCCTCGATGCGAAGTCGGGCATCATCACGGGTTCGCTGAAGCAAGCGGGCCGGACCGACGTCCAGGTCGGCGTCAAGAACCCCAAAGGCCAGATGAGCAACGCCGTCATCACCATCGTCGGCGGCGACCACATGCTCGCGCTGACGCCGCCGCTCGGCTGGAACTCGTGGAACGTCTGGGGCGGCATCGTGAAGGAAGAACACGTGCGCGCCGCCGCCGACGGCATGGTCAGAACCGGTCTCGCCGGACAGGGCTACACCTACATCAACATCGACGACGCGTGGGAAGGCGGCTGGCGCAAGGGCCCGAACGGACGCCATGACGTGGCGGCCGGCCGGGACGCGAACGGCGAGATCATCACCAACGAGAAGTTCCCGGACATGAAAGGGCTCGTGGATTACATCCACAGCAAGGGCCTGAAGGCCGGAATCTATTCCGGGCCCGGCCCGACGACGTGTCAGGGTCTGGTCGCGAGCTACCAGCACGAAGATCAGGACGCGCGCACCTGGGCGAAGTGGGGCTTCGACTACCTCAAGTACGACTGGTGCTCGTATACCCAGATCGAGCCGCTGGCCGCGCGCGCGCCGCTCGACGCGCTCGAGAAACCATATCAGGTGATGCGAGCGGCGCTCGACAAGCTCGATCGCGACGTCGTCTTTTCGTTGTGTCAGTACGGCTGGGGGAACGTGTGGGAATGGGGCGGGAAGGTCGGCGGCAATCTGTGGCGGGTCACAGGCGACATCAACGACAACTGGTGGTCGATGTCGTCGATCGCGTTCCAGCAGACGGGCCACGAAGCGTACGCGGGACCGGGACGCTGGAACGACACCGACATGCTCGTGGTCGGCCATCTGGGTTGGGGCCGCACGGACAATCCGCGTCCGACGCTGCTCACGCCGAACGAGCAGCTCACGCACATTTCGTTGTGGGCGCTGCAGGCCGCGCCGATGCTGATCGGCGCCGACATGTCGCAGATCGACGACTGGACCGTGGATCTGCTCGGCAACCGCGAGGTGCTGGCGATCAACCAGGATCCGATGGGCAAGGCCGCGGGACGCGTGTGGGCCGACAACTGGACGCAGGTCTGGGCGCGCCCGCTGTCGGATGGGACGATGGCGGTCGGGCTGTTCAATCGCGCGCCAGAGCCGGCGCCCGTGACCGTGAAGTTCTCGGATATCGGACTGACCGGCCCGCAGCCGATCCACTATCCGTGGACGCATACGGATCAGGGCGGCACCTCGAGCGGCACGAACACGTTCACGGCGACCGTACCCCGTCACGGTGTCGTGCTGCTGAAAGTTGGCAAGCCGAAGACGTCGTGATCGGACACGTCCCACGTGCGCGGAAGGCGAATCCTATTGACGGGGCCGCCGGACGATGGCATCGTCGTCGAGAAGGGTCAGAAAGGCGATGTTTTCGTGGCGACCGTACCTTCGGCGTGATCTGCGCGTCTCGGACCGGAGGCGTCGAGAAGTCTGTGGATGTGCTTGACGCGGAGCAGAGAGATTGGAAAGAACAAGTGCTGAGCGCGGCCGTCGACCGGTTCGAGCTCCTGAAATGGATGTTCCTGGTTCTGGGTCAGCCAGCTCGCCGCCATGTCCGCCATCATGAGCTTTCTGCTGCGCCGCGCGTGAGAGGCCGAAACGCCACGGAATAATCCGGGGAAGGAGAACGCCTGTGCGAACGATACTTGCCGTCGCGGCCGCGTCCATCCTGTTTGGTCAGCCAGCTTTCACCCAGTCGGGGGACGATCCGGTTTACCAGGTGGGAAACGGCGTCACCGCACCGGTCATCATCAAAGAGGTGAAGCCGAACTACACTCCAGATGCGATTCGCCGCAAAGTGCAGGGCACGGTCCAAGTCTCGGCCGTCGTACTGACCGACGGCACGGTCGGCGAGGTCCACGTGACCAAGTCGCTCGATCTGGATCTGGACGAGCAAGCGATCATCGCCACGAAACAATGGCGGTTCAAGCCCGGCACCAAGGACGGTCAGCCGGTGAACGTGCGAGTGACGATCGAGCTGACGTTCAGCCTGCGCGATTCGCGACGGTGAGGTAATCAGCGCTTCGCGGCGATCGGCTGCAGGCCGGCGTTCGTGGCTTCGATGTTGAACGACTTCAACTCGGTCGACAGCACCTTGTCGAGCCGATCCATCTCGTCCTTCAGTTCCTTCTTCAGGTCTTCGAAGATCGGGTAGATGTTCGCGGTCGGCTTTCCCTCGCCGCGGAGCGTCATTCCGAGCAGCGACGCGAGGCGGTTGTTCGTCTTGATGGGGAAGTTCAGCGGATCCTGGCCACTCTGGTTCTTCACCTGATACAGATCCTGCTCGACTGCCGAGAGCGCGGCTACGAGACGATCCGCGACGAGCTTGAACTCCTTCTTCGAGGACTTCGGCAGCCGATCGTTCACTTCGCCTTTGATGCGGCGGATTTCAATCACCGCGGTATTCGCCTCGCTGACCTTGTCGCGGATCTGCAGTCCGAGCGCAAACTGCTCCTGCAGGTCCGCGTCGGGCGTGTCGCGGAGCGGGTGCTTCCGAATCACCAGCGGCTGCGTTTCCGATTCGCCGTCGACCGTGAGCTTGACCTGATACGTGCCCGGCAGCGCCATCGGCCCGCTGGTTGTCGCGCCCCACAGAACCATTCCGTCGAACGTTTTCGCCCCCGGGTAATCGAGGTTCCACGAGAAGCGATTCAACCCGGCGGCCATTGGCGCGGTCGGGATGAAGTTGCCGCGCCCCCGTCCACCGCCGGCCTGCGGTTCCTCGGCCTGCGCCGTTTCAGCGGCTGCCGCACCGCCCGCACCTCGGGCACCCCCCCCCCCCCCCCCCCCCCCCCCCCCCCCCCCCCCCCCCCCCCCCCCCCCCTCGCACCCCTCGCACCCCTGCCATCCCCCGCGCCCCCCTGAATCGTCTGGACGACCTGCCCGTTGGTGTCGAGGATCTCGAGCGTCAGTTTCTCCGCCGGCTTCGTCAGCAGGTAGTCGATCGTGGCCGGACCGGCGCCGCGGATCGCATCCGACGGCTTGTACAGCAGGAAACCCGGCTTCGCGGCGGTCCCCGCCTGGCGGAGCGGCGCGACGTCGTCGAGGATGTAGAAGCCGCGGCCGTGCGTCGCGATCGCGATCGAATCGGCTTCGACCCAGATGTCGGAGATCTGGGTATCGGGCAGGTTGAGCGACAGCGGCAGCCAGTGATCGCCGTCGTCGTACGAGATATAGAAGCCGTGCTGCGTGCCGGCGTACAACATCCCGCGCCGCGTCGGATCTTCGCGGACGGCGTGCACGTAGTCTCCCGCCGGCAGCCCGGTCACGACTCTGGTCCAGGATTTTCCGAAGTCGTGCGTGCGGAAGATGTAGGGCGCGTAGTCGTTGAGGAGCGGTTTCTTCACCGCGACGTACGCGCCGCCGGGATCGAAGGCTGACGCGTCGATGATGCTGACGCGGCCGAGGTCCGGCATCTCCCTGGGCGTGACGTTCGTCCACGTTTTGCCGCCGTCGCGCGTGACATTGATCAGGCCGTCGTCCGACCCGGCCCAGAGGATGCTCGCGTCCTTCTTTCCCGGGCCGAGCGCGAACACGGTGCCGTACACCTCGGGGCTGTTCATGTCGTGCGTGATCGGGCCGCCGGAGTCCCCCATCGTCTTGGGATCGTGGCGGGTGAGATCGCCGCTGATCCTCTCCCAGTGCACGCCGCCGTCGCGCGTCCTCCAGACGTGCTGGGACGAGGCGAAGAGCACGCCGGGATCCGCGGGCGAAAAGACGATCGGGTACGTCCACTGCCAGCGCTCGACGAGCGCGCTCGACGGCTCGCCGGAGAACTCCCGGGGGTACGGGCCGACTTCGCGAAGGTTGCCTGTCCGCCGATCCAGGCGGGTGAGGAACGATCCGTTGTTGCCGCCGGCGTAGAAGATGTCCGGATTCCTCGGATCGGGCGCGATGTAGCCGGGCTCGGCGCCGCCGGCCCCGTAGGTTTCCGCGGCGCCGCCGCGTCCGCCACCGCCGCCGCCGAATCCGCGGCCGCCGCCGAGATTCGTGTTGCTGGGCACGCAGATGGTGCTGCTGTCCTGCTGCGCGCCGCAGACGTGATACGGCACGTGCGCCGTCGAAATGACGTGGTAGAACTGGCCGGTCGCGTAATCGCGGCTGGTCCACGTGCGCGCCTGCGCCTGCGCGTTGAACGAGACCGCGCCGCCGCTGTCGTTGGCGTGCACGATGTGGTTCGGATCGTCGGGATCGATCCAGAGATCGTGTGAATCGCCGCCCGCGAAGTTGACCATCGTCTTGCCGCCGTCGCGCGACCAGAAGGTGCCGACGTTCAGCGCGAAGACCGTGTCCTTGTTCTTCGGATCGGCGGCCACGTGCGTGTAATAGAAGGCGCGCTGCCGGATGTTGCGGCCTTCGTTCGCCAGCTTCCACGTGGCGCCCGCGTCGTCGGAGCTGAAGAGCCCGCCGTTCTGGTTCTCCACGATCGCGTAGACGCGGTTGGAGTCGGCGCCGGAAACGGCGACGCCGATCTTGCCGTCGGTGCCGGCCGGCAGCCCCGGGTTGCGCGTGATTTCCGTCCAGTGCTCGCCGCCGTCCGTCGACTTGAAGAGGCCGCTGCCGGGACCGCCGCTCGACATCGAGTATTCGACGCGATACGCCTCCCACAGCGCCGCGAACATCACGTTCGGATTGTTCCGGTCGATCGCGACATCCACGGCGCCCGTCTTGTTGTCGCGAAAGAGCACCTTACGCCACGTCTTCCCGCCGTCGACGCTCTTGAACACGCCCCGCTCGTCGCTCGGCACGCTGTATTTGCCGAAATCCGCCACGAAGACGATGTCCGGATTCGTAGGATGGATCCGAATCTTCGAGATCGCGTCGGAGTCCTTGAAGCCCAGGTGCGTCCATGTCTTGCCGGCGTCGGTCGACTTGTAGACGCCGTCGCCGGGCTGGATGTTGCCGCGGATGCACGATTCACCCATGCCGATGTACACGACGTCCGGACTGGTTTCCGATACGGCGACTGCGCCGACCGATCCGCTGTGGACCTGGCCGTCCGTGACCGGCGTCCAGTGGTCGCCGCCGTCGGTGGTCTTCCAGAGTCCGCCGCCCGTCTGCCCGGCATAGGCTTCCTTCGGGCGGCCTTTGACACCGCTGACGGCAATCGATCGGCCGGCCCGCAGCGGGCCGATGCTGCGCCATTGGTACGCCTTGACGATCGCCGGATCGACAGCCGGCGGGGCCGTCGTCGACTGCGGCGCGCGGGCGGCGCCGAGATCCAGAGTAAAGCCGCCGGTCAGCGCAAGCGCCGAGACGGAAAAGACGACGAATAGTCGATGTTTCACGCGCGCATCTTACAACAGGGTGGCGGATACAATCAGCCGGTGCAGAACACCCAGATCACGCTGCACGTCCTGGTCGCTCTGTCCGCCGTGGTCATCACCGGGCGGCTGCTCGGCAAGCTGCTCGTGGCCATTCATCAGCCGCCGGTCATCGGCGAAGTACTCGCGGGCATCCTGCTCGGGCCTTCGCTGCTCGGCCGGGTTGCACCGGCTGTGGAAGGACACCTGTTTCCGGAGCTCGTCAAACCGGCGCTGACGATCGTGGCGCAGCTCGGCGTCGTGCTCTACATGTTCCTCGTCGGGCTCGAGTTCGACGGCGCGCTTCTTCGTCAGCGGCCCATGCCGCTGATTGTGACGGCGCTGGCAAGTATTGCGGCGCCGTTCCTGCTCGGAGGCGCCCTCGCGCTCGGCCTGTACGGGCCGCTGGCCCCGGCCGGCATCTCACAACGCGTGTTCGCGCTTTTCGTTGGCGCCGCGATGTCGATCACGGCGTTTCCGGTGCTGGCGCGGATTCTGACCGATCGCGGGCTGACGCGGACGCCTCTCGGCGTCGCGGCACTGACCTGCGCGGCCCTCGACGACCTCCTCGCGTGGATCTTGCTCGCGATCGTCGTCGGCACGGCGCGCGCGATGCCGTCGAGCGGCGTTCCGGGGGAGCTGGTCATTGCGTTCGCCGCCGGCGCCGCCATTCCTTCGCGCAGCGCGTTCGCCGGCGCCGCCGCCCGCTGGTTGACAGCCATCGTCACGATCGCGCTGCTGCCGGCGTTCTTCGCCCTGACGGGACTGCGGACGAGGCTCTCGCTCGTCTCGTCGGGATCGGACTGGATGACGTGTCTCGCGATAGTGGTCGTCGCGACGGCGGGGAAGTTCGGCGGAGCCGCGCTGGCGGGCCGGCTGTCGGGGATGTCCTGGCGCTTCGCGGCCCAGCTCGGCGCGCTGATGAATACCCGCGGCCTCATGGAATTGATCGTCCTCGGCGTGGGTCTCGACGCCGGCATCATCACGCCGGCGCTGTTCACGATGATGGTGATCATGGCGATCGTGACGACCGCCATGACGGCGCCGCTGCTGGATCTGCTCCGACGCGACTAGCCCGACATCAGCGCGGCCACCAGGAAGAGCAGCCCGAACGTGGCGCCGACGCCGGTCGCGACGCCGATGGCGATGTTCTTGCCGAGCGACGACGTCTGATCCAGCGTCAGACGGCTGATCGCGGACAGCGGTACGTCGATCGGCGGCTCCGGCACGCGCGTGTTCTTCTGCACGACGATCGCGTCGCTCGTGGCCTTCATCAGCGTGCCGCGGACCGACGTGCCATCGGTCCGCTCGACGCGGACCCGGCTGCCCGCCGGCAGCCGCTGCGCGTAGTCGGCGAGCACCGATCGATCGACGCCGGCCGCCGGTGCGGACGCGATCCTCTGGCCGCCCGCCGACGCGCATCCTTCAAGCGCCAGTCCCGCGCAGAGCACGAGTGCGGACATGTGTCTCAGCATGACGGTCTCCTCAAAAATCGACGCCGAAGCCGATCCGGAACAGAACCTCGTCGACACCGTGTCGAAACATCACGCGCGCGTCGCCCATGAAGAACGCCCGCCGGGTCATGTAGCCCTTGAATCCGACCTCGCCGAACGGACGCGCGACGAAGCGGTGCTCGGGACCCTCGGTATGCGGCGGCGAGATCACGCGCGGCAGCCGCGTCGCGCTGTCGTAGATGGTCACTGCCTGGTACTCTTGCGTGGTCGTCTCGCGGACGATGTCGACGCCGGCGCCCACGTGCGGGTGGAACCACTGGTTGCGGAAGAATTGGTACTGCTGGCTGATCGCGAGGTCGCGGTCCTGCACGCGCAGCTCCGAGAACTCGGTCGTCGATTGTCCGCCGACGAGAACCGGACGGTAGTTGTACTGGCGCGCGCGTGTGCCCGCCCCGACGTCGACTTGCGTCTT
>Ga0310810_10011611_pt1 | contig 10296 bp, 12 predicted proteins | sample NCmetagenome_FD_207641 | JGI IMG/M metagenome (GOLD analysis project Ga0310810, IMG submission 207641) | Soil microbial communities from experimental microcosm in Duke University, North Carolina, United States - NC | ecosystem: Engineered > Artificial ecosystem > Soil microcosm > Unclassified ...
CGACCGCGCAGGACGGCTTGTCGGAAAGATGGTGACGGTAGTGACCGCAGTCGACGAGCATGGTGGCCGTGTCCGGGTCGGCGACAGCGAATGGAACGCCCGTGGCGGTCCCGCCGAGGCCGGCGCGCGCGTGCGTGTCACCGGCATTGACGGCAACTGCCTGACGGTCGAAGCCGTGCGTCCCCTCCCTCCCCAGTGAACGGAGTTCCCGTGCCCAACCTGAACTTCACCCGCCGCGAAACTTTGTCCGCGCTGGCCGCCGGCGCTGCGCTTCCAATTATCGCGCGGGCTACCCCGTCATTTGCCAAGCCGGCGGCCGCAGCGACCGACGCGCAGGCGAGCGCCATTCTTCAGAGCTTTGCTGATCATCTGCTCCAGCTGTCGCCGGAAGGCGCGACTTCGCTCGGAATCGATACAGGGGCCCGGGCGGCGATGCGCTACAAGCTCGGCGATCACAGTCCGGCGGGCGTCCACCGGACCGCGCAAACGATCAAGGCCGACCTCGCCCGCGCCGAAGCGATCGACGAGAGCAACCTCTCGTTCCAGGTTCGCACAAGCGTCGACGTCGTCCGAAGCGCTTACCGGACCGCGATGCAGGGCTTCGCCTTTCCTTATGGCGACGTGGCGGTCGGGGGGTATCGCAACACACCCTATGTCGTGATCCAGAATGTCGGCGCCTACATCGACACGCCGCAATTCCTCGACACCGACCACCTCATCGAAAACAAGGCAGACGCCGAAGCCTATCTGAGCCGGCTCGCGCAATTCCCCGCCCAGCTCAACGGCGAGCTGGAGCGGCTAAAATCGGCGCGGGCGCGCGGCCTGGTTCCGCCGACATTCCTCGCCGACAAGACCATCAACCAGCTGACGATCGCGGCCAAGGATGCGCATGACGGCGGAAGCCTGGTCGAATCGCTCGTTCGCCGGACCAAGGAGAAAGGCATACCGGGCGACTGGGATGCGCGCGCCCGCAAGATCGTGACGGGCCCGGTCGCGGCAGCGCTGGATCGGCAGATCGCCGAGCTCAAGGCCGAGCGCGCGGTCGCAACCGATGTCGCCGGCATCTGGTCGCGGCCGATGGGCGACGAATATTATCGCTATGCGCTCAAGGCCTCGACGACGACCGATTTGGCGCCTGACGAGGTGCACGCGATGGGGCTTCGCCAGCTCGAGGAGCTGCAGGGGCGGATGGACCCCATCCTGAAGTCGCTCGGATATACGACGGGGAGCGTCGGCCAGCGCATGCAGGCGCTCGCCAAGGACCCGCGCTATAAATTCTCGGAAGGCGATAAGGGCCGCGCGGAGATCATGGCCTATATCCAGGATCGGCTGAAAATCATCCGCGGGGTGCTCCCTCGGGCCTTCGCGACGATGGTGCCCGGCCACCTCGAAGTGAAGCGCATGTCCCCGGCGCAGGAGCCCGGCGCTCCGGCGGCGTATGGCGGCGCAGGGTCGATCGACGGCAAGATCCCGGGCAAGTTCTGGATCAACCTTCGGGACACCGACCTGCATAGCAAGTACAGCCTGCCCGACCTCGCCTCGCACGAGGCGATCCCCGGGCACGTCTGGCAGGGCGAATATGCGAACAAGCTGCCGCTGATCCGCACCATGCTCGCTTTCAACGCCTACTCCGAAGGCTGGGCGCTGTACGCCGAGCAGCTGGTCGATGAACTGGGCGTGTATGACGACTTCCCGGTCGGGCGGCTCGGCTACCTCCAGTCGATCGCCTTCCGCGCGTGCCGGCTGGTGGTCGACACCGGCCTCCACGCCAAGCGCTGGACCCGGCAGCAGGCGGTCGATTTCTTTGTCGAGCGCAACGGCTCCAACCCGCTCGAGGTCGCGAGCGAAGTGGACCGTTATTGCGCCTGGCCCGGCCAGGCGTGCGGCTACAAGGTCGGCCACAACGAGATCAACCGGCTGCGCGACAAGGCGAAGGCGGAGCTCGGGGCCAAGTTCGACCTGCGTTATTTCGACGATGCGGTGGTCAAGGGCGGCAATGTGCCGATGGACGTGCTCGCCAAGAACATCGACGAATATATTGCCAGGACGAAGACGGCTTGAGGCGATTGCTGGCCACCGCGGCGATCCTGGCCGCTGCACCGGCGTTCGCGGCCGTCAGCGAGGACCAGGCGATCCGGCTCGTCGCTAACGCCATGCAGCGCATCGACCGGGTTCCCGCGCGCTGTCTCGCTTACGATACCGAATCCCAGACTCGGCGGACTTTCGAGATCGCTGTTCGGGAGACCCACGTCCGCGGCTGCGGGGGCGATCCCGATGTGATGCCGGTAATCGAGCGCTTCCGCGTCGGCCGCTCACCGCTTCAACTGTGGCGCTACGACGTGACCAATGACGGCTACGTCCGCTGCCGCATCGCGGGGGCGACGCGTCCCACCTGCCCATCCCTTTAAGGCAGCGCCGCGAGGTCCGGCGGCAGGAAGCGTTTCCGTGCCTCGGTCGAGAACAGCCGCTCGGCCGAATAGAAGCGCAGCGGCCAGTCGCGGCGCCCCATCGGCGACAAGAGCAACTCGTTGACGACCTCGTGCAGCGGCTCGCTGAGATCCGCCTCGGCAAGGAAGAGCCGCACGCCGTGCAGGAACACGCGGGTGATCGTTTCGTGATAGCCTTCGGTGTCGGAATTCACGCCTCCGACGCTCTCATTGTAGGCGCGGATGATCCCCGGCAGCGCCTTGTCGATCTCAACGTCCGGACGGCGGGTCAGCAGATAGGTCGTCGCTGCGAGGTGCGCCTCGTGGGTCCAGTCTGCGCGCGGCAAATCGCGCGCTAGCAAGCCTTCGCCGATGCGCTCGATCTCCGCGTCGGAGGCAAATAGTCTGGGTCGGTATTCGGTCATCAATCGGGTCCTTGTGGGAGCCCGATCGCAAGCGGGCTCAAACGGCGGTGGTCTGTGTCTGGGCTTGGGATTGCGCTTGTTGTCGCGAAACCTTCGGAGCGGCCTGGCGGACGCCTTCGTCCACCTGGTCCGCGAATTGGGCGAAATTCTCGACGAACAGGTCGACCAGTTTCGCCGCGGTGCGATCATATTCGGCCGGATCGCCCCAGGTCCCGCGCGGATCGAGCAGCTTGCTGTCGACCCCCGGCACGGCGACGGGAACCTCGAAGCCGAAGTTCGGATCCTTCCGGAACTCGGCGTTCTTCAGGCTTCCGTCGAGCGCGGCGTTGAGGAGCGCTCGCGTTTCCTTGATAGGCATGCGCTTGCCGACGCCATATTTGCCGCCCGTCCAGCCGGTGTTGACCAGCCAGCAATCGACGCCACCCTTGGCAATCCGCTCCTTGAGCAAATTGCCGTAAACCGACGGGTGACGCGGCATGAACGGCGCCCCAAAGCAGGTCGAGAAGGTCGCCTGCGGCTCGGTCACACCGATTTCGGTCCCCGCGACCTTCGCCGTGTAGCCGGATAGAAAGTGGTACATCGCCTGATCCGGGGTCAGCTTTGCGATCGGGGGCAGGACTCCGAATGCATCGGCGGTGAGCATGACGACATTCTTCGGCAGCGGACCCATGTTCTCGGCCGACGAGTTCGGGATGAAGTCGATCGGGTAAGCGCCGCGGCTGTTCTCGGCGAACGTCGAGTCGTCCAGATCGAGCTCGCGGGTTACCGGATCGATCACGACATTCTCGAGCACCGTCCCGAACCGCTTCGTGGTGGCGTAGATTTCCGGTTCGGACTCGGCCGAGAGGCGGATCATCTTGGCGTAGCAGCCGCCCTCGAAATTGAAGACCGCAGTGTCCGACCAGCCATGCTCGTCGTCGCCGATAAGCGTGCGATTGGGATCGGCCGACAAGGTCGTCTTGCCGGTGCCTGAAAGCCCGAAGAAGATGGCGGTGTCGCCCTTCGGGCCGATGTTGGCCGAGCAATGCATCGGCATGATGCCCTGCGGCGGCAGGATGAAGTTCAAGAGGCCGAAGACTGACTTCTTCATTTCGCCGGCATAGGACGTGCCGCCGATCAGGATCAGCTTCTTCGAGAAATTGACCGCGACAACGGTCTCGCTGCGGCACCCATGACGTTCGGGGTCGGCACGGAAGCTCGGCAGGTCGATGATCGTGAATTCGGGCTCGAAGCCGGGAAGCTCACCCGCTTCAGGCCGGACCAGCAGCGTCCGGATGAAGAGATTGTGCCATGCAAGCTCATTGATCACCCGCACGCGTACTCGATGCTCGGGCTGCGAACCGCCATAGAGGTCAGCGACGTAGAGCTGGTCCTTGTCGCCAAGCGCCTGCAGGAAGTCGTCGTGAAGCCTGTCGAAAGCCGCCGGGTCCATCGGCTTGTTGCCGTTGTTCCACCAGATGACATTCTCGGTCAGGGCATCCTTGACAGTGAACTTGTCCTGGGCGCTCCGCCCGGTGTGCTTGCCGGTGCGGACGACCAACGGCCCGTCCTTGGCGAGCAGGCCCTCGCCGCGGCGCACGGAATGTTCGACGAGCGGCGCGGTGGTCAGGTTCCAGAAGATCTCCGCGCCGGTCGCGATACCCTGCGCCTCAAGCTGTGCGGTCGGAACCCGGTCGGTCACTGACGATCTTCCCTTTCCCAAATGTCGAAAACGGCGGCGACCGGTTTTGGCCTGCCGCCGCATACGTATGCGTTAAGCGGGCCTATAAGCGCGAAACGGTTGCGCGGTCAAAACGGTTTGGCGGCACTTCAACACTGGATACCGAGCGCTAAATCATTGGAAGCGCTTCCATGACTCGCGCTTGTTTCGGGGCCAGCCGCTGGCTAAGCCCGCGTGGGTCCACCGGCAGAGGCAATCAACGAGCGGCCAATGAGCCAAGCGATCGCGCTGGTCGACGACGACCGCAACATCCTGACCTCGGTGTCCATTGCCCTGCAGCAGGAAGGGTTCGTCACCCGCGTCTATTCGGACGGGGCCACGGCGTTGAAGGCGTTTGCCGACAATCCCCCCGACCTTGGCGTCTTCGACATCAAGATGCCGGGAATGGATGGGATGGAGCTGCTTCGCCGGGTCCGCGAGACCAGCACCATGCCGGTGATCTTTCTCACCTCGAAGGACGATGAGCTCTACGAGGCCCTTGGGCTCGCAATGGGTGCCGACGATTATATCTCCAAGCCCTTCTCTCAGCGGTTGCTGATTGCCCGAATCCGCGCGTTGCTTCGCCGACAGGAGCTGGCCAAGGGTGAGGCCACCGCCAGCAGCGACAATGGCGAGTTGCCCTTGCTCGAACGTGGCCGGCTCGTCATGGACCCGGCTCGGCACAAGGTGCTGTGGAGCGGCAAGGATGTCAGCCTGACGGTGACCGAATTCCTGATCCTGGAGGCGCTGGCACAGCGCCCGGGCGTGGTGAAAACCCGCAACCAGCTGCTCGATGTGGCTTACAGCGACGACACGTATGTCGACGACCGGACGATTGACAGCCACATCAAGCGCATCCGCCGCAAGTTCCGGGCGCAGGACCCGCACTTCGATGCGATCGAGACCCTGTATGGCGTCGGATACCGTTTCGACGAGCAATGACGAATCCGACCTGGCGCTGAGCTGGTCGGGACGGTGGACGCTGGGGCACCGCATCCTGGCGGTGAACGTTCTCACCATCCTGCTGATCGCGCTCAGTACCTTGTACCTGGACTCCTATCGCAACCGCCTGAGCAAGGAGCGTGTGCGCCAGACCCGGATCGAAGCCACCGCCACGGCTCAAGCGATCCTCGCGGCAGGTCCGGAAGACCGCGAAGCGATCCTGGCGACCATTTCGAAGTCGACGGGAAGCCGAATGCGGCTGTTTGGACCGGACGGGAAACTGGAGGCCGACAGCTGGAGGCTTACGGGTCCAACCTATGAATTGCGCGATCCGAGCACACAGAAATGGACCAAGGATGCAGCGCGCGCGCTCGACCGCGGGTTCAATGCGTTGGTCGGCGCTCAGCCTTTGGACGAATTCGTCGAGCCTCCGGTCGATCGCCTCCAGTCCTGGCCGGAGGCGGTGCGCGCCCGTCACGACGGCAAAGCCGTGACTGCGGTCCGCAACGCCCCCGACCTGACGCCCGTCATCTCCGCCGCCGTGCCCCTGGGGACTTCCGTGCTTCTCGTGACGGACAACGACCGCGCTTTCACGAAGACCGTCCGCAACCAACGCGCGGTGATCGGCGGCATAATGGTGGTGCTGATCGCGATCTCGCTGCTGTTGTCGCTGTTCCTGGCACGGACGATCGTCCGACCGCTCCGCCGGTTGGCGCTCGCCGCCCAGCGCGTCCGACTCGGCCGATCGCGGGAAGTGAACGTCCCCAGGCTGCCGTCGAGAAGCGACGAGATCGGGCTCCTGGCGCGCGCAGTTTCCGACATGAGCCAGTCGCTGAGGCAGCGGATCGACAATATCGAGGCGTTCGCCGCGGACGTGACCCACGAGCTCAAAAATCCGCTCGCATCGCTGCGCTCGGCGATGGACGGCCTCGACCGCGTCGAAGACCCCGAGCTCAAGCACAAGCTGATCGAGATCGCGCGCGACGACGTGATCCGGCTCGACCGGCTGATCACCGACATCAGCGAGGCGGCGCGGACCGACGCCGAGCTTCTTCGTGCCCGTTTCGAGCGAGTCGACCTTGGTCCACTCATCGAGCAGATTGTCCACGGCTGGGAGACCCGGCGGGAGACCGGAGACGCCCGGATCGCCTTCGCCCGGCCGCGCATGGATACCGCCGTGGTGATGGGGAAACCCGACCGGCTTGCACGGGCCATCAACGCCATCATCGACAACGCGGTAAGCTTCTCGCCGTCCGGCGGCCTGGTCGAGATCGCCGCTGCCCGCGTCGGGGACGAGGTCCGGATTCGGGTCGACGACGAGGGTCCGGGAGTCCCGCCCGAGGCGCGTGAAGCGATCTTTAACCGGTTCCATACAGTAAGGCCCGAGGGTGAGTATTTCGGACGCCACTCAGGCCTCGGCCTTGCCATCGCCCAGGCAATCGTCAAAGGCCACGACGGAGAAATCGACGTGCAGGACCGAGACGACGCGCCTTCGGGCGCCCGCTTCACCATCCGCCTCCCAGCGGCGGACCGCCCATGAACCAGACCAATGCTTCCAGCGGACTTCGGCTGTCGGCCGAAACGGTTCACGCCAGCGCCATTGCGACCGACGGCCGCGCAGTGCTCATCATGGGGCCGTCAGGCTCTGGCAAGTCGGACCTTGCGCTGCGCCTGCTCGACCGCGGGTTCACGCTCGTCAGCGATGACCAGACGATCGTTCGCAAGGACGGCGACCGGCTGCTCGCTTCGGCGCCCCCCAACATTGCCGGAAAGCTGGAGATCCGCGGCATCGGAATCGTCGACATGGACACCGTCGGCGACATTCCCGTCGCACTGCTGGTCGAGCTCACCAGCGATATCCAGCGCCTGCCCGACGAAAATCGCGAGCGGCCGATTCTCGGCGTCCCGCTGCCGCTGATCACCATCGACGCGATGGCCGCATCGGCGCCGTCCAAGGTCGCGCTTGCGCTCGACCGAATGGGCCTCAAGGCCTGATGGGACGCGCGCGGCGCCTGCCGCGCCTGCTGCTCGTCACCGGCATGTCCGGTGCGGGCAAGTCGACCGTTCTCGACGCGCTCGAGGACATGGGCTGGGATGTCGTGGACAACCTTCCCGCCGATTTGGTCGACCCTCTGGTCAATGGAGCGGGCCAGTGCCGCACCGCCGATGTCGCGATCGGGATGGACGTGCGCAGCCGCGGTTTCGATCCGGAGACCTTGCCCGACACGATCCGAGCGATCGAAGGGGTTGAGGCCGAGCTGCTCTACCTGGACTGCGCGGGCGGAGAGCTGATCCGCCGCTACGACGAGACCCGCCGCCGCCACCCGCTCGCCCCCGACCGCCCCGCCGAAGACGGCATCGCCCGCGAGCGCGCGGTGACCGCGCCGCTCAAGAGCGCCGCAGACAATGTCCTCGACACCACCGATTTGAGCCCGGTCGAGCTGCGCGACGAGCTGAGGCGGCGCTACGGCGGCGATTCGGACCAGCCGGTGCTGACCATCGCGTCGTTCGCCTTCGCTCGCGGCATTTCGCGCACCGCCGACCTGGTGTTCGACCTGCGCTTCCTGCCCAATCCGCATTGGGTCGAGGAGCTTCGCCCGCTGACCGGCGCCGACCAGCCCGTGCGCGACTTTCTCGCTCAGGATCCGGCTTGGGGCGAAAGCATGGACCGCATCGAATCGCTTCTCATCGACTGGATTCCCCGCTACTGGGCCGCCGGCAAAAGTTACGTGACCATTGCGTTCGGATGCACGGGAGGACGCCACCGCTCGGTGGCTGCGGCAGTCGAAATGGCGGAGCGGTTGCGTAAGTCCGGATTTGCTCCGAATGTACGCCACCGTGATCTCGCTTCGCCGCCCAGGGACACGATCGAGCGACATCCTGGGCGCACCGCGGAGAGCGAGAGCGAAGGCGAGTTGAATCGATGATTGGATTGGTGCTGGTGACCCATGGCCGCCTTGCGGCCGAGTTCGTCACTGCAATGGAGCATGTCGTAGGACCGCAGGAAGCCATCGAGGCGATCTGCATCGGTCCCGATGACGACATGGAAGCCCAGCGCAAGAATATCGCCGACTCCATCGGGCGGGTCGAACAGGGCCAGGGCGTAATCATCCTTACCGACCTGTTCGGAGGAACGCCTTCCAACCTCGCGATCAGCCTGATGAAGAGCGAGAATATCGAGGTCATCGCGGGCGTGAACCTGCCGATGCTGATCCGCCTCGAGGGCGCTCGCAAGGTCATGCCGGTCCACGCTGCGGTCGCCGCCGCGCGCGAAGCCGGCCGCAAGTATATTTCGGTCGCTTCCGAGATCCTCGGGGAAGCGGCGGCTTGAGCGGCGCCGTCAGCCGCGAAGTCCGAATCGACAACCAGCGCGGCCTTCACGCGAGGGCGAGCGCCAAGTTCGTCAATCTCGCCAGCGAAATCGACGCCGCGATCGAGGTCGAAAAGGACGGCAACAAGGTCTGCGGAACGTCGATCATGGGGCTGATGATGCTCGGCGCGGCGATGGGCGACACGATCGTCATCCACGTATCGGGCGACGGCGCCGAGGATGCGCTGAAAAAGCTCGTCGAGCTGGTCGAGGAACGCTTCGGCGAAGAGTGATGCCGCGCCAGGTCACGGCCTTCTCCAACACTACGGTCAAACGGCTGCGGTCGCTTCGCGACAAGAAGGCGCGACGAACCGAGGGCCTGTTCCTGGCCGAGGGGCTGCGCATCATCGCCGAGGCGCGGGACAGCGGGATGCTGCCGGAGATCATCGCTTTTTCGCCGGAGGGCGCGAAACACCCGCTCGCCGCCGAGATCATCGCCGCCACCGAAGCCGCCGGCGGCGAAGCGATCGAGACCAGTCCCGACATCCTCACCAAGATGTCGGGCAAGGACAATCCGCAGATGCTGCTCGGCGCCTACCGCCAGCCCGCGACATCGCTCGACCGGATCGACCGCGCCAAAGCGCCACTGTGGATCGTCGCCCAGGCGCTGCGCGATCCCGGCAATCTCGGCACCATCCTCCGGACCGGCGACGCGGTCGGCGCTGGCGGGCTGATCCTGATCGACGACAGCGCCGACCCCTTCTCGGTCGAGGCCGTCCGAGCCTCAATGGGCGCGCTGTTCACGCAGGCCGTCGTCCAGGCGCGGTGGGAAGAATTCCTGCCCTGGCTGCGCTCGGGACCGGGGCAGCTGGTCGGCACCAGCCTCAAGGCCACCGACGATTATCTCGAGGCGCAATACCAGCAGCCATGCTTCCTGCTGATCGGGAACGAGCAGCAGGGGTTGCCCGCGGATTACGAGGCCGAGTGCGACCTGCTCGTCAAAATCCCGATGGCCGGGCGGGCCGACAGCCTCAACGCGGCAATGGCCGCGGCGGTGATGGCGTTCGCGATTCGCTCAAGCTGGCGCTGACGGAACCGCCCGAGCCCGCTGCGGTTGTTCCGCGCATGAAGAAACTGCTGATCATCGCTCTGCCTGCGTCCCTTGCGGGCTGCCTGACCACGCCCCCGCCGCCTCCGCCGCCCTATCATGCCGTCGGGACCGAGCCCTTCTGGGACCTGCTGATCGACGAGCACAACCTGACATTCACCCTGTCCGGCAGCCAGCCCGTGCTGCAGCCCACGCCGAAGGTGATCGTTGGGATCGCGGGAGAAATTTACCAGTCGCCGCGGATCAACGTGAACATCGTCCACGGCGCATGCAGCGACGGGATGAGCGACCGCACCTTTCCGGACAAGGTCCAGGTCACGGTCGACGGTCACCAATTCAACGGCTGCGGCGGGCTTTAGAGCGTCTTGAGTTCACTAAGGTCACGC
>Ga0310810_10011612_pt1 | contig 10296 bp, 10 predicted proteins | sample NCmetagenome_FD_207641 | JGI IMG/M metagenome (GOLD analysis project Ga0310810, IMG submission 207641) | Soil microbial communities from experimental microcosm in Duke University, North Carolina, United States - NC | ecosystem: Engineered > Artificial ecosystem > Soil microcosm > Unclassified ...
CCTTGTAGCCCTAGCCAGTAGGCAACGATGAGCCCTTGACTCAACAAGGATGAAGGATAAATGCTGAATTTTTGGTTTGAGCGTCGTCGCTGATAGGGGAAATTTTTTTCCCTGGCAAGCTCATCCCTTATCCCTTGTCGGTGACCGGATATTTTTTCCATTTTCATCCTGCAACCTTCAATTTTAGGCACCGATCGCGGCTAGTTCTTCGCAAACCTTCTCCCAGGCAGCTACTGGATCGGGAGCTGCTGTAATGGGTCGCCCGATAACGAGGTAATCAGCCCCCGCTTTGATGGCATCAGACGGCGTCATAGAACGCTTTTGGTCATTGGCTTGCGCCCAAGTTGGTCGAACCCCCGGACAAACGAGAAGAAAATCATCGCCACAGACACGGCGAAGTTGGGAAACTTCTTGAGGTGAACATACGGCTCCATTTAGACCGGATTCTTGAGCTAGTAGTGCCATTTGTAGGGCGTATTCCTCTAGCTCAATCGGAATTTTCAGGTCAAACGCTAAATCGCGTGATGTCAGACTGGTCAGCAGGGTAATGGCGATTAACTTCGGAGATGGGCAACCTGCGTTTTTTGACCCTTCAACGGCTGCCCTACTGGCGGCTTGGAGAGCAGGGCGACCCGCTGTTGCATGGATGGTGATTAAATCTACACTATAAGCTGAGGCTTGACGTATTGCTCCAGTTATGGTATTGGGGATATCGTGAAACTTGAGGTCTAGAAATACCCGCTTTTGTCGATTTTTGAGAGCGCGAATAATCTCAGACCCAGTGCTGACAAAGAGTTCCAGCCCAACTTTCCAGAAGGTTACTTGAGGCAACTGTTCTACGAGAGCGATCGCCTGGGCTTCGGTCGGAACATCTAAAGGAACAATAATTCGGTCTTCTACAGGCATCCTGAAGGGTTGAAGGTTGAAGGTTGAAGGTTGGAGGTTGGAGGTTGGAGGTTGGAGGTTGAAGGTTGGAGGTTGAAGGTTGAAGGTTGGAGGTTGAAGGTTGGAGGTTGAAGGTTGAAGGTTGGAGGTTGGAGGTTGGAGGTTGAAGGTTGGAGGTTGAAGGTTGAAGGTTGAAGGTTGAAGGTTGGAGGTTGGAGGTTGAAGGTTGGAGGTTGAGAAGATAACCTTCTAACTTGCTCATCTGCCAATCTTCTAACGTGCCAACCTGCCAACCTGCCAACCTGCAACCCTTTTATGGTACTAGACGGACAAATTTCTTTTTCCCAACTTGTAAAACTTTGCCATTTAAGACATCTGGGGAATCAAAGGTGAGGTCAACCTCAGAGATGCGATCGCCCTCTAGCTTCACGCCTCCATTTTGAATCTGTCGCCGTGCCTCTCCACTCGATTCGCATAGTCCACTGGCATTGAGAATGTAGAACAACTTGGCAGGAAATTTCACTGAAGCTAGAGAAAATTCTGGGATGGCACCACCCTTTTTCGCTTCCTCAGCTGCTTTTGAGCCGTGGTATTGGGCAACAATCGTCCCAGCCAGAAGTTGTTGGCGATCGCGTGGATTGGTCGGTAATTCGTCTAGAGCTAAATCGGTTAACAGCTCAAAATACTCTTCCAACCGATTATCCTTTGTGCCTTCCAGCTTTTGATACATTGTCAGGGGGTCTTCTCTTAAGCCAACGTAGTTGTTCAGCGACTTTGACATCTTCTGAACTCCATCCGTCCCGATTAAAATCGGCGTCAGCAACCCAAACTGAGGCGTCTGATCAAAATGGCGCTGCAAATCTCGTCCAACGGCAATATTAAATTTTTGGTCAGTTCCTCCCAATTCAACATCAGCCTTGACCGCCACCGAATCATAGCCTTGCATCAAAGGATAAAGGAATTCATGGAGGTAAATGGGGTTTTCTTGCTTGTAGCGATCGGCAAAGCCCTCCTTCGCCAGCATCTGCCCCACAGTCATAGTGGCTAACAACTCTAGAATTTTTGACAACCCTAACGGTTCTAGCCACTCCGAGTTATAACGAATTTCCAGCCGTCCTGGTGTCTCAAAATCCAAGATGGGGCGTACTTGATCAAGGTAAGTTTGAGCATTTTGCTTCACCTCATCCCCAGAAAGCTGACGACGCACCTCGGATTTGCCGGTCGGGTCACCAATCCTTGCGGTAAAATCCCCAATAATCAGGACAGCGGTATGACCCGCATCCTGGAAAGCCCGCAACTTTCGGACTGGGATACTATGACCTAGGTGGATATCTGCCCCTGTTGGGTCAATTCCCAACTTCACCCGTAAGGGACGGTCTGTTTGCCTTAAACGCTCAACTAAATTTTCATTAACATCTTGAGAATCGGGTTGGTTCGGAAAGATTTCACTAATGCCTCGATAGAGCCAAGCGAGCTCGTCGGGGGTAACGGATTCAAGATTTGACATTCGTCTGGAACATCTTTAAGGATTGAATAGCGAGATATAGCAGCTTGTTGAAATTTCTCGTTGGATATACAAAGGCAAGGCAGCAAGATAACATATTTTTCTCGAAATCCCCAACAGCCATGAGTCAAGCCGTTAACCATTATCTCAGGATGTACCGACTATGATGAAGCAATGCTGGCTTTTCGCCGACGCTTTGGCAGCTGTTACCCTATGACTTTTCTTTCAGAATACACAACAGTGATGCTCAAGGTTAATACAGTCAATGTTCCTCAGCTTACTGCCGTGAGCCTCTTGATTAAAGCGCTTTGCCCCATTACCGCCATTGATTGGAACAGCGCTCTCATCACTCTTGCTCCTAAGGCTGCTTACGGCTGACTCAGCAACATAGTGTTACCCTTGTTAAGACATTTTTTTTAACCATCCAGCTTCTCTGTCATCCTGCTATTGCTATAAATATCTGTAATTATCTATAGAAAGTATTGATACAAAGTTGCTTTCGCTTGTGCGTTCAGTATTTTTTTGAGTGAGGAAGTGAAATCGCCGTGTCATCTAGCACTGTTCAACAGAAACAAGATACCAAAAGTGGCTCATCATCCGCTTTACAGTTTGTACAAGGAGTCGCTCAGGTAGCAGGTGGAACCATCCTCGGCATCACAATGCTAACGAGTTCAGTCGTTGCCGGTGGGTTGGTTGGCTTGGCGACTAGCTTTCGTAATCTCCCAGATGTCCGAGTCCTAAGGGGTTATGTGCCTTCAGAAACGACTTATATCTATGACATTAAGGGTAAGGAACTCGCTAGTCTCCACGGTGAAGCCAATCGCGAAGTTGTCAAATTAGACCAAATCAGCCCCATACTCAAGCGAGCCGTACTCGCGATGGAAGACAGCCACTTTTACGTACATCATGGGATTAACCCCAATAGTGTGGGGCGGGCGCTCTTAATCAACTGGGAGAAGAATACAGTGGTTGAGGGCGGCTCAACCCTAACGATGCAGCTGGTGAAAAATTTATTTCTCAAGCCAGAGCGTAAGTTTAGCCGCAAAATTGCCGAAGCGGTGATGGCTATCCGACTGGAGCAAATTTTCACCAAAGACCAGATTTTGGAAATGTACCTCAATCAAATCTATTGGGGTCACAACAACTATGGGGTTCAAACCGCTGCCGAAAGCTATTTTTCTAAGTCTGCTGATAAACTCAACTTGGCAGAGTCAGCCATGCTCGCGGGATTGATTCAGTCTCCGGAAGAATACAGTCCTTTTATTAACCTCAAGGTAGCCAAAGAGCGACAGGCCGTTGTTTTAAAGCGGATGGAAGACTTGGGATGGATTACAGCCGCTGAAGCCGAAGCAGCTCGTAAGCAAAAGCTGAATATAGGCAAGCTTACGTCTTGGCGAACGAGTAAACTCCCTTACATTACAGAAGCGGTTGTCACTGAGTTGAATGAGCGATTTGGGCGGGATGCTGTCCTGAAGGGCGGGATGCGAGTCCAGACCACGATTGATACTGATTTCCAGGAGATGGCGGAAGAAACTGTAACGCGTTCCCATGCTAACGTGCAATACCGTGGGCTTAATGCTGGGCAAGTAGCGCTAGCCGCCGTTGATCCTCGAACCCATTTTGTCAAAGCCCTGGTTGGTGGAGTTAACTACAAGAGAAGTCAGTTTAACCGAGCCCTCCAATCCAGGCGTCAACCAGGGTCGTCCTTTAAGCCGTTTGTCTACTACACAGCCTTTGCGACGGGCAAATATTCACCCTCATCCACTGTTATGGATAGCCCAGTTAGCTATCGGGATGGTAGTGGCTGGTACTCTCCGCGTAACTATGGCGGAGGCTATTCCGGTGCTGTAACAATTCGTACAGCTTTAATGAACTCAATCAACGTCCCAGCCGTAAAGATTGGGAAATCTGTTGGCTTGGATAAGGTGATTGAAACTTGTCGGACTCTGGGAATTAAGAGTCCACTTGATCCGGTCGTCTCCTTACCGCTAGGAGCTATTGGGGTAACACCCCTAGATATGGCGGGAGCTTATGCTACTTTTGCGAGTAATGGTTGGTATTCTGACACAACGATTATTGTGCGAGTGACCGATAGTACGGGGAATGTCTTACTAGACAACACACCTAAACCCCGATTGGTACTTGATCCTTGGGCGACCGCTTCTCTGACAAACGTTTTACAAGGCGTGATTAATGGTGGCACTGGAAAAGCCGCACAAATCGGACGACCAGCAGCAGGTAAGACGGGTACGACCTCATCAGAGCGAGATGTCTGGTTTGTCGGCTATACACCGCAGTTAGCTGCGGCTGTGTGGATTGGCAATGATAACAACAGACCGATTGGGGGTGGAGCAACGGGTGGTGAATATGCTGCACCCATTTGGCGCAACTTCATGCTTAAGGCGTTGAAGAACGAGCCAGTACAGAACTTCCCCTCGCCTTCTAAGTTTAATCGCCCCTAGATCACTTGTCGGTTTTTCGGGTTCAAGGCTAGCCGCTTTGAGTCTAGTTGCAACAGAGCCAAGGTCACACAGCTTATAATCCACCTGCCTTGCTTTTTCATAACCGCTTGGTTAAGCAAACCCGCTTGGCTAAGTTGTTTACGCACTCCGTATTGGCTAGGCTTATGCTGACTCTTAGAGGGTCTGTAATGGTATTGCGATCGCTGCTAGGTTAGACAAAATAACTGTAAAAGTTTAGGTGGAATGACTCAGTAAAAGCTAGTACCAAAGCTACTGTTTAGGAGAAGCGTCTCTGAACTACTTAACCCTAGTCGCTACGCAAGAACGACGGCTGGCTAAAGGTTTAATTGCCTCTTAAGGTTGCTTCTCAAGCTCTGACTTCATTCGTTCCAGAGTCATGTTCATTTGGTCAAACATTTGCTGAGGCGTAATGCCAAACTGACCGAGCTGTGTCTTGAGCTGTTCCACCGTCATCTGTGCCATAAAGTCCTCAGATAACTCAAAACGCTTCATGAAAATACGGTAGCGCTCCATCAGCGCTTCCATCTGCTCGATAAAAATCTTTTTCCCTTCGTGGTCAAATTTGCCATAGCTGCCTCCCAATTGGATGAGAGATTGATAATTTTCAAACAGCTGCTTGGCTTCTTGTTGGACAATATCTGAATCAAAAAACCCCATTGCTCTTAAATGTTTACTGACGAGTGGGTTATACGGCTGCTGCTAGTCACATTCTAGTGCAGTGTTTAGCCTGCGCAAACTTCGGTTTACCGTATTCTGAGTAAGCACTTACCTCACCTGAGTTGCTAGAACACCCACCTGCTTATTTGGCGAGAGTCCTAATCGTCTTGACGACTACCAGAAGCCTTTGTGTCTTACTCAGGAGTTATCTGAAAACAACTTAGCAATTTTCTGTCTGGTAGGTATTGTCCACCCGGCTCCAGATTTTTCAAAATGAAAGAGTCACTAGCGGCTCAGGGGTGATAAACTCCTTCATTCTTTCACCTACGCTATCCCTACGGGTAATATCAAGTATGCTGAGTAAGCCAAAAAATCGTACCGTCGCTGCAATCCTAGCGTTTAGTGGGATAGTGGTACCCTTTGCTGGATTTCATAAATTTTATCTGGGACAGCCCCGGTGGGGCATAGTATATTTGCTCCTTTGGTGGACACCCATTCCACACATCGCTAGTGTAATTGAAGGATTTTGGTATTTAGCACAAGGTTCACAGGAGTTTGACCGTAATTTCAATCTGGCTATAAACGAAGCATCCTCGGCACCAACTCAACCTGCGGCAGTTGACCCAGCGCAAGTGGGAGCGATCGCAGATGCCCTCAGAGAACTGGATCGCTTGCGCCAAGATGGGCTGATGTCCGAATATGAATTTGAGCAAAAACGCCGCCAATTACTGGATCGCATTGCCTAAAACCAATGGCACTTTTTGACTGGATAAGTCCCATAGGACAACCTAATCCGAACTTCAACCTGATTCGATCGCGCCTTCAGAGTAACCCTTACTACCGACTGCAATCAGCTGAAGAAATTGCAGTTGCCGTCGAACTCGGTATCAAAATTGATGCCAATCAAGCGAGTGTGGATGACTGGTTGCGCTTGCCGGGGATATCGATTCATCAGGCGCGATCGCTCGTTGAACTGACTCAAATGGGGGTTCAGTTTTGCTGTCTGGAAGATATTGCAGCTGCACTCGGAATTTCCGTACAGCGAATTAAACCGTTACAACCTATTTTAAGTTTCTGTTACTACGATTCGGATAGCGACTTAACCCCTGTACCGATTAACCCAAATACAGCATCAGTAGAACAATTAACGAAAATTCCCGCAGTGGATTTGTTTTTGGCAAGAGCGATCGTACAGAATCGCACTGAGGGGGGTAATTATCGCAATCTTGCTGACTTCCAACGACGCCTTTCACTTAGTGTTCAGTTAATTTCTGACCTTATGTACTATTTAAGATTTTGAAGCACAGGCACAGTGTAAGGACAAGTTTAATCTTTGAACTTAAGTTGTGTTTCGTCCTACTTATGTTGTAGAAAAATACCAATTCATAACCCTGGAAATACCAAATTTAGATCCAGCAATAAGTCGGAAAAACCAGGGATTGTCACTATTTCATTCCGTAAAGCAATCTGTCTGATACGGTAACCGAAATTCCCATGACTATCTTGGTAAGGCTGAGTATAACGTTCTACTTGATGAGCCACCAAATTCATAATCCAGTAATTTTGAATCTGAGCTTCTGCATACAACGATAGCTTTACAGTCTGGTCATACACTAAAGTTGAATCTGACACTTCAATTAGCAATAAAATATCTTTGGGATAGGGATGATTCAATAAATAATCATCCGGCTGTCCTCGGACAATTACAACATCCGGTTCTGGCTCACTATTAGTAGGCAATATGATGGGTTCTTGTCCACGAATAACTGCGAGATTTTTGACTAACCGCTCCAACTCGCGTGCTAATTTGGTATTGCACACTGAATGCAGTGTGCCCTTAGCTGCCATTTGTACTAATTCTCCCCGAATCAACTCCACCCGATCATCTTCAGTAAAAAAACCTAATTCAATCAGGCGATGATATTCAGCTAATGTAAAGCGCTTAGTTGTAACTTGGGTCATGCTGACTCAACAGAACCTCTATTTAATTTATTTAATTAACATCCTCCGGAAATTGTCGCATTCGTTCTGACAGTCCCAACACATCAGATGTTACTAATACTTGCCCATCGCAATGTGGCCCCGCACCAATCCCAATCGTGGGAATCGGAATCTTTTGCGTAATACGTATTGACAAATCATCAGGAATATGCTCCAAAACGATCGCAAATGCACCAGCCTCAGAAAGTGCGATCGCCTCTTGCAAAATCCGCTCCCCCTCATCTGCTGTTTTCCCTTGCTGCCGATAGCCCAACTGATGCACCGATTGAGGTGTCAACCCTACATGACCCATCACCGGAATTCCCACCGCTGTTAACTGAGCAACAGTTTGAGCCATTTTAGGATATCCACCTTCCAACTTCACCGCCTGTGCGCCAGTTTCCTTCAACACGCGACCAGCTGAATGAATGGCTTGCTGAGGACTTTCTTGATAACTCAAAAACGGTAAGTCACAAACCACTAACGCCCGTTTAACACCTCGACACACGGCTTTAGTATGATGCAGCATTTCCTCCAGCGTTACGGGGAGGGTGGTTGGGTAACCCAACGTGACCATTGCCAGCGAGTCTCCCACTAAGAGGATATCGACGCCAGCCGCATCCAACAACTGGGAAATCGCATAGTCCCAAGCCGTCAGCACTACAATCGGACGCCCCTGTTGCTTCCATTGAATGAGTTGCTGGGTTGTAACTGCCATTGGATTTTAGTGCTGTGGTTGTGATGAAGCGAGTTAATCAGTCAAGTTAAAAACTTTCTCTAGGATTTTCACGAGTGAAAGCCAAATGAGGTCTAACCTGACCCGTTGTCTGACTCACCCAGGCTAATCCTTCGGTTGTTCCGACCCATAACTTGTTGCCTGTATCCGGAGATAGGGATAGGACACGGCTGGAAGGAAGGTCAGGGACTTCACCGAGAACAGCACCACTATCCGGTTTTAATTTCAACAAGCCGTTATCGGTTCCCACCCAAACACTCCCATCTTTAGCAAAGCGCACAGAAGTGACATTACGTCCCCTTAACGGGGTAACGGAGCGTAGAACTTCTCGTGTTTCTGGGTCAATGACCAGTAAACTGTTGGGAGTTCCAGCCCAGAGTTTACCATCGGGCGATAGGGTGAGGGTTTGTACAGTGGTTCCGGGAAGGCTGGGGATGCGACCGGTGACTAAAGCACTGGCGGTATCAACACGCACAAGTCCTTCTAGGGTTCCGACCCATAGCTGACCCTCTTGATCTAAAGTAAGAGCGTTAGCGCTGACACCGGGGAGTTTTTGTAAGGTCGTCATCAATAATCCTTGGTCAGGACTGATCAGGGTAAGACCGCGATCGCTTCCGACCCAAAGATAGCCCCGGCGATCAATCAACAACGATAAGACTCGGTTAGAGGGTAAGGTAAAATTCTGTGCCGTCACCTCATTACTGCGGGGGTCTACGCGCAACAATCCTTCATAAGTACCCACCCAAATGCGTCCCACTTTATCTTGGGCTAACGCACCAATCGTGTAATTCGGCAGCGTTATGCGTGCTAACAAGCGTCCGCTATTGGGGCTAATTCTGGCTAACCCCGTCCAAGAACCCACCCAAAGGTCGCCGGTAAAGTCGGGTTGTAATGCACTGACGCGGAAATCAGTCGGCAGAGGTGCGGTGTCTTGACGTAAGCGTTCTGGGGGCAATGGCTCATTTAATGGCGGGGGTGGGTCGCCCGTGTAGACAGGTGTCTGCCTGCCTGGGTCAAGAGTTTGGGGAAAGTCTGATTCCGTATTCGTCTGTGCCAATGTTTGAGCGATCGCTCTAGGGTGGGCTATGCTCAACCCTAGTAATGTCACACTCATCAAAAAACGGATATGGGCTGTTAAAAACGCCATCGCGATTCTCTCTGCCTTCCTGAATAAGCTTGCTGTTGTGCAAGTATTCCTATCTTTACCAGTATCCCTATATTTAATCGCTTCTTGAGGGTTGATGAGTAGTAAAGCCAAGACAGATATTTTTTCTCTATCTTTAAATGGGACATGAATTCATTTTTTTTACAAAAATTTACAAAATGTGAGGGTTCTTCTCATATATAAAAAAAGTTTATGAAAAGCTACAGAAGATTTGAATTATAACTTATTGAATTCTTGGTATAGTTACAAAACAATTAAGAAATTAAGCGCTACCTATCCAGTTATGCCTTGTTTACAAAAAGATGCTCTTTAGTGGTCAATTTTGTGGTCAAATAGCATTTGGTTAGGTACTCCCAGGCAGCCGCCAAAATAAGGGAAAGTTGGGTGTGGTGTTGCACCCTAATCAGGGCTTATTAGGCAAGCCTTATTAAAAGATTTTTGTGCCAAAAATTCAGGGCAGAATCTACAACCGTTGTCAATGCATATACCTGTTGCAACATTCAGTCGCTCCTAAGGAAGGAAAACATGTCCTACTCTAAAACCAGCACTCAGTCAAAAGCTGGGTACGACGCCGGGGTAAAAGATTATAAATTAACTTATTACACTCCGGATTACACCCCTAAAGATACTGATGTCCTGGCGGCGTTTCGCGTAACTCCACAGCCTGGAGTTCCTCCAGAAGAAGCGGGTGCTGCTGTGGCTGCTGAATCTTCCACTGGTACCTGGACGACTGTGTGGACAGACTTGCTGACTGACCTTGATCGCTACAAAGGTCGTTGTTATGACATCGAGCCAGTACCTGGGGAAGACAACCAGTACATCTGCTTTATCGCTTATCCTTTGGATCTGTTTGAAGAAGGCTCTGTCACCAACTTGCTTACCTCTT
>Ga0310810_10011613_pt1 | contig 10295 bp, 9 predicted proteins | sample NCmetagenome_FD_207641 | JGI IMG/M metagenome (GOLD analysis project Ga0310810, IMG submission 207641) | Soil microbial communities from experimental microcosm in Duke University, North Carolina, United States - NC | ecosystem: Engineered > Artificial ecosystem > Soil microcosm > Unclassified ...
GCGTTTATATAGAAGACGACGTACTGAATTATTTTAAGACATCATAAAAGTATTTGGAATGCGATTTCTGCACGTATGGTTTCTGCGTGAAAAATGAGTAATTAGTCTTATAAGCTACGAGTCTCACACTTTGTGGTCTCAAATAATTCGCTATCCGATGAAGCATAAAATTCAGCGCAAAAATTTCTGCGAACCCTCTCTGCAACCTTCTCCGTCTCCGGTTACAAATGGCTTAGCCTAATGTTGCAAAATACACTTAAACGTAAAATGGCCTTACCAATTAAGATACATTTCTAATTGTTCTGTCCATATTACTTGATGTAGAATAGTTTTGAATTTTGTTGTTATCCGAGTCAGGATCCCAATCTTTCAGACTAGACATCCTAGATTCAATTTGTTCAAAACTTAAATTTATCCAGATATTCGATAGGTCTAGTTTTTGGGATTCTGTTATATTATCTCCATTAGGAGGATCAGTAGGAACGCTTCCATCAAGTCTACTTTATCTGGTTTTAGCAATAGAATGAAGCTCTGACGCCAATCCGAGTAATCTGTCCAAGCAAATGTATTCGTTGAAGTAAGGTGTGAATTTCTTACTGGTTGAGTTAGTCTCGCTACACGTAGTGGTTAATTGCTAAGAGATGGAACTATCACCAATTGCCTTTAGCTTTGAAAGTATGGTTTGTTTTGTCGCAGTCCACTAGTAAAGTTATTGAATCGAGAGTTCCCTAACGCTATCAAGTTATATGTGAACATTTGCATTAAGCAGCTCTATAAGACATGGTCCATTATGATATAGAATTATGACATTAATAACAAGATCAAATAGGTGTGTCCCGGCTCCTCTATAATGATATTGTCATTCCATAACTATACTCCTAATAATAACAGATTGGCCTGATTCGCATCCATTATTAATACCGACCTAACAATATGCTTGAGTTTTCTATCTAGTTAGCGGGGTAATTAAGTAGTAATGGAATCTTCACTCACATCAGTTTCCTGTTCGAAATTAATAAAATATTTCGGCGCCGAAAAATTTCTGTGCCAAATTACTGCAATCATCGTTACCCATTGGCTTATTTCTTTCCAAACATACTTCATAGATAGCATCATCTATTTGAACCTGATCCTGATACTCAAAATATTGTAGAAGAATCTAGCGCATTCATTTATAATCATTCCGTGAAGTAAAATTATTAGGAATTCGCAATCAAATGTGCTCCTGTAGAACTCCCCCCGCAAAATTAGAAAAGGAAATCGATAAGGTTCAAAATGATGTCTTCAATCACAGGTCATCGACTACTCAACCGTTTACCAAAAAGTTTATTATTTTGTATCTAGCTGGTGGTATAGTATGAATAGGTATCTAGTAATAGTAGCATTGGTTTTACCATTGTTAACGTTTTTTGAAATTAGTCAAAGCAATCTTTCGAACGCCCAAACGTCTAACGTCACTGCCACAGATTGCGAAAAGGGAGTTGCAAAAGGTTTGAATTGTAATGTGAAAGCACTTCCATATAAACTCGAAAAAGGAAAATGGGCACTTTTTGTAGACGGTGTTAATGGAACGCTAAATATTTCATCAGTGAAGGATGACAAAATAAATGCAACCCTAGTAGGAGGTGTAATGTGCCCAGAATCATTTCCTTGTTCAGTGGGGGGATCGTTTGACAAACAGTCTGGCAAGGTTAGTTTCACAACACATCCCACACTACCGACATTGGTCAAGATAGGAGATAAATTAGACCAGAAATATACTGGTTATCTTTCCTCACAAGTAATGGGCGTCGACAACATAGTTCATTGGATTATTGGCACAGGCGGTTCTGCAGGTCAAGAGTTCGGATGGTTCGCAACTATCGCATGCCTCATCAATGGTTGTCCGTAAGTGACTATTCATAAGCGCTACTTGCCTCAAATTAGCGCTCTTGTTTTTTTATTTTCATAGGTCTTTTTATCAACCTTGCGGTTGACTTTAATATTCAAAACTTTGAAAACAGGCTTGGTAGGACCATTCAACCCTTGCTCCGAACTGTCTATAGCATATTAGGGTCGTGGAGACTAGTGTAGTTACTAACTAGTAGTTCATGTCCTTATACGTCCAAAACAAGTATTGAAATATAAAATGATAAGGTACTTTAGAAAAGTGTCATTTATTATGTATATATCCGAATATTATTTGCACTTTGCAAAAAATACCTTTCTTTGTCAGATGTTATCAGTTAATGGAATTTACAGTAGTTTTGTCGAGTCATTATTATTTGATTTATAGTTACTAACTATTAACTTCTCGTATAGGAAATCCTCATCTATGATACCTTGCAATTACTTATGAAATGTCCTGCATTCAGTAAATGTCGGCCAAGATGAGCAATCGAAACTTGTGCAAGCCTTCAATATTTATTCGCTCGCAGAAAGTAATAATATCAAACATAGGTAAGCTTTCAATTGTCGATTTGCAGTGCCTAACATGTTCCTTCAGAAAAAAGTTCGGAAAAGATAACATATTCATAATGCTCACTAAAGACTTTACCAAGGACAATTAACAATTCCAAAACGTTTTTAAATTACAAAAGTAATCCTCTACCATGCAATTCAAGAATATTTCTGTAAGTGGATTGATTGTATTTTTTGCCATAATGGGTATATTGTTCTTGGCTAACGTACCTCATAGTACTTTCGCTCAGGCAAATAACACTAACACAACATCAACTACTAATGCAACATCAACCTCTCCAGGCATCGCTATTCCTGGAACCTACCGCGTGCTCTTTACAGAATCTGGTGGCATAGGTGGTATCAATCACATTTATGTTTATGATGTTCTAGATAATCGGCTTACTTTTGCAGATTTAAAAAGTAAGACACTGAAATCGGAAGTACTAGATAAATCACAAGTGCAGAAATTGGAATCTGCATTGGTGTCATTACCCAGTGGACCCCAATACATTAGTTCGTGTAAAGTACAGGACTGTGAACAATTTGGTTTGATTCATTATGGTGTACTTCCCGAGAAGTTGGTTCCTATATCAGGTCAAGTATTTTGGCAAGATACCACAGGATCTAAAGACTTGGATAATCTTAAGAATATAATCACCAATGAACTATGGAAAAAGTGAATCACTTAAGAGCTGAGTTGTGACAGAAACCCATGTGATATGGAGTTAATGCACGATGATTCAGGAAAAACATTTGGTATTTATATACCGCAGAATAAATTCAACTTCAAGTAAAAAATACATTTTGGCATATGCGTTTAATAGGATGGGATCCTTCGTAGGTCACCACATACTAAACTATTTATTCAGTTTAATTATCATGTACTCTAATAGCATAAAATGTATATCTAGTAATAGTATCATTGATTTTAGCATTATTAACACTTTTCGAAATTAGTCAAAGCATTCTTTCGAACGCACAAATGTCTAACATCACTGCCATTATTTTTAATGCTTATATAGCCACTTTTAAGATTACGTCTTGTGAAGATGGCGTTTGTGTCTAACATTAGAGTGGAATTATCTGCGTGTGTAATCGTTTTGACAATTACTTTTGGCATTTTTACCTACGGTTTTACAAGTCAATTTGGAGAGACATATGCTCAGAAGGACATTAATAATTCGACATTCAAAGTAATAGATCACAATGCAACTGTTCTGTTTGTGCGCCCTGACTGTAGTATCTGCTTAGTACCTGCTTTTATTGCGATACCACGTGGATCTACAGTTACGTGGATAAATAACGACGTAACTCTACACACCGTAATGTCAGGAGCGGTAGGAGACGAACATAAAGGAGAAGATTACGATTCAGGGTACATAGCACCTGGTAATTCTTTTCATCACTTGTTTAATTCTAGTGGAGTATTCAATTACCATGATTATCTTCATCCATTCATCCAAGGCAAAGTTAGAGTAAATTAATTCCGAGAACCTTTTGAGTTTAAAATGACTGCCTAGATAAGAGTAAAGGAATTAAGCGATTTGAAGGTATGGAAATGGCGGATGGAATAAGCAAAAAATAGGCTAACAAGGGTCGAAAATTAGCACTTCTACAGGGAATTCAATACTATATTTTTGACAATGAATTATGATAACTTGACTTTCGTACATCTCTATTATTTAAATTATGTTGCTGATAACGGTATATATGGATTCGACTTGATTGGATTTGAACCAAATGTGTTTATATCATTTATTTTTGAATATCTATATCCTGTTACTAAAAAAGAGGCACTATAAAACATATTCTGATATTTTGCCTTCAAATTAAGAGTACTCGTAAGCTTCGTCAAGTCCAGATGGCTCGCAGGATACTCCTTCCAAAGAGATAACTATTATTTACTAGTTCAATAAAAGCATCGTACTATCCTATCATTGAGTACCTTCAAAAGCAATTCTAAACAAAAAATAGGATTTTAGGTTTTCTCTATTTTGATATCTTATAACAAATTCCGATTTATTTGCGCGGTCTGGCTCGACCTTTCCAGGTATGATAAATAGCTCTTATTAAAGTACCAGCTAAGCCTATTTGATATTGTACATCTAATAATGATATCACCCAACTCTCAGAATATCACAGCAATCATGCATAGGGCAAAGATATCTAAAAAGATCCCCAGATTTCAGATTTAATAATAAATTACGATATGGTTGCAAATCGTCAACGTTAAAAACATGTACTTTTCAATATATTGGTGAATGGCTGCAATCCACAATATCTGGCGAGGCAACTTGTTTCTTGGAATCTTAATTTCTACTATTTTATTGTTCTCAACAGTTCATTTGGCTAAAGCAGTTTTCGTCACGGGCACTGGACCCGGGTATATCAACTGCAACTTAATTAAAGAAATAGATCATAATTCTACACTGTTATTTGCGGCAGTTGGGGCAGTCGATAAGACGAAATCGCTCGACGGATCATTTGGTATCTCTGGGGAACGTTTCAATGCTACCGGACCGCTGACAAGTATCGACAATTTCGACAATCAATCGTATTTATTAACTTACAGCGCCCATTCAAACTGTCCTTCAAGTCTTGAAAAAAATCAATCTAAACCTTTCAGCGTTATGATAACAGGCGAGTGCGATAAACGTAATCAAGTCGTGGTAAAATCTGAAGTGTTGAATGGTAAATATAATCTAACAAATAATTTTTGCTCGAATTAAGGAGCTTAATAATATCAATAAGCTCCAAACTTCAATTATATCTGTGTTAACCACCCAAGATTGTAGATTAGATTTACTCGGTACGTAATATTCAATGGGTAACGTAAAATTGTATACTATTAATTCAGGTTTGGGAAATATTATATTGCATAGCCCTCAGCTGCCCGCAAGAGCTTTCTCATCACATTTCTTAATCAAATCATTTCAATTGGTAACGATTACTTAGTCATCCATACAGTCGTTGCTTCATATCATATAATAACTTATGTAAAAGCTTTCTTCTTCTGATCCAACTTATCCAGGCTCCAACACAATAGTCAATCCAATACCTTTGAATAGTACCTTTTTCTATCTTTCGGATCGAGCAGTAGAATTTTCTATATCAAACAGATTCTCTATGCTCAGCCATGCAATATTATATTCATTCATGATTACAAGAGCTAATCACACAATAAAAAATCTATGTTGCAACTGTCAATAAGGACTGAACTAAATATAATCTGGAATTACAAAATAAATCCATACGTAGCAAGCTAATAGAAAATGTGAGGCCTCACAAGATATTAGCAAGTTTCTGCACAATAGATATTCGCCGAAAAAATTCAAAATGTTCTGCATTGGAGTACGGATATTACCAAAACGGAGGAGACTTGTACAAGTTAAACTAATTGTGCAACAAAGTTATGTCATCACATGTTCTGTTCTGCATAATCCAAATTAGGCTCCAGCATCATGCAATATCTTAAAATACTTTTCAGGAAATGAATACAACATGGAGAATCTCTCTCAATTCATAAATTTTTGGTTCGAATTTGATGACATGGCAAATCCAGGATTCGTAGTGCTAAACAATAAAGGTGAGATGGAAACTGAAAAAGATGGAAGTCCAAAACACCGTATTAAACGAGAGGTACTAGATGAGCTAATCGCACTCTTCTTTACCCCGAAACATAGCATTGAGGAGTTTTTTATCAATAATTACAACCCTAAATCACGAACCCTTAATTTTGTTAAATTCAAAGAACAAGTTGAAAATGAAAATTATAAATCAAAAATACAATCTTTGTCAGGCCGACAATTAGAAATTATCACCAGACATTTTCCCGAGTATGATGATGCTTTTCGTGATGCCTTCGAATATTTTGGACAAGGTGCGCTTTACGATAAGGATCATGATAACGAAAGGACGCAACTCGAAAGTACAGGAGAACTACGAAAGTATAGAGTTCACATGGGTGACGGACGAGGTATATTTGGAAGGTGGTATTCATTCATAAGAGCAGCCATTCTCTCTGACATAAGCAATAATGACTGGCTAACTATCGCGAAGGCATTAGCAGTTGCATACATGATACATTACAAAGTTATTCCAAGACAGTCGTTTGAATTTATTGGTGGTGATTCGCCAGAAAAAATCCCCGATAAACAGAAACCATCTTGGAGGGATAATAATGAAATCTTTCTTCATGGGTGCAGGGAGCGTGTTTCAAACGCCAACCTCGAAACATTAGATAGTATTTTAGGTCAGGCATTTTTTGGCGCTTCGCCAGACTAATTACAGTGACAATAATGCCAAGTTGCCTAGTAACACATTTTGGTGCATTCATTGAATCTAGTATATTGTTTTAATAAATTTTTTTGGATGGCTAAATTATCATTATGTTAAAATCCACAACAAGATATTGATTATTCCTATCAGGTATAATTCAATGAATTATTCTGGCAAAAAGCTAATCTACCCAACTATACAAACCAAATTAAATTTGGCTGAAAAATTTTTTACGACGGGCGATAAAAAGGTAATTTTGAAACCAGTAGAAGATCTTGTTATGGTAAAGTATAGTAAATCAGTGGGTAACGAAAAGACAAGTTTCTAACAGTATTATCAGTTGGATAGTCTTTCTTGTAAAAAAGTCTGCTTTTGTAACAAAAATTAATTTCTCAGACCCAAAGTCCTGGGTAAAACCGTAATGGTCCATTGATGATGACAATTGGGGAAATAGGTCATGAATTAAGGGAGATTGCAAATGAGGGTCATTGTTATTGCAGAGGTGTAAGAGTTAACGTTTATAGTAACTGGAGATCGTAATTATCGTATCTTTGTATATTGCTTACTTATTTGTTTATATTATCTGTGATATTGGATCAGAGTATGCGAGTGTTTTCTGTATTTTCTTTTTTCCTTAATTAGTAAATCAATCTGCTGATCTAACATATGCTTGTGTTGCATTAGGATATCATAGAATATCCATTTGTCCTCGACATTTTCAATTATCGTTGCCAATTTTTTTATTAGTATTCTTATGGAAATGATTACTTTGTCAAATATCCTATATATTTTATCGTATTCATTCGTACTTGGGATATAATACAAAGAGGATTTGACTAGATTTTTAGTACCAACATCTTTTACTAATTTGCGTACCGTTCTTGAAGAGAGATGTTTCTCTCGTATAAATTCTGCTAAGCTTGATCGAACATTCTTATCTACTATTGGGAGCAATTCTTCTCCTATCGCGGTACTAATTTCAGAATTAGAAATTAAATCAATCATGTCTTCAGGTAACTCTGTTAATTTTATTCGTTTGCATATGTAGCTAGTACTCTTTGACAATTTTTGTGCAAGATCTGAAACGCCACCCCAGCCAAATTCATTTACATATTTTCTAAAGGCCAACCCCTCTTCTATTGGATTTAAAGTATGTCTTTGAACATTTTCTATGATTGAAATTTCAAAAGCAGTCTTATCATCCAATTCAACTACGTGACAAGTGATTTTCCTCCATCCTAACTTTTTGCATGCGCTGAGCCTTCTGTTTCCAGCGACCACTTCAAACTTATCAGAGCTGTTTGTCCTAACTACTATGGGTTGTAGCAAACCAAATTTCCCTATTGAGTCAGCAAGCCCATTAAGATTATGCATAAAAGACCGTAGCGCGTGTCTCGATGGCATGATATCTATAATGTTGATATCTTCTAAAGATCCCTTCAACTCGATTGAATATTTAGACAATACACTGACTCTCCTTACTATCTAAAACCTCTAAAACAAACCTATTTGAGCGCTTATTATAACGACTCAAAAATGCCAAAGCCACGATTTCTTTTATCAGTGAACTAAAAGTCATTTGGTTATTAGCGCCAATTATGACAGTCAATTTGATACTCATCTGTAATGTATTTTTTTAATTATTTTTAAATAATGCTTATACTTCAGTTACTGATCGGGGAATAAGTTTCGTATTCGCTTTCTTTCGTATTTATCAATTTGTATTTTATCATCTCATCATAGAAGGGTTAAACAGAATTTCTCACGAGCGATTCTACATGAGAAATTCATTGCCTAATATAGTTGATACGCTGCATTATAATTGATACACTGGATCACACTAGATCAAGTTCAGTACAAAGTTTAAAAATGTCAGTAACCAAGAAGCCGAACAATGGTGAAGTTAGAATGAATATAGAGAATGTTGTACCGGAAAATAAGTTTTACAAGGTTCCACACAAGCAAAGAGCGCTTGTTTTTCAAGGAGGCGGAGCTTTAGGTGCCTATGAAGCTGGTGCTTTCAAAGCAATTTACAAGTACATCATAGAAAAGGAAGGAAAAAAATCCGAAGATAATATGTTTGATGTTGTTGCTGGCACCTCCATAGGAGCGATAAATGCTACAATATTAGTAGATTATGTCATTAAGGAAGGAACGTGGAAAGGCTCAGTTAAAGTGCTTGAAGATTTTTGGGAAGAAATGAAGAATATCACATGGGCGGATAATTCATTTTTTACATGGTGGTGGGATCAACTGAGAAGTTCTTTGGGACCTACTCAGATTGCATTACCTGAAACCGCAAGAAGATACTGGTCATGGGCTCAACTTGCGTGCACTCCAAGTATTTATGGCGGTGGTACATCTCATTTGTATTTTCCACATCTGAAGATATTAGATACAACCTTTCTTAACCCATTCGTGTTCCCACATGGAATATCATATGATTATTCACCGTTAAAACAATTCCTAAGCAATAGAATAAAATTTCCAATTAAAACAAAGCCAGGCGATCCCAGATTATTACTAGTTAGTGTTGATGTAAAAGATTGCACAACTGCAGTAACATTTGATAGCTATGCTAGTTCAGCACTAAAATGCGATTTGTGTGATAAAAAATTTAACGATAACAGATCTATAGTATCTCACATAAAAAAACTTCATATCAAGTTAGAAGATGAAAATAATCTTAATATTGAAACTGGTCAGGACAAGCTATGGTATTCTACGTATGGGGAGGGAGAAAATAACAACAAGCATGTAGTTTTCTACAATGGTATAGGATTAGAACAGGTAACAGCCGGTTGTATGATTCCCCAATCAATTGATCATCCGAATCTATTTGATTACATTTCTCATGAAAATCGAACGTATTGGGATGGGGGATTACTTAGTAACACGCCATTGAGGGAATTGTTACAGCGCCACAAGGACTATTGGTTAAGCTATTCCGAAGGAGAACATAATAATGCTAGAGAAGAGCAAGAGAAAGTTGCAAAATTAGAGCGGCAAAATTTGGTTCCTGATCTTGAAGTAGTTATTGTTGATTTATTCCCTGCCATAGAACAAGACAAGCAAATTCCCTCACACGGTGACATAATGCAAGATAGAATAAATGATATTCGATTCCATGACAGAACAGTCTATGATCAAAAGGTTGCCGTATTGGTTTCAGATTATGTATCCTTTTCTAACACTTTGATTGATTTATGTAAGCGTCTCATGTCAGCATATACGAATAAGATGGATAGCCGGGGCATGTCACAAATTGATTTAGCTAGACAATTACTTGAAATTCAACATGACGATGGTGGAAATAGGACTAGAAGCAAAATTGATAGCATATTGAACGATTTCGTCATTAAGAAAGGAATTGATACTGAGGGCAAAAGAGAAGATATTATTCTCCGAATCTTGAGAGAGAAGGCAACGAGTTACCACAGATCCCGGCTGAAGAGAAAATTCAAAGATCTGTTGAATGGTACTTTTACAGCGCACGTCACACGTGTAGAACGTCAAGATGATCCGTACACAATTTCTGGAAAAGTAGGAGATTTTTCCGATTCCACTATAACAGA
>Ga0310810_10011615_pt1 | contig 10295 bp, 7 predicted proteins | sample NCmetagenome_FD_207641 | JGI IMG/M metagenome (GOLD analysis project Ga0310810, IMG submission 207641) | Soil microbial communities from experimental microcosm in Duke University, North Carolina, United States - NC | ecosystem: Engineered > Artificial ecosystem > Soil microcosm > Unclassified ...
CCGCCATCGTGACGAGCTGGCCCGCACCGGCCGCTTCCTGACCTTCAGCGCCGGCGCGGCCACGATCGGCGCGCGCCTGCAGGCCGATCCCCGCGAGCGGGGGGCGCTGCGAGTGGTGCGGGAGACCGGCGCCGGGCTGGTGCTGCGCGGCCGGGTCGGCATGCACACGAGCCCGGCCTACGCCGAGGACGTGTACGTCGGCAGCCACTGCGGCATCGATCGCGACGGGCATCGCGCGACCTTCGTCGTGGCGGTGAACGCGCCGGGGGTGACCGTCGTCTGCCGCAAGATCGCCGCGCGCCATCCCAATCCGTTCCTGGCTCCGCTCAGCAGCCGCTTCGACGAGCTGGACGGCCAGCTCTGGCTCGACGACGTGCTGGTGCCGTGGGAGCGGGTGTTCCTCACCGAGCCCTCGCCGGAGCCGATCGCCTCGTGGTGCTTCTGGCATCAGCTCTACGCCTGGCTGGCCAAGGCCGAGTTCACCCTGGGCGTGGCGCTGGCGTGCGCGGACGCGATGGGCCTGCGCGAGCACGAGCCCACCCTCGAGTACCTGATGGATCTCGTGACCGACGTCCAGACGGTGCGGAGCTGTCAGACGGCCGCCGAGCTGGATCCCGAGCCCTCGGCCGACGGGCTCGCCATCCCCGGCCGCGCCCACGTCGCGGCCGGCAGCATCGCCATGCAGAAGGCCCGACAGCGGATGGCGGAGATCCTGAGGATCCTGCCGGGCTCATCGCTGGTCGTCGCCCCGTCGGACAAGGACCTGGCCGCGCCCGAGGTGGGCGCCGGGCTCGAGGAGTCGTTCGGCGGCGGCGGCTACACGGCGCTGCAGCGCTCGGCGCTGCTGCAGCTGGCCTCCGATCACGTGGCCTCGGCGCTGGATGGCCGCGAGTCGGCCTTCGAGCTGCACGCCAACGGCGGCCTGCCGGCGTGGCGGGCCCGCCTGCGCCGCTACTTCGCCGACTACACCGCGCTCGCCAACGGCGTGCTGCGCTCGCTCAGCCTCGACATGCCCACCCTGGACTTCGAATCGCTGCGCACGGTGGCGATGCCGCAGCGTCGTCCGGTCACGCCACCACCCGCGCGCCCATCCTGAGCCGAGGCTCGGTCAGAGCTTCAGGTGGGGATCGAGCCAGTCGCGCAGCGCGTTGCCCATGAGGTTGATCGCGAGCGTGGTGACGAAGATGGCCAGCCCGGGAAAGGTCGCGATCCACCACGAGTTCAGCATGTAGAGCCGGCCCTCGCCGAGCATGTTGCCCCACGCCGGCGTCGGCGGCTGCACGCCCAGCCCCAGGAACGACAGGAACGACTCGAGCACGATCACCTGCGCCACCTGCAGAGTCGCGATGACCACGATCGTCGAGAGGAGGTTGGGCGCGATCTGGCGGAAGATGAGGCGCAGGTGGCCCATGCCGAGGGCCCGGCCGGCCACGACGAAGTCGCGCTCGCGGATCGCCAGCGTCTCGGCCCGCACCACGCGGGCGTAGATCGGCCAGCCGGCCACGCCCAGCACGATGATCATGTTGAAGAGGCTCGCGCCGAGCACGGCGATGACCGCCAGCGCCAGCAGCACGAACGGGAACGTCAGCATGACGTTGATGATCGTCATGATCGTCCAGTCGGTGCGGCCGCCGAAGTAGCCGGCGCCCAGGCCCAGCAGCACGCCGATCGTGGTGGACATCAGCACCGAGGCCACGCCCACCACCAGCGAGACGCGGCCACCGTAGATCATGCGGGCGAGGAGATCGCGCCCGACCGGATCGGTGCCGAGGAGGTGCTCGGGGGTGCCGTGATCCATCCAGGCCGGCGGCGTCAGCCGGTGGCGGATGTCCACGGCCAGCGGATCGTGCGGCGCGATCAGCGGCGCGAAGACCGCAGCGAGGACGATGCCCAGCAGCACGATCCCCGCGGCCACCCCCCAGCGCAGCCGGAGCAGGCGGCGCCACGCCGCGGCGTGGCTCGGCGCGGCCGGCGCGGGCCCGGCGGCGATGCCGGCGAGCTCGAGGCGCGTCGGCGTGCTCACGCGATCACGAGGCATGGATGCGTGGATCGATGAAGCCCACGACGAGATCCACGATGAGGTTGACGGCCACGATGAGCAGGGCCAGCAGGACCACCGCGCACTGCACGACCGGAAAGTCCTGGTTGCGGATGGACTCGACGGTGAGCGTCGCGACACCCGGCCAGGCGAACACCGTCTCGGTGATGATCGCGCCGCCGAGCAGCTGGCCGAACTGCAGCCCCAGCACGGTGATGACCGGGATGCAGGCGTTGCGGAAGGCGTGCTTCACCACCACGCGGCCCTCGGCCAGGCCCTTGGCCCGCGCGGTCTTGATGAACTCCATGTTCATCACCTCGATGACGCCCGAGCGCACCAAACGCATGGTGATCGGGGCCAGCGCGGCGCCCAGGCAGAACGAGGGCATGAGGAAGTTCTGCCAGCTGTCGTAGCCGGAGGCCGGCAGGAAGCGCAGGCGTACGGAGAACACGATGATCATCATGATGCCGAGCCAGAAGATCGGCACGGCCTGACCGGCGACCGCGACGGCCGTGCAGAGGCTGTCGATCCACGTGTGCCGGCGCAGCGCCGCCAGGGTGCCCAGCGGCAGCGCGATCAGCAGCGCCACGACGAGGCCGGACAGCGTGAGATAGATCGTGGGCGGCATCCGCTCCAGCACCAGCCGGAACGCGGGCGTGTCGGCGTACCACGACTTGCCGAAGTCGCCGAGCACGGCCCGGGAGAGGAACTTCCAGTACTGCACGTAGAGCGGCCGGTCCAGGCCGAGCAGGTGGCGGTAGCGCTCGAACTCCTCCTTGCCGGCGTTCTGGGGCAGGAGCAGCAGCACGGGATCGCCCAGCACGTGCAGGATGCCGAAGGCGAGGATCGAGATGCCGAAGAGGACCACGACGAGCTGCACGAGCTGGCCGACGATGTAGCGCCGCATATACGAAAGGGCCCGGGCCCGGGACGCGCCCGGGCCCGGTCTCGGGCGCGCGCCTACTTCTTCCGCGCGGTCACGGCCCACATCCGATCGACCTCGTCACGCGGCGCCTCGTACTCGATGCGGTTGCTGAGGCCCCACACGCCGCGCAGGCCCCACTTGAAGAGATAGGCGGCGTCGTCGTGGATCAGCTTCTGGGCCTTGGCGTAGATCTCGGCCCGCTTCTTGAGCTCGAGCGTGGAGCGGCCCTGGATGACCAGATCGTCGAAGGCCTTGTTGCAGTAGTAGCTGTAGGGCTGGTTGCACGTCATCACGTCGAAGAAGATGGCGTCGGCGTCGAAGATCGAGTAGTAGCCCCACGAGAACTCGAAGATCGGGTCGGCCTTGCTGTCCCGGATGAGGTTGGTGAAGGGGCCGCTCTCACCCACCATGCGGGCCTTGGTGCGGATGCCGGCCTTGGCCAGGTCGGCCACGATCGCGTCCGACGTCTGGATCACGCCGGGCTCCACGACCGGCTGCGAGCGCAGGAAGCCCACCTCCAGACCGCTGGGGTACCCGGCCTCGGCCAGGAGCTTCTTGGCCTGGGCCAGGTCCTGCTTGTACGGCTTGAGGCCGGGATCGAAGCCGAAGGCCATCGGGTTGACGGTCGTCGCGGTGCGGTCGGCGAGGCCGTTGAGCACGTGCTTGATGATCCCGTCGATGTCGACCGCGAGGTTGGCGGCCAGCCGCACCCGCTTGTCCTGCATCGGATTGGGGCCGGAGCGCCCGGCCTGGTCGAGCTGGAGCATCGCCGTCCTCAGGATCGGCGAGGTCGCGGTGCGGGCCTGACCGGACTTGTTGATCACGTCCATCTGGTCGGGCGGCACGGCCTTGATGATGTCCACGCCGCCCGAGATCAGCTCGGCGATCTGGGTGGCCTGCTCGGGGATGATCCGGATGCGCACGTACTTGAAGGCCGGCTTGGGACCCCAGTAGTCGTCGTTGCGCACGAGCTGGTGCTCCTGCTTCTTCATCCACTTCTGGAGCTTGTAGGGCCCGGTGCCGACCGGGTTGTCCTGCATCCACTCGTGGCCCTTCTCCTTCATGACCTTCTCGGACTGCATGACGAGCGCGGTGAGCCGCTCGACGAAGAGCGGGTAGGGCCCGTCGGTCTTGAAGTGCACGGTGGAGTCGTCGACGACCTCGACGCTCTTGATCTTGGCGTGGTTGCCCCGGGCGGTGAGCTTGTTCTCGGGGTTCAGCACGCGATCGAAGCTGGCCTTGACGTCCTTGGCGCCGAACGGCGTGCCGTCGTGGAACTTCACGCCCCGGCGGAGCTTGACCTCCCAGGTCGTGTCGTCGAGCGCTTTCCAGGAGATGGCCAGGCTGGGCCCGACCTTGCCGGTCTTCAGATCACGCGCGGCCAGGTGGTCGAAGACGTTGTAGCCGAGGATGATGCTCTCGCGGAGCACCGAGTTCGGCGGATCCCAGTTCTGCACGTCGCTCTGCAGCGCGTAGACGATCGTCTCGTCCTTGGTCTGCGCGAGGATGTCCGCGGGCATCAGCAGCGTGAGGGCGAGCAGCACCAGTGATCCAAGGGTTACGGCACGAGCCATGGACATCCTCCTCTTCCGAGTGCCAAAGGTCAGGCAGGCCGGCGTCGAGGCGCCAATCCTATCCGCCACCCGCCGTCGCGTCAACGGTCGGACCGGGGCGTCGGGAGAGCCCTCGAGGCGACGGCTTAGCGTGATGTCCTCGGCCGCTGTGGCGGCGGGAGAGCGTCACGGTGTATCTCTTCGCATGTGAAGACGAATGTCATCGTCCTCGGCGCCGGCCTCGCGGGGCTCGCCGCCGCGTACGAGCTGCGGGGGGCCGGTCACGAGGTGACGATCCTCGAGGCGCGCCCGGAGGCGGGCGGCCGCGTGCGAACCGTGCGCGAGTTCAGCGGGCAGCAGTACGCCGAGGCCGGGGCCCAGTACATCACGCGGGAGCACGCGGTCACGCTGCACTACGTGACGGCGCTCGGCCTTCCACTGCGGCCGGCCAGGGGGGCGGTCCTCGACGTGATGGCTCACGTCCGTGGCCATCGCTTCCGCCTCGACGGGTACGGGCGTGGCGCCGTGCCGCTGGCGCTGACGCCGCGCGAGCAAGCCGCCGGCGTCTTCGGCCTCACCGCGCTGCATCTGGAGCGCGAGCTCCGCGCCGCGCTCCACCTCGCCCGGCGGGGCTGGCCGCCGCCGTGGCTGAGGCCGCTCGACGCCATGTCGCTGCGCCGGTTGCTGCGCGAGCGCGGAGCCTCACGCGGCGCCCTCGACCTGATCCAGGCGCTGCAGATCGGGCTCGCCGGCGACGGGCTGACGGAGGTGTCGGCCCTCGAGGGCGTGATGATGGAGGCAGCGGCGACGTCACGGCGGCTCTACGAGATCGTCGGCGGCAACGATCTTCTGCCGGCGGCGTTCGCGAGCCGGCTGCGGGCGTGCATCCAGACGCGCACCGTCGTGACACGTCTGGCCCAGGACGGGACCGGAGTGCGGGTGACGTGCCGGACCCCGCGCGGCCCGCGCGTGCTCACGGCCGATCGCCTCGTCTGCACCGTGCCGTTTCCCGTCCTGGCGGGCATCGCCGTGACGCCGCCGTGGCCCGCCGACAAGCAGCGCGCCATTCGCGAGATGAAGCTGGCGCCGGTCACGCGCACCTTCCAGCAGTTTCGCCGGCGGAGCTGGGAGCGACAGGGCCTGGGCGGCTACGCGCTGACCGACCTCACCATCCAGAACGTCTACTCGCCGACGCTCACCCAGCGCGGTGCGCGCGGCATCCTCGCGTCCTACACGGGCGGCCGGCGCGCGCGGGAGCTGGGCGCGCTGACCGAGGCCCGGCGTCAGGCGATCGTCGGACGCGACCTCAGCACGGTGTTCGGCGACCTCGGTCGGGTGGAGGCCTCGGCAAGCTTTGTCTGGCAGGACGAGCCGTTCGCGCTCGGGGGCTTCGCGTACTTCACGCCGGGGCAGCTCACCACCCTGCTGCCCCTCGCGCGACGGGTGGAGGGCCGGGTCCACTTCGCCGGCGAGCACACGAGTCTCTGGCACGGCTGGATGAACGGCGCGCTCGAGTCGGGGCGGCGGGCCGCCCGCGAGGTGCACGCCGCGCTACGCGGCCGGCCTTGACTCCGGGCCCGGTCTGACGGAGCCTCCTAGGCCGATGGCCTCCCAGGCCGATGGAGGAAGCTCATGGGTGAGCGGGAGCTGACGTACGGCGAGGCGGTGAAGGAGGCGATCGCCGAGGAGATGCGGCGCGATCCGCGCGTGTTCCTCATCGGCGAGGACGTGGCCGAGGCCGGCCACCCCTTCAAGACGCTGGTCGGCCTGGTCCAGGAGTTTGGTACCGAGCGCATCATCGACACGCCCATCTCCGAGCCCGGCTACGCCGGCATCGGCGTGGGCGCGGCCATGACCGGCATGCGGCCGATCGTCGATGTGATGTTCGGCGACTTCATCACGCTCACGATGGACCAGATGGTCAACCAGGCCGCCAAGGCGCACTACATGTCGGGCGGCAAGATCAAGGTGCCGATCGTCTTCCGCACGACGCTCGGCGCCACGCGGCGCTCGGCCGCCCAGCACTCGCAGTCGCTGCACGCCTGGGTCAGCCACGTCCCCGGCCTCAAGGTGGCGCTGCCCTCCGGACCCTACGAGGCCAAGGGCCTGATGAAGACCGCCATCCGCGACGACAGCCCCGTGGTGATCTTCGAGGACAAGATGATGTACCGCGTGAAGGGGCCGGTGCCGGCGGAGGACTACACGATCCCGTTCGGCGTGGCCGAGATCAAGCGCGAGGGCCGCGACGTCACGATCATCGCCACCAGCAGCATGGTGCCGGTATCGCTGGGCGCGGCCAAGATGCTGGAGGACGCCGGCATCAGCGCCGAGGTGATCGATCCGCGGACGACCTGGCCGCTCGACAAGCAGGCGCTGATCGACTCCGCCCGGAAGACCTCGCGCTGCATCGTCGTCGACGAGGGCTACGAGCGCTACGGTGTCACCGCCGAGATCGCCTCGGTCGTGGCCGAGGGCGCGTTCTACTACCTCGACGCACCGGTCAAGCGCATCGGCGCGATGGACGTGCCGGTGCCCTTCTCGCCCGTGCTGGAGGACCTGACCGTTCCGAGCGAGAAGAGCGTGTTCGAGGCGGCCCGGGCGCTCTGCGGCAAGAAGGACTGAGGCCCGGCCGACTGATGGCCACCGACGTCATCATGCCGGCGCTGGAGCTGGCCCAGGAGACCGGCAAGGTCCTGAAGTGGCTCAAGCGCCCCGGCGACAAGGTCAGCAAGGGCGAGCCGCTGGTCGAGATCGAGACCGACAAGGTGACGGTCGAGATCGAGGCGCCGGCCTCGGGCGTGCTGCAGCAGGTGAGCGCGCAGCCGGGCGACGTCGTGCCCGTCGGCCACACGATCGCGCTGATTCTCGGCGCGGGCGAGGCGCCGGCGGCCGCGGCGGCGGTGCCGGTGACCCCGGCCGCGAGTGCGGCCGCCACCGGCGCCGTCCCCGCCCCGCCCGCCCAGCCGCGCGCGGTCGTCAAGGCCTCGCCGCTGGCCCGCAAGCTGGCCGAGCAGCACGGCGTCGACATCGCGGCCATCACCACGGCCAGTGGACGGGTGGAGAAGGCCGACGTGCTCGCCCACGTCGAGAGCCGCAAGAGCGGGGTGGGCAACGGGGCCGGCCGGATCGCGGCGGCCTCGCCGAAGGCGCGACGGCTGGCCGCCGAGCGCGGCATCGACCTGCGCGCGATCAGCGGCTCGGGCCCGAGCGGCGCGGTGCTCGCCGCCGACGTTCCACTCGCCCGGCCGGCGAGCGCCGCAGCGCCGGCGGCCGCCCCCGTGGCCGCGCCGTCCCACGCCGCCGGCGTGAGCAACGTCTGGCGCATCATGGCCGAGCGCATGACGGCGAGCTGGACCACCGCGCCGCACTTCTATCTGGTGCGCGAGGTCAACGTGAGCCGGCTCGTCACCTGGCGCGAGCGCGCGAGCAAGCAGACCGGTGTGCGCCTCACCTACACTGATCTCCTGGTGAAGCTGGTCGCGGCGGCGCTGGTCCAGCATCCGCGCGTGAATGTCTCCTGGAAGGACGGCGCGATCGTCCAGCACGGCGATGTCAACGTCGGCCTGGCCGTCGCGCTCGACGACGGCCTCGTCGTGCCCGTCCTGCACCGCGCCGATACGCTGAGCCTCGCCGAGATCGCCCGGCAGCGCGAAGATCTCGTCGCGCGCGCGCAGGGCGGCAAGCTGCGCCCGGCCGACATCCAGGGCGGGACGTTCACGATCAGCAACCTCGGCATGTTCGGCGTCGACGCATTCGACGCGATCGTGAATCCGCCGCAGGCGGCCATCCTCGCCGTGGGCCGGATCGCCGATCGCGTCGTCGCCCTCAACGGCCAGGCGGTCCTCCAGCCGATGATGGTGCTGACCCTGTCGTGCGACCACCGCGCGCTCGACGGTGCCCGCGGCGCCCAGTTCCTCGGTGCGCTCGCCGAGCTGGTGGAGGAGCCGCTGGCCCTGCTCGGCTAGACCCGCCCCGCGCTCACGGCCCCTGCAGGTCGCCCGTCCTGGACTTCTTGAGCGACGACGGCGGCCCGGCGCTCGGATACTCGCTGAGCGTGTCGGCCTGGAGCAGCAGCGAGCGGGGGACCGTCAGCCCCAGGGCTTGCGCGGTCTTCAAGTTGATCGCCAGCTCGAAGGTGGTCGGCTCCTCGACGGGCAGATCGGCGGGCCGAGCGCCGCGGAAGATCTTGTGGGCATACGCGGCGGCGCGCCGGTACATCTCCGGGTAGTTCACCCCGTAGGAGATCAGCCCGCCGGCGAACTCGGTCGAGGCGTACATGGCCGGGAGCCGGCGGCGGGCGGCCAGCTCCACGATGAGCTGCCGATTGGCCTGCGTGAGCGTGTCGATGCCGACGACGAGGGCGTCGACGCGCTGCCGGTTCGCCGCCTCGAACGCCGGCTCCAGGTCTTCGGCCTTCCGCACGTCGAGCAGGTGCGGCTCGATCCCGCGGGACCGGGCGGCCCGCTCGACCTCGGACCACTGCGCGGGCAGCGCGGGATTGGCCATGTTGAAGAGGCCGCCCAGGCGCGCGGCGCGGGGCACGAGCTCCTGCAGGAGCTGCACGCGCTTGGGATAGATCTCCGTGACCGCGGCGCTCAGGCCGGTGATGTTCAGGCCGGGCCGGGCCAGGCTGGCCACCACGCCCTGGCCGACCGGATCGCCGACGCCCGTGATGATCACCGGGATCGTTGTCGTCGCGCGCTTGGCGGCCAGCGCCGCGGGCGTGCCGCGGGCCATGAGCAGATCCACCTTCATCGCGACCAGCTCGGCGGCCAGCGCGGGGAAGCGCTCGTCGTGGCCGTCGGCGGAGCGGTACTCGATGACGAAGGTCTGGCCCTCGACCCAGCCGAGCTCGCGGAGCCCCTGACGGAACGCCTCGAGGTTGGCGCTGCTCTGCGTCGCCGGCGTGCGCTCCAGCATGCCGATGCGACGCAGCCGCTCCGGTTCGGCGGCGTGCGAGAACACTGGGGCAGTGATCGAGACGACGAGGAGGGCGAGGCTGCCGAGCTTCGCCATACGTGCTGCGACTCGCGTCATGATGCCTCCGTCGAGCGCCGGCATCGGGACCAACTGCCGGGTGGAGCGGCCCAGGTACGAAGGCCGCCGTGGTGACAGATCACAAATGGCAGACGCCGCGTCCAGCAGAGGGCGTGCCACGAGTGCATGAGCACGAACTGCCGCGTTTCTCGGCGGGCCACGACGATCGAGAGGGCAAAACGCCCGGCATCGCGCTGCGATCATCGGGCGCGATGCCGGGGCGCGGAGCGCGAGGCCGAGCAGGTCGAATGGTACAGTGTGGCGCAAGGAGACGCGGCATGGCCTCGAGCGCGTGGAGCTACACGAGCGGGACGAGCGATGTCCCGCTGCTTGGTCTCACCATCGGTGACCTGTTCGATCGCACCGTCGCCGAGCACGCGGACAACGAGGCGCTCGTCTCGCGCCATCAGCAGCAGCGCTACACCTATCGCCAGCTCCAGGCCGAAGTCGATCGCTGCGCGCGGGCGCTGATCGCGCTCGGCGTCGACAAGGGCCAGCGCGTCGGGATCTGGGCGCCGAACTGCGCGGAGTGGGCGATCACCCAGTTCGCGACGGCCAAGCTGGGCGCGATCCTCGTGAACATCAATCCGAGCTACCGCCTCAACGAGGTGCACTACGCGCTCCGGCAATCGGGCTGCACATGGTTGGTGACGGCGCCCAGCTTCAAGTCTTCCGACTACACCGGCATGATGCACGAGCTGGCCCCCGAGCTGGCGGCCAGCCGGTGCGGCGAGCTGCGCGC
>Ga0310810_10011617_pt1 | contig 10295 bp, 8 predicted proteins | sample NCmetagenome_FD_207641 | JGI IMG/M metagenome (GOLD analysis project Ga0310810, IMG submission 207641) | Soil microbial communities from experimental microcosm in Duke University, North Carolina, United States - NC | ecosystem: Engineered > Artificial ecosystem > Soil microcosm > Unclassified ...
TCGAGAGCGAGGCGGAATGGACGCCGGTCGGCATCGGGGGCGACAAAGGCGCCGGCACCCTGGCGCGTCACCACAAGGCCATCCGCGCGCAAGGCGGCGACCGCCTCGCGGACGACCGTGCGGCTGACACCCATCGCGGCCACCATTTCCTGCTCGGTGGGCAATTTCGCGCCGGGCGCCAACTGGGCGCCGGCGATGTGCGCGGCGATCCGCTCGGCGATCTCGCGGCTCAAATTTCGCGGCGGCGCGACCGGCTGCAGAACGAGACCGGCATCGCTGTGCTTTGGCACGGTTTGGGGCTCGACAATTTATCAGGTTATCATATAAATCTGCCATTTGAGGTTATGCTGGTCAACCGCGGCGCGAGCCTGCCGGCGCGGGAAGGGGAGGGATGCCATGAGAAGACGCGATTTGCTCGGCGCCGCCGGCGCTGTCGTCGTGAGCGGCGCTATCGGAGGACGTCGCGCAGCGGCGCAAGACAAGAAAGTGCTGAAGGCCTCGGACGTGCACCCCGAAGGCTATCCGACCGTCCAGGCGGTCGAGAATATGAGCAAAAAGCTCGAACAGGCGACCAATGGGCGCCTCTCGATCCAGATGTACGCCTCGATGCAGTTGGGCGGCGAAAAGGAGGTCATCGAGCAGGCGCAGGTCGGTGCGATCCAATTCGCCCGGGTCAGCGTCGGGACGCTCGGCCCCGTCGTCGACGATCTCAATGTCCTGAACCTGCCGTTCGTCTTTCGCGATGTGGCTCACATGCGGAAGGTCATCGACGGCGCGATCGGGCAGCAATTGCTCGACAAGGTTACCGCCAACCCGAATGCAAAGCTGGTCGGGCTGTGCTGGATGGATGCCGGCGCGCGCAGCTTTTACGACACAAAGCATCCGATCAAGAGCATCGCCGATCTGAAGGGGCTTAAGATCCGCGTCATCGGCAACCCGATTTTTGTCGAGATGGCGAACGCGCTTGGCGCGAACGGCGTCGCGATGGGCTACGACCAGGTATTCAGCGCATTGCAGACCGGCGTCATTGATGGCGCGGAAAACAATCCGCCGAGCTTTGTCTTCGACAACCATTACCAAGTCGCCAAGTTCTACAGCGACAGCCAACACCTAATCGTGCCGGAGATGCTGGTCTATTCGAAAGCGGGATGGGAGCAATTGTCGCCGGACGACCAGGCCCTGCTCAAAAAACTCTCGCGTGAGACGCAGGCCGATGCGCGCGAATTGTGGGACAAGAAAGAGGCTGAAGCCTTCGACCGAATGAAGAGCGGCAATATCGAGATCGATCACATCGCCGACAAGAAGCCATTCCAGGATGCGGTCAAGCCGGTCTGGGACAAATACGGCAGCAAGTTCACTGCTCTGATCAAAGAGATCCAGGCCGTGAGCTGAGCCCGATCGACTTCTTTCTTCGGAGTTATGCATTGCCTCCAAGTCGTCGTCCCGGCGCAAGCCGGGACCCACTCTTCCGCTGCTCGTACGACTGCTCGGTGGGTCCCGGCTTTCGCCGGGGCGACCGGTAGGGGACTCTGGGAATGTCCGCTCAGATTACAATGCGCGAATCACATGACACGGAGCAACGGCGTGACCCAGCGGGCGCGAATCCGCTGCGGCGCGCGATGGATGCGCTGTATCGCGCTTGCGCGATTATCGCCGGGTCGGCGCTGGTGTTGATCTCGCTTGTCGTGCCGTGGGGCGTCTACACGCGCTATGTGTTGGAGAGCGCGGCCTCGTGGCCGGAGCCGATGGCGATCCTCCTGAGCATCGTGCTGACTTTCTTTGGCGCGGCGGTGTGCTACCGCGCCGGCGTTCATATGCGGGTGACCGTGGCGCGCGATCTGCTGCCGCCTTTGCTGCGACGCCTCGTCGATCTGATCGCCGAGGGGCTGATGGCGTTGGTCAGCATCTTTATGGTCGTGTGGGGCGCGAGGCTCGTCGCCGCGACATGGCAGCAGGTCATCGCCGAATTCCCGTTCCTGTCGGTCAGCGCGACCTATCTGCCGATCCCGATCGGCGGCGCGGTGACATTGCTGTTCATCATCGAGCGCCTGCTGATCGGGCCGCCGCCTCAGCTGACCGATTGGCGCGTGGCGGCGCCGGACTGATCCCGGACTGATCAATGGATGCGCTGATCGTCATCGGCGGCCTCTTGCTCGCGATCGCGCTGGGCGTGCCGATCGCCTATGCGCTGGCCTTGGCGGCCCTCGCCGGCGCGTGGTGGATCGGCATTCCGACCGAAGCGGTCATGCTGCAGATCTCGAGCGGGGTCAGCAAATTCGCCATGCTGACGATCCCGTTCTTTGTGCTGGCGGGCGCGATCATGGCGGAAGGCGGCATGGCGCGGCGGCTTGTCGCCTTTGCCAATGTCCTTGTCGGGTTGTTGCGGCTGCGGGGCGGGCTGTCCCTCGTCAACATCATGGCGACGACGTTCATGAGCGGCATCTCGGGATCCTCGGTTGCCGATGCTTCAGCGATCGGCTCGGTGATGATCCCGCAAATGGAGAAATCGGGTTATCCACGTGTCTTCTCGACGAATGTCACGATCGCCGCCTCGGTGCAGGGCCTCCTGGTGCCGCCGAGCCACAACGCCGTCATCTATTCGCTGGCAACGGGCGGCACGATCTCGATCGCGAGCCTTTTCATGGCCGGGGTCATACCGGGTCTGCTACTCGGCATGTCACTGATGCTTCTCTGCGTCGTCCTGGCTTACCGGAATGGGCACCCGACCGGCGAAGCGGTGCCGCTGCGGGATGCGCTGAAGATCACGATCGATGCGGCCTGGGGGCTCATCACGCTGGTGATCATTCTGGGCGGCATACTCGGCGGGGTATTTACCGCCATCGAGGCGGGGGCGGTCGCCTGCGTCTATGCCTTTATCGTCACGATGTTTGTCTATCGCGACTACCGCTGGCGGGATTTGCCGCTCTTGGTCTACCGGACGCTGCGCACCGTCGCGATGGTCATGATGCTGATCGCCTGCGCCGCCGCGGTTGGCTACATGATGGCGCTGATGCAGATGCCGGCGAAGATCACCGCCTTCTTCCTGACACTGTCGAGCAACAAATATGTGATCCTCCTGCTGATCAACGCCCTCTTGTTGGTGCTCGGATGCCTTGTCGACATGGCGCCGTCGATCCTGATCACGACGCCGATTCTGTTGCCGGTCGTCATGAAATTCGGGGTCGACCCCGTGCATTTCGGCATGATCATGCTGATGAACCTCGGGATCGGCCTCTGCCACCCGCCGGTCGGCGCGACCTTGTTTGTCGGCTGCGCCGTGGGCCGCGTCCGCATGGAAGACGTCATGCGGCAGATTTGGCCGTTCTACGGCGTCATGTTTCTCGTACTGATGGCGGTCACCTATATCCCGGCGATATCGCTGTGGCTGCCGCGTGCCCTCTCGCTCTGAATCGTGGCGCGCTGATAGTTGGCACTCTGAGCGTCGGCGCTTCGAGGATCGGCGGCGCGAATATTGAAAAATTAACCATCTCCGTGATAAGCAGATACGGGGGAAGAACAGCAGCGGGGGCATGTCGATGATGCCTTTCCGCCCGAGCCGCCGAGCCTTGCTCGCTGCGGCTCCGCTATTGGCCTTGCCGCTGGGGGGCGGACGGGCAATAGGCGCGGAAAGCGATTTCAGCAGTTTTCTCGCCGGCCTGCGGCGCGATGCACTCGCGCAGGGCGTCCGGCCCGGGACGGTCGATCTCGCTTTCCGGTATATCCAGTTTTTGCCCAAGGTCATCGAGCTCGACCAGCGTCAGCCCGATCGCACGCTGACTTTTGCCGACTTCATCACGAAGGTGGTCAATCCGCAGCGTATCGAGGACGCGCGCCGGAACCTGGCCGAGAATTTGGGGCTGCTGCAGCGCGTGCAACAGCGCTTCGGCGTGCAGCCGCGCTTTATCGTGGCGCTGTGGGGCGTCGAAAGCGATTTCGGCAAGACCCAGGGCAGCTACTCGGTGCCGGCGGCGCTCGCGACCTTGGCCTATGAGGGGCGGCGCGGACCGATGTTCCGCAGCGAGGCGATCACCTCGCTCAAGATCATCGATCAGGGCCATATCCGCGCCGACAACATGCTCGGCTCCTGGGCGGGCGCGATGGGGCAATGCCAGTTCATGCCCTCGACCTTTCTCAGCTATGCCGTCGATTTCGACGGCGACGGACGGCGCGACATCTGGAACAACCGCGGCGATGTCCTGGGCTCGATCGCCAATTACCTGGCGCGGCTGGGCTGGCGCGGCTCCGAGAGTTGGGGCCGCGAGGTCGCGGTCCCCGGCAATTTCGACAGTCGGCTCGCCGGGCTCGAAAGCCGGCGGCCGCTCGGCGACTGGATGCGGATGGGCGTGCGCTCGATCGGGGCGCCGTTGACCGGGCGCGAGGCGGGCGAGGCGTCGCTCCTCTTGCCGGACGGTCCGGGCGGACGCGCGTTACTGGTTTTTGACAATTTCCGCGCAACGATGAAGTGGAACAAATCGGTCAAGTTCGCCGCCTCGGTCGGCATGATCGCGGACGGGATCGAGAGAGGCTAGACACCGGGACATTGACATGCGCGTCCAGGGGGGAACGGGGCGCCAGAACAGCCGGCCGGGGGAACTCGCGCTTCTGGTCGCGCTTGGCTTTATCCTTGCCGGCTGCTCGTCTTCCGGGCCGCAATCCAGCGACCATCACAGCGCCGGCTATCATCGCGGCCAGCCTTCCTACAAGGTCGGCTCGCCCTATCAGATCAACGGCAAATGGTACACGCCGCAGGTCGATTACAGCTATGACGAGACCGGGCTGGCCTCATGGTATGGCGCGGCATTCGACGGCCAGGCGACGGCCAATGGCGAGATCTTCAATCTGAACGAGCTGTCGGCCGCGCATAAGACATTGCCGCTGCCGAGCGTCGTCGAGGTGACCAATTTGCAGAATGGCCGCTCGCTGCGGCTGCGCGTCAACGACCGCGGGCCCTATGTCGAGCGCCGGATCATCGATGTATCGCGGCGCGCCGCCCAGCTGCTGGGTTTCGAGATGGCCGGCACGACGCCGGTCCGCGTCCGCATCCTGAAAGACGAGAGCATCCAGGTGGCGGAAGCCGCTAAGCGCGGCCAGAGCGGCTCGGTCCAACTCGCCGCGGCGGCGGCTGCCGCACCGCCGCCCCGGCCGGCACCTCCGCCGCCACCCCTGGTGACATCGGCGCCGCCCCCTATGGCGCCACCGGCACCGCAATTTGCTGCGGCACCGCCACCGGAGCCTGCTCCGCCGCCCATGCGCGAGCCGCCACCGCAGGTCGCAATGGTCGCCGCCCCGCCGCCGCAAGAGTTGGCGGCGCCGCGCGCGCATTGGCCGTCGCTGATTACCCCGGCGCATGCCGAAACCTTGCCGCCCGCGTCCGCTGCGCACCCTCGCACAATGGCGATGACGGGATCGACTTCCGGCCGGATCTTCATACAAGCCGGCGCGTTTGCGATGCCGGAGAATGCGCAGCGCGTCCGCGCCCGGATCGCCGCGCTCGGCAATGTGCAGGTCGTGCCGGCACAGGTGAACGGATCCGCCCTTTACCGCGTTCGCGTCGGACCCTTTACGAATGAGGCGGAGGCGGACCGGTTGTTGAGCAAGGTTGTCGATAGCGGTTATCCGACCGCGCGCATTGTTTCCGAGTAACCACCACCCCGCTGCGGGAGCCCTCTATGACATCTCGTTGGTTTCAGCATCTGGCCGCCGCTCTGGCAGTGGCGGCATTGCTCGGCATGCCGGCGTCCTCGACGGCGCTGGCCGCCAAGGCGAAACCGCCGGCCGAATCCGGCAAGGCTGTTCAGAAGAAGGAAAACGCGCTGACCGCGCCGTTGCAACCGATGGGCGGTATCGACACCGAGGCGAAGCACGCGCTCGTGCTCGAAGCGGATACCGGCCAGGTGCTGCTCGACAAAGGCTCGGAGGAGCGCATCCCGCCGGCGTCGATGAGCAAGGTCATGACGGCCTATCTGGTGTTCAGCTACCTAAAGGAGGGCCGCGCCAAGCTCGAGGACGAATTGCCGGTCAGCGAGAACGCCTGGCGCACGCAAGGCTCGAAGATGTTTGTGCCGCTCGGCTCGCGCATCAAGATCGAGGATTTGCTGCAGGGCATGATCGTGCAATCCGGCAATGACGCCTGCATCGTGCTGGCCGAAGGGCTGGCCGGCAGCACCGGCGCTTTTGTCGAGCAGATGAACCAGAAGGCCAAGGAGATCGGCCTCAAGGACAGCCACTTCGCGAATGTCGACGGGCTGCCCGATCCCGATCACTATATGACGGCCCGCGATCTGGCGACTTTGGCGCTGCGGACGATCCAGGATTTTCCAGAGTACTACCACTACTACAGCGAGAAGGAATTCAGGTTTCATACCGTGGCGGCGAATTACAAAGAGGTCGACATCAACCAGGGCAATCGCAATCCGCTGCTGTACAAGGATCTGGGCGCGGACGGCCTCAAAACGGGCCACACCGATGAGGCGGGATATAGCCTCCTCGGCTCGGCGAAACGCGGCGACCGGCGCGTCATCGTCGTATTAAGCGGGCTGCCGTCGATGAAGGCGCGGGCGCAGGAAAGCGAGCGGCTTATCGATTGGGCGTTCCGCGAGTTCAACAATTACCAATTGTTCGCAAAGGGCGATAAGGTCGAGGACGCGGAGGTCTGGCTCGGCTCGGAGGCGAAGGTACCGCTGACCGTCGACAACAACCTCATCGTCACGATCCCGCGCAAGGCACGCCGCGACATGAAGGTGAGTGTCTCCTACGACAAGCCGGTGCCGGCGCCGGTCAAGAAAGGCCAGCCGGTCGGCAAGGTCGTCGTGACCGTGCCCGATATGCCGTCGGCCGAAGCGACGCTCGTCGCCGGCGCCGATGTCGGGCGCATGGGCGCGCTCGGCCGGGTCGCGATGGCGGCAGCGCATCTGATCTGGAGCGGGTGGCACTGAGCAAATCGCGGACGGCGGCGCGCGGCCGCTTCATCACGATCGAGGGCGGGGAGGGGGCCGGCAAGTCGACCCAGCTCGATCTCTTGATGACGGCCTTGGTGCGCGCCGGAATCGCGGCCGAACGCACACGTGAGCCTGGTGGCTCGGAGGGCGCCGAGGCGATCCGGCGGCTGCTGCTCGAAGGCGCCGAGGAGCGCTGGGATGCGATCAGCGAAACTCTCCTGTTCTACGCGGCGCGGCGCGAGCATGTAACGCGGCTGATCCAACCGGCGCTCGGCCGCGGCGTATGGGTCATCTGTGACCGCTTTGCCGATTCGACGCTCGCCTATCAGGGGTATGGGCGCGGTTTGCCGATCCCGGCATTGAAGGCGCTGCACCATTTTGCGCTCGGCGATTTCGCGCCCGATCTCACTCTGATCCTCGATGTGCCGGTCGCGGAAGGGCTCGCCCGGGCGGCCAAGCGCTCTGGCGATCCTGATCGCTTCGAGCGGCTCGATCCCGATTTTCACGAACGCTTGCGGCATGGCTTTCACGAGATCGCCGCGGCCGAGCCGCAGCGTTGTGTGGTGATCGATGCCGCGGGCGATGTCGAGAGCGTGCATCGCGCGGTGCTGGCCGCCCTCACAGCGCGGCTCGGCGTCGTTCTTAAATCATGAGCCGCAGTCAGGCGCGAGAGGCCGTCGTCGAGCCGTTCGCGCCGCCGCGCGGGAACCCCGACCTTCTCGGCCATGACGCGGCTGAGGCCGAGTTGCGGCGGCTGTTTGACAGCGGGCGCATGCCGCATGCGCTGCTGTTGAGCGGGCCGCGCGGCATCGGCAAGGCGACGCTCGCCTTTCGGCTCGCGCGCTTTGTGCTCGCGCAAGGCGGCGGTGGAGAAGAAGCCGGGCCGTCCCTGTTTGGCGAGGACAGCGGCGGTGGCGAAGACCCGGGCAGCACCGGGCTGGCAATTCCACCCGAGAGCGGCACGTTTCGCCGCGTGGCCTCGGGCGGCCACGCCGATCTCCTGACCGTCGAGCGCGCCTACGATCCGCGCCGGCTGCGGCTGCGCGGCGAGATCGTCGTCGGCGACACACGCGAGATCGGCGCGTTTCTGCGCCTCACTCCGGCAGAAGGCGGCTGGCGCGTCGTCGTCGTCGACGGGGCCGACGAGATGAACCGCAACGCCGCGAATGCGCTCCTCAAAATCCTCGAAGAGCCGCCGCGGCGCGCGCTGCTGCTGCTCGTGGCGCACAGCCCGGGGAAGCTGTTGCCGACGATCCGCTCGCGCTGCCGGCGCTTTCCCTTGGCGCCGTTGCCGCCGACGATCGTCCGCGAGCTGCTGCATCGCTACCGGCCCGAGCTCGATGCGGAGACGGCCGCCATTGTGACGACCCTCGCCGAGGGCAGCATTGGCCGCGCGCTCGACTTGGCCGCGGCCGAGGGCGTCGCGCTGTACTGCGCCGCCCTGGCCCTGCTGAGCCGCGATGCGGGGATCGATCCGGCGGCATTGCACCCCTTTGCCGACCGGCTGGCGCGGCCGGAAGCGGAGGAGGCTTACCGGGTTGTCGAGGTGGCGCTCAGCCAATTGCTTGCCCAGCTTGCCAAGGCCTCGGCAGGCAGCAGCGGCGAGCCCGAAACGCTTCCCGAGCGCGGCGCGGTGTTGCGCCGGCTCGGCGGCCGCGCCCCGGCAGCGCGTTGGGCGGCGCTCCGCAGCGAGATCGAGGAGAGCTTTGCTCGGACGGATGCGCTCAACCTCGACAGGAAGCAGACGATCCTCGGCGCGTTCTTTGCGATCGAGCGGGTGGCGGGGTAGAACCCGGCGGCGCCGAGCGGGCGAGGGCTGCTGGATCGCGGCCCGGTTCGGTCCCATATCAGCGCCGTGGAGAGGATGATGACCGCCGCCCGGCCCTATTTCCTGACGACGCCGATCTATTACGTCAACGACCTGCCGCATCTCGGCCACGCCTATACAACGGTGGCTTGCGATGCGCTGGCGCGGTTTATGCGGCTCGACGGGTATCGGGTCAAATTCCTGACCGGCAGCGACGAGCACGGCCAGAAGGTCGAGCAATCGGCACGCGCCGCCGGGATCGCGCCGCAGGAATTCTGCGACCGCATCTCGCCGGCCTGGCGCGAGATGACGCAGCTTCTCAACATCAGCAACGACGATTTTATCCGCACGACCGAGCCGCGCCATGTGCGCGGCGTCGAGGCGCTGTGGCAGGAGCTGGAGCGGCGCGGCGAGATCTATCTCGGGCGCTTCGCCGGCTGGTATGCGGTGCGCGACGAGGCCTTCTATGCCGAGAGCGAACTGATCGACGGGCCCGGCGGCAAGAAGGTCGCGCCGACCGGAGCGGATGTCGAATGGCTGGAAGAAGAAAACTATTTCTTCCGGCTGTCGGCCTGGCAGGACCGGCTGTTGGAATTTTACGAAACGCACCCCGATGCGGTTGCGCCGCGCTCGCGCCGCAACGAGGTCATCAGCTTTGTCAAATCGGGGCTCAACGATTTGTCGATCTCGCGCACCAGCTTCAGCTGGGGCGTGCCGGTGCCGGGCAACCCGAAGCATGTCGTCTATGTCTGGCTGGACGCGCTGATCAACTACATCACCGCGCTCGGCTATCCGGATATTGGCGGCGAATACGCGACATTCTGGCCGGCCGATCTGCACATGGTCGGCAAGGACATCGTGCGATTTCATTCGGTGTATTGGCCGGCTTTTTTGATGGCCGCGGGGTTGGAGCCCCCGCGTCGTGTCTTTGCGCATGGCTGGTGGACCGTCGAGGGCCAGAAGATGTCGAAATCGCTCGGCAACTTCATCCCGCCAAAGGCGCTCGTCGACAAATACGGGCTCGACCCGGTGCGCTATTTCCTGCTTCGCGAATTGCCGTTCGGCAATGATGGCGATTTTTCGCACCGCGCGATCGTCGGCCGGCTCAATGGCGATCTCGCGAACGATTTCGGCAATCTGGCGCAGCGCGTCCTATCGATGATCAACCGCAACTGCGGCGCCAAGGTGCCGGAGCCGGGTACCTTCACCGCCGCGGACGAACAATTGCTCGGCGAGGCGCGCGGGCTGCTGGACCGGGTGCGGCCGCATATGACCGAACAGGCGTTTCATCTGGCGCTGGAGACAATCTGGCGCGTGGTCGGCGCGGCGAACCGCTATGTCGATGAGCAGGCGCCGTGGGCATTGCGGCGCAGCGATCCGGCGCGGATGGGCACCGTCCTCTATACGCTCGCCGAAGTGCTGCGGCATCTCGGGATCCTGACGCAGCCCTTTGTGCCGGATGCGGCATCGGCGCTGCTCGACCAGCTCGCGGTGCCGAGCGAAGCGCGCCGTTTTGCCGATCTCGCCGAGGCCTTGCCCGCGGACCGGGC
>Ga0310810_10011618_pt1 | contig 10294 bp, 9 predicted proteins | sample NCmetagenome_FD_207641 | JGI IMG/M metagenome (GOLD analysis project Ga0310810, IMG submission 207641) | Soil microbial communities from experimental microcosm in Duke University, North Carolina, United States - NC | ecosystem: Engineered > Artificial ecosystem > Soil microcosm > Unclassified ...
CGTGGCTTTTCGATGACGCGCTTTCAGCCGATGGTGAGTTGCGCCAACCCGAAAGCCCCCGAGCCCAGAGCCGAGTGGGCTAGCGCCGCCCGAAATCGATGCGCGGGTCGATGACCATGTATGTCAAATCGCTGATCAGCTTCAGCACGAGCCCGATCAGCGTAAACACATAGAGCGTCCCGAACATGATGGGATAGTCGCGGTTGATCGCCGCCTCGAAGCCGAGGAGACCGAGCCCATCCAGCGAGAAGATGACCTCGATCAACAAGGCGCCGGTGAACAGGATCCCGATAAACGCCGCCGGGAACCCCGCGACAACCAGCAGCATCGCATTCCGGAAGATGTGGCCGTAGAGGACGCGGTGCTCGGTCAGCCCCTTGGAGCGGGCGGTCAGCACGTACTGCTTGTTGATTTCATCGAGAAAGCAGTTCTTCGTGAGCATCGTCAATGTCGCGAAGCCGCCGATCACTAGGGCCGTGATCGGCAAGGCGATATGCCAGAAGTAATCGAGGATCTTGTGCGGCCAGTCGAATGACCACCAATCGTCGCTGACCAGACCACGCAGTGGGAAAAGCGAGAAATAACTGCCGCCCGCGAACAGCACGATCAGCAACACCGCAAACAGAAAGCTCGGGATGGCGTAGCCGACGATGATCACGGCGCTCGTCCACACATCGAAGCGGCTGCCGTCGCGCACCGCCTTTCGGATGCCGAGCGGAATCGAGATCAGGTAGGTGAGGAGCGTCGTCCACAGCCCGATCGAGATCGATACCGGCAGTTTGTCCCGAATCAGATCGACGACCCGGCGGTCGCGGAAGAAGCTCGTGCCGAAATCGAACGTCACATAATTCTTCATCATCAGGACGAAGCGCTCGAAGGGCGGCTTGTCAAAGCCGTACTGTTTTTCGAGCTCCTTGATAAAAGCGGGATCAAGCCCGCGCGCGCCGCGGTACTGGGTTTGCGTGTTGCTCGACTGGTTGCGCAATTCGCCGCCGGCGCCGGTGACCCGCTCGGTGGCCGCGATGTCGCTCCCCTTCAATTTCGAGATCATCTGCTGGATCGGGCCGCCGGGCGCCGCTTGAACGATGACGAAATTGACCACCATGATCGCAAACAGCGTCGGGATCATCAGCGCGACGCGCCGGATCGCGTAAGCGATCACTGCTTCGCCTCACCCTTGTTGACCTCGCCCTTCTTCGCCTCGATCGTCTGCTCGGCTTTCGGATCGACCCACCAGCCGTCGATGCCGATGCCGTATTTCGGCGAGACCTGAGGCCGCCGGAACTTGTCCCAATAGGCGACGCGGAACGCCGCCACATGGAAATTGGGGATCATGTAATAGCCGTACTGCAGGACCCGATCGAGCGCATGCGTGTGCGCGACGAGGCTGGCGCGGTCGGGCGATTTGATGAGCTCCTCGATGAGCTCGTCGATCACAGGGCTCTTGATGCCGAGGAGGTTCCGGCTGCCTTCCTCTTCGGCCGCTTTCGATCCCCAATAGTCGCGCTGCTCGTTGCCGGGCGACAGCGACTGTCCGAACACCTCGACCGCCATGTCGTAGTCAAAGGTCTCCATCCGCTTTTCGTATTGCGCGTTGTCGACCGTGCGGACCCGGGCGGTCACGCCCATGCGCTCCAAATTCTTCGCAAAGGGCAGCACGATCCGCTCCATCTGCGGATCGCTGAGCAGGATCTCGAACTCGAAGGGCTGGCCGGTCTTGTCGTTGACGAGCTTCTCGTTCTTGAAGCTCCACCCCGCTTCCTTCAAGAGCTTCAATGCCTCGCGCAAGCCGTCGCGGATATTGCCTGAGCCGTCATATTTCGGCGGATCGTATTCCTTTGTGAAAACCTCGTCGGGAATCTTGCCCCGATACGGTTCGAGGATTTTGAGCTCCTCGCTTTGCGGCACCCCGGTAGCGGCCAGCTCGGAGTTGTCGAAATAGCTGCGCGTTCGCCTGTAGGCGCCATAGAACAGATTTTTGTTCGACCATTCGAAATCGAAACCGTAGGCCAGCGCCTGCCGCACCTTTGGGTCTTGGAAGATCGGCCGGCGCAGATTGTAGCCAAACCCCTGCATGCCGCTCGGCAGCTCGTTCGGGATCTCCTCTTTCTTGATGAGCCCCTCGCGCAAGGCCGGACTGTCATAGCCCGTCGCCCAGGATTTCGACGAGTTTTCGAGCCGGATATCGTATTGCCCCGCCTTGAAGGCTTCGAGCGCGATGGTGCCGTCGCGGTAGTAGTCGTAGCGGAGGACATCGACATTGTGCCGGCCCTTGTTGACCGGCAGATCCTCGCCCCAGTAATCGGCGACACGGCGATAGGTCACCGAGCGGCCGGGGTCGAACGAGTCGATCTTATAGGCGCCGCTGCCGAGCGGCGGCTCCAGGGTCGTCTTGCTGAAGTCGCGGTTCGACCAGTAGGCTTTCGACAACACCGGCATCTGGCCGATGATCTGTGGCAGTTCACGGTTGTCCGCCGATTTGAACGTGAACCGCACACCGCGCTCGCCGGCTTTCTCGATCTTCGTCACATCGCCGTAATAGGAGCGGTAGCGCGGGTTTCCCTTCTCGCGCAGCGTGTTGAAGGTCCAGATGACATCCTCGGAAGTCATCGGCGAGCCGTCGTGAAAGCGGGCGCCTTTGCGCAAGGTATAGACGACCGACAGCTTGTCCGGCGCAAGGTCGATTGTCTCGGCGGCGAGCCCATACTCGCTGCTGGGCTCGTCCTCCGAGGCCGTCGTCAGCGTGTCGAAAATGCCGCCAATGCCGGCGGCCGGCAGGCCTTTGACGACATAGGGGTTGAACGTGTCGTAGGTGCCGATCGCCGAGAACTTCATCGTCCCGCCCTTTGGGGCGTTCGGATTGACGTAGTCGAAATTCTTGAAGTCCGGCCCGTATTTCAATTCGCCGAACAGAGACACGCCGTAGGTGCCGGCCGCTAAGGCCGCGGTCGCGACGGCGCAGCCGATCATCGCGCCGAGAGTGGCGCCGAGACGTCGCGGCCGGCGGGAAAGATGGAGCATCAAACCGTCCTCGTCATCGCGCTCACGCCGCTAACAACGCCAGCGCCTCGCGGTGCGCATGCGGATCGCCGGCCACGACAACGCGGCCGTCCGAGGCGAGCGACAGCTTTTGCCCTTGCCAATCGGTCGCGATGCCGCCGGCGCCTTCGACGATCGGCGCCATTGCGCTGAAATCGTAGGGCTTGAGGCTCGCCTCGATGACGAGATCGATCAAGCCGAGCGCGACGAGCCCATAGGCATAGCAATCGGCGCCATAGCGGACGAGCTTGGCTTTCGCCGCGACACGCGCTTGCGCGGCGGCATCGGCGCCTTTGAACATATCGGGGCTCGTCGAGAACAGAGTCGCGGCGGCAAGCCTCGGGCAGGGGCGGCAGTGGACCGTGCTGCCGTTGAATGTCGTCGGTCGCCCGGTCGCGCCGATCCAGCGCTCGCGCGAGATCGGCTGGTCGATGATGCCGAGGATTGGGCGGCCCCGATGCACCAACGCAATGAGAGTGCCGAACAGCGGCACGCCGCTGATAAAGGATTTGGTGCCGTCGATCGGGTCGAGCACCCAAACAAACTCGGCCGTCTCGCGCTCCGCCCCAAATTCCTCGCCGATGATGCCGTGGTCCGGGAAACGCGCCGCGATGCGCCGCCGCATCGCGGCCTCGGCATTGCGGTCGGCAATTGTCACCGGGGACAGATCGGCTTTGTCGTCGACCGCGATCCGCTGCCGGAAATGCGGGCGGATGGCCTCCCCGGCGGCGTCGGCGAGGTCGGAAGCGAGCGCGAGAAACGCGTCGAGCTCGGCCACGGGCCTCCTATTTCAGGCTTTCGAGATAGGCGACGACATCCGCCCGATCCTGCACCTTCGGCAGGCCGGGGAAGGTCATCTTTGTGCCCTTCGCAAAGTCCTGCGGCTTATAAAGCCAAACGTTGAGCTTGTCCGGGTCCCACTTCTCGCTCTTATGCGCGAGGAGCGCCTGCGAGAACTGATAGTTCGGCACTGCGGCAATGTTCTCTTCCATGATGCCGTAGAGGTTGGGTCCGATCTTGTTAGCGCCGCCTTTATCGAAGGTGTGGCATTGCAGGCAGACCTTGGCAACCTGCTCGCCGTGCTTCGGGTCGGCCTTTGCCATCGCCGGCTCGATCGGCTCGACTTTCGCCGCGGCCTGCGTGGGAGCCGCCGCGCTCGCCTGCGCGCCTTCCTCGGCGCCAGGCGGCAGGTAAGCTGCTTTCTCCAGATGGTGCGGGCGGACAAACGAGCTGGCGATGATGCCGGTCACCATCGCGATGATCATCGCAGTCAAGACCGAGGCAATGATCTTGTTCCACTCGAACGATGGCATCGACGCCCTTTCGCCTTGTCGTAGAAGCAGCCGGCAGCCTGCGGCAACCGTACGGCGCCGCAGAAAATCGGATTCCGGCAGCTAACTCAACCGAATTGTGCGGGCGAATTATGCCGCTTCCGGCGTTCGCACGAAGCAGGCATGTTGACGCGCCTCATGCCACCGAATTGTTCCGCATGTACCATTCCGCCGCCCCTAAAAGCCCCATCATCCTGATCCCGACCCGGCTCGCCGCGGCGCGGCTGCCGCGAAAGCCGCTCGCCGACATCGCCGGATCGCCGATGATCCTGCATGTCTGGCGGCATGCGGTCGCGGCTGAGGTCGGGCCCGTGGTCGTGGCGTCGGGTGATAGCGAGATCGCCGTTGTGATCGCGCGCGAGGGCGGCCGGGCGGTTCTGACCGACCCGGCTCTCCCGACCGGCTCCGACCGCATCCATGCCGCGATCACGGCGCTCGACCCGGAGCGGCATCACGACGCGGTCATCAACGTGCAGGGCGACATGCCGATGCTCGACCCCGCCGCGATCCGCGTCGCGCTTGACGCCCTGGCCGACCCCGAGATCGACATCGCGACTCTGGCGGCCGAGATAACCGAGCCCGCCGCGCTCGCCGATACCAGCGTGAACAAGGTCGCCGCCGGCTTTGCGGACCCCACCCGGCCGGCGCGCGCGCTTTATTTTTCCAAGGCGGTCGTGCCGTGGGGCGAGGGGCCGCATTACGAGCATATCGGCCTCTACGCCTATCGCCGCGCCGCGCTGGAGCGCTTTGTGGCCCTGCCGCGCGGCATCCTCGAACAGCGCGAGCGGCTCGAGCAATTGCGCGCGCTCGAAGCCGGGATGCGGTTCTCGGTCAGCCTGATCGACAAGGCGCGGCTTGGGGTTCAGGTCGACACCCCGGCCGATCTCGCCCGCGCCCGAGAGCTGATGAGCGCCGCTCAGCCCTTCTGAGGGTAGCCGGCGGTTGCCAATGCCTCGGCGATTTCGGGGAGGATCGCCGGATCGTCGATCGTCGCCGGCATCGTGTAGTCCTGCCCGTCGGCGATGCGCCTTATCGTGCCGCGCAGGATTTTGCCGGAGCGCGTCTTCGGCAATCGCTCGACGACGAGCGCCGTCCGGAAGCTGGCGACCGGGCCGATCCGCTGACGCACCAGCGCGATCGCCTCCTCGGCGATCGCCGCCTTCGGGCGGTTGACGCCGGCCTTCAGCACGAGGAACCCGAGCGGCACCTGCCCCTTCAGCGCATCGGCGACCCCCATGACCGCGCATTCGGCGACATCGGGATGCGCCGCCAGCACCTCCTCCATGCCGCCGGTGGAGAGGCGGTGCCCGGCGACATTGATGATGTCGTCGGTGCGGGTCATGACATGGATGTAGCCGTCCTCGTCGATGAGGCCGGCATCGGCGGTCTGGTAGTAGCCGGGATAGGCCGAGAGGTAGGAGTCGACAAAGCGCTCATCCTGCTGCCAGAGGGTCGGGAGAGTGCCTGGCGGCAGCGGCAATTTGACCGCGAGCGCGCCGATTTCGCCCGGCTTCATTTCATTGGCCTGCCCGACCGCCTCGGCCTCCAGCACGCGCACATCCCAGCCCGGCACGGCCTTTGTGCAGGAGCCGTATTTGACCGGCAATTTCTCGATGCCGAGGCAGTTGGCCCCGATCGGCCATCCCGTTTCGGTTTGCCACCAATGGTCGATGACCGGCACGCGGAGCTTTTCCTCGGCCCATTGCACGGTTGGCGGGTCGGCCCGCTCCCCGGCGAGAAACAGGGTGCGAAACCGCGCGAGATCGTATTTCGCGATCAGCTTTCCCTCCGGATCCTGCTGGCGGATCGCGCGAAACGCGGTCGGTGCGGTGAACAGCACGCGGACATCGTGCTCGGCGATGACGCGCCAGAACGCGCCGGCGTCCGGGGTCCCGACCGGCTTTCCCTCATACATGATCGAGGTGCAGCCATAGAGGAGCGGCGCGTACACGGTGTAGGAATGCCCGACCGCCCAGCCGATGTCGGAAGCGGCCCAATACGCCTCGCCCGGCTCCATGCCGTAGACATGCCGCATCGACCAATGGAGCGCGACGGCATGCCCGCCATTGTCGCGCACCACCCCTTTCGGCACGCCGGTCGTGCCCGAGGTGTAGAGGATGTAGAGCGGGTCGGTCGCGGCGAGCGGCACGCAATCGGCAGGACGCGCTTTCGCGTCCAGCTCCTGCCAATCATGGTCGCGCCCGCCAATCATCGCGGCCTGGCACATTGGCCGCTGCAGGATAATGCAGGCCTTCGGCTTCGATCGGGCTTCCTCGATCGCCGCGTCGAGCAGCGGTTTGTACGGGACGATCCGGTTGACCTCGACCCCGCACGAGGCCGACACGATCGCGACCGGCTTTGCATCGTCGATGCGGGTCGCCAACTCGTGCGAGGCAAACCCGCCGAAGACGACCGAATGAACGGCGCCGATGCGGGCGCAGGCGAGCATCGCGATCGCCGCCTCGGGCACCATCGGCATGTAGATTAAGACGCGGTCGCCGGTCTTGACGCCGAGCCCCTGCAGCACGCCGGCGAAGCGCGCAGTGCGGTCGCGCAGGTCGCGATAGGTGAAACGCACGATCTGGTCCGTGACCGGGCTGTCCCAAACCAGAGCGAGCCGCTCGCCATGGCCGGCGGCGACATGCCGGTCGAGCGCATTCCAGCAGGTGTTGAGGCGCCCACCCGCGAACCAGCGGTAAAACGGCGGCCGCGACTCGTCGAGCACGCGGTCCCAGCGCGTCTCCCACTCGATCGCCTCGGCCGCCTCGGCCCAGAATTCCTCCGGCTTCTCCAGCGACCGGCGATAGGTTTCGAGATAGCTCGTCATGGGCCTCATCCCCTTCGGCACCCTCCGGCAGTCCGGCGATTCTCCGCTTGCCGGGGCGGCTTGCCAAGCAGACTGGAGGTGGTAGAATTTCTACCCAAATGAGGTAGAAAGATGAGTATGAACATCAAGAACGAAGAGGCCCACCGGCTCGCCCGCGAGCTGGCGACGCTGACCGGCGAGAGCATGACGGTCGCTGTTACCGAAGCGCTTCGCGAACGCATCGAGCGGGTCCGCCGCTCTCACAAGCATGGGCTTTCTGAGCGGCTCCTCGCAATCGGACGGGACAGCGCTCCCCGGTTCAAGGAGCCGTACCGCTCCGCCGATCACGGCGACCTGCTTTATGACGAGCGCGGGTTGCCGCGTGATTGTTGACAGCTCGGCGCTGGTCGCAATCCTGCGCAACGAGGCCGACGCAGCGGATTATACGGAGGCCATCGAGAGCGCCGATACCTGCCGGATCTCGGCGGCAACTTTCCTCGAAACGGCGGTCGTGGTTGACGCTAGCCGCGACCCCGTTTTGAGCCGGCGTCTGGACGATCTGCTTTCTGACGCATCGATCGCGATCGAGCCGGTCACCGAGGCGCAAGCGCACCTCGCGCGCCAAGCCTATCGGGATTACGGCCGCGGCAGCGGCCATCCGGCGCGGCTCAATTTCGGGGAATGCTTCGCCTATGCGCTGGCGCGCGCGACTGGGGAGCCCCTGCTTTTCAAGGGCGGCGATTTCCGCCACACCGATATCGCGCCGGCCATCGCTTGATGCCAGCCGGCTAGGCTCAGCGACCCTCATCCTCCAAACACCGCGGCGGCGCGGCCGCGCTGCAGCACCGGATGCGCTTACACGCATGGCGGCGTTTCCGGCAAAAAACGGATTCTTTGCCCGGCCCGGCGCAGCCTTTAAGCTGCGCGCAGAGCGATGCCCATCATCCCTTCCTCGATCGACCGGCGTTCCGAGGCGTTCCGCGTGAATGAGCAGGCGATGCGCGCGGTCGTCGCCGATCTCAAGGACAAATCGGCGGCGATCGCGTTGGGCGGCGACGAGCCGTCACGGCAGCGGCATTTGTCGCGCGGCAAACTGCTGCCGCGCGAGCGCATCCGCCTGTTGCTCGACCCGGGCTCGCCGTTTCTCGAACTCTCGGCCTTTGCGGCCTACGAGATGTATGACGGCGCGGTGCCGGCCGCCGGCATCGTCACGGGCATCGGCCGCATCGCCGGGCGCGACTGCGTCGTCGTCGCCAATGACGCGACGGTCAAGGGCGGCACCTATTTCCCGATGACCGTCAAAAAGCATCTGCGCGCCCAGGAGATCGCGCGCGACAACCGGTTGCCGTGCCTTTACCTCGTCGATAGCGGCGGCGCGTTTCTGCCGGCGCAGGACGAGGTGTTTCCCGACCGCGAGCATTTCGGACGCATCTTCTACAACCAGGCCAATCTCTCTTCGCTCGGCGTGCCGCAGATCGCGATCGTCATGGGGTCGTGCACAGCCGGCGGCGCCTATGTTCCGGCGATGTCGGACGAGTCGATCATCGTCAAAGGCCAGGGCACGATCTTTTTGGGCGGCCCGCCGCTCGTGAAGGCCGCGACCGGAGAGATCGTCACCGCCGAGGAATTGGGCGGCGCCGATGTGCACAGCCGAATCTCCGGCGTCACCGATCATTACGCGCTCGACGACCGCCACGCGCTCGGCATCGCGCGCCGCATCGTCGGTAACCTCAATTCGGTGAAGAAGATGCCGCTGGGATTCGCCGAACCGCGGGGGCCGCTTTATGCTGCCGAAGAGATCTACGGCATCATCCCGCGGGATGTGCGGCGGCCTTACGAGGTGCGCGACATCATCGCGCGCATCGTCGACGGCAGCGAGCTCGACGAGTTCAAGCAGCTCTATGGCGCGACCTTGGTGTGCGGCTTTGCGCATATTTGCGGTTATCCCGTCGGCATCCTCGCGAATAACGGCATCCTGTTCTCGGAGAGCGCGCTGAAGGGGGCGCATTTCATCGAATTATGCGCGCAGCGCGGCATCCCGCTGGTGTTTCTGCAGAACATCACCGGCTTTATGGTCGGCAAGAAATACGAGAACCAGGGGATCGCGAAGGACGGCGCCAAGATGGTGACCGCCGTCGCGACGGCGAATGTGCCGAAATTCACCGTGATCATTGGCGGCAGCTTTGGCGCCGGTAATTACGGCATGTGCGGCCGCGCCTACTCGCCGCGGTTTTTGTGGATGTGGCCGAATGCGCGCATTTCGGTGATGGGCGGCGAGCAGGCCGCCTCGGTGCTGGCGACAGTGCGGCGCGACGGCATGAACGCGCGCGGCACGGAGTGGAGTGCCGACGACGAGGACAAATTCAAGGCGCCGATCCGCGCGCAATACGAAACGCAGGGCCATCCCTATTATGCCAGCGCGCGCCTCTGGGACGACGGCATCATCGACCCGGCCGAGACACGGCATGTCTTGGCGCTCGGCCTCTCCGCCGCGCTCAACGCGCCGATCGAGCGCTGGCGTGACGGCGCCCGCTTTGGCGTCTTCCGGATGTGACCGCGCGGTGTTTTCCAAAATCCTGATTGCCAATCGCGGCGAGATCGCCTGCCGGGTCATCCGCACGGCGCGCCGCATGGGGATCGCGACGGTCGCGGTTTATTCCGATGCTGATGCAAACGTATTGCATGTCGCAATGGCGGACGAGGCGCGACATATCGGCCCGCCGCCGGCGCGCGAGAGCTATTTGAACATCGGCGCGATCATCGATGCGGCGCGGCAGAGCGGCGCCGAGGCGATCCATCCCGGCTACGGTTTTCTGTCGGAGAACGTCAATTTTGCCGAAGCCTGCGCCAAGGCCGGTATCGTCTTCATCGGCCCGCCCGCCGACGCGATCCGCGCGATGGGCTCAAAAGCGGCGGCGAAGGCGCTGATGGAAGCCAATGGCGTGCCGGTCGTGCCGGGCTATCACGGCGACGCGCAGGATGCCGCCGCGCTCGCGGCGGAGGCCGAGCGCATCGGCTATCCCGTGCTGATCAAGGCCTCGGCCGGCGGCGGCGGGCGCGGCATGCGCATTGTGACGCGTGCCGACGAATTCGCCCGCGCGCTCATTGGCGCGAAGCG
>Ga0310810_10011619_pt1 | contig 10294 bp, 6 predicted proteins | sample NCmetagenome_FD_207641 | JGI IMG/M metagenome (GOLD analysis project Ga0310810, IMG submission 207641) | Soil microbial communities from experimental microcosm in Duke University, North Carolina, United States - NC | ecosystem: Engineered > Artificial ecosystem > Soil microcosm > Unclassified ...
GATCGAGCGAGGTCAGTTCCGGCAACGCCTTCCATTCCGGCGCCGCTGCATCGAGCCAAGTCCGCGCATCCGGCGCACGGTCGGCGGGTCCGGTGCACACGATCTCGAAAACCCAATCGTTCATTCGCTAACCATCGTACTCGCTTGGCGCTTGCAAGCCTTGCCCGGTGCGAGGCGACCATACAATATCGCCTGCTGCTTGTGGCGTCGGAGTGCTGGATGTTCTCTTTCGGTGCGCTTGGCTTGCGCGCGCGTCTTGCACGCAATTTGCCGATTGGGGCGTTCTGGATGACCACCGGCTCGACCGCCCTGATGGAGATCGCCGCCGAAACCGCGCCCGATGCAATCGTGATCGACGCCCAGCATGGGCTTTGGGATCGGCAGACCCTCGAACACGCGGTCGGCCTCGTATCCAATCGCGTCCCGGTCCTCATCCGCACGGCAGATGCGAGCGCTATCTCCATCAGCCAGGCGCTCGATACGGGCGCCGAGGGCGTCATCGTCCCGCTGATTGAGACCGGGGAGCAGGCCGCCGCGGCGGTTGCGGCCGCGCGCTTCCCACCGCACGGGCAGCGCTCCGGCGGCGGCGTTCGCCCGTTGATGCGCGACTTCGCCCGGTATTACGCGGCCGCGAACGATCGCACCGTGGTCGGGGTGATGATCGAAACCCAGCGCGGCTTGCACAATGCCTCGGCCATCGTCAACACCAAGGGCATCGACTTCGTCTTTATCGGCACCGGCGATCTGGCGATTTCGCTCGGCGGATTTCCGAGTGTTGACAAGCGCCACGAGGAGGCGTGCGCAACGGTGCTCGATGCCTGCAGGCGCGCCGGCGTGCCCTGCGGCATCTTCACGATGTCTGCGGAGACCGCCGCCAAGCGTCGCGACGAGGGCTACGCCTTCGTCACGGTCGCTGACGACATCGGCGTCGCCTCGCGCGGGTTCAAAACTGCGTTCGCGAAATTCCAAGACAGCGCGTTCGTGCAAGGCCATAATGCGGCACAAAGGAGCAGCGGAATGTCCAAAGAGCTTCTCGCCCGGTTCGCCGCCGCACTCGCGGACGCCAGCGTCAAGGTGATCGACCTCACGCAGACGCTGAAACCCTCCACGCCCGTGATCCAGCTGCCGCCGCCATTCGCGCCATCCGATCCGTTTCGCATCTCGGAGATCTCGCATTATGACGAGCGCGGCCCGGGCTGGTATTGGAACAATCTCTCGATGGGCGAGCACACCGGCACGCATTTCGACGCGCCGTGCCACTGGGTGACCGGCAAGGACAATGCGGCCGGCTATACCGACACGATCCCGGTGCAACGGCTGGTCGCGCCGGCGGTGGTGATCGACTGCTCAAAGGAGGCGGCGGCCGACGAGAAATTTGTTCTGGAGCCTGCACACATCCACGTGTGGGAAGGAAAGCACGGCCGCATTCCGAAAGGCGCCTGGGTCCTGATGCGCACGGATTGGTCGAAGCGGGACGACCCTGCCCGCTTTCTCAATATGAAGGAGGACGGCCCCCACTCACCGGGGCCTTCCGCGGCAACCGTCAAGTTCCTGATCGATGAGCGGGACGTGAACGGATGGGGTGTCGAGGCGGTGGGCACTGATCATGGTCAGGCTTTTGCGTTCGAGCCTGCCTTTCCCGCCCATCATCTGATGCACGGGGCGAACAAGTTCGGGCTGGCGAGCCTGACGAACCTCGACAAACTCCCTGCGACTGGAGCCCTGCTCATCACACCCCCTTTGAAGATCGAGAAGGGTTCCGGTAGTCCGCTGCGCGTGCTGGCGCTTGTTCCAGCCTAGCTCCGCCTTGTTGCCTGGATTGAGCGAAGCGAAATCCCGGATTGTCCGGTTAACCGGTCCCCGGGTTTCGCTTCGCTCAACCCGGGCTACGACCGTGCTATACTGCGCCCCGGAGACTTTGCATGGCCGAACGATCCTTCAAGGAAGAAGTCGAGAAGCTCAAGCTTGGCGCGGGTGAAGAGTTTCGCGGCGAAGGCATCCTGGCGATCACCAAGGCGCTGCTTGAGTCTGGCGTCTCGTATGTCGCCGGATATCAGGGTGCTCCGATCTCACATCTGATGGACGTGCTTGCGGATGCAAATGACATCCTGGAAGAGCTCGGGGTCCATTTTGAGAACTCGGCTAACGAAGCAACCGCCGCCGCAACACTCGCAGCTTCCGTCAATTACCCGCTGCGCGGCGCGGTGACGTTCAAGTCGACCGTCGGCGTGAATGTAGCCTCGGATGCGCTCGCCAATCTGGCTTCCGGAGGCGTGACCGGCGGCGCACTGGTCATCATCGGCGAGGACTATGGCGAAGGCTCCTCGATCATGCAGGAGCGCGTTCACCCCTTCGCGATGAAATCGCAGATCTGGTTGCTCGATCCGCGTCCCAACCTGCCCTCGATCGTCAACGCCGTGAAGAAGGGCTTCGAGCTGTCGGAAGCGACCAACACGCCGGTGATGCTGGAGGTGCGCATTCGCGCCTGCCATGTGCACGGCCGATTCAAGACATCCGACAACATGCGGCCGAATTTCACGTTGCGCGACGCGATGGAAAATCCGCGCCGCCAGACGGACCGCATCGTGCTGCCGCCGGCGAGCTATCTGCATGAAAAGGAGAAGGTCGAGAAGCGCTGGCCAGCAGCCGTGAAGTTCATCGAGGGCAATCAGCTCAACGAGTTCTTCGATGGCGACCTCTCCGACATCGGCATCGTGATGCAGGGCGGGATGTACAACACCACGTTGCGTGCGCTGGAGCTTGCCGGTCTCGCTGATGCGCTCGGGCACTCGCGCGTGCCGCTCTACGTGCTGAACGTGACCTACCCCCTGGTGGATCGCGAACTGATCCGCTTTGCCGAAGGAAAGCGCGCGATCTTGATTGTGGAGGAAGGCCAACCCGAATTTCTCGAGCAGGCGATCAACACCATTCTGCGCCGCGCCGACATCCAGACCCAGATCGAAGGCAAGGGCATGCTGCCGATGGCGGGCGAATACACCGGCGGTGTGGTGCGCGACGGCGTGAAGGCGTTCGTGCGCAAATATCGCGGTGACGCGATTTCAGATGCGCCTCCCTCAAACGAGGGTGCGGTGCGCATTGCGGCGGCCGTGAAGGCGACCGAGAACACCGTGCATCCGCGTCCGCCCTCGTTCTGCACCGGTTGCCCGGAGCGGCCGATCTTCACGGCGCTTAAGCTGGTCGAGCGCGAGCTTGGCTCGCATCACGTCAGCTGCGACATCGGCTGCCACCTGTTCTCGATCCTGCCGCCCTTCAATGTCGGCGCGACCACGATGGGCTACGGCCTTGGCGGCGCGGGCGCGGCGGCGTTCAACACAAAATCAGACAAGCGCGCGATCGCTTTCGTCGGGGATGGCGGTTTCTGGCACAACGGTCTCACCTCCTCGATCGGCAACGCGGTGTTCAATAAGTCCGACAACGTCCACGTCATTGTAGACAACGGCTACACCTCGGCGACCGGCGGGCAGGATATTCTCTCCTCCTATGCCGACAACAAGATCCGCAAGACGCATAATTCGATCGAGAAGGCGGTGCGTGGCGTCGGCGTCGACTGGGTGCGCACGTTGACGCACACCTACGACGTCGCGACGATGCGCGATACGTTGCGCGAGGCGCTGACCACGCCTGAGAAGGGCCCGAAGGTCATCGTCGCGCAATCGGAATGCATGCTGAACAAGCAGCGCCGCGTGCGGCCCTTGATGAACAAGGCGATCAAGGGAGGCGAGCGGATTGTGCGCGAGCGTTTCGGGGTCGATCCGGATACTTGCACAGGCGATCACTCGTGTATCCGTCTGTCCGGTTGCCCTTCACTCACCGTAGCGCCGAATCCGGACCCGTTGCGCACCGAGCCGGTGACGAAAGTCATCAACTCATGCGTCGGCTGCGGACTTTGCGGCGAAGTCGCGCACGCCGCTGTCCTGTGTCCCTCGTTCTATCGCGCTTCGATCGTCCATAACCCGAGCCGGTGGGACCGCTTCAAGGCCAAGGCGCGCGGCGCCATTATCGGCTTCCTGCAACGCCGCATGGCTCGCCGGCAATTTGCAGCAGCGTGAGACGATGAACGCGTCGTTCCCGCAGCGCACGCGACCCATCACCATCGCCATTCTGGCGATGGGCGGAGAAGGCGGCGGCGTACTCGCCGACTGGATGGTCGATCTGGCCGAGAACAACCGCCATATCGCGCAGCTCACCTCGGTGCCGGGTGTCGCGCAGCGCACCGGCGCGACGATCTACTATCTCGAGATCTATCCGCGCGCCGGCATTGCCGACCCCGGGCATGAGCCTGTGCTGGCACTGATGCCAGTGCCCGGCGACGTCGACATCGTGATCGCCTCCGAACTGATGGAGGCTGGCCGCGCGATCCAGCGCGGGTTGGTCACCCCGGGCCGCACCACGCTGATCGCGTCGACCAATCGTGTTTTCGCGATGACCGAGAAGATTGCACTAGCGGACGGCCGCGTCGACTCGGAAAAGCTCATCGAGGCGTGCCGCTCCGCCGCGAAAGCGATGCATGCCTTCGACATGGCGGCCATCGCCGAGGCAACGGGCAGCGTTATCAGTGCGGTATTGTTCGGCGCCATCGCGGGCGCTGGCGTGCTGCCATTCCCGCCGCAAGCCTTCGAAGCTGCCATCAAGCGTGGCGGCAAGGGTATTCACGCGAGCCTTGCGGCGTTCACGGCCGGATACGAAGCCACGACGGCCGGTGCCGCGATGGTGAAGACGCCGGTGGCAAATCTTCCGCCGCCAACGCTCGGCGGCCAGGATTCCGATGAGACGCCGACAAGGGTTGCGCTCCCTCAGGCGATCCCGGCGGAGTTGCTGCGCGAGGTGGACAAATTCCCGCCGGGTGCGCGCGCCATTATCCGCGCCGGCATCGAGCGCACCGCCGATTATCAAGGACCGGGCTATGCACGTCTCTATCTTGATCGTCTCGGACCGGTAGCCGCGGCAGACCGTGATGGCCGCCTGACCGCCGAGACCGCGCGACAACTCGCGCTCGGCATGACCTATGAAGACACGATCCGTGTCGCTGAGTTGAAGATAAGACCGTCGCGCTTCGAGCGCGTGCGCGAAGAAGTGCGCGTTGCCGACGATCAGATCCTGGAAATCGCCGAGTTCATGCATCCGCGCACGCAAGAAATCGCCGATACCCTCTCTGCTCCGCTCGGCCGGTTCATCCTCAGCACCGGATGGGTCCGAGGCCTGGTCGACCGCATGACCCGCAACGGCCGGGTGGTGAAAACAACCACGGTTCGCGGTTTTCTACTGCTCTATATTGTGGCGTCCTTGAAGCCGCTGCGCCCGCGCTCGCTGCGCTATCAGGCCGAGCAGGCACATTTGGGCGAGTGGCTCGCCACGATCCTGCGTATTGCGGAAACCCGCTATGATCTCGCCGTTGAAGCCGCCGCGACGCGCAATCTCGTAAAGGGCTACGGCGAGACGCACGAGCGCGGCCGCGCGCGCTTCGAGACTCTGATGCGCTTGTTGCCTTCGTTATCGCAGCGGAGTGACGGCGCTGCGCAACTCGCGATGCTGCGCAAAGCTGCGCAAGCTGACGATACCGGCGCGTCGCTGAATGCTGCGATTGCGGCGGTACAGGAGCGGGTGCCGCTAGCCGCCGAGTAGCGAGGGCAACCACGTGGCGATCGACGGGAAGGCGAAAATCGCGACCAGCACGATGAGCCCGAATACAATGTAGGGCACCGCCGCCGCATACACCTGCTGCATGGTAATCGAGGGCGGAGCGACACCTTTCATGGTGAACAGCAGCAAGCCGAACGGCGGCGTCAACAATCCAAGCTGCATGCAGATCAGGAACATCACGCCGAACCAAATAGGCTCGATACCGAGGCGCTGCACCAGTGGCATGAAGAAAGGGAGAGTGATCAGCATCATGCTGACCTGATCGACGAAGCACCCCAGGAACAGCAGAATCAGCATCATGCCAATGACGATGGCGGTCGCCGAAAGCGCCTGCCCGGAGATGAGCGCCACGATGCCGTTGGTGGCGCCGGAAAAGCTGAGTACCTGGCTGAAGATCGTCGCGCCGAGGATGATGAACAGGATCGTGCCCGATACCGCGACGGTCCCGGTCAGCGCCTTCATCAGGTTCGCAAACGTGAGCGCGCGATAGCAGACCGCGGCCAGAATGGTCGCGGCAGCGCCCAGCGCCGCGGCCTCGGTTGGCGTCGCCCACCCGCCGGTCATCGCGCCGACCACAATCGCGAAGATCGCGACCAACGGCAGCACGTGGATGAGGAATGGGCGCCAGCGTTCCCACGACCCTTGTGCCGGGGGTAGTTCTTCGTTCGGCGCGAGACTCGGATCGAGAACGGCACGCGTCATGATGTAACCGACGAACAGCACGCTGAGGATCAGCCCCGGCACAATGCCGCCGATCAGCAAGCCGGAAATCGAAATACCCGCGATGCTCCCGAGCAGAACTGTCAGCGCGGATGGCGGGATCAGCATGTCGACCCCGCCGATACCCATGATCGGGCCCATCGCCATTTTCGGCTCGTAGCCGCGCGCCAGCATGGTCGGCAGCATCAGGCTGCCGAGCAGCGCCGTGGTGGCAATGGTCGAGCCGGAGATCGCCGAGAATACCGTACCAGCGACGATCGCAATCACCGAGAGACGGCCGGGCACGCGGCGAATGATCAGCGCAAACGCATCGATCGCTTTCAGCGCCAGCCCGGTTTGGAACAGCACCTCGCCCATCAACACAAAGAACGGGATCGGAGTCAGTGAGAATGACGCCACTGATTGCACGGCGTTGCGCGCGAGTTGCGCCAGCCCCGGGTCGCCGCCGAGGAAGAGCCATGCGCCCACTATGTTGAGCGCGAGAAACGCGAACGCGACCGGCAGCCCGAGCCCCATGACGACAACGAGGCCGCCAAACAGAATGAGGCTCGCCTCGCCCCAAGCCATTTCAGCCGACCGATGTGGCTTCGAGACGCCGCGTGCGCGGCGCAGCCATGAGGCGGTGGAAGCGGAACACGAATTCGAGCGCGAGCAGCGCGAAGCAGACCGGCAGCGGCCAGAGCAGCCACCATTCGGGAAACACCAGGTTCTTGATCGTGATCGAGCCGAGGCGCGCGCTTTGCACGGTCATTATGGCGCCGTACCAGATCAGGAGTAGGCTCGCCGCGAGGCCGAGCAGGTCTGACGTTGCCTCGCACAGCCACGCGACGCGCGGCGGCACGAGCACCAGCATCATGTCGATTCGCACATGCTGGCCGCGCCGCAACAGCCATGGGGCGGTCGAGAGCGTGATCATGTAAAGCGCGTACTCGGTGACTTCGTTCGACCACGCAAACCCATTGCCAACCGCGTTGCGCAGCACGATGTCAACCGCCACGAGTACGACCATGGCGAGCAGCGTGAGCGCAGCCCCAGCCGCGAGAGTGTCGAAGAGACGACCGAAGAACTCCGAAAGGCGGGCTGTCACCGCTCAGTTGCCCGCCAGTTGGCGCAGCCTCGGCCCGGTTTCAGGCGCGCGCCTGATCACCGACTGCCATGCGACCTCGTTTGCCTTTTCGAGGAATTTCTTGCTTTCCTCGGGCCCGAAGTCGATCGCTTGGATACCCGCCTTGGTCTGTCGGTCGCGCTCGGACGCAACGACCGCAGCATTCTCCTCGTCGAGTCCTTCGAGCCAGAGAGCCGCGTCGTTGAGCACCTTGCGCTGCGCGTCGGTCAGGCCCTTCCACGTGTCGAGGTTGACCAGCACATTCACCTCGACGCTGTAGAACGCCGGCTCGAGCCGGTATTTGGTCACCTTCTCCCAGCCAAGATCGAAAATGCCGGATACCGGCCAACCGTAGCCGTCGACCACACCGCGCTCCAGCGCGGTATAGACCTCGCCCGGCGCTGTGGTGATTGCCGTGCCGCCCAGCGCTTCCACGATGTCCTTGTAGACCGGTGTCACGCGGATCTTCAGGCCGGACAAGTCGAGCTTGTCCGGCTTCTTGTTCAGATAAATGTGGAACGGCACGTTGTGAAACTGGCGCGCAAGATATTGCGCATTGAGCTTCTGAGTGTGCAGCTGGTTGATGAATTCCCACGTGCCGTTCTTTCGTTGCTCGGTCATGGGCTTTGAGATGAGTTTGAATCCGTCGGCCTCCGGCATCAGGTTTGTGTAGAACGCGCCCGTGACGTTCGCAATGTCGACGACACGCGTGCGGACTGCGTTGCCGACCTCAAACGGCGGCATCGCGCGCGGTCCACCGATGTAGTTGATTTTGATCACGCCCTTGCCGTCGGCGTTCACCTTCTCGATGAAGCGTTCGAAGTTCTTCGAAAACTGCGTGCCTTCGGCGAATGCCGTCACGGCCCGCAGAGTCACCTCCTGCGGAAATGCCGGCGCGCTCCATGCCAGCAGGCTGGAAACAATCAGGACGCCAGTATGATTTTTGACGCTCATGGAGAGATCTCCCAGGGTTCACCGACAGCATACTTCATCGACAAACAGAGTTGGCAAGGAGGGTCCAGGTGCCTCGAGGGGCAGCCTGGGTGTCCCCTATCCCCGGAATCGGGACGCTGTTTAGGGAACTCTATTAATGGGAAGGAGCGACTCGCGGGTCGCCGTAACCCATCGATCGAATCCAGGCGCCAATCGATTTGGTCCCTCTGCCACCGCGATTGTTGAAGCGATCCCGCTTGAGTTCGGAGAATAGTGGATCTGAGTCCACGCTTCTGACAAACTTCAAGAAGCCTCGATCAAGCACTGCCGGATGCAGGAGAACAGTGCGCTCGGAATTTTCATTCTTGAGCGACCCCGCTTCAGAACGAAACGAACGCACCAGATCGCGTCTATTTGGATAACGTCTTCAGCCCGCAGCTGGCACACTTCCGAGAGCCGCGCTCCGGAGTATGCGCAAATCCAGGGCACCCAAAGCCGATGCTGCACGTGCTCCTTCAAAGCGGCTGTGAGAAGGGTGGCGGCCTCTTCATCGGTGTCGCCGCGTCGGCGCTCGCCAGCTCGCACCTTCACGTCGAAAGTGACGCGTTCCGCAGGGTTCTTTTCCAGGCGACGATTATCGACTCCCCACTGTAAGATGGCTCGCACGGGCGCCAACCTGCTTCTCGAATGGTCTTGGCTCGCAAGCCGCGCGCCGTCATAGACGCTTTCCAAGTCGTCAGGCGTTAGCCGCGCGGCGTCATCGTGACCGACGAACGCGGTTAGCTGCCATTACCCGGCTCCAGGAATAGTAAGTTTTCTGCGACGGCTTCGCATCCGCCGCCCATCCTTCCATGAGGCCGCCGATGGGGGATCGGGGACCTTCGGAGGCGCAAGTAGAGAACCCCCATCGATCGACTCCCGGACAGTCCAGAGATTGGCCCCGATGTTCACATCCCAAATCACCCGATGAATCACATCGAGTGACGAGCGCCGAACGCAATCTGCGTAGAAGTTCGCAGAGAAATCGCGCACCTGCTCATCAGTAAGAGAGCACGGTCCCCAACGCAGGTTGGACCAGTGTTGTTCGAGCGCGGCGAGCGCCTCAGGAATGGAGATGTTTCGCCTCGTCAGGGTCACGGGTTCGGAAACTGCGCTTCTCTTCGCTCTTCCCGACGATCTCGCGGAAAATCATCGGGGAAACGACGGCGTAACCAAAAAATTCCAGTATCGAGATGCTTCCAGGGACGTGCCATTGCAAGAGGCGTTTGTCCCGCCCTTGTGTACCAATCGGGCGGCACGAAACCATTGAAGATAAAGAACTTTACGAGTTATGGAACTTAGGGCAAAGCTGGCGGAGGAAGCAGTCAGCTGCGAACCAGTCTCGTCGCGTGGGCTTCCCTGGTATCAGGGAAAATTACAGGGAATTCGCGCGAATTCGCCGTTTCTCGCCTCATGCTGAACGAGACTTGTGCCCGCCGAATGGACACTTGTGCCGCGAATTCCCTATGAAACATAACACCGTATTTTTGGAACCAGATCAGGGTACGAAAAGCCGGTATCAGGGATGGCATGTGCGCATCCGCGAAGGGACCAGGGTAAGCGGGTAAGCGTCTGCTGAAAAGCAAAAGATGCCGTCATGAAGTTTTACGTGTCGGTCCGACGCGCAACTCTCCGCTTCGGGCGTGCCACTCAAAACCAAGGTGTCACTTGGAGGTTTTGGCGAGCTTAGAGGCCTTAGCCCGGCTGAGACTTGCGCTTTGGCGGACGGCCATCAGCTGCGGCCGTGACAACGTCGACAATGGACTTGCCTGGCTGGCTAGTGTCGAACGGGCGCTTAGTGCGTCCGCCTGCCGGAGCGCCGCCTTCATTGTCCCA
>Ga0310810_10011620_pt1 | contig 10294 bp, 7 predicted proteins | sample NCmetagenome_FD_207641 | JGI IMG/M metagenome (GOLD analysis project Ga0310810, IMG submission 207641) | Soil microbial communities from experimental microcosm in Duke University, North Carolina, United States - NC | ecosystem: Engineered > Artificial ecosystem > Soil microcosm > Unclassified ...
GAACGCGCTGAACCGCGGCCGCAGCCGGTCATCGCGCACGGATATCCGACTCAGGAGTTCGACAGCTTCACCGCGATTCTCGACGTGTTCGCACGTGATGTCGGAAAACCGCTTGCGATCGAAGCCGCCGCCGTGGGCGTTGCCGGACCGATCGTCGAGCAACACGCACGCCTGACGAACATCCCGTGGGATGTCAGCGCGACAGAAATTGGCAATCACCTGCACGTGCGCGGCGTCGCGCTGCTCAACGATCTCGAGGCGATGGCAACGAGCGTCGCCCTGCTCGAAGGCGACGAAGTTGTGCCGCTGCAGCGAGGCAAACGGAACACGAGCGGCAACGCGGCTGTCATCGCGGCAGGAACGGGGCTCGGACAGGCATACCTGCACCGTGTGAGTGGGCGTCTGCTGCCGGTGGCATCAGAGGCCGGGCATGCCGATTTTGCGGCGCGCACCGATCGTGAATTCGAGCTCGTGCGGATGCTCCGCGATCTCCATGGGCGTGCAGAAGTGGAGCAGGTACTCAGTGGTCCAGGGCTGGTGAACATTCATCGGTTGACGCATGCGGGACGCTCGTGCGCGTCCATCGATGGGATCGCACCCGCGGAACAGCCTGCTGCGATTTCGGAAGCCGCACTGTCGCAGCAGTGCGGAGGTTGCGTCGAGGCCCTCGAGATATTCGTCGAGGCGTATGGTGCCGAGGCCGGAAATCTCGCGCTTCGCGGGGTGGCCACTGCCGGCGTCTACATCGGCGGCGGCATTGCGCCGAAGATTCTTCCCGCGCTTCAGAACGGGCGTTTCATCCGGGCATTCCGCGCGAAAGCGCCGATGGCGGATCTCGTCGCCGCGATGCCTGTCAGCGTCATCGTCAAACAGGACGCCGGACTGCTGGGAGCGGCGATCGCCGCACAGCAGTTCATTTCCTAATTGCTCATCGCGTCGAGCGCCCGGATCCCGGACCGCATGCCGTGCAGCCACGTCGCCAGCGTGAGCAGGATTGCACCGACGAAACAGGCCCCCATTGATGCGAGCCGCACGCCTGGAATCGGCCGCTGCCGCAGTTGGTAATACAGGTAGGTCGTCGAAGGCCATCCAACCAGCGCGATGATCGCGATGACGAGGAGCACCGCAATGACCATGAACGCGACCCCGCCGTAGGATCCGGAGACGTCGCTCGGACTGTCCGCCGTGAACCGCGGGTAGCGCGCACCGAGGCCGGTGGCGAGCCCCACGAGGGCGAAGCTCAAAAACAGAATGGCGACGGCCGCAACGCTCTTCAGAAACGGATCGACATCAAGCAACTCGTTGGCGGCAACCGTCAGCGTCTCGGCGAGCAACAAGACAGGAATCAATCCGATCCAGAACTTCGACCAGAGGAAGTCGCGCATCTCCAGCGGGGACTTGCGAACCAACCAGAAGGCACGTCCCTCGGCGGACACCATCGGGAACACAAAGCGAACCGCCACGGTGGCGAGCACGAAACCTGCCATACCAAGATTCAGCAGCGCGTAGACGTTCTTCACAAACCCGCTCATGTACGGGATGCGACCGAGATCGAGGACGCGGAAGTTGTAGAGGTAAATGAGGACCAGCGCCAGCAGCAGCAGGAGTTGCGACCACTGACTCACGTCACGCAGAAAGATTTTCACGTCCTTGATGAACAGCTGTTTGCGAACCGGTGACAGCGGCAGTCTGCGTGCGATGACATCGACGCCTCGAAAGTGAGCGAATCGTGCCTTCGGCGCTTCCTGCGAGCGGCTATAGCCGGAAAAGTGCCACCGTTCATCGGCGATGCGAAGACCAACGCAGCAAGCGAGCGCCGTGGACCAGAGCGCGCCGGCATGCATCAGATCCCAGCCGCCCTTGAGACTCGCAAACACCAACTCGCCGGCCCAGAACGATGGCAGAAGCGGAGTGAGCGGCGACTGAAGTGAGCTGAAGAATCCGGTGAGGTCAGGCAACGATTCTGCGCGCATCAGCTGTTCGGGGCGGAGCATGCGCAACAGAATGACGACGCTGCCCACGAACAGAAAGCTCATGAGCATCAGCAGGTCTCGCGCGCGCCTGGCGGGAAAGACGTTGACCAGCAGGAGCGTGGACCCCGTTCCGACAGCGACCGGAATAATCGCGAACGCCAGCGTGGTGAGCGCCGACGTGACGTAGAACGAAACCGGTGCACACCGCACCACGCCAACCCCGAGAAGCACGGGCGCGATGAACACGACCACCATCCACGACGACTGGGCGACAGTTCTCGCGAATCGTGCATAGAACAGCCGCCGCGACGCAATCGGCGCGGTGAGCAGGAGCCGCAGGTCGTCAGAAAGAAAGAACGTCGACAGCGCCGTGACGATCCCGCTGAAGGTCAGAAACGCCAGGAAGGTCATGAAGATCCACGAAAGCCCCAGCCGCAGCAGGTAGTCGCCCAGTTCCTCATAGCTATTGAGCTGCCAGGTCACCCAGGCGGCGGCGTAGAACAACGCGGCGAATACTCCGATCCCCGTTGCCCCAAACAGGAAGGCTCGTGTGAGATCACCGGGTTGCCGGCGCGCAGCCCGATTCCGCGACGACCAGATCGCCGGCAGCAGCAAATAGGTGAACGCGCCCTTCATACCGCTTCTTCGAGTTCCTGGAGCGCGGTCCCACCGGTCAGGCGAAGGAACACGGACGTGAGGTGATCATCGGCGCCGCCCGCGAGCTGGCGGATTTCGTCCACGGTCCCCTGCGCGATGATCTTTCCCTTCAGGATGATGCTGAGGCGGTGGCACATCTCCTGGGCGACTTCGAGCGTGTGGGTGCTCATGAGGATTGCAACGCCGCGTTCGCTCATGCGACGGAACACGTCCTTGATCAGCCGGGCGCCGCGCGGATCGAGGCCGACCATCGGCTCGTCGACCGCCACCGCACGCGGACGATGAAGAAACGCCGCGCACATGACCAGACGCTGCTTCATACCGTGCGAGAAACTCTCGACAAGCTCGTGTTCCACACGCCGCAGCTCGAACAGATCGAGCATCTCGTGCACGCGATCCATGACGCCATCGCCCTCGAGTCCGTATAGCCCCCCATGAAAACGCAGGAACTCACCCGCGGTGAGCTTCTCGTAAATGAACGGACGATCCGGGATGAAACCGAGCGACGACTTCGCCTGCTCCGGTTCAAGCGCGACATCGTGCCCGTCCACAACGACGCGACCCGACGTTGGTTTCAACAGCCCTGCAATCATGCGCAGCGTCGTCGTCTTGCCGGCGCCATTGGGACCGAGAAAACCATGAATCTCGCCCGGCTGCACGTCGAGTGAGACGTCATCGACTGCGGTAAACCGGCCATACTGCTTCACGAGATGCTCGACCGCGATCATCGGGTGTTCCTGTAAAGGGTTAGAGAGCGAGGTTTCAGCCAGCTGCTTAACCAGCAGCAATCCGCCGCTGGCTGTTCGGGCGCCGCCAATTGAATGGGGCCCGGATCCGATTGCGCCCCGACGAGGATCGGCGTCGTGTTTTCGGCAAGCTTCATGTCGAGGATGGTCATGCGGAGCCGCCCAATCAGCGGGAGGATGGCGGCCTGTTTATCGAGACCTCCACGGGCGAGCCGCAGATGCGTGGCGTCGGCTGGAAACTCGTTGAGCGTCGGATCGACGGGCAGCCACAGGCCACGGTCGTCACCTTCATTTATATACACCTCCGGCCACGCGTGGTAATAAAACGCGCCGCTGATGCCCCTCACATACGTCAGGCCTACAGCAATGCGAGCGGGAATGCCAATCGACCGTGCCATTGCGACGTACAGTGCGGTGTGCTCGTTACAGTCGCCCACCTTGGTCCTCAGCACCTCGCGCGCAGAGGGCAGACTGATAGTCGGCTTCTTGTCGAGTAGCCCGTTGACGTAGCGCGTCAGCTTTTCCGCGCGTGTGCGCGTGTCGACGGCGCCCGCGACGGCCTTCTCAGCCTCGGCGCGGATTTCCGGCGCGTCGCTTTCGATCAACGGCTCGGGTCTCAGGTACTCGCGAACATCTGTTTCGAGAGGGCCCGGCTCGAGCGACTGTGGATCGATCAATTCAATGGTCGAGCCGCGCACCGTTTGCCCACTGCCCTGCAGATCCGCATTCGTCAGGTCCGCGCCATTCAGCTCGAGGCGCAGTAGGCGAACGTCGCGCGGCTCGTCGATGCGCCGCCGCATTGCGGGGACGACGGCCGCGGCCTGCAACAGGTCGCTTTGCACAGGTTCAGGGACACTGAGACTCTGCGCGCGATCGGCAGACTCGCGAACGGTCATGAGTCCGAGCGGACTTTCCTCTCGAATGACCTCCCCCGTGTCCGTAATCCACGACGTCGTGTGTAGTCCCGCATATTCCAGCTCGACGCGGAATGCCGGAAGCGGTCGCGCACCGTCGTTTCGCACAATCTCGCGATTGCCAATCGCCACGGTGACCGGAGCATTGCGCAGCGTGGCGGGATCGAAAATCGTCCACTGCTGCCGCGAGCCCGCGACGAGCCGTCCGCCCGCGAGCAGGCGCGCAAAGTTCTGTGTGAGAACCGGCACCTCCGGCAGGTCGCGTGTTTCTGTCCGCGTGCTGCCGGCAGATGTAATCGCAATCAACAGGCGCGCTCGCCCGCCGGCGCCCTCAATCGGATCCACGCGTCCGCGGACCACGACCGCGCCAGTTCCGGGATCGAGTGAGAAATCGAACGATCGCAAGGCGAACTTCGAATCGACACGCGCGGCGGTGTGCAGCGCAGCCGCGCTGGATGCACCAAGCAACGACATTTGCAGACGGCCGTCTTCCTGCAGTTCGAATCCGTCATCGCGCGGTACGGTTTGACTAACGGTGAACCCAATCTTTTCGCCGCGGTAGTACACGCCGCGCCATTCAGCATTCGACCCGTATCGGGCGAGGTCCGTCGCCAGATTCGCGGCCGATGGGTCGAAGTACGACCGTTTGACGAGAATGGCCATCGACGCAATCCAGGCGATGACGATGATGGCGGAAACGGGCCGCGTCACCGACCGCGGCAGTGGCGTGAATAACGTCATGGATCTGTGAAGTGTCACCCTATCTATCGGTCCGTTTGCGCCAGCCATGAATCTGAACCCCGGGTACTTGAGAAACGTTACGGATCTGGCATTGCCATGCAGAATTGAGACGCCGACGAGCCGTTCAGGGACCTGAAATCAACGACTTAGTGCGGGTACGGCCGTTGCCCCTGTGGGCGGTATGAGGACATCCTTTTCGATGGAAGCGACCTTGATCCGGACGATCGCAGGGACGGGCATGGTACTGCTGGCGGCTACGGTGGCTGCGTGCGGCGGTTCCACCCAGGCCATGACGGGAACCGCACCCTCGCAGGTGTCATCCGGCGCGGCCGCGAGCGAAGACGGCGGTACCTTCAGTCTCTTGAAGGAAGGTAAGGGAAAAGGTCATTCACCTGCGCCTGACCTCGGGACTCCCACGACGGGCGACACTCCCGAGCCGGACGACCCCGAAGGCGACGGCGGCGAACTTGGGAACGGTCATGGTCATGGCAAAGCCCAGATTCAGATCGAAGGGTTCACCAAGTCGATCACCGGCGACTGCCCCGCATTGACCATCGTCTTTGACGACAAGGACGAGACCACCGTCAAAACGGAGGACCTCACGACCGCATTCCAGCGCGCGACATGCAAGGCGCTGAAGGAGTCGACGGCATCATCGATTCACCTCCATATCGCCGCAACGCGATTGGAGGATGACTCATTGGTCGCGACCTACGTTCGGATGCAGGGACCGAAGTTTGACGACAGCGACGATGCGGACGAGGACGAAACCACGCCGACGAACTAACTTGTTCGTGACGTTCGGATCGTTCGTTGCTTAGCAGTACGAACGATCCGAACGTCCTCAACGTCCCGAACGACCCGAATCCTCCAACATCCACCAGCCATCAGATTCCGTAGAGTAGAATTCAGCAAGACCTACGCCCGTGCGTATTACGCTCAATGGGGACCCTTACGATCTCGAGCAGCCGGTGTCCGTGCAGGAGCTGCTCGAACGGCTGAACATCGATCCCCGACGCGTTGCGGTCGAACACAACATGGTCATCGTCAAGCGCCACGCGTTTGCCGCGACGCTGGTCGGCGACGGTGACGAAGTCGAGATCGTCAATTTTGTCGGCGGCGGCGCCTCCAACGGGGCGTAGTGAGACGCGCTCCGGGTTGGACAGGGCTGGAAGCAGGGAAGGCCATGAACGATTCTCCATTCAGCATTGCGGGCCGCACGTTCAAGTCGCGGCTCATCGTCGGCACCGGCAAGTACTCGTCGCACCCGGTCATGGCGCAGGCGCATGCGGCCTCCGGCGCGGATATGGTGACCGTCGCGGTGCGGCGCGTGAACATTTCCGACCGCAGCCGCGAATCGCTGCTCGATTACATCGACACCGCACGCATGTTCATCCTGCCGAACACCGCGGGATGCTACACGGCCGACGAGGCTGTCAGGACGGCGAGGCTCGCGCGCGAAGCCGGCCTGTCCAACTGGGTCAAGCTCGAAGTCATTGGTGACGAGCGAACGCTGTTCCCGGACAACGAAGCGCTGGTCGAGGCAACGCGCACTCTGGTGCGCGACGGGTTCGTCGTCCTGCCGTACACCAGCGACGATCCGGTCGTGTGCCGCAAGCTCGAAGACGCGGGAGCCGCTGCGGTCATGCCGCTCGGCGCGCCGATCGGCTCCGGCCTGGGCATTCAGAACGTCAACAACATCCGCATCATCCGCGAGTTTTCCCGAGTCCCGGTCATCGTCGATGCGGGTGTTGGCACAGCATCGGACGCGACGCTCGCCATGGAACTCGGCGCCGATGGCGTGTTGATGAATACGGCCATTGCGGGCGCCCAGGAGCCTATCGCGATGGCCGAAGCGATGAAACACGCGGTCACCGCCGGCCGTCTTGCCTACCTCGCAGGCCGCATCCCGAAGAAAATGTACGCGAGCGCGAGCAGCCCCGTCGAAGGACTCGTCGGCCGCTGATCGATGACGGACGTGAAGGCAGGGCCGCAGCCGTCGGCAATTCCTCCGCCCGATCGATCCCAGCTGGAACGTCTCAATACGCTCTACCGAATCATCGACCAGGCACCCGCCGGCGCAGGGCTGAAGGCGCGCCTGGCCTCCAGCGCACGGCGCCTGCTCGGACGCGTTCTGTCACGCCAGCAGGAGTTCAACGCAGTCGTCGTTGAGCACATCAATCGAAATATGGCGCTTGGTTTGGAGGCGCACCACGCCAGCGTCAACACGATTGAATGGATGGCTGGCACCATCGACGGGTATCGGGACGCGCGCGACGAGGTCGAGCGGCATCTCGAGGCGCTCCTCGCACGGGAACGACGAAACGACACCGCCGTGCGCGCGCTCGCCGCGCAACACGAAGAACTGCGCTCGGCGCTGAGCGTCGTGCAGCAGGCCGCGCACACTCTCAAACGCGAGATCGAGAAGCTGTCCGCCGTAAATCCCAAATCCCAAATCCCAAATCCCAAATCCGAAGATGAGCCCCGAACCGCGACGAATCCCGAATCCCGAATCCCGAATCCCGGCCTGAATTCTCAATTCGACGATCTCGACAGCCACAAGTATGTCGGCTTCGAGGATCAGTTCCGTGGTTCAGCCGATGACATCCGCCGCCGCGTGGAGGAGTACCTGCCGCTCTTCGAGAGCGCGAGCGACGTGCTGGATGTGGGGTGCGGACGCGGCGAGTTCCTCGAACTGCTGCGCGACCGCGGCGTGAGGGCGCAGGGCATCGACATCAACCCCGCGATGGTGGAGGTGTGCAGGGGGAAGGGATTACACGCGGAATTGGGTGATGCGCTCGCGTACCTGGGAAGACTGCCGGACGGTTCGCTGGGTGGACTATTCGCGGCGCAGGTCGTCGAGCACCTCGAGCCGAGATATCTGATGCGGCTGCTCGACGCAGCGTTCGACAAGCTGCGGCCCGGCGCGCCGATTGTCCTTGAAACGATCAACCCGGCGTGCTGGTTCGCGTTCTTCGAAAGCTACATTCGCGATCTGACGCACGTCCGACCGGTGCATCCGGACACGTTGAAGTACCTGTTGGTTGCGACGGGATTCCAGCGCGTTGAAATCCGATACCGGGCACCGTACCCGGAAGCCGACAAGCTGCAATCGCTTGTGCACGGCAGCGGCGCACCCACCTCGTTGGACGACATGATCGAAACCCTCAACGCGAACGTCGAGAAGATCAATCGTCTGCTGTTCACCTATCTCGATTACGCGGCGATTGGATGGCGTGGATGATGCGGCGCCGCGTAGGGCGGTGCCCTCCACCGCGAAGCTGGGTTGTGTAGGGCGGACCTTTACGGCCCGCCTCTAGAGACGAAACACGTTCTCCGCGTGGGAATTCTTCAGCGCATTGCGTGTATCCACCACGAGTGGAAATCGCTTCGGCATCTCGCCATAGTTGAACGCCGAGTGATTCGTGCAGATCACCGCACAATCGATGTCGTCGCTGGCCGCGTCCGCCTCGGGCACTGACTTCAGCGAGAAATCGCCATGTTCGAGAACCGCGACGTGAGGATCGGTGTAGCTGAGCACCGCCCCGCGGCGGTGAAGCAGTTCCAGGACGTCAAGAGCCGGTGATTCGCGCATGTCGCCGACGTCCTTTTTGTACGCGACGCCGAAAATGTGGATACGCGATCCATTGATCGCCTTCTTCTGCGAATTGAGCGCCTCGCTAACCCGCTCGACGACGAACGCGGGCATCGAGCCGTTGATATGGCCAGCGAGCTCGATGAAACGGCACTCGAACCCATTCTGCCGCGCCTTCCACGACAGATAGAAGGGATCGATCGGGATGCAGTGGCCGCCGAGGCCAGGTCCCGGGAAGAACGGCATGAAACCGAACGGCTTGGTGCTCGCGGCTTCGATCACCTCCCACACGTCGATATTCATCCGGTGCGACATCAACGCGATTTCGTTGACCAGACCGATGTTGACGGCGCGGAAGGTGTTCTCGAGCAGCTTCACCATCTCGGCGACCTGCGTCGAGCTGACGGGCACAATCGTGCTGATGATCGAACCGTACAACTCCTTGGCGAGCTCGGTGCTGATCTCGTTCACACCGCCGACGACTTTCGGGATCGTCCGCGTCGTGTAGGTCGGATTGCCGGGATCGACTCGTTCGGGCGAGAACGCCAGGTAGAAGTCGTTCCCCGCCTTGAGACCACCTTCCTCCAGCGCCGGCTGGACGACCTCGTCGGTCGTACCGGGGTACGTCGTCGATTCGAGGATCACCAGTTGGCCTGGCTTGAGCCGCGCACGCACGGCGTCGACCGCGAGCACGACGTAGGACAGATCAGGATCGCGAGTCTTCCGCAGCGGCGTCGGGACGCAGATGTCGATCGCATCCATGTCGTGCAGCTTCGACATGTCGTCGGTCGCTGAGAGCTTGCCTGCTTTCACGGCGGCAGCGACGTCCTCGCTCATCACGTCGCCGATGTAGCTGTGGCCTTTGTTGATCGAGCTGACTTTGGCGACGTCCACGTCGAAGCCGGTCACCGCGAACCCCGCTTTGGCGAACTCGACGGCGAGCGGCAGCCCGACATAACCCAGGCCGATGATGCCGATCCGCGCCTGTCTGTTCCGTATCCTGTCCCTCAGTTCCAAGTCATCTCCGCTTCTAGCTGGAAGAGTGGAAAAGTGAAAAAATGATCTGCTCTTACCTTACGGCGGCGCGCGCGGCCGGCGCCAGACGCGTGAGGTCGGCGTCCACCATCATGCCAATCAATTGCTCAAACGTGACCGATGGCGTCCATCCCAGGCGCTGGCGTCCTTTCGAGGAATCGCCGATCAGATGATCGACTTCGGCGGGCCGCATGAGAGTGGGGTCGATCCGCACGTATTTCTGCCAGTCCAAGCCAGCGTGGCCGAAGGCTGTTTCCGCAAGTGTCCTGACAGAGTGGCTGACGCCAGTCGCGATGACGTAATCATCGGGTTGATCCTGCTGGAGCATCAGCCACATCGCGCGCACGTAGTCGCCCGCGAACCCCCAGTCACGACATGCATCGAGATTGCCAAGGCTGAGGTGATCCGCAAGGCCGAGCTTGATACGAGCCACGCCGTCGGTCACCTTCCGCGTCACGAACTCCACTCCGCGCCGCGGCGACTCGTGGTTGAAGAGGATGCCGGAGCACGCGAACATCCCATAGCTTTCGCGATAGTTGACCGTGATGTAGTGCCCGAACACCTTCGCCACGCCGTATGGACTGCGCGGGTAAAACGGCGTCAGCTCGGTCTGCGGCACTTCGCGGACACGCC
>Ga0310810_10011621_pt1 | contig 10294 bp, 8 predicted proteins | sample NCmetagenome_FD_207641 | JGI IMG/M metagenome (GOLD analysis project Ga0310810, IMG submission 207641) | Soil microbial communities from experimental microcosm in Duke University, North Carolina, United States - NC | ecosystem: Engineered > Artificial ecosystem > Soil microcosm > Unclassified ...
TATATGCTGTAGGTAAAATTGTCGGATGCTTTGGGATCCGCGGCGCGGTGAAAGTTCAACCGGTAACCCACTCAGTGGAACGGTTGACAGAGTTGAAGTCGGTCCGGGTCGGCGCGCGGCCGGAAGACGCCGGAAAATTCACGGTATCAAACGTAGAACGCCGTGAACGGATCGCCGTACTAACGTTCGCGGGAATCGATACACGGACGAAGGCGGAAGAAATTGTCGGTCACTATGTCTTCGTTTCCGGTCAGCAGCTGAAGAAGCCGGACGAAGGAAGTTATTTCACGGACGACATTGTCGGCGCTGAAGTGTACGGTACCGACGGAACACTGCTCGGAACAATAGAAGACGTTGAGCAGATGCCGGCGCAGGACGTGTGGGTGATGCGGAGCGGAGAGAAGAGCATCATGATCCCCGCCGTGAAAGAGTTTATAAAGTCTGTAGACGTAAAACAACGCAGGATCGTCATAGAAGTTATTGAAGGTTTACTCGACGGATGAGATTCGACATTGTGACCGGCTTTCCGAGACTCGTAACGAGTCCGCTGCGCGAAAGCATCATCCGTCAGGCAAAAAAGAAAAAACTCGTGCAGATCAGGGTCCACGATCTGCGAAACTATACGCACGACAAGCACAAGACGATCGACGATACGCCGTACGGCGGCGGAGCCGGGATGATCCTCAAGCCCGGGCCGGTCTTCGAATGTGTCGAGCACCTGCAATCGAAGCGCGCGTATGACGAAGTAATTTACGTGACGGCAGACGGCGAGCCGTTCACTCAAAAGCTCGCGAATGAGCTGTCGCTGAAGCGCAACATCATCGTCCTCTGCGGGCATTACAAGGGGATCGATGAGCGCATACGGATGAAGCTCGTGACGCGAGAGATTTCGATCGGCGATTATGTGTTAACCGGCGGTGAACTTCCCGCCCTCGTTCTCGTCGACGCGATCGTGAGATTGATTCCCGGCGTCATCGGAGACGGGGAATCGTTGTTGACCGATTCGTTCCAGGATATGTTGTTGGACAGCCCGAGCTATACCCGTCCGACGGAATTTAAGAATATGCGTGTCCCCGACGTGCTGCTGTCGGGAGATCATAAGGCAATTTCACAATGGCGTCAGGAGCAGCGCCGCCAAAAGACGCGCGAGCGACGAAAAGACTTACTATAAGGAGAAGCGACCATGCAAAAACTAAAACTCGTAGAGGCAATGCAATTGAAGTCCGGTATCCAGCAGTTCAAGCCGGGCGATACCATTAATGTTCACGTGCGCGTCGTCGAAGGCGATAAAGAACGTATCCAGCAGTTCCAGGGCGTCGTTATCGGCAAGCGGGGATCGGGACTCACCGCGACATTTACCGTCCGGAAAATTTCCAACGGCGTCGGCGTCGAGAGAATTTTCCCGCTCCATTCGCCCCGCATCGCGAAGATCGAAGTGACGAAAGAAGGAAACGTGCGCCGCGCGAAGATGTACTATCTCCGCGAGCTCGCTTCCAAGCAGATTCGCCAGAAGACTTCTACCACGTAAATGTCGAAACGCATCGGCATCGTCCCTCACCTCTTTGCCCGGCCTCTCATCGAGTCCGCGAAGAGCGGGTCGAACGGCGCCGGGCAACGGCTCTTCGCATTTGAAACAGGCGAGTACGCGCAGCTTGCGCTCCAGCTCCGTCAGGGCAACCTTGACGGAGCTTTTTTGTCTCCGATTGAATATGCCAGGCTCAACGATCCGTTCGACCGCCGCCGGAGCGAATCCGCACAAAGCGGATACGCGCATTTCAGGATTGTCCCCGGCGTCTGCGCCGCATCGGAAGGCGAGAGCGGTGCGGCAGTTCTTGTATTTAAAGAACATCTTCGCGATGTGAAGAATGTTCTCATCGATCCGCGATTCCCCTCCGAAATTGTTCTCCTCCGGCTCGTGCTGGCGGAAAAGTTTGACAGCCATCCGCAGCTTGTCCCGGCATCGAAAATCTCAGAAACAGCCTTGAAGACAAACGACGCAGCGCTTCTCGTCGACAGGGACGCGCTTCAGTACCATGAACATCAGAATAAGATCGATCTCATCGACGAATGGTCTGATCTTACGGACGCGCAGTTTATCCACGGATTCTGGGCCGCGGGCGAGACCGCCCTTTCCGGCGAAGAAGCCGGAGGGCTCGCCTCAACGACATCCCCGGATGATCTGCGGGAGCTTCCCGAACCGGAGAAGGAATACCTTTCGAATTTCTCCTACGCGTTCGACGACCGCGCCGTCAGCGGTCTCAATGAATTCTTCCGGATGGCGTATTATCACGGCGTACTCCAGGAGATTCCGGACGTGCGCTTCCACGATGCAGAAGGATCCCAGCCCGCCGCATAGATTCCGGACTGCATATTTCCGGGAAAAGTAGTACATTAACCCGCAGAATATCTTTGCATGCTTACCACCCTCACGATAAAAAATTACGCGCTCATTGAAGAGCTCGAAGTAACGTTCGACCGCGGGCTGAACATTATCACCGGTGAGACCGGAGCGGGAAAGTCGATCGTTATCGACGCGGTAAGCCTCATACTCGGAGAGCGGGCGGAAACCGAAGCGGTCCGGACAGGGACAGAAAAGGCGATTGTCGAAGGCATCTTTAAGGTCACCGGAAACAAGAAGCTCAAGGCCCTTCTTCATGAGAATGAAATCGAATGGCAGGAGGAGATGATCGCGCGGCGCGAAGTGTCGGCAAAAGGGCAAAGCCGCTCGTTTATTAACGATAGCCCCGTTACAACCGGTTTCCTCAAACAGGTGGGAGATCTTCTTGTCGACCTCCACGGCCAGCACGAACACCAATCGCTCCTTCGCCCCGACACCCACATTGATCTTCTGGATGACTTCGGCGGGCTGGACGGACTGGTAGCCGAATTCTCAGGCGCGTACCGCAACGTCACCGTTGTCATCGATGAGCTGAACGAGCTTACGGCAAAAGAGCATGAGCTCATGGAGCGCCAGGTGCTCTATGAGTTTCAGGTCAATGAAATTGACGCGGTGAGCCCTGTGGAAGGGGAAGAAGACCGTCTGGAAACCGAGCTGAAGATCCTGGAAAATTCGGAACGCCTGCATGCCGCGACGGAGCGCCTTTACCAGATGCTCTACGAGGGAGAAAACGCCGTCCACGATCAGCTTGTCCTTCTTCGGAATGAGCTCGAAAGTCTCGCGGCGATCGACAAAGAGTTTGATGAGCCGAAGAACGAAGCGTCATCGGCGGCGGCCATCGTCAGCGAGCTTGCCCGGTTCATTCAGGGATATAATTCCAAAATAGAATTCAATCCTGAACGCCTCGAAGAAATCCGGAACCGCCTCGGCGGACTGACGCTGCTGAAGAAAAAATATGGCGGCTCCCTGGAATCGTTAATCAGGCACCGCGAGAAGATCGGCAAAGAGCTGGAACTCGCGAATAATTTTCAGGCAGAGATTGCATCTCTCCAGAAGCGGCTGGATTCCGAAAGAAAGAAGGCTTCGGATATCGCGCAAAGGCTTTCGGCCAAAAGAATTGAAATATCTAAGAAAGTAAACCGGGCGATCGTTCAGGCCCTTGCAACGCTCGGCATCCCCAACGCGGAATTTGAAACGGAGATTAAGCAGACCCGGGTTGCAGAGGAGTCGAACGCCGTTGTTAAGCTGGGCAAAGAATACTATCGGGCAACCCCTGACGGAATGGACACGGTTGAATTCTATGTCTCGACGAACGCAGGCGAAGAACCGAAACCGATCGTCAAGGTCGCCTCTGGGGGTGAAATTTCCCGCATCATGCTTGCACTCAAGATGACGCTCGCCAAATCGGACAGGCTTCCGCTGCTAATATTCGACGAAATTGACGTTGGCGTGAGCGGAAGAATCGCACAGGCGGTGGGCCAGTGCATGAAGAAGCTGGCGCAATTCCACCAGGTCGTCGCGATTACGCATTTGCCGCAGATCGCCGGGCAGGCAGACACACACTACGTCGTTGAAAAAGTTGAAAAGGGTAAGCGGTCTTTCACCGGCATGCGAAAGCTCTCCGATGAAGAACGCGTCACCGAAGTTGCGAAGCTCATGAGCGGCGCGGAAGTCACGGAGCGGGGGAGAGAGACCGCAAGGGAGCTCATGGCGGCGGTCAGCAAACAGTAAGGAAAAAACACGGTTTCGATGTCTATGAGGGTTACCTCAAAGGAGTTTTCTATGAAGCGCTATTCTACTATTTCACTATTCATTTTCGTCTGGCTTGCAGGCACCGCAGTAGCCGGCGAACTCAAACCGCCCGTTGCCAAAGTGGTCGCCAAGTCAGACACGCTCTTTGGCGACGTCCGCGTCGACAACTACTCCTGGCTGCGGGACATGTCCCGGACGAACCAGGAAGTCATCGACTACCTGAAGTCGGAAAACGCATACACCGACGCTGTCATGAAGCCGACCGAGGCATTGCAGGAAACGCTCTACAACGAAATGGTCCGCCGCATAAAAGAAACCGATCAGGACCCGCCATACCGCGACGGCGATTACTTCTATTATTCACGGACGGAAAAGGGAAAACAATACCCGATCTACTGCCGCAAGCATGGGAAGGTTGACGCTCCCGAAGAAGTCTACCTCGATCCAAACGAGCTGTCGAAGGGATTTCGGTTCTATCGGGTGGGTTCGCTTGAAATCAGCACGGACCAGAGCCTCCTCGCGTATTCGGTCGACACGAACGGCTCAGAATCGTACACCTTGTATATCAAGAATCTCAAAGACGGATCTGTGTATCCCGACAGGGTCATGAACATCGAGTCGGTCGAGTGGGCGTCGGATAATCTGACGCTGTTCTACACCATTGAAGATTCCGCAAAACGCCCGTACAGAGTCTACCGGCACGAGCTGGGATCCAATTCCTCCTCCGATCAATTGGTCTTCGAAGAAAAGGATGCTCTCTACACGCTCGGTATGTCCCGGTCGAGAAGCAACCGCTTTATCTATTTGAACTCGAACGCGAGCAATGCGGACGAGTGGCAATACCTCGATGCGATGCATCCTTCGGAGCCCTTTACGGTCATCGTCCCTCGCAGGCCCGGCCACGAATATTCGGTCGCGGATTTCGGCGACGATCTCTACATCCGCACGAACAAGGATGCAACGACCTTCCGACTGATGAAAGCCCCGATCCGCAATCCGCAGGAATCCTCCTGGACCGAAGTCATCCCGTACCGGAAAGACGTCACCATCGAAGGCATCGATTGCTTCGCGCACCATATGATTGTCTATGAACGCGACAAGGGCTTGCAGAAAATGCGGGTAACCGACATGCGCTCGAACACGACGCATTACATCTCGTTTCCTGAGCCGGTCTATACGGCGTTCGCGAACGTCAACCGGGTTTATGATACGAATGTGTTCCGGTTCAGCTACCAGTCCCTGACAACTCCGTCGACCGTTTACGACTACAACCTCGATACGAAAGAACGGTCGCTCATAAAACAGCAAGAGGTGCTCGGCGGCTACGATCCTTCCAGGTATCAGTCGGAGAGGATCTATGCAACGGCATCGGACGGTGTGGAAGTCCCGATCTCGATCGTATACAAAAAGGGGATCAAAAAGAACGGCAAGGCTCCTCTGCATCTGACAGGCTATGGATCGTACGGCGTTCCGAGCCAGCCCTCGTTCAGCTCAAGCCGGCTGAGTTATCTGGACCGCGGCGTCATCGTCGCGATCGCCCACGTACGCGGCGGAGGTGATCTTGGCAGAGAGTGGTACGACAACGGCAAGCTTTTAAAAAAGAAAAACACGTTCACCGATTTTATCGCGTGCGCTGAAGCGCTTATCAAGCAAAAGTATACGAGCAAGGAAAAGCTTACGATCTCCGGCGGAAGCGCAGGCGGTTTGCTCATGGGAGCAGTGACGAACATGCGTCCCGATCTCTTCAAGGCGGTAATTGCCAGTGTGCCATTCGTCGATGTCATCAACACCATGCTTGACGAAGGACTGATGTACACCTCGCAGGAGTTCCTGGAATGGGGAAATCCCAGGGAGAAGGCATCCTACGAGTACATGAAGACATACTGCCCGTACACCAACGTCTCCGCGCAGAAGTATCCCAACATCCTCGCAAAAGTCGGATTCAACGATCCTCGCGTGAACTATTGGGAAGGAACGAAGTGGGTCGCGAAGCTGCGGGCTCTCAAAAAGGACGACAACAAGATCATCCTCAAGGTCAACATGGGAGCCGGGCATGCCGGAGCCTCGGGACGTTACGAGCGCTTGCGCGAGGTCGCGTTCGATTACGCATATATTTTGAATCAATCAGGAATTACCAAATAAGAATTACATGGCGCTTGTCCTTTATAATACGCTCACACGCAAGAAAGAAGAATTTACACCGCTTCACGAGAAGTACGTGGGCATGTACGTCTGCGGTCCGACCGTCTACGGCCATTCGCACATCGGCCACGCGAAGAGCTACGTTTCATTCGACACGATCGTCCGCTATCTCCGGTACAGCGGCTACAAGGTAACGTATGTTCAGAATATCACTGACGTAGGCCATCTTCTCGGGGACACGAATGAAGGGGAAGACAGGCTTCTCAAGCAGGGTCGCCTCGAGCACAAACACCCGATGGAGGTCGCCGAGGAATACACGAAAAGCTATTTTGAAGACATGGACGCGCTCGGCATCCTCAGGCCCGACATTTCTCCGCGGGCGACGGGACACATCATCGAGCAGATTGAGATAATCAAAACATTGATCGAGAAGGGATTCGCGTACGAATCCAATGGATCGGTCTACTTTGACGTTGCGAAGGATAAAGAGTACGGAAAGCTCTCAGGCCGGAACACGGAAGAGGTGGAATCCGGAGTAAGAATAGAAGTGAAATCGGAAAAGCGGGATCCGAATGATTTTGCGCTGTGGAAACGGGCGGAACCCGAGCATATTATGCGATGGCCGAGCCCGTGGAGCGTCGGTTTTCCCGGATGGCACATCGAATGTTCGGCGATGTCTGCAAAATACCTGGGCCAGCCGTTTGATATTCACGGCGGTGGAATGGATAACAAGTTCCCGCATCACGAATGCGAGATCGCGCAGAGCGAATGCGCGTTCGGGAAACAGTTTGTCCGCTACTGGATTCACAATAACCTTGTGACCGTCAGTGGCCAGAAGATGAGCAAGTCCTTGGGAAATGTCTTCCTTCTCAAAGACCTCTTCAAAAAGTACCATCCGTTAGTCATCCGCTTCTTTATCCTGCAGAGTCACTACCGGAGTACGCTCGATTTCAGCGAGGAAGCACTGACGGGAGCGAAGACAGGACTCGAGAAGCTTCATAATACTGTAAGAAATCTGCAGAACGAGCTCCAGGCAGCATCTGAATTTTTAGGCGCCGGATCGAACGATCCAAACGTTGAGGAACCGGCAGCCGAGGAATATGTCTCGAGGTTCCGCGAAGCGATGGATGATGATTTTAATGCTTCGCAGGCAGTCGCCGTTCTTTTCGACCTTTCCTCAAGAGTGAACACATGGCTCTCCGGCGGACACCGTCCAAAAGAGCAGGCGCAAAAAGTCTATAACTGCTTTATGGAACTGGGAGGGAAGATCCTGGGGATTATTCCGGAGAAATTCAGCCAGGAATCGAGTGATGGATTAGACAACGGGCTGATGAAGCTCGTGATCGATCTCCGGGCGGAGGTCAGGGCTCAAAAGCTTTGGCCCCTGTCGGATAAAATCAGGGATACTCTTACGACGCTGGGGATTACGCTCGAAGATAAGAAGGATGGGACAACCTGGAAACGAAACAGATAAGCGCGACACCTCACGTTAGCGCATTGCGAGTCCCCGCTGCGTTGTTAAGCTTTACTCCACTCGTAGACCTCATACCCGTCGACCATCCGGCCTGACGGTTCAAATCCGTTTCGCTCGCTGAGAGGCTCGATCGTCGGTTTCGCGATGCAGACCGTATTCGGCCTCGCGTTTTTCTGCATGTGTCCCGCGATATCGATCACCCGGTCGCTGATTTCTTCGAGCGGCGTGGAATCATCGAAATAGACAAACCCTGAGTTTACCCCGCACCGCACGCTGAAATCCTTCCGCATGCTTTTCACATTCCGGTTAAAGAGATCGAGGCCGTTGATCACCTCGCGCGCCGCGCGCACAGCGGCGTCGACGGATTTAAAGGCGCTCATGACACCGTCCGGCGTCCAGGCCGATTTCAACGCCCCGTGAGAATTCAACGTCGAGTCGACAAACCGCTTGTACTCCCGGAAATCATGTTCGACGATAGCGCGCTCCTCTCCATTTTTCATGCCGGTCGAATCGACGACATCGATGGCCAAAAACGCAAGGTCTCGTCCCGTCTCGTCGAGCTTCTTCTTGATGTCCGCGAACTCTTTGAGAAGCTCCTCGCGGTCTTTTCTGCGTGCCGTCTTGAGCTGTTCAAGCTTTTGGCTGAGAGGAGAGAGGACGACCGCCTTGTCGGAAAGGTTCAGCTTTTTCCTCCAATCGTCAATATTCTGCTTGAACCCCATATATTCCGCGCGGTCATGCAATCGCGTGCTGATGCCGCTGAGCCAGCTGCTTGTGACGAACGCGATGAGAATGATAATCCAGCGCGACATATCCACGCCGGCAAATTTCGTGGGGATGCCGTGCTTCACCGCAGCCGTGATGGATCGTTCGACGATGACAGCCGATCGGAGATAACTGTACTGCATCGCGTCATCGACAAAGGGAAGAACGAGCGGAAGTAAGAACACCAGGATCATGCCTACCATGACACCGCTTAAGAGGCGGGTAACTATCGAACCGAACTGAAGGCCTGTAATTTTCCCCGAAAACATCAAATCAATAGAAGATTTACGTATATGGTAACGATCCTGCGACTTAAAAACAAGGAGTTCACTGGAGCAGGACGCCCAGGTGAGCTTCCACGCTTTTGCTGAGGGCGAGGATGTTATAGCCTCCTTCAAGCACAGAAACGATTCGTCCGCCGGAATTCTTTTCGGCGTATTCACAAACCATCTCGGTGATTTTTTTAAACGATTGTTCGGTAAGATTGATATTCGCGAGCGGGTCGTCTTTGTGCGCGTCGAACCCGGCTGAGAGGATGAGAAGATCGGGATGAAATTGCGCGAGCGCGGGAATGATTTCATTCCTGAACGCGTCGAGGTAATGCTCCTCGGCGCTGCCTGCCGCCATGGGAATATTTAAGGTATATCCTTCGCCGTTATCGTCGCCGCGTTCAGATCTCGCGCCGGTTCCGGGATAAAACGGATACTGGTGTGTGCTGATATAAAGAACCGACTTGTCGGCATAGAAAATCTCCTGTGTTCCGTTGCCGTGATGAACATCCCAGTCGATGATGGCGATATTGCCGAGGTGATGCTTCTCTTGGGCATACCGCGCGGCGATCGCAACGTTGTTGAAGAGGCAGAATCCCATCACTTTGTCGGATTCCGCATGGTGACCCGGCGGGCGAACGGCGCAAAATGCGTTTTTCTCTTTCCCTTCAACGACGGCATCGACAGCGGCGAGGACGCCGCCTGCCGCCAGCTGCGCGATGTCAAACGATTCGAGTGAGGCGTGGGTGTCGCCGTCGTCCAGTACGGACTGGCCTGAGCGGCACGCCTCCCTGACGAAATTGAGATGTCGCGGAGTATGAACTTTGGTAATCCATTCTTCCGCCGCCGGCACAAAGCTAAGATGCCGGACCCGTTCCCACAGGCCGGTCTCCCGAAGATGTCCGGTAACCGCAGACAGCCGTCCCGGACGTTCGGGATGCCCCAACCCGGTGTCGTGCTGCAGAAAGATGTCGTGATAGATGAACCCTGTTCCCGAAGGCATACTCAATACGATGGATAGTTCAACAGACCGAGAAACGAGAACTTATCTCGTCAAATGCTCCGGTCCTTTCTTAATCTATAACACAAATCCGGCGAATTCGATTTCTTCTTCGCCGGCGTCGATCAATTCATTGTTGTAGAGGGTGGTAACCTCCTGTCCGAGGACATTATACACCTTGAGCGTCACGAGAGATTGCATCGGGAGAGTGAACCGAACCGTCGTCGCCGGATTGAACGGATTGGGATAGTTCTGAGCAAGCTCGTAGATATCAGGAATATCCGCCAGCGGCTCAGGCAGGATCCGGGGATGATTATGTACGCCCTGTTTCGGCTGCTGGAGTATACTCGTAGATTGCACCTTTACCACAGAGATCCATTTCAGCCGTCCGCCTCCTGTAAACCATCCTCCATTCGCAGTCGTATCGCCCGTGGTAGGAGTTGTAAAGGCTCCGTTGATCGCATGGACAATATTGTATAATTGCTGGTACGCCG
>Ga0310810_10011622_pt1 | contig 10294 bp, 5 predicted proteins | sample NCmetagenome_FD_207641 | JGI IMG/M metagenome (GOLD analysis project Ga0310810, IMG submission 207641) | Soil microbial communities from experimental microcosm in Duke University, North Carolina, United States - NC | ecosystem: Engineered > Artificial ecosystem > Soil microcosm > Unclassified ...
GTAGCTGTTGAAAAACTTATTACACTCAATCGTCCGGTGGCTGGTCAATACAGACGCCAGGACTCGCACTGAATTAATTTGTTGCGTGCAGCAGCGCTTCAGCTCTGCGATAAATGACTCCAGAATGAGCGGCCTTGGCCGCCAAGGCACTGCCTTCTGAAGGAATTCGTCATTGCTTTGCGTCCAGCTTTGATCTAGCCTTTTCTCGCTCTCGCGATTCTCCCCTCCTCTTTCTCCCACACCCATGATCCAGGCACTGGCTGCATTGCGTGTCCAATACAATAGGTTTCGGCCAAGATACCCACAACATATTGTGTTTTATATCTTGACCCGGGCCGGTTTTGGCCGTTACAGTAGCTGCAAATCATGCCTCTCCTCCCGGCGCGGGGGAGGCGCATGTCCGCAGCCGTCGTTGGCAGGCATCTAAGTGGTAAACACGCCCGAGCTGGGCACCTACCAACAGCGAGCAAGAGCAGCGCGCCCCAGCCAGCGCCAGAATCGCGGTTCCTTCGCGCCCGCCGCGACGGAAACCGGAGGAGTCAAAGTTGCTCAAACTGAAGAAGCTGCAAATCTTGGGCTTTAAGTCTTTTTGCGACCGCACTGAGCTGAAATTTCACGGCGAAGGTATCGCCGCCATCATCGGTCCTAACGGCTGTGGCAAGTCCAATATCGCCGACGCCATCTCCTGGGTCTTGGGCGAGCAGTCCGCCAAAACCTTGCGCGGTTCGCGCATGGAAGACGTGATCTTCGCCGGCACTCGCGACCGCAAGCCTACGGGCATGGCCGAGGTGTCTTTGACCCTCATTGATCCCGAGGTCTACGCCGGCCCCGATGCCAACGAACCCACCCAAGTTGACGTTCAGGACGACATGCCGGACTCCGAGTGGGATGAGGCCGGCCTTCGTGCCAGGGCAGCTCAAGAAACCGAGCAAGCGGTAGAAGAAGCACAACCGGGTAAAACCGATGAAGTTGAGGTGGACGGCAATGCACCCGAAGCCAGTACCTCCGCTGAGGCGACTCTCGCCAACACCAATGGGAACGGCAGCGCAGAACCCGCCGGTCCTCATGTCGTTCTGAAAATCCGTCGTCGCAAGTTCAATCAGCAGCAATTTCACGCCGGCGAGATTTCAGTGACTCGCCGCCTGTTCCGAAGCGGCGACAGTGAATATCTTCTCAACGGCAAGCTCTGCCGCTTGCGCGATATACAAGAACTCTTTATGGGTACCGGCCTTGGGCCAGAATCCTACGCTCTCATCGAGCAGGGCCGCATTGGTCAGATTCTCAGCAGTCGTCCGACCGACCGCCGCGCCATCATCGAAGAGGCGGCAGGTGTCACCAAGTTCAAAACCAAGAAACGTCTGGCGGAAGCACGCCTGGAGGACGCTCGCCTTAACCTCTCCCGCGTGAATGACATCTTCGAAGAAGTCACCCGCCAGATGAACTCGCTCAAGCGGCAGGCCTCAAAAGCCGAGCGCTACGTCCGCCTGCGTGATGAAATGCGCGCCAAGCTCCGGATCGTTCTCGCCAGCAAGTTTGCCCAACTCGATCAGGAAATTGCTCGCTTGGACTCAGAGCTCAACGCAATTTCTGAAGACATCCGCGCGAAAAGCGAAAGCGTGCAACAGTACGAGTTGGAGCAGTCTGAGCGCACCCAGCGTGGATACGCGATTGAGACCGAGCTGCGCGAGAACCGTCAGCGCATGTCGGCGATCGTTATGGAGACCGATCGTGCTCAGGCCCGCAGCAGGCATAATGACGAGCGTTGCGAAGATCTGCTGGTCCGCGCCCGCAGCTCTGAAGCCGAGTTAACTCAGGTTTCCCACAAGCTCGCCAGCTTGCAGGCGGAACTCGACTCTAACTGCTGCGTCTTGGACTCGGCTGCCGCCGATCTTGCGGCCGCCCAGCAGGAGCGGGCGCTCTCCCAGCAGGCAGCTTTAGCCGCGACTGCCAATCTCGGCGAACTCGAGCAGCACCAGGAATCTGCCCGGGTTGCAATCATGGAAGTGGTGGCCTCCGCTTCCGACTTCCGCAACCAACTTACCCAGGCCCAGGAACGCTTGGCCGCTGTGGAACGGGAAACGGCTCGCCTTGAAACCGAGATCGCCGCTGCGCTCTCCCAAGTCCAGGCTTTCGGAGGACAGCGCGGCCAGCTTGCTCTGGAATTCGAAACAGTCTCTCAGCGGGTCGCCGGGCTGTCTGAAGAAATCGTTCAGCTCCGGCGCGCCGTTGACACTAAGCGCAAGCAGGAAGCCGATTCCAAGCGTCGCCTCGATTCCTTGCGTGCGGAATATGCCTCTACTCAGGGCAAGAAGGGCTCACTCGAATCGGTCATCGCCGAGCATGGCTATTCGACCGAATCAGTGCGCCGCCTCTTTCAATCGGGAGGCATGCAGGGCGGTTTGGCGCCCGCTGGCGTCCTTGCCGACTTCCTTGAGGTTGAGTCGCGCTATGAGGGCGTGGTTGAAGATTTTCTTCGCGACGAGTTGAACTATGTCGTGGTTAAGTCGTGGGACGCGGCCGATGAGGGCCTGCGTCTCCTGCGCTCCGACGTGGATGGACGTGCAACTTTCCTGGTTCATCCCAATGACTCGCAAGCCAAATTCTCCTTTGCCGTGGATGAGAATGCACCCCAGGCTGCTCCCAGTCACGGCATCATCCCTTTGAAGAACTGCATTCGCGTCCTCAACGGCTTTGGCAAATCCCTGCAAGTCATTCTCCCAAAGTTGCGCGACGGATTTATCGTTCCTGACTCTGGTTTAGGACGAAACTTGGCTCTGGAAAATCCCGATGCTTTCTTCCTCTCAGCCAAGTCCGGCGAATGTTTTCATAACGTGACAGTCACCGGCGGCAAGCAGCGCGCTGAAGGCCCGCTCTCTATGAAGCGCGAGCTGCGCGATGTGCTGCGCGCGTTGCATGAACTGGAAGATGCTCTGCGGACTGAGGAACACCGCGTGCTCACTCTGGGCCGGGAAATCTCCGAACTCACTTCCCTGCTCGACCGCCTGGAAGGCGAGAAGCGCGAAGCCGAAAAGCAGGCCATGACGTCCGGTCACATGCTCCAGCAACTCGACTCCGAAATGTCGCGCGTCAGCGAACGTATGCAGGTGGCGCAACAGGACCTTCGGCGTTTAAACGTGGAACGCTCCGAACAGGAGCAAATCTTCGCGACCTGCCAGAGTGAAATTGCCGCTCTCGAGATCCGTCGTTCTGAGCTCGAGCAGCACACCGCCGCCGGTCAGGCGGCTCTGGTAGTGCTGCGTGAGCAGCGTGACGCGGCTGCGCATCATGCTTCCGAGCACTTGGCCCGCGTGGCCACTTTGGAGGAGCGCCACCGCGCTGCTTCGGCCGGAATGGAAAGAATTTCCTCCCTGGTAAATGAAGCGGCTGAGCGCGAGCAGGCGCTTCGCGCTCAACATGAATCATCTCTGTCCGAAAAACAGCAGCGGGAAACCGAGAATATCCAGCTCGCAGAACAAATTGTCTCCCTTGAAGCTGAACGCAATGCCGCCGAAGCTCGTGAGGGTCTCCTGCAGTTCGAGTCGGAACAGGTACGCGCCAGGCTGTCAGAAATTGATGAGTCCCTGCGTACTGCGCGGCGTATGCTCGATGAGGCGCGTGATCGCCGCGGCGAGCTGTCAGCTTCCACTGCCAAGCTCCAATCCGACGCTCACTATATGTCCGAGACCTGCCTCAACGAGCTGGGCCTCCAGCGCCACGAACTGCTGGCCGATAACACTTTCTCTGTCATCGGCGGCGACGAACTTATCCAGCAAGATACCGTCTATCGTGAAATGCGGGCTCGTCTCGACGGCATGGGTCCGGTCAACATGATGGCTCTTGAGGAGTACAAAGAAACCGCGGAGCGCCATCAATTCCTGGAAGGCCAGCGAAAAGACCTCCTTGATTCGATCGAAAACACCGTCGCCACCATTAAAGAAATCGACTCGGTTTCACGCCAGAAGTTTGAGGAAGCATTTCACAAGATCAACGAGAATTTTCAACACACCTTTCAAAAACTCTTCGGTGGTGGAAGCGCCTTTATGCGTCTCACCGACGAGGAGAACAGCGCTGAGAGTGGCATTGACGTCGTCGCCTCGCCTCCCGGCAAGAAACTGCAGAACGTCCTCTTACTCTCCGGCGGCGAAAAAGCCCTCACCGCTCTCTCGCTTCTGGTCGGCATCTTCCAGTACCAGCCGAGCCCCTTCTGTATCCTCGACGAGGTTGACGCTCCCCTCGATGAGGCCAACATCGGCCGCTTTACAGAACTGGTCAAGGAGATGAGCGTAAAGACTCAGTTCGTGTTGATCACTCACAGTAAACGCACCATGAGCGTGGCTCCGGTCATGTATGGCGTCACTATGCAGGAACCAGGTGTCTCGAAATTGGTCTCGGTTAGGTTTGGGGCGTCCGCCTAAGCCCGTTCAGCAGCCGGCTAGGGCATCGTCGCACGCTCGATTCGCGACTTTCGCGTCCGATCGTGACCAGCCTTATTTCCCTTCCTTGGCGTGAAACTCCACGATGCTCTTGAGCATTTCATAGGGCATCCCGTTCACATTGGCGATCTTACGGCCGGCAATAAACAACGTTGGCGTTCCCGTCACCCCTACGGACTTCCCGAGAGCCAACGAAGTGTCCACTCGCGTCTTCGTTTCCGGCTTGACGGCACATGCAGCAATCTCGGAACCTTTCGCTCCCGCGGCATCGGCAAAGCCTGTCAGTTTCTCGTCCGCATTGGCGCTGGTGATATCGGACTGCGCGTTGTACACCCCGTCGATGAATTTCCAGAACGCGGGATTATTCGCCTGGCCAATACAGTCGGCGTACGAAGCTGCCTTCATCGCCCAGTCATGCGACGGCAGCGGGAATTGTTGAAAAACAAACCGGGCGTGGGGCTCATCGTTCAGCAACTTTTCAATGGTTGGTTGAGCCTGCTTGCAGTGCGGACACTGCAAATCACTGAACTCCACGATTGCTACAGGTGCTTTGGCAGGACCGCGCGTCACTCCATTGGCCGCCGTATCCAGTCTGCTGCGGACCGGCTCAAACGGGTCTGAGCCGAAAGGAATTAGATCCCCCACAAGCGCGTGCTTCTGGTCCGAGGTCACGTATAGCGTCGTTGCCTGTTGCCCCTGCCCGCTGCTCAGAAGAACGTCCACTTGCGCCAGATTCTCGGCTTCGGCGGGCTTGATCCCGAGAATCTTCCAGGTAACCGCCGGATCGTGCCCGAACATCTGGTGCAGAAACCCGTTGACGGTTGTTTCTGACGGCAGCAGAAAAGGCATCGGGGCTGAATCCGGCTTGCGTGCCCCGGCCACTGAATGTTCCTTCTTGGATGGGTCTTGTGCGAGAACTAAGCCCGCTGCGATCAGCAACAGGGCTGCAACTTTACTAGTGTTGAAATACATTCATTCCTCTCTAATGGCCGGAGCCAAAATTCACCATCTTTCAATCTTCATACCTCGCTGCAATCGGGAAGCGGCGCCCGTAACCGAAAGCCTTCTCTGAGATCTTCAAACCTGGAGCCGCCTGTTGGCGCTTGTACTCGTTTCGGTCCACCATGCCAATTACCTTCCGAATCAATGTGATATCGAATTTATGCCGATCCGCGATCTGCTCCGCCGTGCGCATCTCTTCAATGTAGTCCTCCAGGATTGGATCGAGCACCTCATAAGGCGGAAGACTATCCGTGTCCCTCTGGCCAGGACGCAGCTCCGCCGAGGGCGCCTTTTCCATCGTGGCCGGCGGGATCACCGGGCGTCGTGAATTTACGTGATCCGCCAGGCGGTAAACCATCGTCTTCGGAACATCCGAGATCACCGCGAGTCCGCCGACCATGTCGCCATACAGAGTACAGTAGCCCACCGCCAGTTCGCTCTTGTTGCCCGTGCTGAGTACAATCGCGCCAAATTTGTTTGCCAGCGCCATCAGCACGGTACCTCGCGCTCGCGGCTGCAGGTTCTCTTCCGTAACGTCCTCCGGGCAGCCGGCAAACACCGGGTCCAGCACCCTTCGATAACTCAGGAAGATCTCCTGGATCGAGAGCAGCTCGAAACGAATCCCGAGATTCTTGGCTAAGCTCTCCGCATCCCTGACCGATCCGCCCGATGAATATGGACCGGGCATTCCCACCCCTATCACGTTCTCCGGACCCAGCGCATCAGCGGCAATAGCCGCGGTTAGCGCTGAATCGATGCCTCCACTCAGACCCACGATCACTGTGCGGAAACCGCATTTCCGAACATAATCGCGTGTGCCCATCACCAGCGCGGCATAGGCTTCCGCCTCTTCTCCTTCCACTGACTCGTGCATTTCTCCCGTCAACTTGTCCGAGTCGAAGTAGATCAGATCCTCCTCAAACGATTTTCCTCTTGCGATTACCTCTCCCCCGGGGTCGAGGACAATGCTGGCGCCGTCAAATATCAGACTGTCGTTCCCGCCAACCTGGTTTACCATGACCACCGGCACCTTATGATTCACCGCAATAGACTTCAACATGTTCTTGCGAAATTCCCGCTTCCCTACCCAAAATGGAGACGCGGAAATGTTTAAAACGAAATTGCCTCCCGCTTTGATCAGTTCCTCAACCGGATCCAGGGTATAAAGCCGCTTGCTCCAGAAGTTCTTGTCATTCCATGCGTCTTCGCAAACCGTGAGCGCCATCCGCTTGCCGCAAAAACTGAACAGTTGCTGACTGCTGGCTGGCGCAAAATTGCGCATCTCATCAAACACGTCATACGTGGGCAGCAGCATCTTCGACTGGATAAAGGGAATCTTGCCGTCTTGCAGGAGGGCGGCCGAGTTCATGACAGATTTTCCCGACCCCGCTTGTGCCTTGGTCGCCAATCCGCAGATTACCGCGATTCCCCGCGTCTGCTCAGCAATGGATTCTGCCGTTTGCTGGTTCTTGGCGATGAACGTCGGTCTTTCTACCAGGTCCCGCGGAGGGTAGCCGCAAACCGAGAGTTCGGGAAACAGAATAAGCCCTGCCCCAGCCGATCGCGCCCGCTGGGAAAAATCGACGATCTTGGCGGCATTCCCCGAAAAATCTCCTACCGTGGGATTGATTTGACCGAGTGCGATCTTCACATCACCAGTGTAAAAGGTCCGATAACGAACGGCCAAGTTGCGCCGCCCGGGCGTGGGTGCACGTGCCGCTCCGCGCCGCAATCCAAGTCAGGCACACAATTCTCTTTTCGCTGGCCTCCCCCTTGCGAAGCGGCTTTTTCTCCCCTAACGGACAAATCGGGCGGCATCACGCCGCCCGAATTCCCCCCTTTTCTAAGATGGCGCTCAGAACGAGTAAATCAAATCGAACTGATAGCGATTCAGGTAAGGCTCGCGGTCGCCCGCGGCCTTGATAGTCTTTTGATTCAGTGCCGCGTTGTTTTCCAGCCCCGTGTTGAGCGTCCGTCCACGCCACAGGTTGAACTCGGCCAGGGTGTTGCTGCGAAGCTTCCACCGCGCATAGATCCGATGCTGCAGGACGTTGGTTGAAGCTCGCTGCTCGCTCTCCGAGAACGTCGCCAAAATCGCATCCTGTTCCTGACGCCAGAAGGCGTACCCGAATTGAACGTCGTTCTTGTTCCTGGATTGTCCCAGGCCGGCATCAACCATGTAACCCATGTTTTGAGGCCCCAGGCCGGTAATGACCTTCCCTTTGCTGTCAAGCGGATGGTTGGCGGCATCCAGGTTTTGCTGGAATTCCAGCAGCAGATTAAAAGGCAGCCTCTCAATGCCGGTTTTCACTACGTTATTGAGTATGTAGTCGGTGTTGAAGTATCCCGACAGCAAACGGGGGGCCCCAGTCAACGGATCAGTGAAAACCGCGTTTGTCATGCCATTCGAAGCCAGCGCGCACGGCGCAAAAGCCGGTAACTTGTCGCTGCCCGCCGTACCGTTGGCGCAGCCCGGGCCTTCGCCCGGCAAATTGATGGTGCCCCCGCCACTATCGGTAGCCTTGGTCGCCTGTACAGCGAAGGCGTTCGCTTGCAGAATGGCGCTCGGATTGTTCCACTTCAGGGCAACAAACTGGGGCGTCGCCGTCCACGGGCCCAACTCAAAGGTGGAAGAGGCCTGCCCGCCCAGCGCATAGGAGTCGGTTCCGGCCGAGATCTCGTTGTACAGCAGCTGCATTGCGCCCACGCTGAAGTTTTTCAGTGCTCCCGTGTTCTTCAGCTTCCAAGAAAGTTTCTCGCTAAACCCTTCAGGATTGATATCCGGGTCGAACGTTAAGGATGTTCGGTTCCAGGTGAATGCCCATTTCCCGCCCGTCGCTTCCAGCCACGGATGCTTTACCGGGTGATAGGTGATGAATGCACGGTCCAGGCCAATGGTCTTGCGGTCGAAGAAGTTCGTCAGAGTCTCGTTGGCCGAAGTCAAATCCGCCAGTGACCCGGTCGCTAGGAAAACTCCGGCAGTGAAGTCCTCATTCAGCTTGCTATCGAATCCAAAACGAGCGCGGACGCGCGCCCGATTGCGTTGTGCGCACCCGGAACAATTCTGAAAAAAGCTTTCGCCGCGAACCCGGACATCGCCCGTGAAACGAAAACGGCCAAGCACACCTTCTACGTTCTTGACCCGCTGCTCCTGTTCTTTGCTAGCTGCCGCGTTGCTCGCAACCTTAATGCCCAGGTCGGTTACATCGCTGGAAAGCTTGGAATCCTTGTCCTGACCAGCATTTTCGAGGGATGAAGCTTTTGCCTGGGCATCCGCCGCGGCCGCTTGTGTCTGCTGCAGTTGCTGTTGAGACTGTTGCTGCGCCTGCTGAAAAGCAGCTTGTTGCTGCTGAAGCTGCAGTACCAGTTGTTGTATTTGCTGCTGCTGTGCGGCAATTGCTGCGCGCAACTCCTGTACATCGCTGGCCGTGGCGAACGCAACTTGCGCAACCTTCTTCTTGGATCTTTGCGTTACGGACCTGGTCTGCGCGGATACCCCGGCACTCAGGAACAGCCCGCATAGCAAGATTGTGGGTACCATCGACCACTTCGAACCCGGATTCATTATAACTCTCCTATGTCTATCGGTTTACTAGTCTTTAATCGGCCGTCGTTGACCTGCTTCTGAAACCTACGCCTCTCAAAGCTTTAGGGGGAGTACGAACAGAGACACACGGCTTCGACGCTACGATGCCGTAGCTAAGCCCCATCTTTCCTGCAACCGCTTCTCGACAGTCTTGAATACCAGGCCGTCAACAATGTAACCCAGCACAATAATTAGAATCATTACAGCGATCACCTGGCTCATGTCGTTGAGATCCCGCCCCATCATGAGCAATTGTCCCAGGCCGAGACTGACGAAAATCATTTCTCCGGAAATAAGCGAGCGCCAGGCAAACGCCCATCCCTGCTTCAGACCCGTTACGATATATGGCAGGCTTGCTGGCAAGGTCACGTGAAGAAAAAGTTGCAAGCCACCGGCTCCCAGGTTTCGTCCCGCCATCGAGTAGATCTTCGGCAACTGCTTGCGCCCGGTTTCCATGCTGATGGTCACCGACAGAAGAGACCCCATAACTACCACGAACAGAATCGCCTTTTCCGTAAGCCCAAACCACAGCACCGCGATCGGTAGCCAGCAGATGCTGGGAAGGCTCTGCAGACTTACCAATAGCCCCCCTACGGTCTGCTCTAGAAACTTGCTGCTGGCAATACCTAATCCAAGAATCATCCCGAGGACAACCGACAGCCCATAGCCGATCAGCATGCGCTTCATGCTCACGCCAATCGCAATCCAGAAGCTGTGGTCGGCAAATCCTGCCCACATCGCTTCCCCGACGCCCCAGGGAGTAGGAAAGATATAAGGAGGCCAGACTTTCAGCTTCGCCAGGATTACCCACACCGCAATCAGCCCCGAATAGAACAACACCAGCCTACCGGTTCGCTTCATTGCCGTACTCCGCCTCCAGCGATTTATTGATCTCTTCCCGCAAGTCGTCCAGAATCTCGCGTGCGGTTGTAGCAACTGGAACATCTTCCAGGTGACGGGGCCGGGGCAAATCGATGGGATACTCCCGCTTGACTTTGCCCGGCCGAAAAGTCAGCAGCACCACGCGATCCCCTAGCCGCACCGCCTCGCGCACGTTGTGAGTCACGAAGATAATGGTACGTCCGGTTTCCGCCCAGATGCGCTCCAATTCATCATGCAGCAGGTCTCGGGTTTGCGCATCTAAGGCCGCGAATGGCTCATCCATCAGCAGCACGTCAGGCTCGGTAGCCAACGCCCGCGCCAGCGCTACGCGCTGCCGCATTCCACCCGACAGCTGGTGGATGTAGCTGTTTTTGAACTGGTGCAGATGCAC
>Ga0310810_10011625_pt1 | contig 10293 bp, 6 predicted proteins | sample NCmetagenome_FD_207641 | JGI IMG/M metagenome (GOLD analysis project Ga0310810, IMG submission 207641) | Soil microbial communities from experimental microcosm in Duke University, North Carolina, United States - NC | ecosystem: Engineered > Artificial ecosystem > Soil microcosm > Unclassified ...
GGTGGGAGCGGCGACGAAGATTGCGAAGACGCGCCGCCTCGTCGCTGGAGGGCAAGGGCCGGAGCGCCCATGAGGGCCGCAGTCATCGAGAAGAACGAACGGCGATTGAGCATGCCGGAGATTCTAGTAGAAAGTCGGCGAGGTCTACGAAGAGAACGGAGTGCACAACGAAGGAACGGACGCTAACGAAGACGAACGAAGAAGAAATGATAAATAGAAAAACCTGAGTCGTCTTCGTTCGTCTCCGTTTACTTCGTTTCTTCGTTGTGAACTCCGTTATCTCCGCCAGTGTGAACTCCGTTACCTCCATCTACTCCGAGCCTTTCGCCGATCAGACGCGCCACCACCTCCGCGCCGTCTGTTCGAGGCTGCTCGGCAGGTCCCGATTTCTCGAGCAGCCTCCGGAGCGCTCGTCGCCACCGCCCCGCGAGAAACGACTCCAGGTCGAGGTACTCGCACCGGAGGATGTTTGGCATCTCCGCGACCATGACCTCGTACTCAACGAAGCGGCCGCGTGAGGTGTAGAGCATTGCCGTCCTGTTGGCGACGCAGTCGGCGATGATTCCGTACCCGGGCTTGGTGACGACGACGTCGGCGGCTGCGACCAGGTCCACGTAACGGAGACCGCGGCTGTAGATCTCCTCCTCTGTAACACGATGGACCGAGTCGTCGATCGAATCGATCTCAGATGCGGGTGCGGTCATGACGAGATCGATGTCGTCCCGGCAGTCGATCTGACTGAGCGGGAGGCCTTCGACGCCGTAGCCGCCAAACGATATCAGCGCGATCGGCCGGTCGGCCGGTAGGCCGAGTTCCCGCTTGACGTCCGCCGCGGACCGATCGGTCCGGGCATGGCGCGCGACGAAGGGGACATCCCGAACCCGCGGCACCGTGGCGAAGCCACCATGCAGCGGCATCCGCCAGCCTTCGCTGGCGTGTCCGTACGCGTCGCGGATCGCGCTTAGCAAGCCGGGAGCGGCGGCCAGCTGCGCCTCGTACCCCTCGTAGATCCAATCCCACGTGAAATTGGAGACCACAACTGACGGAATTCGCGCGACCGCTGCTGCCGCGCATGCCAGGGGAGGTGCATCCGAGATGATCAGACCAGCGTCATGCGTCTCGAGCATTGCTGCTTCGTGCGCGGCGCGCTCCGGCAGCGTCCGATAAAAATCGGCGGCCGCGGCAATCGTCGCCCGTTCGTCGAGCCGGAGGCTGTCGATCTGGATCACGCCGGTATCGTTCGGTCCCTCGATGAACGTCGTCGGCACTCGGACGGACTGATCGAACAGCCGTCGCGGCGCGGCGGTTCGAATCACGATGCCGAGATGGGGCAGCCGCGCGCCAAGCGCGTTGATGATCGCGATCTGTCGGACCGTGTGGCCGAAGCCGTGCCCGGAAACGTAGAAGAAGACCGAGGGCACGCGTGCTCAGCGGACCGGCGCGTCGGCGACGGCCGGAGCGGGCAGCGCAACCTTGAGCACGTCCTCGAGCGTCCGGGCAGGGACGAACGTCATCTGCGAGCGGACTTCGGCGGGCAGTTCCGTCAGGTCCTGTTCGTTCATCTCCGGGAGCACGAACGTCTTGATTCCGTAGCGACGGGCCGCGAGCGCCTTTTCCCGGATCCCTCCAACCGGCAGCACCAGGCCTGACAGCGTGATCTCGCCGGTCATCGCGACCTCCGATCGCACCGGCTCGCCACGCGCCGCCGAGACGATGGCGGTGGCCATCGTGACGCCGGCAGATGGGCCATCCTTGGGGATGGCGCCGGCGGGCACGTGGACGTGCAGGTCCTGCTTCGCCAGAACTTCCGGCCGGATGCCGAGCGATTCCGCCTGTTGCCGCACGTGGCTCAGCGCCGCACGCGCCGATTCCTGCATCACGCTTCCGAGCTGGCCGGTGAGGGTCAGGTGCCCGTTGCCGCCCGGCAACAGCACCGCCTCGATGAACAGCACGTCGCCGGTGGCAACGCCCGGGCGCGAGGTGCGAAACGCGGCTTCCGATCGGAACCGCGCCGGGCCGAGATAATCGGGCAGCTGCGGCGCGTCGGCAATCGCGGTGTGCTGTTCGTCGGTGGCAACGCGGGCGGCCACCTTACGGGCGATCGTCCCAATCTGCCGTTCCAGCGATCGGACGCCGGCCTCGCGCGTGTATTCGACGATGATCCGCCGCAACGCTGCTTCGGTGATCTCGAGCTGCGACGCTTTGAGCCCATGCTCCTCCAGCTGCCGCGGAATCAGGTACATCCTGGCGATGTGGACCTTTTCGTCCTCGGTGTAGCCGCTGAGCGTGATGATCTCCATGCGATCGAGCAGCGCCGGGTGAATCGTGCCGAGCTGATTTGCGGTCGCGATGAAGAGCACCTTCGACAGGTCGATCGGGATTTCGAGATAGTGATCGCGGAACGCGTGGTTCTGCGCCGGATCGAGCACTTCGAGCAACGCCGCTGCGGGATCGCCCTGGACGCCGACGGAGACCTTGTCGATCTCGTCCAGCATCAACACCGGATTCGACGAGCCGGCCGATTTCAACGCCTGGACGAGGCGCCCGGGCAGCGATCCGATATAGGTTCGCCGGTGACCGCGAATCTCGGCCTCGTCGCGCACGCCGCCGAGCGAGATGCGGACGAACTTGCGATTCATCGACCGCGCGATCGACTGTCCGAGCGACGTCTTGCCAACCCCGGGCGGCCCGACGAAGCAGAGAATCGGTCCTTTGAGATCGCCCTTCAGCTTGCGGACTGCCAGGTATTCGACGATCCGTTCCTTGACTTTGTCGAGATCGTAATGATCTTGATCGAGCACCTTACGAGCTTCGACCGGATCGAGACGGTCTTCGGTCGGCTTGTCCCACGGAACATCGAGGACCCAGTCGAGGTAGGTCCGGATCATCTGGTATTCAGGCGACGCCGGGGTCATGCGCTCGAGCCGATCGACCTCGCGGTTCGCGATCGTGGCGACCGACTCCGGCAGCTTCGCTTCAGCGACGCGCTTGCGCAGTTCCGCCCCTTCGCCATCGCCTTCGCCAAGCTCGTTCTGAATTGCCTTCAGCTGCTGGCGCAGCACGTACTGCCGCTGCGCGTCGGTCATTTCCTTCTCTGCCTTCGACTCGATCTGCCCTTTGAGCTCGAGCACCTCGATTTCGCGTGACAGCACCATCGAAATCGCATCGAGCTTCACCGCGAGATCGTTTTCCTCGAGGAGCCGCTGCTTGTCCTCCGCCTTCATGTCCAGGAGACTGGCGATTAGGTAGGCGATTCGAAGCGGATCATCGAGGCTCATCACCAGCGTCTTGACGTCGGGTGAAAGTCCGGTCGCCAGCGAGAGCGCCTTGTCGACCAACTCCTGAAGCCGCCGCATGCGCGCATCGACGTCGATCGATTTCTGCGTGGATTCCGGCAACGGTTTCAGCAGGGCACGAACGAACCCGCGATCGGTCTGGAGAAACTCGGCGCGCGCTCTCGCGATGCCCTCGACCAGCACCCGCATGCCGGTCGGCGCCTTCGCCATCTGGCGAATGATCGCCACCGTTCCGACGCGATACAGATCGTCAGGGGACGGGTCGTCTTTGTCGCCGCGTTGCAGCAACAGCAGCACCATGCGATCGCTGGCGAGCGCGCGGTTGATGGCTTCGATCGAGACCGGGCGTCCGACGCCGAGCGGCGCGACGGTCATCGGGAGAACGACCGTTTCACGCAGCGGCACGACCGGGAGCTCGGAGGGGAGCGGTGAGGTTGGTGAAGCGCTGGTGGAAACTTCAGTGTCAGCCATGTGTCCGTCTATTGAGCGTTGAACCGCGGCGTGTTGCCGTCGGCAGCCAACCACACGAGCCGCGACGCCAGCTCGGTGATGCGTTCCAGTTTCGCAAAGTCAATGCGTTCCGTATCGTCGTCGGGCGTGTGGTAGTCGGGGTGCAAGCCGGTCGTGAGAAACACCGCCGGGATGCCGTGCTGGATGAACGGCCAGTTGTCCGAACGCCGAACCAGATCCTGCGAGCCGCGGTCGTAGTCCTGCCTGACGATGAGGTGAATCGTTTCGTTCGCGGCGTCAGCGTCCCGCGCGAGATCCGGCGCATACGAATAGCCAAGCAGATGCACGACGTTGGTGTTGTCAGACGCGCGGGTCTTCGGAAAGCCGCGATATCGAGGATCGTCCGGATCGGGAATGTCCTCGCTTCGTCCGACCATGTCCAGGTTCACGTTCGCGACGATCCGTCGCGACGGCACCGGGTGGGTGACGTAGTAGTCGGCGCCGAGCTCACCCTTCTCCTCGCCGTTCCACAGCGCGAAGACAACGGCGCGGGCAGGCCGTGTTCCTCGAGCAGCGGCGCGCGCGAAGGCGGCCGCCATCGCAATCACGGCGGCCGTGCCGGACGCATTGTCGTCCGCCCCGTTGTAGATGCGGCCGGCATCATCGATGCCATCGTGATCCAGGTGCGCACCGACAACTACCAGGTCGGTCGCGCCCTCACGGCCTTCAACCATGCCGAGGATATTGTCCATCGTGATTGGGGTTGCCACCACGCCCGGCGTCAGCGAGCAGACCAGCGTATGCTGTTCGTCGAGCGCACGCCTCAACGTGTGCCCGGTGGATTCCGAGATCGCCGCGACCGCAAGCGGCGAATCGTGCATCTCGTCGTAGAGACGGTAATTCGCCGATCGGATGGAAGAATGCGATGGCCACGCCGCCTCTCGATCGCCGGTGTATCTCCTGACCACCAGCAGCCCCGCCGCGCCGTGCGCTCGCGCGGCGTCGATCTTGCGATCGATGCTTCCCAGTTCGGGCCCGGTGTCGCTCGGCAACTGTCCCGAACGCGAGAGCGTTTCCGGCGCCCCGTCGAGCGCGAGCACGACCGCGCCGCGGACATTGAGGCTCGCGTAGTCGTCGTGCTGCAGGCCCGGCGCAGAGATGCCGTAGTTGACGAAGAGGAGCGGACCGGTGACCGTCTGGTCTCCCGACTCAGGCTGAGGCATGAAATCGCTGCCGACATGCACGTCGACAAGGGAGCGGTCGCCCTCGGAGACCGTCAGACTCGCGCGATCACCGAGACGTGGCTCGTAGACTTTGACGTGTTGGAGATAATCAGGGACCGCGGCCGGCACCTTCGCGTCCCGCAAGGCGTTGACGATATAGGCTTCAGCTTGTTGATTGCCGGCATGCCCGAGACCTCGACCCGACATCGCGTCGCTGGCGAGCGCGGTCACGTAGGCCTTGAGTTCAGCGACGGCGACGTCCTGGATCTCGCGATCGATCGTCGCCGGAAGCCGTCCGCCCTCGGGTCTGACGATCCCGGTTGCAAGAAACCAGACGACGGCGACGGAGATGAAACGCGACCACATCGCTGTTGGAAGTGTAGCTTACGGCAGCCCCGGGACGGGAACTCCAGGAGCGCACAAGGTATGCATATGATTCTGGCAAATGGACGTGCCGATGGGGGCCGACGTCGTCTCAGGCGCCACCGGGAGAAGGGTCGGGTTCGGGGCGAAAGCCATAACCTGCTCATGACCACCCCTATGCTGATTCACTCATCCGTAGAATTCCGTCCAGCTTTCGATTTCTGTCGCCGTCTACCATGCCGCGTAAATGCGCGACCCGCGCGGCCGCTATTATAGAGAGATGGCTGACTCGACGATTCCGCGCGTGGCCATCACGGGAATCGGCGTGGTCTCGCCCTTTGGTGTCGGGCGTGACTGTTTCTGGCGTCATGTGCGGCGTGGCTGCAGCGGCACGCGCGCCATCGTCGACTTCGACGCGTCCGCATTTCCCTGCACCGTTGCAGCGCCCGTTCCCGCGGTCAGTATCGACGATGCGATCCCTATCAACGGTCGTGCAGCAGACGAGCGCGGTAGTCGATCCGATCCACGGCGATACTCACGGGCGTCTTTGATCGCCGTCATTGCCGCGACCGAGGCGTGGGCGGATGCCGGCCTGAGACTGAACGAACCGGGTGCCGGCGTGCTGGTAGGCAGCGGAGCTGGCGGGATCGACGTCGCCGAGCGGCAATACTACGAATTCTTCAACGATGGTTGGAAGCGCGTCACGCCATACGCCATTCCGGTGTCGATCGTCGGCATGATGTCGAGCGAGATCTCGATCGCGCTCGAACTGCATGGGATCAGCCACGTCGTGTCGACCGGCTGCACCAGTTCGACCGACGCGATTTCATACGCGGCGTCGCTGATTCGCAGCGGCGACGCGGAGATCATCCTCTCAGGCGGCGCAGACGCGTGCGTCACGCCCGGCATGATTGTCGGTTTTTCCAAGATGCGCGCCGTCTCGACCGCGCACAACGATCGGCCGGCTGAAGCGTCGCGTCCGTTCGACCGCGAACGGGACGGCTTCGTGCTGGGAGAAGGCGCGTGGATGGTTGTTCTCGAGCGCGAGGATCGCGCCCGCGCCCGAGGCGCGACCGTCTACGCCATCGTCGAGGGTTATGGATCGACCTGCGACGCGTACCACCGCGTGCAGATGGCTCCAGACGGTGAGCAGATCATCCGGGCAATGAAGATCGCGATCGAGCGTTCCGGACGGCCCATGGAAGAGATTGGGTACGTGAACTTCCACGGCACGTCCACCGTGCTCAACGACACCGTGGAGTCCCGCTGCGTGCGCCGCCTGTTCGGCCCGCTCGCCGATCGCGTACCTGGCTCATCGACCAAGTCCATGATCGGCCATCCTCAAGGCGCCAGCGGAGCGGCCGGCATCGTCACCGCAGCGCTCGCGCTTCGCGACGGTTTTTTGCCTCCGACGATCAACCAGACGCATCCAGATCCCGAGTGCGACCTGGATTTCATTCCTAACAGCGGTCGTGAGTCCGACCTCACGGCTGCGCTCTGCAACTGTTTGGGGTTCGGGTCGAAGAATAGTGCGATCGTGTTGGGCAGGGCGTAGTGTTTGGCGGCTGGCGGCTGGCGGCTGGCGGCTGGCGAATCCGGCGCCCCGCTGAATGCTGACTAAGCGGCAAGATGCGGCAAAGAAGCGCCCGAGCGAATGAGCGAGGGCTGGCAGGCGCTGGGGGTGGGGCCCCAGCGCAAAGTGATAAAAAGTTGATCGACGTCTTAATCGCCGGCTGCGGGCCTGCGGGCTCGATTGCGGCCACCGTGCTTGCACGGGCCGGCGCACGTGTGACGGTCGTCGATCGCGCAACGTTTCCCCGACCGAAACTGTGCGGCGACACACTCAATCCTGGCGCGCTCGCAGTCCTGCGGCGCCTTGGTCTCGGTGGCGCGACGGGAGCGGCGGTTTCACTCGACGGCTGGATCGTCACCGGTGAAGATGGCGTTCGAGTCGAGGGGCAGTACGACGGTGTGCAGGGTCGTGTCATTTCACGTGGCAGCTTCGACGCCGCGCTCATGATGGCCGCCGCCGGCGCCGGTGCCCGCATCGAGGAGGGCGTTCTCGTCCAGGGACCGATCGTCGATTCTTCGCGGCATCAATCCACGGTGACCGGGCTCACCGTCAGCGGTCGTCACGGCAAAGCTGTCGAGCTTCGCTCGCGAATTGTGATTGCCGCCGACGGCCGATACTCTCGCGTCGCGCGCGCGCTGGGCCTGTCGCGTGCAGCGACGTGGCCGCGCCGGTGGGCGATCGGCTCGTATTTCGAAGGCGTCTCCGGCATGACCGCATTTGGGGAGATGCACGTCCGCAGCAACCACTACATGGGCATCGCGCCGCTTCCGCACGGGCTTACCAACGCATGCGTCGTCACACCAAATCCGGGCGGACGGTTGCCGGCCGACTGCATGACGACGATGCTCCGAGGCGATCCGATGCTCGGCGAGCGGTTTGCCGGCGCGAGGATGGTTACCACGCCGATTTGTCTCGGCCCTTTGGCGATCGACGCGCGCGCGGCTGGCGCCCCGGGACTGCTGCTGGCCGGAGATGCCGCGGGCTTTGTCGATCCGATCACGGGCGACGGCTTGCGTTTCGCGCTTCGCGGAGCGGAGTTGGCGGCGCACGAGGCCCTGCGTGCACTCGAGTCGGGCTTTGATGGCGCACACGTGAACCTCTTCGATGCCCGTCGCCGCGAGTTTGCCGCAAAGTGGCGCTTCAATCGCACGATGCGGTGGATCGTGACGTATCCAGCGGCGGTGCGCGCTGCCGGATATAGCGCCGCCATTGTTCCGCAGCTCCTGCAGCACGCGATTCGGTACGCTGGCGACGTTCACGCCGCATGACCGTCGCGCTGATCGTCCTGGTCCTCGCATTTTTTCCCATGGCGTTCGAGGCGCGCCTGGCTGCGCGGCACGATCGTGCGCTTCGAAGCGCCGGGGCCGTCGAGCCCAAGGACGATGTGTTTCCGATCATGCAGGTGGCGTATCCGGCGTCGTTTCTGGCGATGGCCCTCGAAGCCTACCTGAGGTCCGCGCCGATGGAGGCTGTGTTCGGCCTTGGCGCGGTCGTGTTCGCGTTGGCGAAGGCCATCAAGTACTGGGCGATCGTGACGCTCGGATCGCGATGGACCTTTCGCGTACTCGTTCCTCCCGGTGCATCGATGATTCATCACGGGCCTTATCGTTTCATGCGCCATCCGAACTACCTGGGCGTGATCGGCGAACTGATCGGCATGGCGTTGATGGCTCACGCGGTCTATACCGGACCCGCGGCCGTCGTGTCCTTTGCCGCTATCATCGCTGCGCGCATCCGGGTGGAAGAGCGCGCGCTTGATCGCGTCAATTCGCCGTAGAATGCGCCTGCGTGTCACGGTTCACCGGAGTGCGAGAGGCTGTTGCGGTGACGCTGGGACTGATCCTCGTCACGGTCACGGTATTCCATCAACAGGTTGCTGATCTCTTTGCGCTTCCCGACCGTGGCGATCCTCTCTTTTCGATGTGGCGCATGGCGTGGGTGCGGCACCAGATCGCGAGCGATCCCGGTCACCTCTTCGACGCCAATATCTTCTATCCGCTGCCCGCCGCGCTGACCTACTCGGACTCGATGCTCCTGCCGGCGCTCGCGTCTGCGCCGCTCGCCTGGCTACACATCCACCCGGTCGTCGCCTACAACCTGATGTTGCTGGCCGCGTTCGTGCTTTCGGGTCTGTCAGCGTATTGGCTCGCGCGCGGCCTCGGTGGCGATGCGAGCGCCGCCTGGATCACGGCCCTGGCATTCACCATCGCGCCGTTCCGCGTGAGCCACTTCAGTCACCTGGAATTGCAGATGACGATGTGGATGCCGACGGTGTTGCTGGCGATCCACCGGATTTTGAATGGTTCCAGCCGGTACGCGGGGCTTCTTGTTCTGAGCCTCGCGGCGCAGTGGTATTCGTCGATGTACTACGGGCTCTTTCTCACCATGTACTCGGCCGTGTTTGCCGTGGTGCTGGCACTCGCGTCGAAAGTTCCGCTGCGGAAATGCGCATCTGGCGTTGCCGCGATGGTCATCGCCGGGCTGCTCGTGTCGCCGCTGGTTTACGTCTACGCAAAGTCAACTTCCGCTCGGGGCGTGCGATCTCCGGATACGATTGCGTTCTTCAGCGCCGTACCCGCGGACTACCTGAAGCCCGGAACCGGCAATCCCACGTACCGCGCGTTTCTTCCCCGGTTCGTCCACGCCGAGCGCGCCCTGTTCCCGGGTCTGGTGCCGCCGGTGCTCGCGGTGGCGGCCGTGTGGCCACCTCTCACTGCAGGCCGCGTCGCGATGGTGGCCGCCGGCGCTGTCGCCTTCGATGGTTCGCTCGGCCTGCATGGCGCGCTATACCCGGTCCTCTACAGATGGATTCCTGCGTTCCACTCGGTTCGCGTCCCTGCGCGTTTTGCCATCCTCGTCGTCCTCACGCTTTCGGTGCTCGCCGGCGCAGGGGGCGCTCGCATCCTCACGCACGTTGCCAACCCGTGGAAGCGCGCGGCGGCCGCGGCCTGCCTGACACTGGCTCTCGTCGCGGACGGCTGGCCTCGATACGATCGACTGCCGATGTGGCAGTCGCCTCCGTCCATCTACGCAGCGCTGCCGGCGCGCGGTGCCGTGTTGTTTGAGTTTCCCGTGCACTCACCTGCGGACCGATTCGCTGAGAATCTGCCGTACATGTACTTTTCGATGTGGCACTGGGCGCCCATGGTCAACGGCTACAGCGGCTTCATCCCCGCGTCGTATCAGACGCTGGTGGAAGGGACCTCGATGTTTCCGGCCGACGGTGCGCTCGACTACCTCGAGCGCGTCGGCGTCACGCACATCACGCTGAATTGTCGGCTGTGGGAGGCCGACGTCTGCGCCAGTACGATGCAGCGGCTTGACGCAAGCCCACGTGTCCGCCGGCTGGCGCGCGCGAACTGGTATGGGGCGCCGGTGACGTTGTACG
>Ga0310810_10011628_pt1 | contig 10291 bp, 10 predicted proteins | sample NCmetagenome_FD_207641 | JGI IMG/M metagenome (GOLD analysis project Ga0310810, IMG submission 207641) | Soil microbial communities from experimental microcosm in Duke University, North Carolina, United States - NC | ecosystem: Engineered > Artificial ecosystem > Soil microcosm > Unclassified ...
AATTCCGTAAAAGATGATCTCAAACAGGCCGTTGGCAATGTCCATCAACTTGAGATTGACGCTGCCGCGGTACCGCTCGACGCCCTTTCTGTTTTTGTCCTTGTTGTAGCTGTGACCCGTCAAGATGTGAAGGCTGACCGGCGCGTCAAGTTCCTCGCATGCTGACCAAAACTTTTCATAATGGCTGGAGTGGAAGGGCAAATCCGGATGGGGTGCCTGCCAGATGATCGCCCCCTTCAAACCGGCTTTATGGCAGCGTTCGAGCTCTTTGATGCCATGGTCGACATCGTACACAGGAATGGCCGGGATCCCGATCAGTCGATTGGTATTGACACTGCAATAATCGATCAACCAGTCGTTGTAGACGCGAAAACAGGCTTCCTGCAGCCGGGCATCATCGAGAGCAAAGAGATCGAGCATTAAAGTCGGATAGAGCACTTCAGCACTGAGGCCATCGGCCTCCATCTCTTTCATCCGGGCGCGCGGATCCCACCCGCCGGCATGCTGCTGAAAACCTTCGCCCACCTGGTGTGGCGGAAAGAGCGGTGCGGCCTCGCGATATTTTTCCGGCACGCCTTTTTTCCATAGATCCACCGGCTCCATGACATGCGAATCCGAAGAAATAATCAGTTCGCTTGCGATTGCCATTGTCGGTCCTCCTTACTCCTTTTTCAGGTGAGCAATTTTCTTTGCTTCCGTTACCTTAGTCGATACCCAGCGCGCATGTCAATTGTCGAACCATAGCGCATAGGGACGAGACGAGAACAGCATCGTGGCACGAGATCAAATCAGCTTCGGCGTGGACACTTGAACGAACACTGGTTTCATTTTCGCCAGAGTGACGCCAGCCAGGGCTGTTGATCGCGCGGTAGCCCGGGTGGGCGGTAGTAGTGATCGACTTCAGTGAAGCCGGCGCGGGTGAGAAGCTCGCGCCAGAGCGACAGATCGTAATAGCATCCATAGCGCTCGCCGCTCCAGCCTTCTTCATTTTCTCCGCGCGGATTGGAACTGAACAGAACGCCGCCCGGTTTCAGCGTTGCCCAGAGCTCTCTCAGAATCCGCGGCAACTCCTGGCTCGGTATATGGAACAACGAGGCATTGGCGAAGACGCCATCGAAATATTCCGTCGGCAAATCGAGCTTGAGAAAATCCTGGCACCAAACTTCGCAGCCGCTGTAAGCGCGGGCCAGGCTAACGAAACGCTCGGCGCCATCCAGGCCAATCGCTTCGTGGCCCAAGTCGCGAAACACCTTCAAATCTCGCCCAGGTCCGCACCCGAAATCGAGGATCCGAAATGGCCCTGGACCCGCAAGGCTATTTAGTAGGGCATTGCGATTTTGGCTGACGTCGTGATCGCGCGTCCCGCGCCAGAAACTGTCGGCGTTCTGGTTGTAATGCGCAAGCGTAATGACCGAGGTCTGCGCGAGTTCTTGATTACCGAGCTTGGGGCGGCTCACCGTAGCGACGTCGTGAAACCGAAAATTATCTGCTGGTGCGGACTCGAACATCTGGATTGATCAGTGGCAGCGGTTTGCCATCCAAATAGTTCAATATATTTTCCATCGCCTGCTGGTAACGTTCACTCATCACTTCCACCGTCGCGTAGCCGCGGTGCGACATCAGAATGGCATTGTCGAAGAGGCGTAGCGGGTGATCCATCGCCAATGGCTCGATGTCATATACGTCAAGACCGACGCCGCCGAGCTGACCGGATTCCAACGCTGCAATCATGGCGGACTCTGAAATGATTGGCCCACGTGCGGTATTTACCAGCAAAGCGCCACGCTTCATCATGGCAAATTCCTTGGCGCCAATGGCGCCCCGGGTTTGCTCGTTGAAATTGATGTGCACGGTAATGATATCCGACTCACGCAGCAAATTTTCGAAAGCGACGCATTCGGCGCCGACCTCCGCCGCTCGCGCCGCCGTGAGCGAGCGCGAATAGCCGAGCACGCGAGTATTGGGGAATGCCTTGATGATTCTTGCCACCTCTCGGCCGATCCGGCCGAACCCAGCAACCCCGACGGTTTTGCCTTGCAGCGAATTGCCAACGATAGCGGGCCAAGCTTCCTCACGCATGCGCAGATTTACCTGAGGAATTTTCCGCAATAAAGCGAGAATTAGCCCGACGGTCAGTTCGGTCGTGACGATCCCGTTTTCCGGCGGGGTGCCGCTGACCGCGATGCCGCGTTGCGTCGCGTTCGCGAGATCCAGGTGCTTACTCGTGCGGCCCGTTTGTGAGATGAGTTTCAGTTTCGGCAACTGAGCGTACTCTTTGTCGCTGAAAGAAGTCCGCTCCCTCATGAGCACTAGAGCGTCGAAATCCCGTAGCGCTGCGACAATGTGCTCGGAGATCGCGAGGCGTTTGCGCAAGATTACCACTTCAGCGCGCTCCCGAAGTTTTTGATAAGCCTGAACGGTGTCGGCAAGCGCTTCGAAGTCGTCCAATATCGCGACTTTGAATTTTTCGCGGGTCATACTTCAGAGTGTTGCCGTGACTTCGACTTCGCAGAATTTTCCTTCCGAGGAGTAGCCGTCGACGAAACAGTATTCCAACTGCGGAATTTTCGCTGAAACATGGCGCGAGAAGAGCGCTTTTAAATGATCCAAGCTCTGACTGCGATGCAGATAAAACGAAACCCGCGCGACCTTTTCCCATGCCGTTCCCGCATCGGCAAGGGACCCGGTGATACGCGGAAAAATATTGTCGAACTGTTCCGCTAGGGTGGGCAGAACCGTCGTGACCCCGGAAAGGACCACGACGGAATCATAGACAAGAAAACGAATCGGCGCGATCGGCGGCTCATATTCGACAATGCGCTTTTGGGCGCCGGCCATTGTCGGTCGCATGGCGATCACGTCGAGTGCGACGCTGGCGGAGGAATCGAAATGATCCGGAGCGATGTAACTCGAGCTTGCCGAACGGGCCTTGCCGGAAAGAATTTTCACGCGCTCGACGCTGCCTAAATCACGGCTTTGGCGATCGCGCCCCCATAGCCGCGAGCGCACCGTATGGTCGAGGGACAGCCCGTGCAAATTGAGCTCTCGGTTGAAAGTTTGGAAAAGCTGCTGCGTTTCGATTCCGGCATTTGCGGCCGGTTTAGCTGCACCGTTCAACTCGACAAACTCTCTGCCGAGCCAAGTAAAAATTCGACTATGCATAGGACTCTCCTCTGATCGCGGCGATCCTATCTGAAGGCGTCGTTCCGATCAACGCAGAGTCACTACAGCAGATCAGGTTTTACGATAGAACAGGAACCAGTATTCCCGAACCAATTGGGCGAGCGGTTTGCCGAGAAAGAACTCGGAGGCGAAGCTGAGAAGACCAAAAATGACGACGAGCAGAAGTAAGAAGAACACGATCGTACCTACTCTTTGCGACATTGGCTACTCGTTCAGATTTGGGAAAGACCTCTCACCTCGTTCGGTATAACTTCCATTGCTGTCGTGCGAAGGAATAGCGAGGCAGCTTTCGCGTTTCAATAAAATGTCGTCCCTTCAATTGGCCGTCGGGCTCGGCACACTTGCCTGAGCGGACTGCGGCCCGGTTCGATTCGATGCTTCCCAGAGTGTGCGTAAATCGGGAGAATAGGGGTAACGGATGCCGTTTTCTTCGAGTATTTTGCCGGTGGCTTCGATCAGATCCTTGCGGTTAAAGACCATGGTCTCGTGCGTTAGAACACCCGCGCTGGCAAATTTGAAGGTAATCCGCTCGTCCCGGCTGTCGCGCAAGATTTCCACCAAGTGGCGAAGATTTTTAATCGGGGTTCCGTTGACTTCGCTCACCACTGAACGGTTGGGGTCATCATATCCTTTGGTGATCCTGCTAGGGAAGAGCGGTGCGGCGACGACGACAAGTTCTTCATTCTCGAAGGCCGGCTTATCAAAGCGTCGTGTGACGAGGGGACTCGGACGGTGTCCGAGCGTCGGCGGTTGTTGATTTCCGAGCCGCTCCAAATAGTCTTGGGTTGTCGGGGCAAATACGAATGGGCCGAAAATAAAAAACCGGGGATTCTTATCCAGCAAATAGGGAATGACCAGTTCGCGCTGAGGCAACACGGGCAATGTAATGTCGATGAGCCTGCCATCGCGATAAACGGTCAGAGGTACGGTGCCGTTTTTGGCGTACTTTTGGACGAGGTAAGAAGCCGAAAGCCGAAGATCATAACGGATCGGCACTTTGCCATCGCTGTCGATCGGCATGTCACCGATTTTGGTAATAACATCCCATTCCTGAAGCGGGTAATCTGTGCTGTCGCGATAGGGCTGCGCAACCATGACGCCATTGATGCCTTTCGGTAAACCCAGCCTTTGACGCAGAGCATCATTTTCGACCGTCTGGACAATGTCATAGAATTGCGGTTTGCCGTCGTAAACACCATCGGCGATGTCGTTTAGAAAGAGCTGAATTTCTTCCACCGGAATGAGATAGCCGATATTCTGCGCATTCTGGATCAAGCTGAACACAAGGCCGACCAATTTCCCATCGGATACGGCGGGCCCGCCGCTGTTGCCGAAGTTGAGAGCAGCATCTACCTGAATGCGAAGTCCGGTCGCCTGGTAATAATAATCCGTGTACTCGATGCGCGAAACGATCCCCTGAGTGACCGACAGCTCGGTACCCCCGGTGGGATAGCCATAAACATTGATGGCGTCCTTCACACGCGGTAGCTCTTGCGCAAAGGAAAGCACACCGCGATTTTCAAAGAACGCGTCGTCATCGAGCTTCAAGACGGCGAGATCCATTCCGGGAGTCATGGCTTCAACGCGCGCCGGTATGTAACTAGCGGACTGGTTCGGCTGGACGTAGATTTGGCTGGCGTATTTGACCACATGAGCATTGGTGAGGATCCGTTTACCGCTAATGACGACGCCCGAGCCTTTGACCTGGCGCGGAGCACTCTTGGTCCACGGCCGCAACAGATCCGGGCTGTGGTGAATCGCATGAATCTTTACCACCAGATCGCGAACAGCGTCTTGCGCCTGAACGGATGACGGCAAAATTGTGCACAAGCATAGAACAAACCAACGAATCAGCACTCGTTGCATGATATCTCCTCGATGGATATGAAACGGAAAGAAAACAGGCCGCATTATATACGAAAAGGACGCGAAGTGAAGCAAAAGAAAACTGCCGATCCCGAGAGAAACCTGCGGATTTACATGCGAACTGCGAGTGTATTATGGATTCACTTCAGGTGAGAATTCGTTTCAATAAAGGAGGGTTGTATGTGGTATTTAGTTTTGCGCCGGCCAACAAAGCCGCGCGACCAATGGACGGTTACTCTTGACCAGCACCTGATCTGGATGAAACAACAGCATCACTCAGGGAAAATTTTATTTTCCGGACCCACCACCGATAGGAAGTATGGGGTCTACGTCATTCGGGCGGAGTCGAAACAAGAAGCAGAAGAGATTGCCGCCAGTGATCCCTACACCGCGGCCGGATTTTGCGCCTTTGAATTGCTTGAATGGGAAGTGCATCAGATCATGGGAGTCGGGCCATTTACGTCTGCTGAAATGCGCGCTCATCGCTGACGAAAAAAACTTTAAAAAAATCTTGACACGAGTGGTTCTCGGAGTTAGGGAGAAGTTAGCCCCATCCTGCTAGGGGGCGCGAAGAGCGCGAACAGAGCGCGCCTGTTGCAGCTCTTCATAAAATCGGAGGGCATTATGCAGGGAGAAAATAGTCCACCGGGCCAATCACGCCCGCTAACGGCGGGCACTGGCAGTTCGGTTGCGTTGCATGTCGACCATCGAGCTGTGTGAATCAAGCCCTCAAATTCTGCGCCAAAATGGCGGTGAACCCGACAAAGGGTAAATCAGAAGGTTGGGCTTCCTCAGAGCAGTATCGAGTTGTTCGTTGACGGCAACTGAACCGAGTCAGCGTCAGTGAATCGTTAACAAGCGGGCAGCGGTCATAACAAGCTTAAATAAGGAAAAATGACGCGATGACGTCAGCAGGACGGGCAGTGAGCCTAGGTACACTGCCCGTCCTGCTTTTTGGCACGTGCCAGAATCGTCAGCTGTTCAGCAGTTTTCCGTAGCCCGTGATCGGAGCTTTAATGCCGAGTGCGCGCATGACCCACCATAGGGATGCGGCGGTACTCGAAACCACCGGCTTCTGAGTATCATCTTCCAACTCTTGGACGTAAGCGACGGAACGCCATCGGCCTTGAATCAGCAAGCTGTCGACGGCTGGATGACGGTGAAAAAGATTGCGCGCAACTTTATACGACGCGTAGTCAGGTAACTTAACTTGATCCACTGGTTTAGAAACTTCCAAACCGTCGATATCGATTACCTCTAAGCCGCCGTCTTCGTAATATTTCTTTACAGCTTGGTTGATGGTTTTCTTATAAGCGGTGGCGATCACTGTGGTGCGCACTTGTAGAGATTTAAGCGCTTCGATGGTGGCGCTCATGGCCGTGCTGATCGGAAGTCCAATCTGCCTGGACAGCTGAGCCATGATCTGTTGCTCCGCGGCGTAGCCCCGCAGGGTACCAAGAGTAATTCCACCCATTAGTACCGCATCGCACTCTTCCGCCGTGAAAATTCCCAGTCCAGCGGCCAGGGCATCGATCGCTTTGTTGAATTCAGCATCTGTATGGGCCTGAACATTGAGTCCCGAAGCGACAATGGTGAACCCTTTGGGAAGAATTAAGTCCCAATCCGACGGAGTTTCAAAAACCGACGGCGATAAATAACCGATTCGGGCTTTCCATCCTGACATGATCTCCTGCCCTGCTTTCGTGCTTGGATTTTTCGATTTCTTCTCATATCGCAAGTGGCTTTCCGTAGAAAGGTCGAGCGGGACGAGAAACTGTCGTTTCTATCCCAGAAAATGCTATGCTGGGCGTCAAATTAGTAATGGGAGGAACAATGATTTCGACGCCCGGAAGCGACTCTATCGGTGCCGGCGTTAACTAGTATTGTACTTGAATTTATGACACTCAAACGATTGGATTTGCATCATTTAAATCTCGATTTTTTAATTCTCATGCTCGCCATATGCTTCATGTCCGGCACCAGACCGGTCTGCGCCAGCAATGATGAGCCTGCCGAGTACAACCGGCGCGCAACGGCGACAGCACAGATTCTTGCGGGCATTACGCCAAATCCGGCTGATCCCGCGTTGAAGCGCCTGGTCGAGAGCGAAGCATTCAAAGAACACCAGCAGTGGATGACCACTAGCTGGAATCAGGTGCGCAATCGAATTCAGACTATGGATGCGTGGCGTACCCACGAAATCAAAATTCCGGGCGCCCAGAAAAAAAACCTGCTTTATCCTTTCAGCGGTCCGGATTTGCTGAACGCCTACGTTTTTTTTCCCGATCATGCCCGGTATGTCTTTTTCAGTCTCGAACGGCCCGGTACGCTGCCGGATCTCGAATCGGTCACACCGGCGCAGTTTTCGAAGCTATTGCAAGACGTGCGCAGCGCCTTTCACGATATTTTCGAGCGCAACTACTTTATTACTTCTTACATGACGAAGCAGCTGACAACGCCGTGGATTCGCGGCACGGTTCCAGTGATGGCAACCATGCTGGCGCTCATGAACCGGCGCATCATCCGCATCGAACCGCTCGACCTTTTTCCCGATCTTACACATGCGTACGAGCTGCCCGATGCCAAGCGGCCGCCGGTGCTGATGCGTGCGGTGCGGATTGACTTCGCGAGCGCAACGAACGGAGCAGATATCCAGCAGCTTTATTACGTCTCGCTCGATGCGTCGGACAAGGCGTTGGAGTTTTATCCTGATTTTCTGAGCTGGGTGAGCCAGTATAAGCCTGCCACGGTGTTGATCAAATCGGCCTCCTATCTGCTCCACGATCAGCAGTTTTCCAAAACCCGGACGATGCTTCTCGATGCAGCCGATGTTTTGGTACAGGACGATACCGGTATCCCATTTCGATTCATCAGCCAGAATCCCTGGCAGGTGAAACTATACGGTCGCTATCACCGGCCCATTCGCCCCATGAAGTATGGCTATCAAAAAGATCTGGAGGCGGCATTCAATTCGCGCCAGGAGCAGAATTCACTGCCGTTTCCTTTTGGTTATCACTGGCGCGGACAGCAGTCCGGGCTCATCTTCGCACATCATTAGGCAGCCACGGTGCGGCGGCAGTGGTACTGCGGGCTCTTGCTGTTGATGATGACCTCGCCGTGCGCCGCTCAACCGATTCGCCGCTCGTTTCAAACCACGGATGGCATTACGCTCTCGTTCCTAGAGGCCGGCTCCGAGCACCGGAACAAGACTAACATCGTTTTGGTCCCCGGCTGGCTCATGCCGGGCCGTATCTGGCAAAACCAGATAAATGATTTCGGCCGAACCTATCACACGCTGGCGTTCGATCCCCGTGGTCAAGGTGAATCCGAGGTCGCTTCCAGCGGCTATACAGCCGAACGGCGCGCCACCGATCTGAACGAGCTGTTGCTCAAAAGATCAAATGTTCTTTTGATCGGCTGGTCGCTCGGGGCGATAGAAGCGCTCCAATACGTTCATATGTTCGGAGCCGACCATTTGGCCGGTCTTGTCCTGGTGGACAGCTCGGTGGGCGAAGAGCCGGCTCCCGGCTCGAGTGTAGGTTTCAAAGACAACCTACGGCGTGACCGCGACAAGACGCTTCGTGAGTTCATGCGCGCAATTTTTGCCAAGCCGCGTCCCGAAACGGAACTTGCAGAGCTGGTACGTGGCGCCAAGCGTATGCCGGTAGGGGACAGCCTCGCATTACTGGACTATCCTTTCGAACGTGCCCATTGGCGAAACATTGTGCGCAGGTTCCAGAAGCCATTGCTCTACGTCGTGACGCCGCAGTACGAGGGGCAGGCGGCGAATCTCAAAAAAAATCGACCGGCAACGCAAGTCGAACTGTTCAAAAACGCCGGCCACGCGCTTTTTGTCGATGAGCCGCAGAGATTCAATGCGGTGATTAGAAAATTTGCCGTGCGGCTTTCCTGAGTTCAGTACAAGTTGTATTCTCGCCCGAGTTTTTGACCAGACGGAGGAAACCCAGATGGCTTCTCGGCGTCGTTGTTTCATCAGCGTACTCGTCACGGTGGTCCCACTCATTTGTGTTCCGATCACGGCTCACAGCGCAAAACTTTATGTTGTTTACGCTTCAATCGGCGGCACCCAGTCCATTGGCTGGATCGCCAAAGAAGCAGGGCTATTTGCCAAGCACGGCCTCGATGTCGAGCTGCTATTTACCGGAGGCGGCAGGGCGATCACGTCGCTTTTGGGCGGCGATACTCCCATTATCACTGTCGGCGGTCCCTCGGTGATCGCCGCCCGGTTGGCAGGGAGCGATGTGATCATTACGGCCCACGTGTTCGACACAATTCTCTATTCGCTCATGGTTACTCCGGAGATTCGCACGCTGGCTGACATCAAAGGCAAAAAACTCGGCGCGAGCCGGTTCGGCTCTGCCACTGATTTCGCATTGCGGTATGTGCTTAAGCGAAACGGGATCGATCCGGTTAAAGATACGGTAATTTTTCAGATCGGCGGGCAAGCGGAAACGCTGGCTGCACTCAAAGCCGGTTCGATTCAAGGGGGGGTGATCGCATCGCCGGCAACGGCCGAAGCAAAGCGCCTGGGCATGAGAGAGCTTATCAACATGGCGAACCTCGGTGTCGAATATCCACAGACGACGATCGCGACAAACGGACGTTATCTACGCACCAACCGGGACACGCTGCTGCGCTTCACGCGAGCCTATGTCGAAGGCGCGCACCGGTTTATCAACGATCGCGAATTGGCACTGAAGGTAATCGCGAAGTATACCAAAATCCAAAACCGAGCGACGTTGGACGCGACCTATGATGATCACGTGCCCTACGTCAAAAAAGTCCCGACTCCGTCCGCCGGCTCCATTAAAACCGTTTTGGAGCAGCTGGCGGTGACCGATCCCAAGGCCCGGAGCGCGCGGCCGCAGGATTTCTACGATGGCAGCATCATTGCTGAGTTAGAGCAGGAAGGTTTTTTCACTCAGGTCTGGCGCTAACTCTAAGCTACGGTTCACCAAACAGTCGCACCGTGTTGTGATAAAGTAGCTTTTGTTTCTGTACTTCTGAAATATCTTTGCGCTCCAATATCTCCATGGCCGCATTGTCGCGTCCCTCGCCGTGGGGAAAATCGGATGAAAACAGCACCTGGTCTTCCCCGATCAGCTCGAAGAGTTGCATCAGCATACGATCGTCTGCTTCCGCAGCGATAAAAATCCTCCCGGACTTCACATAATCGCGGATGCTTTGCCGCGGCAAATCGGCGGCATTCGGCATGCTCAAG
>Ga0310810_10011630_pt1 | contig 10290 bp, 11 predicted proteins | sample NCmetagenome_FD_207641 | JGI IMG/M metagenome (GOLD analysis project Ga0310810, IMG submission 207641) | Soil microbial communities from experimental microcosm in Duke University, North Carolina, United States - NC | ecosystem: Engineered > Artificial ecosystem > Soil microcosm > Unclassified ...
ACACGTCAGCCCACGACATCTTCTCGATGCGCGCGATGTGCGCGATCTCGACGGCGGTCAGCGCCTTGATGTGGACGTGCGGGAATTCGCGCTTGAGTGCGCGAAACATGGTCGTGTAGTACTCGAGCCCCGCTTTCATATCGAGGCCGCCGACGATGTGGAATTCCTTCGTCAGGCCGTTTCGCGCGGGCTCGGCTTCGGCGAGCACCTGCTCGAGCGTGTAGCGATAGGCGCCGTCTTCCTTCGGCAATCGTGCGTAGCCACAGAACACGCACGTCTTTCTGAGAACGCAGACGTTCGTCGGATTGATATGCTGGTTGGCGGCGAACGTGACGACGTTGCCGTGAATCGCGCGATTGGCGGCATCCGCCAATGCGCCCACGCCTAACAAGTCCGGCGACTGGAACAGAGTGAGTCCGTCCGCATCGTCGAGCCGCTCACCCACGGACAACTTGTCGGCGATCGGCCGCAGGGCCGGGTCCGACAGGCGATGCACTGGCAGGTCGAGCGGACTCCGCACAATCACTCCCGCGTCACTCCCGGTACTTCCTCACCGCGAGCGCGACGTTGTGGCCGCCGAACCCGAAGCTGTTGCTGAGCGCGACCTCGACGTCCCGGTGCGCCGCCTTGTTAGGCGTATAATCGAGGTCGCAGTCGGGATCGGGGTTCGCGTAGTTGATGGTCGGCGGAATCACGCCGTCGCGTACGACGAGCGAGCTGATGACGAATTCCAGCGCGCCTGCCGCGCCGAGCATGTGGCCCGTCGCGGACTTGGTGGAGCTCACGTTCACTGTCTTGGCGTGGTCGCCGAAGACCGCCTTGATCGCCCGCGTCTCGTTGAAGTCGTTCGCAGGCGTAGACGTACCATGGGCGTTCACGTATCCGACGTCGGCCGGTGACACGCCCGCATCCTTGAGCGCGCGTCGCATGGCGCGTTGCGCGCCCTCTCCGTCGGGGGCCGGCTGCGTGATGTGGTACGCGTCGCCGGTGGCGCCGTAGCCGACGATCTCGGCGTAGATCTTCGCGCCACGACGCTTTGCGTGCTCGAGCTCCTCGAGAATCACGACCGCAGCGCCTTCGCCCATGACGAAGCCGTCGCGTGTCGCGTCGAAAGGGCGTGAAGCCGTTTCGGGCGAGTCGTTGCGCTCCGACAGCGCCTGCATGTTCGCGAAGCCGCCGATCGCCATCGGAGTCACGGTCGCTTCCGAGCCACCGGTGATCATGATCTCGGCGTCGCCGTACGCGATGGCCCGGAACGCATCACCGATAGCGTGTGCACTCGTCGCGCACGCGGATACGGTCGCGTAGTTAGGCCCTTTCGCGTTGAACCGCATGGACACGATGCCGGCCGCGATGTCGGCGATGAACATCGGGATGAAGAACGGCGAGATCTTCCCCGGGCCGCGCTCGCGATAGACGTCGTGCTGCTCCTCGAAGCTCTTCAGGCCACCGATCCCGCTGCCGAGGATGACACCGGTCGAGTCGGGGTCGTAGCCGTTTCCCGCCGCGAACGCCGCGTCCTGCATCGCCTGAACGGCGGCCGCCACGGCGTACTGCGTGTAGCCATCGGCCCGTTTGGCCTCCTTCCGGTCCATGTACTGCAGCGGATCGAATCCCTTCACCTCGCACGCGAACCGAACCGGGAACTTGGTCGCGTCGAATTTCGTGATCGGCGCGGCGCCGGACCGTCCTTCAACCAGCGAACGCCAGGTCGTCGCCACGTCGTTGCCGACTGGCGAAAGCGCACCGACCCCGGTGACGACGACCCGCCTTTTCGTCACGCCTTGACCTTTTCGTTGAGATACGCGAGCGCATCCCCAACGGTACGAAGCCGTTCCGCATCTTCGTCGGGAATGTCGATGTTGAACTCCTTCTCGAACTCCATCACCAGCTCGACGATGTCGAGGCTGTCGGCACCCAGATCCTCGATGAAGCTGGCTTCGTTGGTGAGCTTCTCACGCTCGACGCCGAGCTCCTTCTCGATGATGTCTTTCACTTTCTCCGAGTGGTCCGCCATGACGTTGTCCCTCTTGCGATGGATAGGAAGGATGTGAAGGAAATTATAATAACCGGTTTCGACGCCTAGTGTTACATCACCAGACCGCCATCCACGACGAGCACTTGCCCGGTGATGTACGACGCGTGTTCGGACGCGAGAAACGCCGCCATCGATGCGACGTCGCTCGGCTTTCCGAGTCGCTCGAGCGGGATGCCGCCGGTGAGCGCGGCACGTGCTTCCGGCGTCATCGCGTCGGTCATGTCGGTCTCGATGAATCCCGGCGCGATCGCGTTCACGAGGATGTTGCGCGACGCGAATTCCTTTGCGACGGCTTTCGTCAGACCGATGAGGCCGGCCTTGCTGGCAGCGTAGTTCGATTGCCCTTTGTTGCCCACCAGACCGACGACACTGGCGATGTTGATGATCCGACCCCAGCGTCGCTTCATCATCCCCCTGGTGGCCGCGCGCGTGGCCGCAAACGCGCCTCGCAGGTTCGCGTTGATCACTGCGTCCCAGTCGTCGTCCTTGAGGCGCAGCATGATGTTGTCGCGCGTGACGCCGGCGTTGTTCACGAGGATGTCGATCGAGCCAAAGGCCCCTTCCACTGCCGCCACGAGCGCGTTGACCGAAGCGACGTCGGCGACGTCACACCCGAAGCCTCGCGCTTCGGGCGACACCTGACCAGCAACGTCGGCGGCTTTCGCGGCGTCTCGTCCAACGATCGCGACGCGCGCGCCGCAGTCGGCGAGCGTCTCGGCGATGCGACGGCCAATGCCGCGCGTGCTGCCCGTGACGAGCGCAACGCGCCCGCTCAAGTCGATCTGCATCACGCGACTCTCGACAGAAGGTGTTCGACCTCCGCGACCGTACCACACGTCGCGGTGGCAACCGACGGAGCGATCTTCTTCACCAGCCCAGTGAGCACGTTGCCCGGTCCCATCTCGACGTAGAGCGCGTCGGGGAAGTCAGCGGCCAATCGCTCGACCACCTGCGTCCACTTCACGGGCGATGTGAGCTGTTCGACCAGGAGTCGGCGCGCGTCGGTGGCGCGCCTAACGGGTTCGGCCGTCACATCGGCGTACACGGGAAACGTGGGATCGGCGAGCGATGCGTCGTCGAGCGCGGCGGCCAGGCCATCGCGCGCGACGGCCATGAGTGGCGAATGAAATGCGCCGCTCACGTTCAGTCGAATCGCTCGCTTGGCGCCGGCGGCCTTCGCCAACTCCATCGCCCGCTCCACGGCGGCGATCTCGCCCGAGATCACGACCTGTCCCGGCGTGTTGTAGTTCGCGGGAACGACGCAGCCGCCGTCCGCGCTGGCGCGCGCACAGACAGCCTCGATCCCGCCATCGACGTCGCCAAGAATCGCGGCCATGGTGCCCGGACGCGCGACGCCGCTTTCGTGCATCAGCGCCCCGCGCCGCCTAACGAGCCTCGCGCCGCGCGCGGCGTCGAACGAGCCGGCCGCGTGGTAGGCAGTGAATTCGCCGAGCGAATGACCAGCGGCCGCGACGACGTGGCTGGCAATGCGATCCCGGACCGCGGCCCACACCGCCGCGCCGTGCGCGAGCAGCGCCGGCTGCGCGTTATGCGTCAGCGTGAGCGTGTCGGCCGGACCGTCGAAGCACAGCGTGCTGAGGGACTCGCCGAGGGCCGCGTCGACCGCCGCGAACGTGGCACGCGCCGCCGGCAGCGCGTCCACGAGGTCTTTCGCCATTCCCGGCTTCTGCGATCCCTGTCCCGGGAACAGCAGAACGACGTTCATGCGCTCGGGGGGACTAGAAGCGGACGACCGATGAGCCCCAAGTGAACCCGGCGCCGAACGCGACCATCAACACGGTCGTGCCCTCCTTGATGCGCCCGCACTCGATCGCCTCGTCGAGCGCGATCGGGATCGATGCCGACGACGTGTTGCCGTAGCGATCGACGTTCACGTAGACCTTGTCCATCGGGATGCTCGCATGCTTCGCCGTTGCTTCGATGATCCGGATGTTCGCCTGGTGCGGGATCATGAGATCGATGTCGTTTCCCGTTAGGCGGGCGCCATCGAGCGCGCGGTCCGCCGCTTCGGACATCGAGCGCACGGCGTGCTTGAACACCTCGCGGCCGGCCATCTTCACGAAGTGGCTTCGCTCGCTCAGCACGTTCTCAGAGAACGGCACCGTGGCGCCACCCGCGGGGCGATAGAGCAGTTCCGCGAGCGTACCGTCGCTGCGAATGAACGTCGAGAGTACGCCCTTGCCCTGCTTCGCGCGCTGCAGGACCGCTGCGCCGGAGCCGTCACCGAACAGCACGCACGTCGATCGATCGGTCCAGTCGACGATGGCGCTCATCTTCTCCGCACTGACAACGAGCGCCGTCTCGTGGGAGCCCGCCGCGATGAGCCCTTCGGCCACCTGGATGCCGTAGATGAACCCGGAGCACGCGGCGGAGATATCGAACGCCGCCGCGCGCGTCGCGCCGAGCGCGGCCTGAACATCGACCGCGGTGGACGGAAGCAATCGATCCGGTGTCGCCGTCGTCAGGATGATGACATCGACCTCCCCGGCGTTCACGTGCGCCCGCTGCATCGCGATGCGTGCCGCTTCAGCGGCGAGCGAGCACGTCGACTCGCCCGGTCCCGCAATGCGGCGCTCCGTGATGCCCGTGCGCTCCACGATCCACTCGTGCGAGGTCTCGAGGCCTAACGCGGCGAAATCGTTGTTCGTGACGACCTTGAGCGGTGTCGCCCGCCCCGTGCCTGCGAAGTAGGTGACCGGTCGCTTCACACTGCCGAGCCCGCGTTGCCGTTGGTTTCGCCGAGTCGGCGTCCGATGTGCTCACTCATCCGAGACTCGACTGACTTTGCCGCGACCTTGATTGCGTTCTTGATCGCGCGTGGGGAAGACTTGCCGTGCGAGATGACGGAGACGCCGCGCACGCCAAGCAGCGGAGCGCCGCCGTATTCCGAGTAGTCGAGATGCTTGAGGGCCTGCTGCAGGAGTGCCGGATCGAGGCCGGCATGTTGCCTCAACAGGCCGATCATCATCGGCGCGATCGCCTCGTAAAACTTGAGCACGACGTTGCCGACGAATCCGTCGCACACGACGACATCGATCGGTCCGCGATCGCTGCCACCGGCCGGCAGATCACGTCCCTCGATGTTGCCCTGAAAGTTGACGCCAGCGGATCGCAACAGATGATTCGCTTCCTTCACGACGGCGTTGCCTTTCTCCGCTTCCTCGCCGATGCTCAGAAGCCCGATGATCGGGTTGTGCCGCCCGAGCACGTCTTCGGCGTAGACGGCGCCGAGACGCGCGAACTGGACCAGCTCCTGCGCGGAGCAGTCGACGTTCGCCCCGGAGTCGAGGACGACGATCGGTTGGCGCGCGGTCGGGAACAGCGTGGCGATGGCTGGCCGCGTTAGGCCCGCGTGCAGCTTGAGCAGCACTGTGGACGCGGCCATCTGCGCGCCGGTATTGCCGGCGGAGATGAACGCGTCCGATCGCCCCTCGGTCTGCAGCTTGAGGCCGACGACCATGGAGCTGTTCGGTTTACTGCGGAGCGCCGCCGTCGGCTTGTCGGACATCTCGATGACGTCCGGTGCCTCGATGAGCTCGATCCGCCCTGCCAATGCAGCCGCGGGGGCGAGCTCACCGGTGCTCAATGCCGCGACGCGCTCGCGTATGACACCGACCGGCCCGACGAGCTGGAGGGTGTGCTCGGCGGGGAGTTCGAGGACGGCGTGGAGCGCTCCGGCGATTGCGGCGTCGGGGGCATAGTCTCCCCCCATCGCGTCCAGCGCGATCCGCGCCAAGCTAGGCTTCCCGGGCGGCTACTCGCTGCTTCCCGTCATAGTAGCCGCACTCGGCGCACACATGGTGCGGACGACGCATCGCCTGGCACCGCGGGCACGGCTGGATGACGATCGCGGGGGCAGTCTTGTGCGTGTTGCGGGCGCGCTTTTTCCGCTTGGAGGTTCGGCGCTTCGGAACGGCCATGGAAGTGGATTGCGTCGAAAGGTCGAGCCGTCAGTTGGACTGGCCGCGGACTTTCCGCAGCGCATCCCAGCGGCTATCAGTGACCGGCGCGCAGTCGCACGCGCCGGTGTTCAAATCGGTACCGCACGTCGGGCAGAGTCCCTTGCAGTCTTCCCGGCACTGAGCGAACGCCGGAACGGCCAGCAGCCACTGCTCACGAAGCGCCGGACGCATGTCCAGATCGTGGGCGCGGGAATCAACGACGTAGACATCGGGATCGTCAGCCCCTTCCGTATCCGCCTCGACGAATAGCAACTGCACGTCCTCGGCTACGGCGACGGTGACGTCCGTCAAACACCGCCTGCATTCGCTGGCCGCCTCACCCTCGAGGTGGCCGCTGAAGTAGTACCGGTCTGCGCCGGCAGCCGACAGACGCCCCACGACGTGAACCGGACCAGAAGGGCGGGTGTCTTCGTCCTGCCAAACCGGGTCGTCCGCCGCCAGGTTGCCGTCGACGTGCACGGCCTTCGAGGCGAGCGAACGAATGTCAAAGGACAGCATAGCCGGGCAATCTACCGCGCTCGGGGTACTCAAACAAGTCAGCGTGCCCGCGAGACTTAGGGCCTACTCACTTCGCGCGAATGAGTTCCGTTTCGGAGAAGAAGAAGCGCGATTCGCGAGTCGCGTTCTCGTCCGAATCGGACGCGTGAATCGCGTTCCGCTCCTTCGACTCCGCATACAGCTTCCGGACCGTGCCGGCAGCAGCCTCGGCGGGGTCGGTCGCACCGATCGCCGACCGGAGCGCCGAGACCGCATCGTCGCGCTCGAGGACCATCGGCATGCACGCGCCTGACGTCATGAAGGTCACGAGCGAACGGAAGAACGGGCGCTCCCGATGCACCTCGTAGAAGGCACCGGCCTCGCTCTCGCTCAAGTGGGTCACGCGGGCGGCAGTCACTCGAAATCCCGCGCTCTCGAGGTGAGCAATGATCTTCCCTGCTTTGCCCGAGCCGAAGGCGTCGGGTTTGATGATAGTCAGCGTCCGATTACCGGCCATTGTCTGGTCTGGTCAGTGTCCGAGAAGTTTGCGCACGATGTCGCCGCGCGTGAGCATGCCGACAATCCTGCCGTCGCGCACGACCGGAACGCGGTCGACGTCCTTGTTGGTCATCATCGATGACACGTCGGCGATCGCCTCGTCGGGCGACACGCACAGCACCTGTCGTGTCATCGCGTCGCGAACCGTTGGCTTCGAGGCGGGAACTCCTGGCGCCCTCGCTCCTTCGCCGCGACCGCCCTGAAGATAACCGCTCAGGGATCGAAGCAACTCGCGTTCGCCGAGCATTCCCACAACCAGTCCGTCCGTGTCGACGACCGGCAGACCGCCGACGCCGAGCCGGACCATCTCTCGCGCCGCGTCTTTCAGCACCGTGTCGGGCGCAATCGTCTTCGGATGGTACGTCATGATGTCGCGCACCGTGAGCTTCGCTGGCAGCTCGTAGTCGCGCAGCAGCGGCAACCGCGCGAACGATTCGGCGTCCGGTTGGGCCAACAGCTCATCGACGACTGGCTGTTTCGCGAGCAGACGCGCAAACGCGCCGACCAGCTGGAGGTACTCGGCCGCGAACTTCTTTGGCGCGACGACGAGCAGCATGATCCGCGCGCACTGCGTGTCGTTCTCTCCCAGCTCTCGGCAGATCGGCGCGTGCGATGTCCCGAGGGCGACGCGCAAGTCGTTCACCGCGTCGGTGCGGTAGTGCAGCAGAAACGCTCGATCGCCCATCGCCACGATGTCTTCGGGCCGCTCTTCGGCGATGCGCGTTCGCAACTTCTCGGCGTTCAACACCGCCCCCGCCGCGACGAGACGCTCGATCAATTCATCCGCTGCGCCGGTGACCGTGTCGTGGCGCAGCGGAATGACGACCTGATTGGCGGGAACGAAGTCGGCGAGTCTCAAAGTCGTGCTTTGATCAGCTCCACGAAGTCGATTGGACGCCGAGCGACGCCCATGCCCGCATCCTCGAACGCCTGAATCTTCTCGGCCGCAGTGCCGGCCGACCCGGATATGATGGCGCCGGCGTGACCCATGCGGCGGCCCGGCGGCGCCGTCTGCCCGGCGATGAAGCCGACGACAGGCTTGGTCATGTGGTCCTTCACGAATCGAGCCGCATCCTGCTCGTCGGTGCCTCCGATCTCGCCCATCATGGCCACGGCCTTCGTTTCCGGGTCCTGCTCGAACGCCGTTAGGCAGTCGATGAAGTTCGTGCCGTTGATCGGATCACCGCCGATGCCGACGCACGTCGTCTGGCCAATGCCGGCACGCGTGAGCTGATAGACGATCTCGTACGTGAGCGTTCCCGATCGACTCACTACGCCGACCGGGCCCGGTGTGCAGATACGTCCCGGGATGATTCCCACCTTCGACTTTGCGGGCGAGATGAGTCCGGGGCAATTGGGCCCGAGCAACCGCGCGCCGCGCTCTTTGACGAACGGATAGACCTTCGTCATGTCGAGCACCGGCACGCCCTCGGTGATGGCAACGATGAGCGTGACACCGGCGTCCGCCGCTTCCATGATCGCGTCGGCCGCATACATCGGCGGCACATAGATCACGGATGTGTTCGCGCCGGTTTCTTTTGCTGCCTCGGCGACGGTGTTGAAGATCGGGACACTGTCGTCGAATTTCTGGCCGCCCTTCCCCGGCGTGACGCCGCCAACGACGCGCGTGCCGTATTCGATCATCTGGCGCGTATGAAACGAGCCGTCGCGTCCCGTGATGCCCTGGACGATGACCGTCGTGTTCTTGTCGATGAAGATGCTCACGCGGCCTTTCCTCCGGTCGCCAGCGCTACGGCACGCTGCACGGCTTCGTCCATGTCGGTCATGGCAGAGAAGCCGTTTTCCGTCAGGATCTTCACGGCGATCTCCTCGTTGGTTCCCGTTAGGCGGATCACGATCGGTACCTTGAGTGGATTCTGTTTCGTCGCCGTCACGATCCCATTCGCGACGTCGTCGGTTCGCGTAATGCCACCGAAGATGTTGAACAGGATGGCTTTCACGTTCGGATCGGCAGTGATGATCTTGAGGGCGTTCACCACCTTCTCGGGGTTCGACGATCCGCCGATGTCGAGGAAGTTCGCGGGCTCACCGCCGTAGAACTTCACGAGATCCATGGTCGCCATGGCCAGACCGGCGCCGTTCACGACACAGCCGACGTTTCCATCGAGCTTGATGAAGGTCAGACTCGCATTGCGTGCCTGCACCTCGCTTGGCTCCTCGGCGGACTCGTCGCGAAGCGCGGCGATCTTCGGCAACCGATCGAGCTCGTTGTCATCGATCGACATCTTCGCGTCGAGCGCGATCACGTCCCCGTTAGGCGTGACGACGAGTGGATTGATCTCCGCGAGGGATGCGCCGTTGGCCATGAACGCGTCGTACAGCTGCTTCATGATCTTCGCCGCAGCGCGCGCCTTGGGGGCGTCAGGATAGAGGAAGAAGCCAAGCTCCATTGCCTGAAACGGCATGAGGCCGTACCGCGTGTCGATCGGCAGCCGGAGGATTTTGTCTGGCGTCTTCGCAGCGACTTCCTCGATGTCGATACCGCCCGCCGGGCTCACCATGAACACAGGCTTCTTCGACGCGCGATCGAGGATGATGCCGACATACGCTTCGCTCGCGATGTCGGCCGCATCGGTCACGAGGACCTTCTGCACCGTCAGTCCCTTGATCTGCATGCCGAGGATCCGGCTCGCGACGTCGCGGGCTTCCTCCGGCGTTTTCGCGAGCTTCACGCCGCCCGCCTTGCCGCGCCCGCCGGCGTGCACCTGCGCTTTCACGACGACGGTCCGTCCGATGCGTCGCGCGATCTGCTCGGCTTCAGCCGGAGTCGTCGCGACGTCGCCTGGCGGAATCGGCACGCCGTAGCCGCGCAGAATCTCCTTGGCCTGATATTCGTGGATGTTCACGTGCTCTCCAAGGTGAATGTCGCAGTGGTGTTCATCGTGGCGCTGGAGTGCGAAGGACGCGGCCAAGCTCATCGTACGCTTTTCCGAATGCGGTCCAATCGCCGCGGCGTAAGGCATCGCGCATCGCCGCGTAGAGGTCATTGACGTGCTGCCGAAAGTCCGTCGGCGTCACGGTCGCCGCTGCGTCGTTCGCGTCAGGTCTCACGCCAACCGCGTCGCCGAGTGTCGAGCCGAACGCGACGGAATCGTGCGCGGCGCCTGCCCCGTGAACGGCAACGCGCACGACGGTGGGTGCGCCGTCGCTGCGCCACGCATACGTCGTTTGCAGATACGCCGCCGCGCCACCGCGAATCGGGACAACATGCAC
>Ga0310810_10011631_pt1 | contig 10289 bp, 8 predicted proteins | sample NCmetagenome_FD_207641 | JGI IMG/M metagenome (GOLD analysis project Ga0310810, IMG submission 207641) | Soil microbial communities from experimental microcosm in Duke University, North Carolina, United States - NC | ecosystem: Engineered > Artificial ecosystem > Soil microcosm > Unclassified ...
ACAACAGCCCAGTCATCAAGCGCGTCATGCCAACTGTGCCGGCGAGCCCGACGAGGATGCCGAGGACGGTAATGCGTGCGCCGTCCCGCATCACCAGCCCGAAGACGTCCGCGGCGGAGCTGCCGAGCGCCATCCGGATGCCGATCTCCCGGCGGCGTTCGGTCACCTGGCAGGCGAGCAGGCCGTACACGCCGATTGACGCGAGAAACAGCGCGACCAGCCCGAACGCCATCGCAATGACCATCGGCAGCCGCCGGGGCACCAGCGTTCGATCGAGCCGCTGCTCCATCGTCCGCACGTCGAACAACGGGAGCTCCCGATCGATCGACGCGAGCGTCGACCGCAGCGCCGGCACGAGCGTGTCGGGATCCCGACCGCTCCTGACGGCCAGCATGATCGATCGCGCCGGCTGCTGCGCGTACGGAAGGTAAAACGCGCCGACGGGCGGATCCTTCGGCGTCAGCCCGGTCAGCTGTACATTCCCGACGACGCCGACCACGGTCGGGTAGTGTGGGTCGGGCCCCCGCGCCAGAAGGTCGAGGATGCCGCGCGGGTCGCTGGGCCTCGAGAGCCGGCGGCCGATGGCGTCGCGATCGGGCCAGAAGCGCCGGGCAAGCCGTTCGTCGACGATGACGACTGGTGGTGCGTCGCCGGCGTCGCGGCTGTCGAAGTACCGCCCGCGCACGAGCGGAATATGCATCGCCTCGAGATAGCCATCGCTCGCGGTGATCATGTGCGGCGCGACAACCGACTCTCCCGGTGTGGGCTCGCTCCCTTCCGCGAGGATGACGCTGCTGCTGTAATTGCCCCCAAAGGGAATCGTCGTCGTCAGTCCGGCGGCGCTGACGCCCGGCAGCGCGCGGGCGCGCTCGAGCAAACGGCTGGTGAACTGCGTGAGCGCCGCTCCATCGCGATATGCCGAGGCCGGCAGCGTGATCGACGCGGTCAGCACGCCGGCCGGCTGGAATCCGGGATCGATTGCGAGCACGGTGCGGAAGCTCGCCAGGAGCAGTCCGGCGCCGATCAGGAGCACGAAGGCGAGCGCGATCTGTGCGGTGGCGAGCAGGCGGCGCAATCTGCCGGCGGCGATCCCGGCCGTGCCGCTCCGGCCCGCATCGCGCATGACGTCGTGGAGATTGGCCCGGGAAAGCTTCACCAGCGGGATCACGCCGGTGATGATGCCGACGGCCGCCGCGAGCGCCATCATCGCACCGGCGGTCTGCCAGTCGAGCCCGATCTCGTGACGTCGAGGGAGCAGCTCGAGGTCCAAGTTCACAAAACGCAGCAGCCACCAGCCGCCGGCCACTCCCATCGCCCCGCCGCAGACGGTGAGCAGCGTGGTCTCCGTCAGCATCTGGCGGCCGACCCGCGCCACGCTGGCGCCGATCGCATGACGCGTGGCGAGCTCGCGCCAGCGGCCGGCCGATCGCATGAGGAACAGATTTACGAGGTTGACAGCGCCGACGAGGAGCACGAAGAGCGCGCCGGCCCATAGGAGATATAGCGTCGCGCGCACATCACGGACGACCTCATCCTGCAGCGGGACCACCGTCGTCCGATAACCGCCGTCGCGGATCAGCGTTCTGAACTGCGGAAGGCGCTCGTCGTTGCGGGCATTCAGCGCGTCGATTTCCCGTTGTGCCTGTTCAACGGACGCAGCCGGCTGGAGCCGCGCGATCATGACCCAGTTGTTGCTGTGGCGCGAAGCGTCCGATTGCTGATCCGTGTTGAACGACGCCGGCAGCCACAGGTCGATGTCATCCCAGAGGTACGCGAAGTGGCGCGCGAGGATTCCGACGACGCGATAGCGCGTCCCGTCGAGACGAATGTCACGTCCGACGATCGCGGGGTCGCCGCCGTATCGGCGCTGCCAGAAGTTGTACGACACGACGGCCGTCGCGGCGTTTCCCGCCTCACCGTCCTCCTCGAGGATCACCCGTCCAGCGAACGCTGCCGCCCCGAGCAGCTTGTAGAACGACGGCGTCGCGCGGAGCGCGTTGACGCGCTCGACGCCATCCGGTCCGCCGAGCGTCAGGGTGGCGCGGCGGTACAGAGCCTGCTCGGCGAAAGAGCGGATGTCCCGCTGCCTATCGAAGTAGTCCGGGACGGAGGTGGCGGTGATGCCGGGTCCCGCGCTGGCGAACCCGAACTTGGGATACAAGTTCGACACCAGCACGAGCCGGTCGGCGCCAGCGAGCGGCAGCGGCTTGAGCAGCACCGATCGCACGAGGCTGAAGATCACGGTGTTGCCGCCGAGACAGACGACGAGGGTCGTGAGCACGGTCAGCGTGAAGCTGCGCGCCCGGCTCCAGCTCCGCACCGCGTATCGGGCGTCACGAAGCGCGTCTGACAACCAGCCGTAAGAGACGCCGGAGGCACTCACATGACCCTCGCCGGTAGGATACTTAATCCATGGCCGCGATCGTTCCCGATCCCAGGAAGATCAAGAGCTTTCGGACCGAAGCGGCGTTCGCGGCGTGGATGAAGGCGAACCATTCGCGCGAGTCCGAGATCTGGCTCAAAATCCCCAAGAAAAGTTCGGCCCTGCCGACGGTGACACTCGCGCAAGCGCTCGACGTGGTCTTGTGCTGGGGATGGATCGACGGCATTCGCAAGTCGTTCGACGAGCAGTCGTTTCTGCAGCGCTATACGCCCCGGCGTGCCCGGAGCATCTGGAGCCAGATCAATCGCGATCACGTGGCGCGCCTGATCGCGGCCGGCCGCATGACGCCGCACGGCCAGCGGCAGGTGGATGCCGCCAAGGCTGACGGCCGTTGGGATGCGGCCTACGCGCCAATCCGCAGCGCGAGCCGCGCGACGATTCCGGCGGATCTACGCGCCGCCATCGAGGCCAACCCGAGGGCCCGTCAGACCTTCCGGACTCTAAGTCGTCAGAACCTGTTCGCGCTGACGTTTCGCACCAACAACATGAAAACGCCAGCCGGGCGTGCGAAGAAGATCGCGGCGCTGGTCGCCATGCTGGCGCGCGGCGAAACCATCATTTCGCAGCGGTCCGCAGGCTAGCTGCTAGAGGGGGCGCCGTGTCTTCGGCGTATCCACGTAAGAGATCGCGTCGTCTTCGCGCAGCGCCTTCAACGTCGCCCGCCGCGACTTCGCGTCCGGCAGCGTGACCGCCACCAGCCCCGCGCTGGAACCGCTGCGTAATCCGGGAAACACTTCCTCGACGTGGCAGCCTTCTCCGGTGTGGCGCAGCACCTTGCTCACGTGCTTCGCGGGATCCTTCGAGCGCTTGGGGTCGACTTTGACGATCAGTTTCACGGCAGCTTTCCTCATTCTACCGCCACCGGTGGCAGTGGCGCGTCGAACGAGGACAGGACGGCTCACGATCGCCACGAAGTCACGAAGTCACGAAACAAGATTATTTGTTCTTCGTGTTTTCGTGTCTTCGTGGCAACCCAGACACCTGCCGCTAGTCCCGATTCAGCTGGACAGTTTGCTAGCGCAACGCCTTCTCGCAATTGAGCCGGCCCGCGCCGTATGACGTGCTCCCTTTCTTCGCACCGGCGACGCGATCGGCGGACGACGTCAGTTTCCTGATGACCTGGGCAGGCGTGAGGCCCGGCGACTTCGCCAGCACGAGCGCCGCCACGCCGGCGACGAACGGCGTCGCCATCGAGGTGCCGTCCCACGAGTCGTACTCCATCTCGCCGTCGCCGTCGTATCGAAAGGTCGGCGTTGTTGAAAGGATCGAGACGCCGGGCGCCATGAGATCGATATGACGGCCGGTATTGGAAAAGCCGGCGCGCTTGTCGAGCTCGTCGGTGGCGCCGACGGCGCAGACCTCACGGATCGCCGCCGGGTACTCGGTTGGGTTGCCCTCGTCGTGCTCGTTGCCCATGGCGGCAACCACGACCACGCCCGCCGCGATCACGTCCTGCAGGACGTCGATTTCCGCTGGATCTTTCTCGCCACCGAGGCTGAGGTTCAGCACCTGTGCCTTGCCGATCACATAGCGCAGCGCGCGATAGTAGGATGGCGCGTCGAACTCCTCGCCGTCGCGCGGCAGTACCTTCAAGGCGAGAATCCGTCCGCCGCACACGCCCGAGATGCCCAGGCCGTTGCCGGCGGTCGCGGCGATGATGCCGCTGACGTGCGTGCCGTGCCCGACGAAATCCTTGTCCGACCCGCCCAGGAAATTCTTGTACTCGGCAATCGCCTGCTTCAAGTCGGGATGTCGCGTGTCGATGCCGCTGTCGATGACTGCGATAGTGATATTCGTCGCGTTCTTGAATCCCCTGGCCGCCCTCGCGTGACCGAGGCGAATCGCTCCGTGTCCCCACTGCCGCGAGGCGAGCGGATCGACGCCGGCTTTCTTCCGCCGGGCGAACAACTGCCGCACCGGCGGCACGAACGCGTACTCGACTTCCTTCAAGCGGGCGACGTGCGCCGCAAGCTGCGAGGCGCTCGTGCCTTTGCTGACCTTGAGCTCCACGAGGCGCGGCGACCGGCGTCGGGCGCCCCGGTCGGTGCTGCTGACGGCAGCGAACATGGAAGGTGCGCGGTCGACGTCGCCCGTGCCCTCGTCGAACACGTTCTGGATGCTCGCGACGTGGCCGTTGTCGATCAGGCGAGCCAGACCCGACTCGTGCGTCACGCCGGCCCGGTGGGCGGCGCGTCCCCCCGTGGACATCATGGCGGCCGGCATCGGGGTGGTCGCCGCCGCGTCGGCGGAGACTTTGGCGATGACCGTTCGCTCAGACTTCTTCGGCGGCTTGACCTCGTGCTGCCACAGATGGTACCTGTCCCGTTCCTTCGCCATAACGCCTCGCAATTTGCCGCATGCTACAACACCTGTGTCGGGAACGCCGTCTTCAGCGCCTGGTGGAAAAGCGTCGCAAATTGATTGAACCCGTTTTTCGACGGGTGCAGCTCGTTGTGCCAGGAACTCGTCTGCGGCGCGAGCGTGCCCTGGCCGTTGATGAACGTGACGTTGGAGTGTAACGATTCGAGCGCCTGCAGCATCGCCGCGAACTGCTGGAGCATGATCTTGGTGACGTCAAATCTCGACGCCTGCGTGGGGAAGCCGCGCAAGTCATACGTCGGCTTGAGCCACGGCCCCAGGAAACAGATGCCGCGGCCATCGGGAATGGCGAAGTCATAACCGTGAAAGAACAGGCGGGTCTGCGGGCTCAGGCTGTCGCGAAGCGTGATCAAGTCTTCGTAGGCCGCGCGCACCAGCGCCAGCGCCGAGTCGAGCCGCGACTGGTGGATGAGCGCCGCCGGTGGCAGCGTCGCATTGAAGTCCTTGATCCACAGCACCATCGGGTTATCGACGATGTCGTTGCCGCCGCCCGAGAAGAGCATCGCGTCCCAGGGCCCGCCCGCTGGGCAGCCGTTGGTGAATTGATCGATCAGGATCTTGCGCTCCGCCACACCCAGCATGTAGCGCGCCTGATCGCCTGCCTTGGCGAGATTCAGGATCGGCACGCCGAGCTGGTTTTCGAGGCGCGGGATGATGCCGCCGCCGAAGAACGGCACGGGGTAGTCGAACCAGGAGTCGCCTTCGGCGAACACTTGCAGGGGCCCGGCCGCAGCCTTCGGCGCGCGTCCGCCTTTGACAGCCCGGGGCGCCAGCCCTTTGACGCCGCGCTTCTTCATGATGGCGAGCGTCGCCTTGTACTCCTTGATGCGTTTGCGGCGTTCCAGCTCCTGTTTCTTTTCGAGCTTGCGCCGCTCCAGACCGACGGTCGCCGGCGACGCAGGCTCGAGGGCAAGTTTGGCGGCTCTCTCGAGCGGTGCCCGCACCTTGGCCAGCGCACGCGCCTGCGCCAACGTCACGGGCCCGGTGGTGCCCGCCTTCGGCGTCCGGGTCGACTTCACGGAGCGCCGCGACTTCGCGCGAACCGGTTTCCTGCGGCGAGAACGCTTCTTAGCCATCGGATGGTCCTTTCAAGGTCCAACAGGGTGCAGACACTATAGACGAGCGTTCCAGGTTTGATCGTGTCCGACAACCGCCGCGTCGGCCGATGTACCATCCTGCCGTGAACGCGCTGGCGCTCGTGGGTCTCCTCGGTTATGCGTGGGCCGCCGATGCCGCGGAGGTCGTGCAAGTCCGGCCGTGGGAGCTCCACAGCAGCTTCTGGGTCAGTCTTCATCAGACGCTGATCGCTGACGCGATGCGCGCCACGCCACGCCGGCTGGCGACGTTGTCACCAGAAGAGCTTGCGGCCTGGAACGAGGCGGTCGCCGCCTATCGCACCGCCGGCGGCCGCGGCGACATGACGTTCGCCCGGCCGATGATCATCACCAGCGACGCGCTCACGCAGGTCGCCGACGACGCGGTCGAACCGGCGTTCGAGGCGCCACTCAAAGATGCGCTCGTGCATGCCGCGCCCATCTACCGCCGTCATTGGTGGACCGCCGACGACCAGGCAAACCGATTTTTCATCGGCTATGCCACGGCCATGGTGCGTGAGGTGGGCGAGAAACTGGTCCGGGCCCACGAAGCGGTGTACCGAACGCCCTGGCCCGAACGCGTTCGTGTCTACATCGCGCCGCACGGCGGCCCGTTGGGCGCATACACCATGATCGGCTTGTCTGGCGGCGTCATCACCACGATGTCCAGCCGCGACAGCAGCTACCAGGGCATGCGCGCGCTTGAAATGCTGCTGCACGAGAGCTCGCATGCGGTCGTCAGTCCCAACCAGGGAACAGTCGGGGCCGCGATCGCGGCCGCGGCGAAGCACCACGGTGTGGATCCGCCGGGCGATTTGTGGCACGCCATCCTGTTCGCCACGTCGGGAGAGCTGACGCGTCGTCTGCTGGCCGAACGCGGAACCGCGAACTACGTTCCCTACTCCGAAGATCTCTTCACGCGAGCGTGGTCGAAGTATCGTGAGCCGGTCGAAAAGCATTGGTTCGCGTACCTCGATGGGCAGGGCACGCTGGAAACCGCCATCGACACCATCGTCGCAGCTATTCCCCGATAAAGACCTCTATGAAATCGTCATTCGCCGCGCTGTTCGTTGCGGCGCTGCTCGCGCTGCCGCTGGCGCTCGCTGCCGCCGTCAGGATCGACGTCAAACCGATGTTCCCTGATCCGATCGATCCGTCGGGCTTGTTGACTGTCACGGGCAGCGGCTTCACGTCAGACGACATGAAGCTGCCGATTGTGACCAAAGATCAACTCATGGAAAGCGGTATCGACCCCGCCGGCCAATCGTCGCTCGTCACAGGCACGACGCAGACGGGCGCCCGCGATCACTCGTTCTGTTCGGAGCTGCAGATCACGGTCGTCGAGCAGCAGGCCGGCGTCACGCTCGGACCGGGCGATCACCGTTTCCGTGTCGTCAACCGCGACGCACAGTTCGCTGAGACGTCGTTTCGATTCCTAAAGTGAAGATCGCCACGGTCACGAACTGCGCCGGAGGACCGTCTAGGGCCCAGACCACCGATGTGGTGCAGGACGTGACCGGCTCGGCGTTCAGCGAGCCGCTCGCGGCCGACTGGACGCCAGCCGGTGCGACCAGCGCCGAACCACTGAAGGCTCCGGAACGCCTAAGCGATTCGAAACTGCGTGTCACGGTCAACACCGGACCGGCCGGCACCGCCAGGTTGAAGATCAGCGCCCCAAGGGGATCGACAGTGGATCGAGGAAGGCGGGGCGCACGGCTGCTGGACGACGACCGAAGCCGGGCTGACCGCGCATCTGTCCGACGACTTGCGCGATGCGCGGGAGCGCGTGCGTGAAACCGCGGCCGCCTTTGACGGCCCTAGGCAACCCGCTGCACCGGGGCGACGGAGCGTCGCGTCGCACTCACGAGCTTGTCCAACACCAGCGGCTCGGGTTGCCGTCGACGCAGGTAGTTGCTCAGGTTTTGGGGCTGATAGGGCCTTGCCAGCGCGGTCGTCTGCTCCATGCGGCGGCGAGCGCTGTCGTGGACGTACTCGCAGGTTGTCACGCCGCGAGCGCCATTGGCAAAGGCCTGCTGATCGATCTGGCGCTCGAGCCTCCCGATTAACTCGAAGCCGACGCCCATCGAGTCGTAAAGCGTGCCGGTCGGCAACGGATTCGTCGTCGCGTCAACCAACGCCTGATCGAACTTCAAACCGCAGCGGTCGGTCACGCGCTCAATCATCCATCGCAGCGTGATGTCCGAGAGCCGCGCATCTGGGTACCCGCCCCCCACATTGGAGTGAACGCCGCAGAACCACGCCTGCTCCAGCCAGTTCTTCTCGAAGTCCGCGACCGGCTGTTCCCAGAGAGTCGGAGCGAACGGCTTGCGGCGTTCGTCGATGGCAATCGCATGAAACGCATTCTTGACGCGACTGCTCAGTGTAAGGTCATGAAAGTTGTATTTCGAGCGTGTGTCGAAACCAAACAGCTCGATCGGCAATCCAAGAGAGCCGACGGTATCCCAGACCCCGATACACGTGATGGGGACTGAATCTTGCGAGTAGCTGGCCCGGAACGCAGCGGCCTCGTCGCCGTTCGGGTGGTGGGCCGCCTGGCCGCGATCGCGATACATCTCGAAGGCATTGTCCTCCTCACTCGCGAAGGCGCGCTTCAGGATCCCGCAGTTCCGAATCAAACCGGCGAGGCTGCGGACGGTATAGGCTCCACGACTGAACCCGAAGAAATACAGCTCGTCGTCCGGCAGGTAGTTGTGGACGAGAAAACGATAGCAGTCGCGAATGTGGTCATCGAGACCGGCGCCGAACACGCCGCCAAGCACCCTGTCGGATGTGTTGCCGGTGCCGACGCCCGTTCGGTAGAAAACCACTTGTGAGACACCGGCTGCGTCGACGGGCGGGATCGCACTGGCGACCTTCGCCACATTGGTCGCCGTGGGCACACCATCGGTCGTTTCACCGGGCCGGTTCCAGGTGCCGTCAGCGCAGACAATCAGTCGCCTCATTGCGATCTCCCTGCGAATGCGCGACGAATTGCAGTTTTTCTGCCATCTCACCGGGGACCGGCACGCGGTGCAAGACGGTGAAAACAGCGGCTACGATGACAGCGTGACGCGAATCGCGATCTATCCGAACGGATAGATGCGGTGCAGAAGGGATAGCGCTCTCGCCCGGAAGCCGTTGGCGGCATCAAGGGCGCAGGGATCAGGGGGAGCAATCCCGTTACAATCCCCGGGTGGCCGGCCGCGAGTGCTATCACTGCAAGCAATGGATCGAGGAAGGCGAGGCGCACGATTGCTGGACGACGACCGAAGCCGCGCTGACCGAGCATCTGTCCGACGACTTGCGCGAGGCGTGGGAACGCGTGCGCGAAACCGCGGCCGCCTTTGGGGATCAGCGGATCTACGCGTCAGGCACCGCGATCATGTTCTCGCGCGACTCCTGCTATTTTTTCGTGCGCCCGCGCCGAAGCTTTCTGGAGGTGTGCGTCTTCCTCGACCGCGCCGTGCGCGGCCCCCAGGTACGGCGGGTCGAGCGGAAGTCGGCGTCGAAGCTCGTGAACATCGTCCAGATCAGGCACCGTGACGAAGTGGAGCCGCCGTTCACCGATTGGCTGCAGGAAGCCTACGACCTGCCTGACAAGCTGGCGGCGCGGAAAGCCAAACCGTACCGCCACAAACGATCCGCCGCGAAGCCGAGGCGTCGCCGATCGTCATGACGGCTCGAGCCGCGGCTCGGCGGCCGACCGGAGTTAAGATTCACGGGCCCGCCGCAATCACGAAAGGAGAGACTTGTGCCTGGCTCGTCACGAATCATCGTGGCCGCGTTCGCCGTTCTCGCCACATCCCCGACGACCGCGCAGCAGCCGCCGACCCGGGCGACCGCGCACACCAAGATCGTTCTCCTCGGGACCGGAACGCCAGGCCCGACTCCGGATCGATCGGGACCGGCCACGGCAATTGTCGTGAACGACACCCCGTACCTCGTCGACTTCGGACCCGGTGTGGTGCGGCGCGCGAGTGCGGCGGCGACGAGCAAGGGCATCGCTGCGCTGCAGCCGGTGAAACTGCGCATCGTGTTTGCGACTCACCTGCACTCCGACCACACCGTCGGCTACCCGGACTTGATCTTTACGCCGTGGACGGTGGGACGCCGCGAGCCGCTGGAAGTCTACGGCCCCAAGGGCCTCGGCGCGATGACCGAGCACCTGCTGGAAGCCTATCGAGCGGACATTGAAACGCGGACGAGCGCGGAGGGCAATCAGCGGACGTTTGCGGGTGGCCACAAGGTAAACGCGCACGAGATCGTCGCCGGCGTCGTGTACAAGGATGCCAATGTCACGGTCACCGCGTTTCCCACCAAGCACGCGATGGAGAGCTACGGCTATCGGTTCGACACACCCGATCGGAGCATCG
>Ga0310810_10011632_pt1 | contig 10288 bp, 11 predicted proteins | sample NCmetagenome_FD_207641 | JGI IMG/M metagenome (GOLD analysis project Ga0310810, IMG submission 207641) | Soil microbial communities from experimental microcosm in Duke University, North Carolina, United States - NC | ecosystem: Engineered > Artificial ecosystem > Soil microcosm > Unclassified ...
CGGGGCGTTAAATACCTTTGGCTCGAATCCACGCGCAATGCGTATTCGAAGATTATCCCCAGCGAAGTTGTCCACCTGTGAATAGTTTTGAAATGAAACCTTCAGAAATGGGCTCGGTGGCAGTCGAGCGCGGGCGTCTTCGACTTGAGCTAAGCCCTTCAATCGGCGGCGCTATTTCCGGGTTCGAGTGGCGCGGGAACGGCGGCGTCCAGCCGGTATTGCGAAAATGCCATAGTCCGCTCGAAAAAGTGCTGGATGCGGCCTGCTTCCCGCTCGTTCCTTACGTAAACCGGATTCGCGGCGGCTGTTTCACCTTTCGCGGGCGCGAGATTCGCCTCGAGCCGAACATGCCTGGCGACGCGAGTCCCCTGCACGGCCAGGGCTGGCTCAACCCGTGGGCGGTCGAGCATTCAAGCGATTCGACGGCAATCCTGATTTACCGTCATGAAGCGGACGAGTGGCCGTGGGCATACGAAGCCCGGCAGGACTTCATGCTCGACGAAGGCGGCCTTTCGGTGAAGCTGACGTGCCGCAATCTGGATGACGGGCCCATGCCCTGCGGCCTTGGATTCCATCCTTACTTCCACTGCGGTCCGGAAACCCGGATCGACACGGACGTGGCAGTCGCCTGGACGGTCGACGAGCATGTTCTTCCGCTCGCGAAGGTTCCGGCTCGGGGCCGGTACGATCTGAAGGACCGGCTCGTATGCGGCCAGGACCTCGACAACGGCTTTGGCGATTGGGGCGGCGAGGCGCGGATGAGCGATCTCGACTGGCCGTTCGAAATCCGTCTGAACTCGCCGGAGGCCAGGTTCTTCCAGCTTTATTCGCCCCGCGAAGGATCGATATTCGTCGCCGAGCCTGTGACTCACGCGAACGCCGCCCTGAATCACCCGGAGGTGGACTGGCCGGAACTTGGAATGCGCGTGATCGAGCCAGGTGAGGCGATGAGCCTCGACATGCGTCTCGAAGTGATTCCCAAATAGCAGCCGTTCGGGTTGAAGCCCGGGAAATCGCCTTATATAGCCCGCTCTCCCGGGAGGGGCCGCACTCGGAGACGTGGGTGAGTGGCTGAAACCAGCGGTTTGCTAAACCGCCGTACGGGGGATTCCCGTACCGAGGGTTCGAATCCCTCCGTCTCCGCCAATTCGGTTCGGCAGACATAGCGTCTGCGTGACTTCCTAGTGATTGCGGCTTCGCCGGTAGGCGGCTCCCTCGGTGGTTCCCCTCACGCGCGTCCTACGCGCTCCTGCTTCAACTTTGCTAGACACTGTCATCCGCGAAAGTGGTGGAGCACGGCGATGGCGGCAACGAAGCGACGGGGCACATAAACGATCGCGGCGAGGTCTGGGCCAAAATCATCACTCAGCGGGCGAGCTATTATATCTCGCGTGAGGGCCCCGGGGAGAAGGCTATGGCCGATGATGAGGCCGAGCTCGAAATCGTTGCGACGATAGATGCGATCACCTCCTTGCAGCGCAAGCATCTCGGCCAGGAAATGGTGATCTCCCTGCCCGCGGCGGAGAATGCGCCCAGACAAGTCGACGACGGTCAATGCTGACCTGCCTTAGCGACGTAGTTGCCAAGCTGAATAGGCCAGCACCAGCAGGGCCAGCCCGAGGAGGACGAGCAAGAACGGGGAATGGCCATTCATATGCTGCGATCAACGAAAATGTTTCTTGGAGTCCTTCCCAAAGCCGCCATTACCCCTCGTGCTACTTGGACAATCATCGAACTGAGCGGTTGTGCCGCTACAAGATTTCGGCCCTAAAAATGAGGCCACTTATCCTCGTCGCCCGTTTTTCCTCTGCAATTGCACGAACACCCTCTCTCCTTCCGACGATTCGGCAGGCTGAATCTAAGCGGACCAAAAGCGCTCTGTCATCATCCTGCGGCAGTGACGCGTCGCCGCCCCCTTTCGGGCGGTGCCCAACATTGACGCGAATCAACGAAGACGGCAGCGTGACAGCGTTCGGTCATCCTGTGCGAAGGCGCGAGATCGGAGGCGCAATGTTGAGGTCAGTAAGGCCGTCGTTGGGTTCACACATGACGCCGCTACGAGCACATCAATGAGAGTGCGTGCCGAGGTTTGCACGTGCGCGGGGCTCGGTATTGCGTTGGAGTTCCTGGGCGGCTGTGGCAATGCGCAACGTGACGACGGGCCTCGCCAGTTCTCCACGTATGAAGCGCGCGCGCCGGGATCCGTTGCCTCTCCGACAAACGATGCCTCCTTTCAGTTCTTTATCGAGGATGGACCAACCCGTTTCGCGAACTTTCACACTTTGTTCGTCCAAGCAGGAAAGCAGTGCAGTGCGGTTACCAGCGCCACACTCGAAGGAGGCATCGACGGTACCGATGAGTGGAGGGTGAGTTGCGCGGATAGTGGACCGTGGCAGTTGTGGTTCAGGCCGGATGGCGGGGCGGCGCCCGAGTTCGATCATTGCGCGACCGCCAAGTGCGAGGTGACTGACGTGAATTCCAACACGTGATGCCTTCGCTTGCATGTTCCGTGCCGGGGCAGAGGCGCCGAGTGCCCGGTTGCCCCAATTGCAGATGACGAATCTGCAGGCTTTTCGAGACCGATTTCAGGCCCTAAACAGCCGCTGTGGAAGAAGAGGTTCCAAAGATTGGTGACCTCTTCCGCTTCGCGTGCGCGACGATGAACGGTACAGCTCGATACCTTTGTAGCGTTCGACGGCCATCGCGTACGATATCGCACCGATCGGATATCTTTTTCTACGTGCTGCCCGGCGTTTTACGAGCGTCTCGCGCGCACCGAAAGATCCGGCAGCTCGCAGTCTCAATCGTGATCGCTGGAAAGGCGGGGCTGATCGCACCAGAATTGACCGTCCGGCTATCCGCGTTGCGTGGATGTTCGTGGATCCGGCAGCGTGGGGCCCGGGATCTTGCGCCTGCTGTTCTTGAACCGAGGACTGGGAGCGCTTTTCGGTGACGCCGTACTGGATCCTCCTCATCCTATTCGCATTCGTAGCTCTCGTCGGCGGTGTCCGGGTTAGTGCCGTCAGCGCCGCCACTGCCACTTATCCAAGGAAACCGTCGCGAGATTATCTGCTCATCTTGGGTGCTGTCTTGGTCGCTCTCATGATTGGCTTTCGATACCAGGTGGGCGGCGATTGGCAGGCCTATAAACACATGTACATGCTCGCCTTCTACCACTCGCCGGGAGAAATGATTCAGCTCGGCGATCCCGCTTACATGCTCTTGAGCTGGGGGTCCAAACAGGTTCGGGGTGGCCTGCTTCTGGTCGATCTCGTGTGCGGCGCGCTATTTTCGTGGGGTTTGTATCGACTCGCGAAAATGCAGCCAGAGCCGTGGCTGGCGATGCTCGTGGCGGTTCCTTACATGATCATTGTCGTCGCGATGGGCTACAGCCGCCAGGCCGTAGCCCTGGGCATTTTGATGGCCGGCTTAGCAAGGCTGATGCAGGGCAGGAGCGTCATTTCATTCTTGCCGTATGTCGCGGCAGCGGCTCTCTTTCACAAAACGGCAATCATCGTGCTACCAGTGACGGTCGTGGGCGTTTATCGGCGGCAAGTGCTTCCAATTCTTGGAGCCGCGATCGTCGGCTATATTCTCTATTCCTACCTGCTTAAGAGTGCTTTGGGAGATCTTGTCCAAAACTATATCGTCGCACGATACTCGTCACACGGCGCGGCGATCCGCGTTCTCATGATCGCGTCCGCCGCCGTAGTATTTTTCGTCTTCAGAAGCCGCCTCAGATTTAACGAAGTCGAGGACAAAATCTGGAGGAATTTCTCGCTTGCGTCATTCGCTATGTTCGGCGCCCTCTTCATCATTCCGTCATCGACCGTGGTAGACAGGCTCGCTTTATACCTTCTTCCGCTGCAAGTTGCAGTAATCGGCCGACTTTCCCTGATCACGAATGAAGAGTTTGTTGGCCGACTAATTGTTATCGCTTATTCGGCAGCTGTCTTGTATGTCTGGCTGACCTACGCTTACAATTCTGGGGAGTGGCTGCCGTACAAGTTCTATCCTATGCCGTCCTTGTAAAAAGCGCTCAAGACATTGCGAGCCGGTCTCGTTCTTCGACTTCTTAGCTCAACTTACGAACGGCACGGCGACTAACTACCAGAACAGCTCACCGTGGCGAGCGTTTATCGGGGACCGCAGGCGCGGCAGGACCCGCCGTGCGCTGGAATGACCTCTAGATTTTCCTAGAGGCTCCATCGGTCTATGCGCGCGTCCAGCTGACGGAGTCGCCACATTCCTTTAAGATCGGCAAGCGTTCCGTCGGGTGCCACCATAGTACCGAGTTTCTCGGAGGAGAGGTCGCGATACTGGCGATGGGCGACCGCCCCGATAACCAGGTCATAGGATCGGTCGTCGGGCTCGATCAGCTTCAGGTCATAGTCGCGCTCGATTTCATGGACGGGCGCGATGGGATCAGCGACCTGCACCTCATGGCCGAGCCATTGTAGGCGCCGAACCAAGTCAAAGCTTCGGCTATTCCGCAAGTCCGGCACATTCTCCTTGAACGTCAGCCCGAGGACCAGCGCAGTTCCCGCCTTCCGTCGGTGATCGTGAAGCGCATCGGCGATCCACACGCCCATTCCGTCATTCGTCTTTCGTCCCGACAGGATCACTTGCGGGTCGTGCCCGACCTGCTGAGCGAGGTGACTCATGTAATAAGGGTCGACACCGATGCAGTGGCCGCCCACAAGCCCCGGCTCAAAGCCTAGGAAATTCCATTTGGTTCGCGCGGCGTCCAGCACGTCCCACACCGAAAGATTGATGCGCGAGAAGATTTGCGCGACCTCGTTCATGAAAGCGATGTTGATGTCGCGCTGTGCGTTTTCGATCGCCTTGCCAGCTTCCGCGGCTTTGATCGATGCCGCACGGAAAACGCCACCGCTCGTCACCGAGCCGTAGACGCTCGCTAACTGCTCGAGCACCTCGCCGTCCTCGCCGGCGATCACCTTCGTGATCTTGTCGATCCTATGCTCCCGGTCGCCTGGATTGATGCGTTCCGGGCTGTAGCCCAGTCTGAAATCGCGCCCGCGACGAAGGCCGCTCACGCGCTCGATCTCGGGTCCACAGATCTCCTCAGTAACGCCTGGGTAAACCGTGCTTTCATAGACGATCGTCGGTCTCCGACCGGCGTCGACAAGCTCGGCGATCGTTCTAGTCGCCAGCATAAGTGCGCGAAGGTCCGGCCGGTTCGATGAATCCACGGGCGTGGGCACGGTAACGATGAAGACATCGACATCTCTGCAGTCCGCCGGAGAAGCGGTCAGCCGGAGGGTGGTCTCGCGAAGAGCATCTTCACCGACCTCGTGGGTGCGATCCCTTCCAGACTGGAGCTCGTCGATGCGCCCGGGATCGAGGTCGAAGCCAATCGTCTCGAATGACTTCGCCAGCGCGACGGCAAGCGGAAGCCCGACATAGCCGAGGCCAATAACGGCAATTCTCGGATGGTTGCTCATCTTGAGCGTCTATAGCCGGTTCGGTCGGCTACCGTGCAAGAGGTGAGATGATTACCTGGTCTGGGGTCTAAGTACCTCCACGGCACGGTAGAGTTTCAGTCCTTTCATGAGTGAGGCTAGACTCCGACCACACTACCTGCCCGTTCGTCTGGCGAAGGATGTGGTCTTGCAACGGAGCCTTCCCCAAGCAGAGATGGAAGGCAGCGAGTATGAGCGAGCTCAAGTCCTGCCAAAGCCATGTAAACCAGCGCGAAGCCGTCGCAGAACGCTTCGGTCGGGGGTCTTCCAACTGCCCACACAGCCCCGTATGCCGCGACAATGGCCGTTCTTGTCACCGGCGCCGCCGGCTTTATCGGCGCAGCGACCTCACGGGCATTGCTCGAACGCGGAAACGAGGTCGTCGGAATTGATAATCTCAACGATTATTACGACCCGCGCCTCAAACAGGAGCGCCTCAACCGGCTGGAAGTCCAGTTCGACAACCGCTTCCGCTTTCACCGAATCGACTTCGCCGATGCGAACCAGCTGCGCGCTGTCGCGGACGAGATCAATATCGACGCCATAGTCCATCTCGGCGCTCAGGCTGGAGTTCGCTACAGCATCGAAAATCCCGAAGCCTATGTACAATCCAATCTCGTGGGCCATTGCAACATACTTGAACTCGCACGCGAGCGCGGCCCCCGGCATATGGTCTATGCCTCATCCTCGTCGGTCTATGGCTCGAACACGGATTTGCCGTTTACGGGGGACCAGCGGACGGACCATCCGCTCTCTCTCTACGCCGCGACCAAGAAGGCTGATGAAATGCTCAGCGAGAGCTATTCGAACCTCTATCGACTGCCGCTTACGGGTTTGAGATTTTTCACTGTCTACGGGCCCTGGGGCCGTCCGGACATGGCGATGTGGATCTTTACGAAGGCCCTCTATGCGGGAAAGCCGGTGCCCTTGTTCAATCGCGGACAAATGTATCGCGATTTTACCTATATCGACGATATCGTACGCGGCGTGATCACCTGCCTGGACGCGCCGCCGATAGACAACGGATTACCCAAAGCGGGAGGCAGCGAAAGTCCGCACGCGATCTACAACATCGGGAACAGCAAAAGCGAGGACCTGATGCGCGTCGTGGAGCTTCTCGAGCAAGAAACGGGTAGGAAAGCAGTTCTCGACCCTCAGCCGATGCAAATTGGTGACGTCAAGCAAACCTTTGCTGACATCAGCGCGATCGAACAAGACCATGGTTTTCGGCCAAGCACGACAATTGACGAAGGGATCCCGCGCTTCGTCAGCTGGTACCGCGACTATTACGGTCTCGGCTGACGTTTCCTTATGACGCCGCCAAAAACCGTCCGCTGCCAAGACCCACCGACCTTACTTTCTCGCCGCGGCGATTGGCCGCCCGGTCCTGGCGCTCCCGCCCTAGCCAAAACCTGATCTAAGCGAATGACGGCGTTCCCGATGCCGCTAAGGACACGAACGAGCGATCCGGTCTTCGAACTCCTCGTTGCGCCGGATCGCTCGACTCTTAGGCGAGCCTCTAGAACGCCCTGGTGTGGCTGAGACGGGCGCGGAGGCGAGGCTCGATGAATTTTGCGACCGAATGTTCATTAGGTTCTGTCCCACTCCCAGGGCTACGGCGCAAAGTAAGGCGCTGGAGGCTGGCGCCTTTCTCGCGCTGCGTAGCCGCAAATGCCTATTCGTCTTGCATTTTTGATCTCATCGCGAGCCGCTCGAAGACGGCTTCATGCAGGCGCTGCTCAAATCTCACTCCGCCCACGTGGCCCGCAACCCACCGCACACAGCCCTCAACCGCTTCGAGCCCGTCGAACTTGACCCAAATGCGCTCGCCGACGGCCGGCCGCTCGACGAACTCGATCTTGCAGCCCTCGCGTGAAGCGTCGAAAACTCGGACGCGGTAGGGCCGAACGCCGGTCCGCCGAATGCCCGCCTCAGTCGCAAACTTAAGGCGGTTCGCGCCGCGCGGCCTTTCTGAATTATCAGTGGGGGTCATGCTCAAGCTTATCAGCAATCGCCACCTGCTGGATCAAATTAGGTTCAAAATGGATTGAATATTTCGCCGGAGAGCGATCGAGAACTGGGTTGCAAAAGACCCGCCAAGCTCAGCCTGACGGGTCTTCCGAACACAAACGTTCCAGTGGGGCTAGAACGTCTGAGCGCTTGTATTCGAGCAGCCTTACCGCGCCGTTGATCATTGATCCGCCGTGGATGAAGACGGCGCCCATTCTCTACGACGTAATCGTTGCAGGTGGCGAAGGGACGGTTATGGATTCCTCATCGCGTCTCGTCCGCCGACAGCGCGAAGCTTGAATGCCTTACGTGTTAGCAGCTCAATCGCTCGGGCTCATTTGTGCGGGCGTTTCGTGGTGTCGCGTATGGCGCAACTGTGGACGCCGTGAACTCGAGGGCGCGGCATTTTGGACAGCTCTCTGCTTCCTCTTGGCGGGCTTTAGGATCGCGCTGTCGCTCGTCATCGAAACGCCTAATTGATCCAGATCCAGCGAATGAATGAATTGCATTGTTGGAATTGCGCCTCCAGATAATGCCTGGGCCGGCGTGCCGAATCGGGAGGGGCGGGCGCCAAGTGACACCCGCCTCTCTTTCATCCAAGCACGAACGCACCGCGGAAAAGTTCCGGTCTGGCCGAAAAGGGTAGAATTGCTGACCTTGATTGACTAACTCGTCCATGCCGAATCTGATCACGCACGAGCGGAGAAGATTGTGGCGACCACCAAAAAAACCTGGACTAAACCCGCCGTCAGGCAGCTTTCGAAGTCTGAAATCCACGCCCTCGCGGAGCAGAACGAACCGCTAGGAGAGCTGCTCAAAAGCGCGCAGCGCGGAGCCACCAAGGCGGCTTAAGTCCAGATTACGGTAAGACCAAAATGGACGCGAGCAGCACCGATTTGGGTGCATGCGGCATGGCCTGTCCAAAGTTAATGATACTTGCATCCTCACGCCAACAGCGGGGAGGTGCGTGTGGAACATCCTACAGGGGACTCTTTCAAAGCAGCCAGCGCCAAAATGGATCGCGTGGCAAACCAAGTCCGTGGTCAATTGCACGGTCTGCTAAGAACGTTTGATGAGCTCGTCGAGCAGGCGAGTCAGAGGGCAGTGCGCACCAATGGCGATGGCGCTCGCCTGACGGCAGAGCGGGTCGATGGTGTGCTTCGAGCTCGTCGCTTACGGGGCAAGTTCTTTGACTCTGAGCTGTTTGCCGATCCTGCGTGGGACATTCTTCTCGAGCTCTTCGCGGCCGAGCTAGGCCAGTTCCGAGTATCGGTGGGAAGCCTGTGTGTTAATGCGATTCCCGCAGCGACCGCCATCCGGTGGATGAAGCTCCTGGAAAAGGAAGGGCTTCTCATCCGTCGCCCCGACCCTTACGATCGTCGCCGTATCTACGTATCGCTCTCAAGCACTGCGGCTTTGGCAATGGAGAGTTTGTTTGCAGCGATCGCAGCGGACGAGATTTTATTTTAGGTTCGAATTGTCGTTTTCGGTTCGCGCGATCTCATCTTTGAGTCGCGCTATGGCGAGGTCGAGCTGCGCACCGATGTAACCTGGTGCCTCGCCCTCGTCGAGGATTTCCAGTGCCTCTATCATCCGATTGAGCGCGGATCTAAGCCGCTCAACATGTACACGGCGCGCACCCCTCTTGGTCGCCCCTGCGGACGTACGATGAATCACAAGCGACCTCCGAGCAATGGTCCGCCCATTGAGTAGACAATCAGGCCTAACCTGTCACTTGGGCAGTCCAGATCGTTTCAGGACGGGATGACCAAACGTGCGCACCCAATTTGGTCTCATTCTTCGTCGCATCGCAGATATACCCAAAACGGGCGCATTGTAGCCCTTTGGGGAACCGTGCGTTGGTTGCGGTCTATGGCGCTCTACGTTAGCTCGATCCCGCTCGGCAGGCGGCGCTAGGTAACTTGCGCGCTAGGAGATTGCATGGCCGCGCTGAGGAGCTCCGATTCATCCATTGAGCCGGTTACCCTTTCGCCAGCGGACGCAGCAGAGTTGGCGCGGCTGCTGACACTGCTCATTCGCGATCAACCGGACATCGCAGCTGAAATCCTTGCGAGCCTTCGCCAGATGGCGGTCCCACAAAGTGACCCTTCGGCAGGAACTGATCGTCGCAAGCTTGTGTTGAGGGCACGGACAGCATTTTCCGAACGAAAGCGACGGTGGCATTTTTTCAACAAGATCGTGTTCGGTGAGCCTGCCTGGGAAATGCTTCTCGCGCTCTACATCACGGACTTCGCGGGCGGGCGACAAACAATTTCCAAGCTTGTCGACTGGGTCGACGCCCCTCGGACCACAGCCAGCCGCTGGATCGATTATCTCGAAAAGGAAGCTCTGATCGAACGCCACCCCGATCCGAACGACAGTCGTTCTGTGTTTGTTGACCTGACCCTGAAGGCCAAGCGTAAGCTTGATGGTTATTTTGCCCTGGCGGAACCGGCACATTGACCGTTTCGGTGCTAGCGCAATCGGACTAGCCCGGCATGCACTCCGAAGACCGGGATCGATCTACGTCACCTCTCGGCAAGTCGCGGGCGGCGCACCGTCGATCGTGCCTGGATCGCTCGCACAAGTTTGAAAAGTCACGCACATTGGGCGACTGCCAACCGGGGCGGGCGCGCAAGTGCTCGGTGACCCGGAGCGTATAGCCAACGACCGCCGTCGCGACACGACACGATCGAATTAGCTTCGTTGTTTGAACGAGGGTTCGAGTGGATTGTTGACATCAAGGACGTGGAAGGCGACGCGGAAGTAATGAAGAACTTCGCGTTAATCGGCGC
>Ga0310810_10011634_pt1 | contig 10286 bp, 8 predicted proteins | sample NCmetagenome_FD_207641 | JGI IMG/M metagenome (GOLD analysis project Ga0310810, IMG submission 207641) | Soil microbial communities from experimental microcosm in Duke University, North Carolina, United States - NC | ecosystem: Engineered > Artificial ecosystem > Soil microcosm > Unclassified ...
GCATGATAGCCGGCGTCGGCGTCGGCAGGATGCTACCCGATCTCACGGCGGTGCTGAGCAAGCTGGAGTTTGGGAAGGGATCACAGGTCAACATCCCAATCGGTGTGCTGCTCTGGCTGATGATTTACCCGATGATGCTGAAGGTGGATTTCAGCGCGATTGGCAGCATTGCGCGCAGGCCAAAAGGATTGATCGTGACGCTGTTTGTCAACTGGCTGATCAAGCCCTTTAGCATGGCATTGCTGGCATGGATTTTCATGCAACACGTCTTTGCCGCATGGATCGACCCGGAAACGGCCAGGAACTATACGGCCGGACTGATCATCCTGGCAGCGGCGCCATGCACTGCGATGGTGTTTGTCTGGTCTTATCTGACCGACGGTGATCCTGGCTATACCCTCGTCCAAGTAGCCGTCAACGACCTCATCATGCTGGTAGCATTCGCTCCCATCGTCATGTTCCTCTGTGGCGTGGCACACGTGGTGGTGCCTGCGAAAGTGCTGATCACATCGGTCGTCGTTTTCATTGTCATACCACTCACGATCGGCTGGCTGACTCGAACACTTTTGCTCAAGTCACATGGGAAGGAATGGTTTGAAACGATCTTTCTGCCGAAATTCCACCCGATAATGATCGGGGCGTTATTGCTAACTTTGGTGCTGATTTTCGCGTTCCAGTCGAAAAACCTGACCAGCCGTTGGCTGGCGGTGCTGTTGCTGGGAGCGCCCATTGTCATCCAGGTCTATTTCAACTCCGGACTGACGTATCTGCTAATGCGTTGGCTGCGCGTTCAACACAATGTTGCAGCACCCGGTTCCCTGATTGGCGCCAGCAACTTCTTCGAGCTAGCGGTCGCCGTCGCCATCACGCTATTCGGCGCTGATTCCCCTGCTGCTCTCGCCACAGTCGTCGGCGTGCTGGTGGAGGTGCCGGTGATGCTCTCGGTCTGCAGAATGTGCAACAGCACTCGTGCTTGGTATGGCCTCAATCAACAAACGGAACATTTCCAAACGGCTAACCAGACCTGGCCAAGATCTGACCATTGAATCATGGCCGCAACCACGTAACGTGCCACCAGGTTGCTTTGGCGGCTCGCGCTTGCTTTACCACCAAACGCTCAAATCGCAGCGGCACGCGGCCCGAAACATATGCTGTGCCCATGCAGCCAGTATTGTGCACAATGTGCACAGACCCAAGCCCCACCTGTTGTCCACGGAAAGCGACCCAACTATCTCTTAAATAAGCCCGCTCGTAAGGTCGAACCTAACGAGCCTTCTTTCAATTGCAAATAGTTGTGCTTGCTTTGGTCTCTTTCGATTTCGATAACCCCGGAGAATTGCACATTCTCCATCTTTAAAAAATCGTTATTGATTGCAATGTCCCCACCGTTTCCGGTCGTTTTCGCATTATCGGCCAAAATGCAATCGTGGATTTGATAGTGGTGGGTACTATCATCATCTCGGATCCAGGCGGTGCGGCTCTTGGCGATGATATTGTGATGAAACTCAAAGTCGTCCCCGGTTTGCGCCGTTGTCCATACACCGCTGTAATTTGCTTCATACACCAAGCAATAACGCATCGCATTGCGAGAGCTTGATCCCTCTTGTGCATTCCAAAACACAACCGGATTCTGACAATTGTAAAACACACAATGGTCGAGCACTAACCCATGACCATTGCCAATGACTGCGACGCGAATAGGCAGGACATCCACATTACCGGCAAACAGGCATTGGCTTACAACAAGGTCGTCTAGATTCTTCCCGTCACGCCAAATGGGGTAATAACGCCTGTTTTGTTTGCCATCGATGTAATAATAAACCGGGCTCCCGGTAAAACGCAGCCCTGCAATCGTTACATGGCTTGCTTCGATTTCCAATCCCCTGGCCTCTTCACCGTCACCGGGCGTTGGTGCCGCAGGAATTACCGCAGTAATTATCGGCATGCGTTGCGGACTCCAATCGGGATCATCGGGCAATAGTTCTGCTCGTATCGTCAGCCGGTTTTCCGCAGAAAATGTAGTGTTGGTAAAAAGCACAGTTTCCGTTAGCGCGTAAACACCTTCTGAAAGAATAATTGCAGTTGCCTCTTTTGCGGTGCTGGCATTGATGCGCTTCCCTGCTTCCCCAATTGTTTTCAAAGGTAGTGATTGGGAGCCTGGGTTTTTATCATTACCTGTTTTTGGGTTGATGTAAAAGTTCTCTGCCGACGCCACCAGAGATGATAGTGTAACCATCGATAATAAAAATAATTGCTTTACCATAATCAATTTGTGTTGAGAGTAGATTGAGCCCAGTAATCGCATTCCGCTAATACCTTGTTTCTCCCGCAGCAATGCCTTAAAGGTCTCGCTGAAAAGATGGAACTCAGACACCTCCGCTATTTTGTTACGGTCGCTGAACTGTTGAACTTCACCAAAGCGGCGGCGACGCTCCATGTCGCGCAGCCGTCTTTCAGCCGGCAGATTCGCGACCTGGAAGAGGAGCTGGGTGTGTCGCTTCTGCAACGCAATTCCCGATTCGTGCGCCTCACCGAGGCGGGCAAAGCCTTCGCCACGGAAGCCCGCGCCGTGCTCCAGCACGCTGAGGCCGCAGCCCAGACAGCACGAGCTTTCGCCAAGAGCAACCACGGGCACCTGAATCTCGGCTACGCGCCATCGCTGACGGTGGAAGTGCTGCCGCAGGCACTGCGGAGTTTCGAAAAGGAATGTCCTCGCGTGCGCGTAACGCTCCAGGACCTTTCGATTCTGGAAATGACCAACGGCTTGCGAGAGGGCCGCCTCGATGCGGCGCTGACCGTCGACCCGTCGGGAAAAGAACTGCAAGGGCTGGCATTCGAGACGCTTCGGAGTTACCCCGTTTGCGTCGCGCTCGGCGCCACGCACAGGTTGGTGCGGGCCAAGCGTATTAGCCTGGCAGAACTTAAGGACGAGCGCGTGATGGTGTATTCGCGAGAGGAATATCCGGAGTATCACGAATGGTTGAACGGCCTGTTCGGTCATGCGATTCGGCGGCTTTTAGGGAATGCTGAAGAACACGACAGCGGCACAAGTCTCATCGCAGCTGTGGAAGCAGGCCGTTGTGTTGCGATCGTCGCGTCAGTCTTTTCCACCGTAGCGGGTCCGCGTATTAAATTGCGGGAACTACAGCCAAGTCCGACTCCGTTGATTGTGGGCGTGGCATATCATCCCGGTCGGCTTAGCCCGGCGGCACGGCAGTTCGTTCGAACGCTAACCGACCTGAAAGGGTTAGGCTAGTCGCGCTCATTGGCCGCCTTCGCGAAGGGTCACAAGCTTGGATTTCCAGCCCATTCCTTTGGTGTCAATGTCCTTGAGGCTTTCAAGAGCTTTTTTGACAAATTCATTCGTGTACGCCGTTCGGTCTGCGAGCTTTTTCGTCACGCCGTAACGATGTGAAATCTTTGCGGTTTCCATCCACCGTTGGGCGTTCATCATGCCGATGCCCTGTGGCGACGGCCAGGTAAGCCGGTTGACTTCGTTCAACTGCCAGTCTTGATGACTTTTGCCCAGCGTTGGCGCGTTTCTGAGAACGATTTGGACCGCTTCGTCGGGATGATCGCGGCAATAAATCCAGCCCTTAATGGCTGCGCGCAGGAAACGGACAGCGATGTCCTGGTTGCGAGTATTTTTGATCCAGTCTTCCGTCACAATAACACGGTCTTCCAGCATGGCAGTTCCTTCCTTATTGAAATCAATGAGATTGAGCGCCACAGGCTCATAAAGTTTGCCGGTAGCCGGATTGATGGTTTCGAGGACTTGCGCCAGTTCGTTGTAGGTCATCGCGGCGGCGGCATCGACCTTGCGCTGCAAAAACATATCCATGTCCATCGACTCGGGCACAAGGCTGACATCCCTCTGAGGATCGAGACCATGTCGGGCGAGCGTGGCGAGCAATTCCAATTCATTCCCGGCGAACCAAACGGCCACCTTCTTGCCTTTTAAGTCGGACACGCTGCGGATGCCCGATTCTTTCCACGAGACCAACCGCATGCCGCTGTATTGAAACACCTGGGCGATCGCCTTCAGCGGCTCGCCGCGGTCGCGCGCCGCCAACATGCCGGGCTGCCAGGCGATGCCGAATTGCGCCTCACCTTTGCCGACGACCTCTTCCGGTTCAATGTGTAGTCCGCCCGGACGGATGGTCACTTCCAGACACTCGGCTTTGTAATAACCTAGATCCTTGGCGACGTAATATCCGGCAAACTGGGCTTGTGGGACCCACTTGAGCTGGAGTGTGACCTTGTCCGGCGTGGGACAATCCGGCGAGCCGGCGAAGAGGGGGCCGACAAGCGCGAAGCCAGCCCCAAGCAATTGGTTGGTCCATTTCATAACTCATCTCGCCTCAGATCCGGGAGGGTCGCAGATCCTCAAGCGACACTGCAGCCGAGGGTCGCTGAGACCCTCAAAACTTAAGAACGTTTTCGACATAAGACAAGCGCCGTGCCTGTTCAAAACCGTTTCTCGGAAGGCCGGGTCCGCGAGGCCCACACATCTCCTATTGTTTTTAGGGCATTTTTGGGGACTCGCGGAGCTGCCTTCGTTCACGAGAGCTGGACTTGGCCCAAATACGCCGCTCGGCTGGCAAATAACAACCTCTGGAACAACTGCCGTTCTGGGGCTTGATCTGCTATGCCCTGTGACTCGATAATTTACCGCATGCCTAAGAAGCCAGATCCTGCCATGCCCGGAGGATCCCCTGCGGCAATCGAAGCGCCGTTCCGTGCCTTCGCCAGATCCATCGCCCCTTATCTTCTTGCACTCTTTGCCCTGTCGGCCCGGGCGGAAGGCCCGTTGAAACTCATCCAAACCGTCCCGCTGCCTGACGTCAAAGGTCGCTTCGATCATTTCTCGATGGACGCCAAAGGCCGCCGGCTTTTTGTCGCTGCCCTGGGAAACAACACGGTGGAAGTAATCGACCTCACGGAAGGCAAACGGCTCCACAGCATCACCGGCATGTCCAAACCGCAAGGCGTACTCTATCTGCCATCAGCCGACGAGATTCTGGTTGCCAATGGTGACGACGGGACTCTAAAGGCCCTCGACGCACACCAATTCCAGATAAAATACACCGTTTCAGAGCTGCCCGACGCCGACAATGTGCGCTTCGATCGCCACTCAGGCGCCGTTTGGATAGGCTACGGCGACGGTGCCCTTGCCGAGGTCACACCCAGCGGCCACAAACTGACTTCCACTATCAAGCTCCTAGCCCACCCAGAATCCTTCCAGATCGAGAAAACGACCTCCCGAATCTTCGTCAACGTTCCAGATGCCAAACAAATCGCCGTCGTTGATGCGAAAACCCACCACATAATCGGCAACTGGCCAATGGAAAAATTTCAGGCCAACTTTCCGATGGCTTTGCACGAGTCAACTCATCGGCTTTTCGTCGGCTGCCGCAACCCTCCCCGGCTCCTCGTGTTCAATACAGAAACCGGCAAGCAACTCCAGGACCTGGAAATTGCGGCAGATACCGACGATCTCTACTTTGATGAGAAGCGCAATCGCATCTACATTTCCTGCGGCGCGGGCTTCATCGACATCATTGCCGAGGAAACTCCTGACTCCTTCAAAGCGTTGGCAACAATCAAAACCGCACCCGGCGCGCGCACTTCCTTCTACTCTCCGGATACCGACTGCTTCTATCTGGCTGTCCCGGACCGCGGAAATCAAAAGGCCGAAATACGCATTTTCAAACCGCAGTGAAATTACTTCGAAGCAGAGTACGATTTTACTGATTCCGTGGAAATGTGATTCCCAGAATGGTCCGGGAAAAGGGTCAATCCGGGCGAGCTCTGCTTGTGACTTGCCTGCGTCAGCCGGTACAGGTAGAACTTCCTTATTACCCATTCGTTGCGTGTGGAGATGGCAGGCTGCTTGCGCGTCCGTCAATTACCCGCCATCAACCACAACTTGGGGTGGCCGGCTCAATAGCCCGCCGGCACGAGGGCGGACAGTACGTAAGATGAAGACCATTCTGACATTCGTCGGCGGCGGTGAGCGGGATGCGGTGATCCTGCAGACCGCCTTGGCAGCCGCTATCCCCTTGTCGGCCCATCTGGATTGCCTTCACGCGCATGTGCCCTCGACGCTGGCAGCGCGCCACGCCAACCTCGACTTTGCGCATGGCGATGCACTCAAGAGCGCGCTTGATCGGTTGCGAACCGATGCGAGTACCTTCTCGAATCTAGCGGCCAAGAACGTCAGCGCGTTTTGCACGAGCGCAGGCATCGAGATGTGCGACCGGCCGGCCGGCGCCCAAAATGTTACCGCCAGCTTTTTGGAGGAACCGACCAATGAACTTGAGCGCTTGAGATTCCATGCTTCTCAACGCGACCTCGTCGTCATGGGACGGCTCAGGCAGAAACAGGGGCTGGCTCAGGATACCCTCGAGCACATCATCCGAAATAGCGGGCGGCCAGTCTTGGCGGCCGCCAGCTCCGTGCCACCCACCCTCACCAACACCATTATGGTCTGCTGGAAAGACGACGCCAGTACGGTCGCCGCCGTCACCGACGCAGCGCCTCTCCTGGCCAAGGCCCAACGCGTGGTGTTCGTCTCTGTCGCAAAACGTGATCGCGGCCTCTCCGCCGCCATGACAGTCACCGCCCGAAAACTTGCCGGGATCGAGCCCGAACTGCAGGTCATACCCAGCCAAGGCACCATACCGGACACGCTCGCGCTCGCAGCCGATAATTGCGGAGCTGATCTTTTGGTCGCAGGTGCTTATGGCCGCTCGCGCGGCAGGGAAATTCTCTTCGGCAGTTGCACCGATAAGCTCCTCGCTCGCGTCGACCGGCCGATCCTCCTGAGGCATTGAAAGCAGGTCGATTACTTCCGCGCCAGCGTTTTGGAGTGCGCCAGTCCTCTGGCGCCTTGAGCACAGCATGTTCCGATCGACAGCGCATAGGACTGACGCACTCCAGGACCTGCAGCATTCGAGTCACTTAGATCTTCGATACGCTGAATACGCCAGAGGTCAGCACAAATGCGATGTCCATCGCATCCGGAGGATCGCAAATAGCCATAGTTGACGAGCGTTGTCGCGCAGGTAATGGTTGAGCCGGCTCCGCCGATGAACACCAAGAGCAAAGCAGCCATCGCGATCGTGGCGGCGGTTGCCCTCTTGGGCGCAGCGTTGGTCTTGCTTAGACACCGTTCAACTTCCGCAGTTAGGGTGACACTCCAGATTGTGGTTACTCCGGCCGAGCAAGTGACCTTTGTGACAGCACGGGCCAATTCTGCCCAATTCAAATACCTCGTCGGCAAACAGTGCGGTATCAAGCCGGGACTGGCTCAGAAGCTGACGCTACAAGCGATGCCGAATTCTGCTTCGGTTGAAGCACGGATCGAGGTGCCGACTGAGGATGAAGGTAGGCGGTACGTGGAGGCGTTCTTGCCGACCCTTCAGGATTTGTGCGGCCAACAGGTTCAGTTGGCCCTTGCGTCGCAGTCCATTCGCTAGGCTTTCCACCAGTGTAGGCCTATCGTAGCGCAGAGTTTCACTCTGCTGTACCGCCGACTTTCAGTCGGCATAGACTATTTCAATCAGACCTCATTTTGATTTGCGTAAGCGAAGCAGAGTAGAACTCTGCGGTACAGCAGAGTGAAACTCTGCGTTACGGGGCGAGACGGACGACGCCAAGCCTACCACATCGCCCAGCAGCCGTCGGGGCCATATTGCTGCGAGCCACGCCGCAGCTTCATCACCTTCATCGCTCGCCAGGAGACGGCACCGTCGAGCGTCCCGACGTTTCCGCCAGTAGCCCCGAGCGTCGCCGAGGCGGCACCGTTGGCGTTCGAATTACTGAAATCGCCGCTGGATTGGACAGCCCCGTTGCGACCGTGAGGAATCACCGAACCCCCATAGCCGGGTGACCAGTCGTTCATGTCCGTGAGCAAAGGCGAAGTGGGGCCAACGTTCGTGCTGATGTCGGTCAACTTCTGGGGGGATTCCCAGGGTTCGCCCCCTGGCAACAAGGGCCAAGGTGTGTTGGCGTGCCCTCCGAGGTAGTTATAACCGATCACGTAGCCATAAGCGGACTGATACCAGCCTTCCTCAGTGTTGAACGGCGCGCCAAGACTTGGGCAGCCCAGCACTTTGTAATTGCCCGCATACTGCACCATTTGGGTGCGGGTGTTGCCGGAAAGCACGGGGAGCGAATCGTCGAGTATGCCATTGGGCGTTTTGCTTTCCGAAGCGCCGCTGGGAACCTGCTGGGCGGTATCATTCGCATACATGTGTATGGCCAGGAGAAGCTGGCGCATATTGCTAAGGCAATTGGTGCGTTTGGCCCGTTCTTTCGCGTTCACCAGGGTCGGCAGGAGCAGGGCTGCCAGGATGGCAATGATCGCAATCACCACTAGCAGTTCGATCAATGTGAAAGCTCTTCGCGGTTGCAATTGGCCGGAACTCATTGTTTGGGATTCTCCATGGTTGATCATTCAAGGTTGCTCGACCGTGATAAAAACCTGGCGCGGCTGGTCGTTCTGAATGGTGTAGGTCAGCAGCACGAGCCCATCAGTAGTCAGCGCGAGCGTGTTGGTCAGTTTTGGCCAAAGCAGGGGAGAAACCGAGAGGGAGTTGGTAGCCCGCACCTCAATTTTGGAAAGACGGTTGGAGTTTATCGGGGTGCCGTCGGCAGTGCTCACCGCCAGTTGTAGTTGAGTGCTGCTCAGAAACTGTGGGGTGAGCAACTTGAGCGGTGACAGCGATGGAGGTGCAGGGACCGAGACATTTAGGGCAATCCCCCCCCGGGTGCTCCGAGCGTAAATCCTGCCGTTGCTGAAAGCTGGGCTGTTCCAGCACTTGCCCGGGGCCTCGGAGCCGAATTGAAAAGCCTGGTACCGCGCCAACTCGACGTAAGCGCCGGGGGTCGGCTGCACCAATACGAGTTGGCCAGTCTCGGTCAGCACGAGCAAGTTGGTGTTCACCAGAATGAGGCCACCCATGCCGAAGTTATTCGTCGTCCACATCAGGTTGCCGGTGGCCAATTCGATGCAGCTGAGCGGCGCCGTAAGGAACGTGCTGTTCTCCCCCGCCAGGGAATAGATGTATCCCTGGTAGCAAACAGGCGACATCCAGATGCTGCGGTAAGGAAGTCCGGCGGCGCTGTTCTTATACCACAGTTGCGTCGCGGTCCACGTGCCGCTACTCGAGGTGACCCGGATGGCAAAAGCCCCGCGACCGTAAGCCGCTGTGCAATAGATGAAGTTAGAATAGACGACCGGCGAGGCTCCCATGGAAGTGGAAATCGGAAAGAACGGATAAACGAACTTCCACAGAAACGCACCGGTACTTCGATCCAACGAGACCAGGCCTGTCTGGGTGGGAAAGATGACCTGCCGCACCCCGGCAATGTTGGCGACCACCGGTGTACTATGGGTTAGCCCCTCATTTTGTGAACTCCAGGCCAGGCTTCCGTCCACCGTGTGGAAGGCAGCAAGGCTTTGATTGTTGGCCGAGATGTTAAGGTTCACGAAAACAAGGTCATCATCAAGACAGGGCGAAGCGGCGTTCTCCCAGGGGATATTGGAAGCGCCAAAAGCCGATACGAGGTCATTGCTCCAAACGACCGCTCCATTAGTCGAGTTCAGTCCCACCAGGTGCAGTAGGCCGGAAAGCGCAATAACCCGGTCGGCGTTGACCGACGGGCTGGTGCGGGGGCCGTCACCAGTGTTGTACGGGGCGGCGCCATCGCCCCCATTACCAGTCATGGCTGGAGGCCAAGGAGCGCTATCGATCGGAGTAGCCCAAAGGTTCGTTCCGGTGACGGCATCGACTGCTGCACAATACTCCCGCAAGTTGCCACTTCCGTCTGTTCGGGAGATCATCGCGAAGGCCCGGCCCTGGCTAATGACAAATGAACTAAATCCGTTGGTTAACGACGGATTCGTCCAGGCGACGAACCCGGAGCGGCTCGAGTCCCAGGTTGTCGCGATTGTATCCGGAGTCGAGCCATCTGTCGCCGGTCCTCGGTATTGCGGCCAATCCGTGGCCGGCGCCGCCACCCGCATTACCAATAAGATCACGAACCCCGCGAACTTCCGTCCTTTCTTTTCGTCAGCCACAACCAGCCTGTTTTATAGCAAATTGCGCCAGCCAACATTAGCTCAACCACCGGTTTTTCAACCCCGGCGGATTTATTACCACGCATCTTCTCACTCTTTGGTGACCTTGGCAAACGGTCAGATCGTTAGCGCTCGTGATCGCAGCACAAGCACGAAGCACTTCAATTATCTGCCAAAGTTTCACTTCGTCTCCCACTTT
>Ga0310810_10011635_pt1 | contig 10286 bp, 9 predicted proteins | sample NCmetagenome_FD_207641 | JGI IMG/M metagenome (GOLD analysis project Ga0310810, IMG submission 207641) | Soil microbial communities from experimental microcosm in Duke University, North Carolina, United States - NC | ecosystem: Engineered > Artificial ecosystem > Soil microcosm > Unclassified ...
CGCTCGCGCTCAACGCATTTTCTTCGCGCCAGTCCTGACATCTCACGCCGGCTCTCAGTGCATTGCGTCGGGCTCTGTCGTTGACAACCTGGGGGCCCTATGCTAGAAACATCCGCCTCAAAACTGGGGAAGCCTGTCGTGGCGAGGCGTTTTGTTGTTTGAAACCATTGCACGGGCGGTACGAGCGCGCCCAGCTTTGCGGCAGAGAGTGCGGCGACGGCAGGGACTGACGGTTGTAGGCGTCGCGCTGGGATTGGCTCTCGGGTTGCCATCGGGAAGCTTGGCCACGCATGAAGCCGATCATCGGTTCATGGTCGAGGGGTTTGTCTGCGGGCTCGACGGCAAGGGGATGGACAATATTGATGTCCTTGTCAAAGACACGAAGATTTCTTATGGGCAGATCGTCAAGACGGACGGCGACGGGTATTACCGGGCGACCTTTCATCTGCACAACGAAAATCTAGGCGATCAGCTTCTGGTCGAAGCGAAGGGAGAGCAGCAATATCACAAAGTTGAGTTCGATCCCAAAGACTTGGAATCAGAACGCAAGGTTCAAATCCATTTTGGGACTGCCTGTGTCCGTGACGTCAACGCTCCCCCGGTGTGGGTGTGGTGGGGCTTAGGAGGAACGGCAGCCGTCGTTGCAGGAGCTGTCGGAGTCAAGCGGATCGTCAAGGCACGGCGAAAACAGGGGCAGAAACGAGGCAAGACGCAGGGGAAAAGAAAATCGTAACACCGATGGCGGTCCGTGGGGCTTTGGCACCTCGCCGGATCGGTCAAGGAATGTTGGCGAGGGTCAGTGCGCGTGGCTTCCGGAATCCCGAGGTATCGGCGCTTTAGCAGGAGTGTAGTCGCTCCGGCAAAGCGTCTTTTTTTCGTCTGAAATCTATAAGGAGCGAGGAACGGTTATGACGCAATGGAGAACGGTGTCTCTCGGATGGTTGATGGGTCTGGGATTGGTCGTGACCGCGTGCGGTGGCGAAGGTGGAGAAGGCCCGATTGTGCCGCCGCCTCCGGCTCCTGCGGAATATGCGGACAAGCACATGCCGGCGGATTGGTGGGGGGATGCGGCCAAAGCGGAAGAAGGCAGGAAACTCTTCATCGGTGAAACCAACCCTGACGTCAACTGTGCCAGCTGCCATGGAAAGGACGGCAAGCCCGTCAAGGCCGGTGCGCGCGATTTCCGCAACGGCGAACGCATGAAGCTGTACTCCGATTCCGTGTGGTTCTGGCGGATTTCCGAGGGCGTGCCGAACACGAAGATGAAGGCGTGGAAGAGCAAGCTGTCGGAGGAGGACCGCTGGAAACTCTTGCTCTTCGAGCGCAACTTCGGCCTGTCGGGGAAAAAGTGGGACGACGGCAAGAAGGAATGGGCCGATGCCGGCAACATCGCGGTGGCTCAAGCTGAACCGGGCAAGTAACGCCAGGCCGGCATCACCGGATCCATGGAGGAGGGCGGCGAGATACTATGAACACATGGCAGCGCGGTCTGTTGGCTTTGTGTGCGCTTCTGGCGCTGTTCGGAGGAGCGGCATTTGCGCAGGCTCCCGGCGCCCCGCCGGTTGAGTTTCCGTACACCGGAAACCGCACCGCGGTCTGGATCGTTGCCCAACTCCATATCCTCTTTGCCGCCTTCATTCTCGGCGCGCCGATCTTCGTCGTCATTTCCGAATGGCTGGGATATCGGAAGCAAGACCCCCGGTATGACCGGCTGGCCAAGGAGGTCATGAAGGTCACGGTCATCCTCTACAGCATGACCGCGCTGACCGGCGGGCTCTTCATCTTCGTGCTGCTGGCGACGTATCCCCAATTCACGACCTGGCTGATCAACCACTTCTTTATGGTCTTCGCCGTCATCTATCCGCTCCTCTTCATCGGTGAAACCATTTTGCTCTACATGTATTTCTATTCGTGGGACGCCTGGAAGGGAAACAAAAAAGCCCGGCATATCGCATTGGGTGTGGTGTTGAACCTCATCGGGACCATCACGCTCTTCGTCATCGACGGGCCGACATCGTTTATGAATACGCCGGTCAAAGCGGAAGGAGTGTCGCCCGCGGAGTTTCTTGCGACTGCAAGCCTGTGGGACAAGATCTACAACTACAGCTGGATGCCGATGAATCTGCACCGGCTGGTCGGCAACGTCACGTTCGGCGGCTTCATCACCGGCTTGGTGGCCGCCTACATGTACATGGCTTCGAAAAAAGAAGAAGACCGGGCGTATTACGACTGGATGGGATTTGTCGGCAATTTGATCGGCGTAGGCGCCCTCTTGTTCCTGCCCTTCATGGGCTATCTGCTGGCCTACGAGTTGTGCGATTACGATGCATCGATTTGTCCGTATATGATGGCGGACCAGCTCTCGATGTTCTTTGAAATGCAGGGCGCCATGGTCGGGCTGCTCTTTCTGGCGAGCAATTACTACATCTGGCTGAGCATGAAGCGGATCGAAGGCGTGGAACGGGTCAGGATGACGATCTTCGCGCCAATCGTCATGCTGGCGTTACCCTTCGTCATGACCTGGGCCTGGACGATGTTTCCCGTCCCTGACCCGAAGTCGCTCGCCATTCTCGTTCCGCTGGCGTTGCTGCCGGTTGTCCTTGGGCGATTCATCCCGCTGACCGTGTCCTCCCGGACCGTCATCAAGATCGGGTTCTTGATGGTGGTGGTCGGCGATGCCATTTGGTTGACGCCGCACGGGTTCGTGCCGACGGGCGCCAAGCTCGTGGCCGACCTCGAGCTGCCCTCCGACTGGAATTTCCTGGCCTTGATGCCGGCCAAGAATTCGGCGGCGTTCACGTTGGTGTTCGTCACGGTCGTGAATTACATCATCTATAACCGGGCGATCAGTCAGGGGACGATCGTCTGGGGCAAGATTGATTTCGTCTCGCAGTTCGTGCTCGTGTTTCTCGCGTTTACTTCCATTTGGACCATGGGTCTCATGGGCGCCGTCCGGTCACTCTTACGCAAGTATTTCCATACATACAATCTGCTGCCGGACTTCACGCCCGAATCGTTCACCCCGACCCTGTCCTATTCGGCCTGGTGGATTACCGCCATCACCGTCGCGTTTTACGTCGTGGTCAGTTTCGCCATTTTCGTGACGTTACGACCGACGGAGGCGAAAGCGCACGCGCCCGAAGGCAGTCCTGCCACAGCCGGCGCGAAATAGGTCAGTTCGCACCCTCGTGCGAGGAAAAGGAACGCTATGGGGAACGTGATCAAGAAGCTCGTGGTCGGGTTGACCGTCGGAGCGGTGCTCTGGGGCGCGACCAAAGCCCTGGATTTTCCGGCGGTGTTTCAAATGATGTTCTTCGCCTATGCCCTTCTAGGGACGGCGGTCTTCATTCTGCTCGATGCGCCCTCCATCAAGCCCTTAGGAGGGGTCCAAGCCCTCGGCGCGCTGGTCGTCTTTTACGTCGTGCTCTGCGTTGTGTACATTGCCGGCGCCTCGCTGTGGCCGCAGTATGATCCCGAGGACGAAAAGGGCAAGATTGAAAAGATTCTCAAGCCCAAACGGGCTGCGACCGAGCAGGGCAAAGCCGAAGAATTGATCGCACGGGCGAAGGCGTTGGACGAGCAGGCCAAGGCGTTGGCCGCGCGGATCAAAGCGCTCGGCGGCGATCAGGCTCCTGCCGCGCAGGGGGCCGGTGGGGCCGGTGCGCCGCCGTCAACAACCGGTGCCGCCGGCGGAGATATTCTCAAAGTCGGTGAAGACCAGTGGCAGCTCCAGGAATGCTACAACTGTCATAAACTACGAGGCGAGGGCGGCAAGAAGCGCGGCCCCGAGCTCGACAATATCGGCAGCTATATGACGGTCGATGACATAAAAGAAAAGATCCTTGATCCTCGCAGCTGGATGGCAGACGGATTTGAAAAGGAATACGAAAAAAAGAAGATGCCCGACAAGTATAAGGATTTGATGGAGGAAAAGGACGTCATCGCCCTCGCCTCCTGGCTGGTCACGTTCAAGAACACGTCGGTCAATACGCCGAAACCGATCAAGAAGAAATAAGCGCAGGCACCATGCAACCGCAGTTGAAATCAAAGGTTCGCTGCACAGATCGGGAAATCGGCGAAGTCACCAAGGTCATCGTCGATCCGCTCTCGCGCGAGATCAGTCACATCGTCGTTTCGATGAATGGCAGCGGCGAGCGGCAGGTCTCGATGGCGCTCGTTCAGGCTGTCACGGGCGATGCCGTCCAGTTGCGCAATGCCTCCTCCGAAGTCGCGGCGCTGCCTCCGTTCAAACGCGACGAATACATCAGCACCCACGAAGTCGAGATCGCCCATTTGGAGGACAATCTGCATGTCACTCCGGGTGAAGTGCTCGTCCCCTTCCCCGAATTGGAGAAGAACGTCAAGCGGCGCACGTTCTTCATGAATTTCACGCATGCGATTGGATTCCTGATCGGACTGCCAATCGCGTTTCCGATCCTGCGCTATCTGATGAAGCCGATGTACGCGCCGTTCGACAACGGATGGTTGAAGATCGGCAACGTCAGCAAGATCAAGACCGACGACATCGGTTTCCAGTTCAAGTACAAGAAAAAAGTCAAAGAAGCCTATCTCCCGGAAGCGGAAGTCGAAAAGAACGTGTGGATTCTGAAGGCGACGCCGGGGGTGTTGGAGAAGGTCTACCAAAACAAAGACATGGAATTCCGCGACGCATCAGGAAAATCCATTTGGACGAACAAGAAGGACATTCCTTACGTCGCCTTTTCAGGCAAGTGCCCGCATCTGGGCTGCGGGTACAAATGGCGCCAGCACAAAGTCCTCGGACAGGTGTTTCTCTGCCCCTGTCACCTCAGCATTTACGACGCCTCGGGCAAAGTGCTGGACGGACCGGCGCCGCGTCCGCTCGACGCGCTGCCGATCAAGGTGTCTGCAAGCGGGGAGGTTGAGATCATCGACATGGAATTCAAGGCGGGCACGAAAGCGCAGGTCCGGATTATCTAAATGGAACATCCGTCGATTCCCAGCACCCAGCCAACCGCGATTGAAAAAGTCATCGCCTTCGTGGACGAGCGCATCGGCCTGAAGCAGATGCAGGCCAAGATGCTCAACGAGCCGGTGCCGGGCGGTTCCCGTTGGGCTTACGTCTTCGGGTCCGTGCTTCTGTTTATCTTCATCATGCAGGCGGTGACCGGCATCCTCCTGATGTTCTACTACGTGCCGACCGCCGATCATGCCTATGCGAGCACCCAGTACATCATCCACGACGTCGACTATGGCTGGTTCCTGTTGAGTTATCACTTCTGGGGTTCTACGGCGATGGTCGTTTGCGTGTTCGCCCACATGTCACAAGTCTTTCTCTGGGGGGCGTATAAGCCTCCGCGGGAAATGATCTGGCTGGTGGGACTCGCGCTGTTTGGCATCGTCATGGGCTTTGGCTTTACCGGCTACCTCTTGCCCTGGGATCAGCGCGCCTATTGGGCCACGACCGTCGGCGTCGAGATCATGGACAAAACGCCGGTGGTGGGCGATTTCATGGCGCGGTTCCTCAAAGGCGGTCCGACGCCGGGCCAGATGACGTTGAGCCGGTTTTTTGTCATCCATGTCATGATCCTCCCGGCGGCCTTGATGGGCCTTGCCGGCCTTCATCTGTTTCTCTTTCGTGCGGCTGGCCCGGCCGGTCCGTTCCGAGGCACGCCGGAGGAAATCCGAGTCAAAACCGACTTCTTCTTTCCGCGCCAAGTGTGGAAAGACATCGTCGGCATGGCGGTGGTGTTCGCGAGCATCTGCGCGCTTGCCTTCTGGGAGCCGGTGGTGCTCCTCGAAGAGGCGACGCCAGACCCCGGCGATTACCATCCGGAGCCCGAATGGTATTTTCTCTTCTTGTTTCAGTTGCTGCGCTTGAAAGTCTTCGCCGGTGAATTCGGCCAGTTCCTTGGCGCCATCGCGCTTCCCGGCGCCTTCATGGCCCTTTTGGCCGCCCTGCCGTTCATCGACCGGGATCCTGAACGAAATATTTTCAAACGTCCGGTAGCGTTGATCGGCTGGATTGTCGTGATGGTCGCGATTCTGTTGTTTACGGTGTCCGCGATCATCAACCGCGAATTTTTGGATTAACGGCGTAAGCGGTACGGTCCTATGAGCGACGAACGCGATTCTCTCTCTCCCACGAAAATCGGGTTGGGGGTCCTTTGGCCGGCCTTTTGGACGGCATTGCCGATCAAGTTAGCCTTTGCGGTGGTCTTCCTCGCGATGGACCTCATGCAATTCGAGGGTCGATTGGGATTGGCCTTCGTCATGCTGCTCGCCAGCCCGGTCACCGTGTTTGCGCTGCCGATCATTTCGATGGGATTGGAATCCCATATCGGAGAGGGCGCAGGCATCGCCTTGTTGTTTCTCCTTTCCATTCCCATTGACATCTGGGCATTGAACCTCGTCGCCCGTACGTACTTTCTCGAAAAGTTCCGGAAAGAGCCGCCCGACGGCTTGGGCCTCACGCTCTGGTGGAAATGTGCTGTGGCCGGCGCGGTATTTCTTCCGCTGCTCTGGTTCGTCGTGAGCGCCGTCACCTCCACGTCGATTTCCATGGCGCATTCGCTGTTTGACATGGAACTGTTCCATGGAATACCGGTCGCCGAACGCATTGGCGCGGAACTGAGCCTGTGGGGAGGCATCTCTGCCGGAGTGCTGATCGTGCTGCTGCTCATCGGCGTCTCGATCGTCGGACGGATCATTCGAAGCACGGCACAAACGGCGCGCCCGATATCTGAAAGTTATCAGCACGTGGTGACGCGGTGGGATCTGATGCGGGTGCCGGCCGATCAGGGATTGATGCTCACGGCCGTGACCTTGGGCGGCGCGGTGCTGTCTGTCCTGTTCTGGGCCTCGCTTCCCGTGACGACGCCGCATCCTCACGAATGCTGTAAGAAACCGGAAGTCAGAGCTGAGCCGCCGTTCAAGCCGCTCGAAGCCCTGAACAAGGATGAAAAGATGATCGCACAGTTGGAAGGACAGGTCGACGCCTTGGAAAAGCAGAAGGCGGAAGCCGAAAAGGACAAGGGCAAAGGCAAGAAGGCCGCGGGGGACGCAGCGCCTGCCGCAAAGAAACCGTAATTGTGCGTGACTGGATGAGGTGAGTGCCATGCGACACCAGGGCGGACAGCTTCACCCTATGCTCCGGACCCTTCGCGGTCACTCGGGATGGATTTCGGTGTGCTTGCTTGGGGCGGCCTCGCTTCTGGCGCCTTCGTTGGGACTTGCCGCCGAGGGTGCGCCGGCCGGTCCGGTCGAATACCGTGATATCCCCGGCATCGGCAGCCGCAACATCGTCTGGGTCATCGCGCAATTGCATCTGCTCCTCGCGGGCTTTGTGCTTGGTGTACCGATCTTCGCCTGGCTCTGTGAAGTCGTCGGATGGAAGAGCGGAGAAAAGCGCTACGACAAGCTGGCGAAAGAATTCACCAAGCTGTTGACCTCGTCCTATGCCACGACGGCGCTCTTCGGCGGGATTCTCCTGTTCCTGCTTATCGGCTTTTATCCGAAGCTGATGAACTATCTCACGGATATCTTTTTCCCCTCGTTCGTCTTCTACTGCATCCTGTTCCTACTCGAGACCGCGACGTTGTATCTGTACTGGTACGGCTGGGACGCGATGTCGGAAGGCGGGGCGAAGACGTTTCACATTTTTCTTGGATTCCTGCTGAACCTCTTCGCGTTCTTCATCATGATCGTGCCGAACTCCTGGGCGACATTCCAAGCGAGCCCGGTCGTGATTGCAGAAGGCACGGATCTGCAGCGGGCGTGGGCTGCGACGTGGAATCCGACCTGGTGGCCGGTCAACATCCATCGGTTGATCGCCAATGTCGTGCTCGGCGGGTACATCTGCGGCGCCTACGCGGGTATCCGGTATCTTGCGGCCCGCAACACCGAAGAGCGCGACCATTACGACTGGATGGGCTACGTCGGCAATTTCATCGGCGTCTTCGGCCTGTTGCCGCTTCCGTTCGCGGGCTACTGGCTGATGCGCGAGATTTACCAGTACAACCAGCAAATGGGCATCACGCTCATGGGCGGATTCCTCTCCTGGCTCTTCATCCTCCAAGCCATGCTGATCGGCGTCCTGTTCCTGGGCTCGAATTATTATTTCTGGCTGGGCATCACGCACCGGATTCCGGGCTCCGAAGGCCAGTACAAGAAGCCGATCATGACCATGCTCGTCATTCTGCTCTTGTGCCTCGGTGTGTGGATGACGCCGCATTCGCTGGTCGCCAGCCTCGAGGAAGCGCGCAAGATGGGCGGGACGCACCATCCCCTGTTGGGCGTGTTCGGCGTCATGTCGGCCAAGATGACGGTGGCCAATCTGATGATTCTCGTCACCTTCATGAGCTTCATCATGTACTGGCGGGCCGGCAAGCAGGAAACGGCCACCTGGGCCAAAGTGGCGCGGTCGGTCATGGGCGCGGTACTGGTGTTGGCCGGAATCGCGGTGATCGTGTTGGGCGTCTGGGGCTATTTCGTGCCGGCGATCATCCGGATCAATTACTTCTCGACCTCGCAGGTGCTGATCGTGCTGTTCGTGATGCTGACCATTACGCCGCTCACCGCGTTGCTGTTGAAGAGCGCCAGGACGACGACTGAAATGGTCTGGGGCCGAATGCCTCCGCGCGCTGGTTATGCCCTCGTGTTGAACGCGGTCATGGTCATTCTGCTGATGACGCTGATGGGCTACGCCCGGTCGTCTTCACGGGTGCACTGGCATGTGTACGGCGTCATGCGCGACTCGTCACAGTATGCGTTTTCGCCGGCGCTGGGCTATGCCGCGGCGTTCATGGCGCTCAATACGTTCCTCTTTTGCATGCTCGTGGCTTTTATCTTTTGGGTTGCGACCATGGGAGACAAGGGCAAGGCTGCCGGCTACGGCGGCGAAGCGAAGGGCAAACTGCCGCATGGCGTTCCCGCCATGGCGGGCGGGTCACCGGCTTCGGCCGGCGAGTAATAGGGATTCTTGTGGCCTCATTCTAATCCTCGCATCGAAGGACGCTTATGAGTGAAGTGGTCAAGCTGCAGTTGATCGGTCTGACGGTTGTCGGACTCGGCATCGTCATCCTGCTGTTCATCCGGGCCCAGTTCGCGAGGGTCATCGGATTCGTCGCCATCGTCCTGGGCCTCTTCTCGCTCGTGGCGCTGTCGGTCCCGCAGATGGCCTCCCTGCCGCCGGCGGAGGAGAAGTTCGATATCGCCACCGTCAAAACTCCGGCAGACATGGCCGCCATCGGCCAGAAAATTTTCTTCAGCAAGGGTCAATGCGCGCTCTGCCATTCCATCGGGCCGAGCGAATCGGCGCGATGCCCGGACTTGAAAGGCATCGGCGCCAAGCTCAGCCGCGAGTTCATCTTTGAAAGTTTGACGCAGCCTCAGGCCTACATCTACCTCGACTATCGGCATGAAGGGCTGCCCAAGGAATATCCGGCCCGGATGCCGTATATCAACAAGAATCCGATCGGCCTGACCAAGAACGAAATTCTCTCGGTCATTGCATTTTTGCAGCAGATGAGCGGCGAGCCGATTTCCGTCACTCCATCGGAGCTCGAAGTGCCGGGACAGACCCCATCGGCGCCGGTCAAGGCGGAAGATTCCGGTCCGATGGCCGTCGCACAGGCACGGTGAGGAGGCACCTATGGGCACATTGACGAAACCGGTTATCCTATTGGTCGTCATTTATCTCTTGTTAAAGTTCGTCGTGCCGAACATTCCGGGCTCTGCGCCGCTGCCCTCCAGTCTCATTTTCCTCTACCTCATGCTGGCGACGGCGGGCATCGTGATTTATTTCACCATGAGCGGCGAGTCCAAGGACGCCTTCTGGGACCCGATTCAGCGCTTCCTCACCGGCGAGAACATCGGCGCCCTGCAGACCGCGCGCTACGCCGTGCTGATCCTCTTTCCGTTGCTGGTCGGCTGGCAGACCTATGGCAGTACGGCGGTGAGCGACGCGCCTCCGGCAGAAAACCGCACGATCCATCCCGCGCCTCCGGGCGAATACACCGGACTTTCGAATCCTGTCGCGAAAACACCCGACAATATCATGCAGGGCAAGGGCTTCTATGCAGCCTTCTGCTCGCCCTGCCACGGCGGCAATTTTGACGGCAAGGGCCCGGCGGCCCGCGGCTTCAACCCGCCGCCGGCCAATTTCTCGGATCCGACGACGATCGCCATGTTGCAGGAAAGCTATCTGTTCTGGCGCATCAAAAAGGGAGGGGTGGGATTGCCGATCGAAGGCATGCCGTGGAAGTCCGCGATGCCGCGCTGGGAGGTGGAGCTCCCCGACGAATGGA
>Ga0310810_10011637_pt1 | contig 10285 bp, 6 predicted proteins | sample NCmetagenome_FD_207641 | JGI IMG/M metagenome (GOLD analysis project Ga0310810, IMG submission 207641) | Soil microbial communities from experimental microcosm in Duke University, North Carolina, United States - NC | ecosystem: Engineered > Artificial ecosystem > Soil microcosm > Unclassified ...
CCTCGGGAAGCTTCTGCCTCCCGAGGCCGTGTCGTGTCCCGCTACCGGGTACGCGCTACCCCCTACTCCCTACTTGCCGTTGTCGTTCGTGGACGACCCCCCGTCTCAATAGACGACCTTCACGTCGGGCGCCCCGTCCATCGTCGCCGTCGAGGCTTCGCTGGCGCGGATGTCGAATACGCCGTTCGTGAAGTCGAGATGCATGCGCGTCGCGAGGGCGATGTCGCTGCCGATCACGCCGTCGAACTCGACGAACGTCCACCGCTGCGCCGGCATGATCGGGACGTTGTTCAGGGAGATCGCGTAGTTCCCGTCGCTGAGGGGTACGTGGCGCGCGACCCACGTCGACTTCTTCGTGTCCTTCGCCTTATCCGCTCCGAGCCCGATGAGCGAGTTGCGCTTCGCCGCCACGGGAGTGCGGGGCAGCTTCAGCAGCAGGGTGTTCGTCACGTAGGTCCCCTCGGCGCCCGTGTCGAGGCCGAAGAGCACGGGACGCCCGTCGCGCGTGACGAGCCGCACCACGGGATAGCCGACCCAGAACAGGTTGCGGACCGCGTTCGCGCGACGGCGCGGCCGGCGCAGCGTGATCGTGCCCGCCCTCGCGTCCATCACGACGTCGAGGTGGCGCAGCACGTCGGTGCCGATCATCCCGTCGATCGGCACGTGGGTGCGCAGGCCGTTCACCGTGCGCTGGTCGAATCGCAGCGCCTCCGGGCTGACCAGGGCCGCGCCGAGCCCGCGAATCCTCACGGGTCCCATCGACAGTGAGTCGATGTAGATCGCCCGCGCCTCGATGTTGCCACCCACGACGCCGAGGGCCAGCGTGTCGTCCGCGGCGAGCTTCGCGCCAGCCGCGATCGCGACGTCGGTGGAGAGGAGCGTCATGCTCGCACCGGTGTCGAGCCAGAACTCGTGCGGCTTGCCGTTGATGCGGATCGTCACCACCGGCGTACCGAGGAAGCTCCGCCGCATCGGGAGCACGACCGGATCGTCCGGGATGTCGAACACGGGCGCCGGGATCGCGCTGAGCGCCTTCGCCCACCGCTCGACCCCCGCCGCCAGCGCGAGCGAGTTCGGCACCGAATCGGTGATCGCCTTCGCGGTCAGCCGCGCCATCGACGCCCAGTCGGAATCGTAGGAGAGCGCCATCGTCAACCCGACGCGCGCGCGGGATCGCACCACGGAATCCGTCGCGGCGGCGTGCAGCAGCCCGAACGCCATCGCCGCCGCCGCGGGCTGGCCCTCGAGCAGGGTGCGGAGGGCGACGGCGAAGGTGCGCTCGTCCATCGATTGCGCCGCGCGCTCCGCGTTCGGCGTGTCGAGCAGCGCGACGTCGCTCCAGAAATCGCGTCCCTCCGCGGGCAGCTCGCGCAACGTCCACTTCGCGCGGAGCAGCCGGATCGACAGCTCGGCGTCCACCGTGTCGCGCGGCACGGACTCGGGCGCGCTCCCGTCGACGATCGCCGCCGCGGAATGCAGCGGGTCCACCCCGGCGAACGGATTGGCCGGCGCGGAGCGGCAGCCGGAAACGGCGAGAAGCGCGCAACTCAGCGGAGCGAGCGAGCGACGCATGGAAGTGCCCCGAGGAAGTGAGCCGGCCGTACACGCGAGCGTGCGGACGGCGATGGGCGCGCGGTCTAGGGCTCCTTGCCCAGGTCGCGCGTCACCGCCAGCCGAAGGAGGAGCGTGCGCCCCGGCGCGGGCTCGTAGAACTTCCCGCCCGTCGCGTTCACACTCACGGACCCTACGCTCCGCGCGTCGGTCAGGTTCTGCACGGCGACGAGCGGTAGCAGCCGTACCCCGGACACCCTGAGATCGTTCGACAGCGCCACCCCGAACACCGCCCGGCCGTCCGCCCGCTCGCTGTTCGCGTCGTCCACGTCCATCCCGCTGGCGAGGTCGGCCGTCCCCGACAGGGTGAAGCCGCCACCGGCCCGCACCGACGCGGCGGCGGCGAACGCATGCTCCGGCACGCCGGGAATCCGATTGCCCGCGTACGACGTCGCGCCGACGGCGTACGTCACGTAGCGGAAATGCGACCAGGTGTACGCCGCGTCGAGCGACACCGGCCCCGCCTCCACGCCGGTCCCGAGCTCGGCGCCCACGCGGCGTGTGAGCCCGGCGTTCCGGAAGTAGCGTCGCCCCGCGCCGCCGGGGATGTCGAACGGCACGAGCTCGTCCTCGGCGTTCGTGCGGAACGCCGCCGCCTCCCACCGCACCCCCCCTGCCGCGAACCCCTTCGCCCCGACCTCCAGGGAGACCGCGCGCTGCGGCTTGAGCTCGGGGTTGATCCCCGCCGAGCCGTCCGGCTTGTTGCCGAGCTCCGTGGTCGTCGGGGTCTCGAAGCTCGTGGAGAGCGTCGTGTAGAGCGACGCGAGCGGCGTCGCGCGCCAGACGAGCCCCACCGCGGGGCTGACGGCGTGCAGGGTGCGATCCCCCGAGTCGTCCGGGTTCGTCGCGCTGACGAGCCGGTCGCGCACCTCGAAGCGCACGGCGTCGGCGCGCACGCCGGCCGACGCGATGAGGGCCGGCACGATCGCGAGCTCGCCGCGCACGAACGGGCCGACGCTCGACACCAGCTCGCGCTGATCCTTGCGGATCCCGCCGGTGCGCGCACCGGGCGTCGGACACTGCGCGGTGGCCGCGGTGGCATCGACGCAGTTCTCGTATTCCTGGCGGTCGTCGTTCTGCCACTGCAGGTCGCCCCCGGCCGAGAAGCGCGCAGCGCGACCGGCGAGCGCGCCCTCGCCGCTCAGCCGGGCCGACGCGCCGCCACTCGTGCGGTCGACGTTCACGACCGCGAAGGCGAGCGGATTGGCGAGCGTGCGCACGCTGGCGTACACCGTGGCGTCCAGCGCGAGCGCGCCGCCGAACGGCTGCGCCGCGGTGAGCGCGAGATCGCCCTGGCGCACCGTCTTCCCCGCCTGCTTCCGCACCGAGAGCGGGTCGGCCATCGCCGGATCGCTGTCCATCTGCGCGCGCGTGAGCGCGCCCGGGCTCTCGGCGAGCGACACGTCCGACAGCCGCGCGGCGAGGGTGAGCCCGGGGATCGCGCTTCCTTCGTCGTGCGCGTGCAGCAGCCGCAGCGCGCCGCGCGTGGCGCGCTGGTCGGAGTAGTCGCGGTAGCCTCGTCCGACGGTGCGCGTGACGGACGAGGTGTAGCCGATCGGCCCCAGCGTGCCACTCGCGCCGCCGGCCGAGATGGTGGGCACCGAGCCGCCGCCGACGACACGTGCGTACGGTGCGACCGCCGCGAGCGCGGGAGGCGCGCTGCGCACGTCGATCACGCCGCCGGCCGCGTTGCCGTAGAGCGACGACGCGCTGCCGCGCTCTACCTCCACGCGATCCGCTCCTTCGACGTCGACGACGTCGACCGGCGTCTGGCCGTCGGGGAGCGTGAGCGGCACGCCGTCCTGCAGCACGCGCACGCCGCGCACGCCGAACGCCGAGCGCGCGCCGAAGCCGCGGATGCTCACGCGCGGATCCTGCGCGGGATTCTGCCGGTTCGCGAGCGAGACGCCCGGCATGGCGAAGAGCAGCTCGTCTACCCCCTGCCGGCGCAGCGCCGCGAGCGAATCGGGGCGCGCGAGCGTCACGGCGTACGGCAGCTCGAGCGGCGTGCGCGGGCCTTCACGCGTCGCGGTGACGCGCACGCTCGGCAGCGACGCGGCGCCGCGCGCGATCGAGTCGCGCCACGCGAGGGAATCGCGCGCCGGCTGTTGCGCGCCGACCGTGCCGGCGACGACGAGCGGGAGCGCGAACGGCGCGAGCCACGGGCGAAGCAGGAGAGTGCGCATCCTTCAACTTACTGGCGCGCCGGGCCGCCGCGCGGACTACGGGCGCGGCGGCGCGGTGGCGCGCAACGCCAGGCCGAGGCTCGCGAGCGCCACGAGCAGCGCGGCGAGCGCGACCCAGAACGCCGTCGACGACGAGGATCCGCCCGGCGCCGCCGTGAGCGTCGTGACCGAGGCCGGCGTCTTCGTCTCGGGCGCGCCCGTCCATTCCACACGCTCCCCGTTCGCGTACGTCTGGTAGGCCGGCCACACCACCCGCGCCCCCGACCGCGGGTTCACGCCGATGAACGGCAGCTCCACGAACCGCTTCGGTGGCAGCGTCCCCGTCCACACCGCGCCGGTCACCTTCCCCGCCGAATCGGTGAGCACCTGAAGCTGCCAGCCGGGCACGTCCTGGAACGATGCGATCCGGACCTCGGCGGGAAAGCGCAGCTCGACGCGCGTGGTGGCGACGTCCCGCTCGTTCGGCACGCGCACCACGTAGCGCTCGTACGCGCCGCGCGCAGCGGTACGCGGCCAGACGGTGACGTGCGCCTGCGCCGGCGCGGGAAGGAGCAGCGCGGCGGCGGCGGCGAGAACGAACGCGCGGCGCAGCGGAGCGACGTACCTGGTTCGCATCGCGTGAAGCAGTCGGGTGGGCAACGGCATCAGTGGGTCGGCGGTGCGACGTACGCGAGCAGCCCGCCGAGCAGGATCACGATCGACATGACGGCGACCTCCTTCCGCAGCGAGCGCGCGAGCTCCTCGGGCGCGCCGGCCTCTGCGAGCCGCGGCAGCACGCGGTAGCGGTGATGCGCGCCGAACAGCACGAGTACGCCGAGGCCGGCCACCTTGGCGAGCGTGATCGCGCCGTACGTCGAGCGCACGAGATCGCCCCACACGGGCAGGAAGAGCCGCGTCTGCACGAGGCCGGAGAACGCGACGGCGATCACCGCGCCGAGCGCGGCGGACGACACGCGCTGCGCCTCGCGGGACACCACGGCCGCGCTCCGCCGCTCGAGCACGATCAGCCAGAGCAGCCCGCCGAGCCACGCCGCCACGGCGACGAGGTGCAGCGCGCGCGCCGGCACTCCCCATTCCGGATGGATCGCCGCGGAGTGGCCGGCTGCGCCGCTCACGAGCAGCGTGCCGGCCGCGAAGGCGAGCGCGAGTCGCGGCCGGCGCGCGAGGAGCAACGCCCACGCCGCGAGCACGGCGAGCACCACACGCGCGAGCTCCACTCGGCCGACGCCGGTCGCGACGAGCGCGGCGAGCTGATCGCCGCCGAGCGTGCGATCCGGCACGACGGCGAGAGCCCACGCGAGGAAGTGCAGCACGAGCAGCACGCTCGACGCGATCGCGAGCCGCGACGCGAGCCGCTCCGCCCGTGGCTCCGGTTCGGCCTCCCGCCGCGTGGCGAGGAAGCCGAGCAGGCCCGCGAGCGCGGCGAAGGTGCCCATGCCGAGCCCGCGGAGCAGGGCGGGGGGCACGAGCACGCCCTCCAGCGCCGATGCGCTCGAGGCGGCGGGTGGCGGCGCAGCGGGCGCGTTGCCGGCGGCCGGCGCGAGCACGCTCGTCGACTCGGGGATGCGTGTCGGCGCGGAGGGCGGCGCAACGCTCGTCGCGCCCGCGCCGCGGCTCGCGGCGATCGTGAACGCGAAGCTGCCGTCGATCGGATGACCGTCCTCCGACACGATGCGCCACTCCACGCGGTACGCGCCGCTCGCGAGCTCCGGCGCCACGGGTGCGACGAGCGCCGTGACGTCGCGCGGGTCGCCCGCGGCGGCGAGTCGCGTGACGCGTCCGTCGGGCGCGACGAGCCGGATGCTGCCGAGCGACGGCTCGACCTCCTCGCTGAAGACGAGCCGGATCGCGGCCGGCGCGCGATCGAGCGTGCTCCCCGCGGCGGGCGACGACGAGCGCAGCGTCGCGTGAAAGAACGCGGCGCGGGCCGGCGCGGGATGCGCGTACGCGAGCCGCGGTGCGCACGCGAGCGCGACGATCAGCACGAGCGCGCGCCGCGCCGCGGCGGCGCGAGGACGTCGGATCACCTGCTGCTCACCGGTAAGCGTATCGGAGTCCCGCGATGAAGGTGCGGTGCGGGAAGGGGTGGAACAGGAAGTACTTCCGGTCGAGCAGGTTGTCCACGCCGAGCGACGCGCTCAGATGCGAGTCGATGCGGTAGTCGGCGTGCGTGTCCATCACGAACCACTCGGCGAACCCCTGATACGTGTTGGAGCGCACGTCGGCGTCGTCAAGCGTGGTGTAGAGCTTCGAGCTGTATCGGCCGGCGAGCGTCCAGGTGAACCGGTCGCTCGGCTGGTACCGCGCCGTCGCCGTGGCGCGCCACTTCGGGATGTTCGGCAGCTGCTTGCCGATCGCGGCGCCGATCGCGGCGTCCGGGCCGGCGCGCCCCGACATCGCGAGCGTGCGTGGATCGACGTACGTCACGCTCGCCGAGAGCGCGAGCCCGCGAAGCATCAGGTCGCTGCTCCCGAGCGCGAGCTCCACACCGCGTGCGCGGACGTGGTCGACGTTCGAGAGATACGAGTAGAGCTGCGGCGAGCCGGGGACCAGCGTGTCGTACTGCTGGACGATCGCGTCGTGCACGTCGTCCTGGAACAGCGAGAGCTGGACGCTCCCGCGATCGAACCGGCGCTGCGCGCGGAGCTCGGTCGCGAGCACGTCGTCGGGCTTCAGGTCCGGATTGGGCGACGTGAACGTCGGTCCCGTGGACACGAGCTGATAGAGCTCCGCCGCCGTCGCGAAGCGATATGCCTTGCCCACCGCGGCGGAGAAGGTCCACTGGTCGGATGCGACCCAGCGCAGCCGCGCCTTCGGCGAGAGCGCCGAACGGGTCAGCTCGGGCTGCACGACGCGCGTGGCGCCGCTGACGTTGAGCCCATCGAACGCGCGCCATCCCTCGAGGCGCGCACCGTACGTGAGCTCGAGGTTCGGCGTGAGGTACCAGCCGTCCTGCGCCCAGAGCGCCTTCGTCTCCGTCTTGCCGTCGCCCTCGGTGGCGATGCCGGTGCGCGAGCCGCCGTCGGTCCACGTCGACGTCGACCACGTCGTGTTGCGCAGCGTGTAGTGCTCGTAGTGCGCGCCCGCGGTCAGCGTGTGCGCCGAGATCTGGCCGCTCGGCTTCCACGTGCCCTTGAGGTCGAGCGTCCCCCAGCCCGTGCCGTCGAGCACCGCGACGCGTCCCGTCTGGCCGAAGGTGGTGCCGCTCGCCGGCGCGACGTCCGGGCTCCGCTGCTGGTCGTAGTCGAAGCGGTACGTCGAGCCGACGAGCTCCACGTCCCAGTCCTTCCGCCGGTCGGTGCGCAGGGTGAACGAGTGCGACGTGTGCCGCTGGTCGAGATCGTAGAAGCCGTTCGCGAAGCCGGACTGGCCGGCGTAGGTCGGCTCGCCCGACGTGCTGATGTACGAGTCGACGCCGCTCGCGCCGTCGTTGCGCCAGAGGCCGAAGGTGTACGCGGCGCGCAGCGTCGGCGTGAGATCGTACGCTGCCTTGAGCTTGCCGTTCGCCATCGTGGTGTGGAGCAGACCGGTGGCGCCGAGCACGTTCGTCGGCGCGTCGAGCTTCGTGCGCTCGGGCAGGGCGCCCTCCGTGCCGGCGGGTACCGAGGCGCTCGTCACGAAGGCGAGCGGCTGACTGTTGCTGCGCTGGAAGTTGCCGCTGGCCCACAGCGCGAGCCGGCCGAAGCGGTCGCCGACGCTCGCGCTGGTCTGCGAGGTGAGATAGTTCCCCGTCGTGCCGTAGAGATCGAAGCGCTGGAGCGCCTGCGCCTGCTGCACCTGCGCCTCGAGCGATTTCGGCAGCCGCGTGGTGATCTCCATGACGGCGCCCATCGAGTTGCCGCCGTACGCGGCGGAGAAGGGGCCGAGCATGACGTCGATGCGCTCCACCTCGGTGGGCGCGACGAGCCCCCACCGCGGTCCGCCGATCTGGTTGTTGTTGGCGATGAGCGCGGAGAGCGGCACGCCGTCGGCGAAGACGAGGCTGCGCGCGGAGGAGCTCGTCCCCCACACGCGCGTCGCGAGCGTGGCCTGCGTGTCACCGAAGTTGCGCTTCCTGAGGAAGATGCTCGGCAGGTACTTCACCGCGTCTTCCGGGTCCACGAGGTTCACCGTCTGCTCGGCCCGGCGCTGCGTGATGCTCACCGACACGGGGAGGGTGAGGCGCTGGATCGGCTCGACGGCGGAGAGGTCCTCGTGCTCCGCGGTGACGTTGACGGTCGCGAGCGTTCGCGCGGAGTCGCGCGGTGGCGCCGGCGTCTGGGCGTGCAGGCCGCCGGCGGCGAGCGACGCGGCGGCGGCGATGACTAGTCGTTTCATGTCGTACGAGGCGAAGGGCGGCCGCCGCGATCGCGGCCATCGCCCCGAGCGGGGCGGACCGGATGCTACGGCGAGCGGTCGGGAACCGGATGCGCGCGCGCGCGCCGGAGTGGCGCACGGCACGACGACGGGCCGCGGCTACGCCGCGGCCGGCTCACACGGCCGTTGGAGGCCCGTTCGCGAAGGGGAGGAGCCGGTCGGGCGCACTCGGGGGCGACCACGCGGGCACCGCGTCGGGAAGCCGGCTCGGCTCCGCGGCCAGCACGGCCACGCGGACCGTGATCGCCGTCGGGACCGTCGCCGCGTGGAGCGGCGCGGCGCAGTCGCCGATGCAGGTGCAGCAGCAGTCGCCCGCGTCGTGCCGATGCCCATGCGAGCCGCCGTGGTCGTGACCGCCGGCCGCCGCCGCCTGCGCGTGCATGGCGCCGAGCCCGTGCATCTGGCACGACGCGCTCTGCACGCCGCCCAGCACCATCCCCAGGAGGGCGATGGGCATGGCGAGAGTGCGGAACAGGCGGGCGACGGTGGTCATGGCTGAAGTCTAGCTCGGGCGGACGCTGCCGTACACTGACGGAGCGATCGGGTGGTTTCTTCCCGAAGGCCTGCCGCGAGTACCTGCATGGCGCCGGCCATCGATCCAGCCGGGCGTCCGGCCGTCAGGGGCGCGACGCGTCAGAGCGCCGCGCGCCGCAGCAGTTGCGCGTTGATCGCGACGATCACCGTGCTGAGCGACATGAGCACGGCGCCAACCGCCGGACTGAGGACGACGCCCCACGGCTCGAGCGCGCCGGCGGCGAGCGGGATGGCGACCACGTTGTAGCCCGCCGCCCACCAGAGATTCTGGATCATCTTGCGGTACGTCGCGCGGCTCAGCGAGACGATGCGCGCCACGTCGCGCGGATCGCTGCGCACGAGCACGATGTCCCCCGCCTCCACGGCGACGTCGGTGCCCGCGCCGATCGCGACGCCGACGTCGGCCGTGAGCAGCGCCGGCGCGTCGTTCACGCCGTCGCCGACCATCGCCACGCGCTTCCCCCGCGCCTGGAGCTCGCGGATCCGCTCGGCCTTCTGGTCGGGGAGCACCTGCGCGAGCACCGTGTCGATGCCGATCTCGCGCGCGACGGCGTCCGCCACGGCGCGCGAGTCGCCGGTGAGCATCACGACCTCGATGCCGCGGTCGTGCAGCAGGCGAACGGCCTCGCGCGACTCGGGCCGCACCGCGTCGGCCACGGCGAACGCAGCGGCCACGGTCGTGTCCTCCACGAGATAGACGACGCCCTGGCCGCGCGACGCGGCCTGCTCGGCGAACGACTGCAGGTCCCGCGACGGCATCGCGACCAGCCGGTCCAACAGGTTGGGCCCTCCGACGGAGAAGGGTCGGCCGTCGACGACCGCCTGCACGCCGTGGCCCGGAATCGCCTGGAAGTCCGACGCGTGCGGGACAACGAGCCCGCGCTCCTCCGCGCTCGCGACGATCGCGCGCGCCACCGGATGCTCGGCGTCGCGCTCGACGGCGGCGGCGAGGCGGAGCGCGTCGTCGTCGCGCAGCCCGTGCGCCGTGCGCATCTCGACGACGCGATGCTCGCCCAACGTGAGCGTTCCCGTCTTGTCGAACACGACGGCGTCGAGCTTGCGCGCCTCCTCGAGCCCGCGCCGGTCGCGCACGAGCAGGCCGCTGCGCGCGCCGATCGTCGTGGAGATGGCGACGACGAGCGGCACGGCGAGGCCGAGGGCGTGCGGGCACGCGATGACGAGCACCGTGACCACACGCTCGACGACGAACGACGCCGGCGAGGAGAGCGCGGCCCAGACGACGGCCGTGATCACCGCCGACGCGACGGCGACGATCGTGAGCAGGAAGGCCGCGCGATCGGCGAGCACCTGCGCGCGCGAGCGCGACTGCTGCGCTTCGGCGACGAGGCGCATGATCCCGGCGAGCGCGGTGCGGGTCCCCGTGCGCGTCACCTCGACGCGGAGCGAGCCGTCGCCGTTCACCGTGCCGGCGATCACGTCGTCGCCGGCGTGCTTCTCGATGAGCCGCGACTCGCCCGTGAGCATCGACTCGTTCACCGCGCTCCGGCCCTCGCGCACGACGCCGTCGGCGGGGACGCTGGCGCCGGGCCGCACGAGCACCAGGTCGCCGTCGCGCAGCTCGGCGAGCGGCACGTCCA
>Ga0310810_10011638_pt1 | contig 10284 bp, 10 predicted proteins | sample NCmetagenome_FD_207641 | JGI IMG/M metagenome (GOLD analysis project Ga0310810, IMG submission 207641) | Soil microbial communities from experimental microcosm in Duke University, North Carolina, United States - NC | ecosystem: Engineered > Artificial ecosystem > Soil microcosm > Unclassified ...
GTTTCACGCTCCCGGCGTTCTCGGCCTACGGCCTCGAGCTCGAGTACATGATCGTCGACCGCGACTCGCTCGCCGTACGACCGATCGCGGCGCAACTGTTGCGCGCGCTCGCGGGTTTCGACACGAGCGAAGCGGCGCGCGGAACGCTTGGCTGGTCGAACGAGCTTGCCTGCCACGTCGTCGAGCTCAAGAACGCAGTCCCCACGGCGGCGCTCCAGCCGCTCGCCGACCAATTCCAGGCGGAGATACAGGAAGCGAACGAGCGGCTGCGTCCGGTGAACGCGCGGCTGATGCCGACGGCCATGCACCCGTGGATGGCGCCAGCGGTCGAGACGATGCTGTGGAGCGATCCCGGTCTCGTGTACCAGACGTACGACCGCATTTACGGCTGCCGCAGCCACGGCTTCGCCAACGTCCAGAGCCTCCAGCTCAACCTGCCGTTCGCGGACGACGACGAGTTCGCGCGCCTGCACGCGGCGACGCGGCTCGTGCTGCCGTTGCTGCCCGCGATCGCGGCGAGCTCGCCGATCGTGGAGGGGCGCGCGAGCGCCCTTCTCGACGCACGGCTCGAGGCCTACCGCACGATGTCGGCGCGAACGCCGCGCGTGACCGGGTTGGTCGTTCCCGAGACCAGCCGATCGCGCGCCGAATATGAGACGCGCGTTCTCGCGCCGATGTACGACGAGATCGCGCCCTGCGACCCGGCCGGAATCCTGCGCCACGAGTGGCTGAATTCCCGTGGCGCGATTCCGCGCTTCGAGCGCGGCGCCATCGAGATCCGGCTGCTCGACGTGCAGGAATGTCCACAGGCCGACGTCGCGATCGCCGCGGCAGTGGTCGCTGTCGTGCGCGCGCTGTACGACGAGCGATTCACCCCGCTCGCGCAGCAGCAGGCGATCGCGACCGAGTCGCTGCATCGGATGCTGCTCGCGACGACGCGCCGTACCTGCGTGCGCTGGGCATCGACGCCGCGCGCTGCCGCGCCGATGATGCGTGGCGCGCGCTGCTGGACGCGTGCGCGCGCGGCGACGACGCGGCGTGGTGGCGGCCCGTCGTCGCCGGCATTCTCGCGCACGGGCCGCTCGCTCGGCGCATTCTGCGCGCCGTGGGCGCCGACATCGGCCGCGAACGCCTCGCCGCCGTTTACGAGACGCTGTGCGAATGCCTGGCCGAAGGACGGATGTTCCGCTGACCGCGCCGTCCCGGGGGCGCATCGCGCTGCTCGTGACGTGCGAGCACGGCGGCAATCGGATCCCCGCTCGCTACGCCCGGATGTTTCGCGGCTATGCGCGCCTGCTCGCGTCGCATCGCGGCTACGATCCCGGTGCGCTCGCGACGGCACGCACGCTCGCACGCACGCTTCGTGCGTGGCTCGTGACCGCCACGGTGAGCCGGCTGCTCGTCGAGCTCAATCGCTCGCCGGGCCGCCAATTCCGCGAGTCGCCGGTCATGCGCTTCGCACCGGCCGCGCTCCACGCCGAAATCTGCCGGCGCTATTACGATCCGTACTGGTCCGCCGTCGTGGCGTTCGTATGCGCCGCCATCGCCGCGCGCACGCGCGTCGTGCACATCTCCTCGCATTCGTTCACTCCGCGGCTCGGCGGCGTCGCGCGACGCGCGGACGTCGGGTTGCTGTACGACCCCGGACACGCGGGGGAGCGCGAGCTGTCGCTGCGCTGGCAGGCGGCGCTGCGACTTCGTACGCCGGGCTGGAGGATCCGCCGCAACTATCCCTATCGCGGACGAAGCGACGCACTGACGCGTTACCTTCGGGAGCGTTTCGACGCGCGCGCCTACACCGGCATCGAGCTCGAGATCAACCAGAAGCACGTGCGCAACGGCAGCGCGATAGCAGCAGCGCAGCGCGAGGCGGTGGCGCTCGCTCTGCGCGACGCGCTCAGCCTTGCAGATTCTCCTTGAAGAACGCGAGCGTGCGCGACCACGCGAGCTTCGCCGCAGCCTCGTCGTAGCGCGGCGTCGTGTCGTTGTGGAACCCGTGCTGCGTGCCGGGATACGTGAATTCGCGATATTTCACGCCGGCCTTGTCGAGCGCTTCCTTCCACGCCGGCCAGCCGGCGTTGACGCTCTGATCCTCGCCCGCGTAGTGGATGAGCAGCGGTGCCTTGATCCTCTGCGTGTCGGCGGCACTCGGCTGCCGGCCGTAGAACGGCACGGCGGCGTCGAGATCCGGAAACCGGACCGCCATCTGGTTGACGATCGTGCCGCCGAAGCAGAAGCCAACGGCGCCGACGGTGCCATTGCATTCGGCGCGGGACGCGAGAAACGGCACCGCGGCCAGCAGGTCTTCCATGCGCTTCCTGTCATCGAGCTTCGCGAACAGCTCGCGCGCCCTGTCCTCGTCGCCGGGATAGCCGCCCACCGGTGTCAGCGCGTCGGGCGCGAAGGCGGCATAGTTTTCGACGGCGAGACGGCGCGCAACGTCCTCGATGTACGGATTGAGGCCGCGGTTCTCGTGGACGACGACGACACCGGGACGGTTGCCCCCCGCCGCGGGGCGCGCCAGGTAGCCGCGCATCGTGCCGGAGCCCTGCGGCGACGGGTAAGTCGGATATTCGGTGTGAATGCGCGGATCGGTCTTCGGCACCTGCTGCGCCCACGCGAAATTGGGCTGCAGGCTTTCGAGCATTGCGGCCGCGGTGAATCCGCCGACGGCGAACCGGGCGGCGCGGTCGAGAAAGTCTCGCCGGCTGATCGCCCCGTGGACGTAACCGTCAAACAGCTTCAGCACTTCCGGCGGATAGTCGCTCGCTTTCCTGCGCATCTCCCGTGCCTCTCGTTGAGTGGGGTCCTTCAAACAATTCCGCACGCTTGCGCAACGAGCTCGTAGGAACGCCTGCGGGCCGCGGGGTCGTGCGTCCAAGTGACCACGACCAACTCTTCGAGCTCGAACTGGCGTGCAAGTTCATGCAGGCGCCCGGCGACTTCCTCGCCGGTGCCGACGATCGCCTTGCGCCGCAAGGCCTCGATCACCGCGCGCTCGTCCGCCGTGTAGGGATACGACGCGGCGAACTCCGGTGTGACGAGCGGCTGGCGCAGCCCCTTCTCGAAGCCGACACGCCAGAATTCGCGCGTCTGCAGCAGGCGGCGCGCCTCGGCCTCGCTGTCCGCGGCGAGCGCCCACACGCAGATCGTCACCTGCGGGTGCGGATGGCGCGCGCTCGGCCGATAGTTGCGCCGGTAGAGCGCAAGCGCCTCCTCCGTACCCCGGCCCTCGCTGAAGAAGTACGCGAATGCATACGGCAGGCCGAAATGCGCGGCGAGCTGCGCGCCGTAGTCGGAGCTGCCGAGGATCCAGACCTCGGGCGTCGTCGGCCCCGTCGGATTCGCCGTGATCGCGGCAAACGGATGGCCGTCCGGCAGCGGCTCGCCGGCGACCCATGCGCACAACTCCTGCACCTGTCGCGGGAAGTCTTCGGCCGCGTTCGAATAGGGATTGAGCGCGAGCGCAGTGCGCCGATCGGACCCCGGCGCACGCCCTACGCCGAGATCGATCCGGCCGGGGGCGATCGCTTCGAGCACGCGAAACTGCTCGGCGACCTTCAGCGCCGAATAGTGCGGCAGCATCACGCCCGCGCTGCCGACGCGAATGCGCGTCGTCGTCGCGGCGATCGCAGCCATCAGCACCTCGGGAGCGGTGCCGACGATGCTGTCGCTTGCGTGATGCTCGGAGAGCCAGTAACGGTGATAGCCGAGCGCCTCGCAATGCCGCGCGAGCGCGAGCGTCTCGCGGATCGCGACGTCCTGCGTCGCGCCCTCGGCGGCCGTCGACTGGTCGAGGACTGACAGCTTCACGTCATGGCGTGAGCACGACCTTCACGCAATCGTCCTGCTTGTTCGAGAACATCGCATAGCCTTCGGCGGCCTCGTCGAGCTTCATCCGGTGCGTGACGACGAAGCTCGGGTCGATGTCGCCGTTCTCGATGCGTGCAAGCAGCGGCTTCATGTAGCGGTGGACGTGGCACTGGCCGGTCTTCATCGTCAGCGAGCGGTTCATGAACGACCCCATCGGAAACTTGTCGATGAAGCCGCCGTAGACGCCGACGACCGACACGGTGCCCCCGTTGCGGCACGCCATGATCGCCTGCCGCAGCACGAGCGGGCGGTCGGATTCGAGCATCAGCGCCTGCTTGAAGCGATCATACGCATACAGGGCGCCAGGCGCATGCGCTTCCGTGCCTACGGCGTCGATGCAGGCGTCGGGACCGACCCCGCCGGTCATGTCCTTCAGCGCATCGAGCACGTCCTGCGCCTGGTAGTCGATCGTGTCGGTCGCGCCCGCCTTGTCCGCGGCCATCGCGAGCCGCTCCGCAAAGCGGTCGATCGCGATGATCCGCTCGGCACCCAGCATTTTCGCGCTCGCGATCGCGAACTGGCCCACCGGCCCGCATCCCCAGACCGCGATCGTGTCGCCGGGCTTGATGCCGCACATCTCGGCGGCCATGTAGCCGGTGGGGAAGATGTCCGACAGGAACAGTACCTTTTCGTCCGGCATGCCGTCGGGCACCTTGAGCGGTCCGACGTCCGCGAACGGGACGCGTACGTATTCGGCCTGCCCGCCCGCGAATCCGCCCATCATGTGCGAATAACCGAATACGCCCGCGGGTGGATGACCCATCAGCTTCTCGGCGATCCACGCGTTGGGGTTCGAGTTCTCGCACAGCGAGAACATCTGCGCCTCGCACGCGAGGCAAGCGCCGCACGCGATCGGAAACGGGACGACGACGCGGTCGCCTACATGCAGATTCCCGACGTCGGGCCCGGTCTCGACGACCTCGCCCATGAACTCATGGCCGAGGATGTCGCCCTTCATCATCGTCGGAATGAATCCGTTGTAGAGGTGCAAATCCGAGCCGCAGATGGCGGTGGACGTTACGCGCACGATCGCGTCCCTGCGATTCAGGATCTTCGGGTCGGGCACGTCGTCGACCCGCATGTCGCGCTTGCCGTGCCAGCACGTCGCTTTCATCGCGATTCTCCCTGCGCAGCATGCTGCCGCACCGGTCCCAGGCCCTTCGGCACCGCGTCGGAACGCGTCACTTCGCCGGTTTCGAGCACTTGCTTCATCCGGTGCAGGTCGTCGTACACCTGTTGCTCGGGCGATGCGTTGAACAGCTTGGCGACCAGCGAGCCGGCCGCACCTCCGAGCGGCGTGTATTCGATTTCGACGCGGACGATCGTGCCGCGTCCGCCGGGTCGCGGCTCGAACGCGACGATTCCCGAGTTGTCGACGTCGGCGCCTTCCTGCGAGCGCCAGGCGATCAGCTCGTTCGGCGTGTCAACGGTGATTTCCGAATCCCATTCGACACGCGTGCCTGCCGGTCCGCGCGCAATCCAGTGCGACGTACGGTCACCGGTACGCTGCACCGACTCGAGGTGCAGCATGAACCGCGGGAAGTTCGTGAAGTCGTGCCAGAACTGGTAGAGCTCCTCGGGCGAGCGATTGACGACGACGCTGCGTGCCATTCGGATCGATCTGCCGGGCGCCGATTCGGTCCGATCGTGGCCGAATGCCTGCGCGCAATAGACGTCGAGCGCCGTGACGCCGAGCACGTTGGCGGCCGCGAACGCGAGCGTACCTTTGCGCGTACCGGGAGCGCCTGCGCTCGCAACCGCGGCGAGCGTTCCGATGTCCATCGCATCGCCGGCCACCCGCGACCACATCGCGGCCCTCGGCTTCTTGCCCTGGCCGAAGATCATCATGCCGCTCGCGATCTCGCGCATACCGCAGAGACGGACGAGCCCGGGATGAACATGGCGAACGCCGGCGAGCCGTGCCACGAAGCGCGGCGCGAGCACCTCGGCGATGCCGAGCGAAAGGCTGAACCAGCCGAGTGCGCGCGCGAGTCGCGTGGGATCGATGCCGACCGTCGTAACGTCGCGATCCGGGCGATTGGCGCCGCGTGCAACGGTGGGAGTCGACGCCTCGAATGTCCTCCGTAGGGGGGATTGCGTGCGCGCCGTTGCACGCGTGGCCAGGGTATGCATCTCGGCTCCTTCGGATCCTCGTGACGTTGTCGAAAAGCGGCGCTTTGGCACGACGAATCGTCTGCGACGACGACAGACACGACCGGCAAATAATTCCCGGCGTTTTGTCAGATTGCTGCGGATTTGGCGTGCGTCGCGTGGCTTGCGCCGCGCATACGCCGCTTTTTTAGCGAGAAACGTGCCGCCGTTGCAGCGACGAGAAGGCGCGAACCGTCAGCTGTCGATCGTCATGACGACGGGGGCGTGATCGCTCGTGCCGACGTCGGCCAGTACGATGCAATCGCTTGCGCGATCGGCGATCGATCGGGACGCGAGTATGTAGTCGATGCGCCAGCCGATGTTGCGCTGGCGCATGTTGCGCCACGGCGGCCACCACGAGAACATCGCCTCGTCGTCAGGATGCAGCGCACGGCCCACGTCGACGATGTGCCCCCCGAGCAGGCGATCGAACAGCTCGCGCTCCTCGGGCCGCTGGCCGATGACGCCCGGCTTGCGCTCGCGCGGATGGACGTCGATGTCGGCGTGCGCGATGTTGAGATCGCCGCACACGACGAGGTCGCGACCGCTCTCGTGCACGCCGGACGCCCAGGCCGCGAGGTTCGTGAAGAAATCGAGCTTGGCCGCATAGTCCTTGCCGCCGTTCGGGACGTACACGGACGCAATGACGAGGTTGCCGAGCGTAACGGTGACGATCCGCGACTCCATGTCGAACGCCGGATGCGCGAACACCGGCACGTCGCCGTGCAGCGCCTTGCTGACGTGCAGCGAGACGCCGGAATACGCGCGCATGCCATGCCAGTACACGTGATAGTCGGCCTGGCTGCAGCGAGCGGGAATCTGCTCGGGCGTTGCCTTCAGCTCCTGCAGGCAGACGATGTCAGGCCGGTCGCGCTCGAGCCAGTCGCAGAGCTGCGCCTCGCGTGCGCGGATGCCGTTGACGTTCCAGGTGGCGACCTTCACCGTGGGAAGCCGGGAACGGCGTTCGCCGCGGCGATCAGCCGCGCATGCGGTTGGCCATCTTCGCGAGCGCGATCGTCAATGCTGCGCTGCCGAGCGTCTTCACGAGTTGCGGATGCTCGGCGTAGAACTCGCCCAACCGGTCGAAGATGCCGGGGTTGTGCTGCTCCGCGCGGTTGGCGAGATCCTGAACCTGCGCGGGTGAAATCTCGGCAACCTGTCCCGGCGTGACCTGTGCATGCCCGCCGCCGGCCTGCTTCGCGAGGCCCCCCAGCGCGCCGCCCATCGACGCGAGCACGCCGGGGTTCACCGCGCCGAGGATCCGGTTCAGCATCCCCGCCTGCTGCTCGGGAGTCGCCTTCGCGAACATGTCGCGCACCATCTGCCCGAGCTCGGGCGTGTCGTCGGAGCGCAGCGCATCGGCGATGCCCTGCCGCATGACCTGCGGCGGGGCGTGCTGCGCGACTTGATCGTAATGGCGCTCGACCTCGGCCGGTTGGGTCGCGAGCGCCGGGTTCAGGTACTTCTGCAGGAGATCCGATAGATCGAAAGCCATGGGAGATCCTCAACTGCGGCCGGTCAAGGACTGGGATTGCTGCGATTGCGCATGAACAGCCGGTAGATGATCAGCAGGATGATCGCGCCCAGGAACGCGCCGATGAAGCCCGCCGTCTCGTCGCCGCCATAGATGCCGAGCGCCCTCCCGCCGTAGCTCGCGATCAGCGAGCCGGCGATGCCCAGCGCGGCGGTGATGATGTAGCCGCCGGGATCCTTCCCCGGCATGACGAGCTTCGCAAGCAGCCCCACGATGAATCCGATCACGATGGTCCAGATGATGCTCACAGGCTCCTCCGTCGAACGAACCGCTGGTGGCAGGATGCGGCGGACCCGACAACGGTCCATCGCAGGGAAACGAGCGTCGAGCCCGGGGAGCCGGCCCGCGGCGAGCAGGCCAGGTCCCGAAGCGCTTCAGCGCGAGCGTACTCCAAAGCTAGTGGGCCGGGACGCGATACCAGTCCGGAAACTCCTTCTTCAACGCCTCGAGCTTCGGCAAGTCGTTGTAGACGATGTACGGCTGATTCGGATGCAGCGCGAGGTAATTCTGGTGGTACGCCTCGGCGGGATAGAACTTGTCGAGCGCTGCAACCTGCGTGACGATCGGCTTGCCGAATGCCTTCGCGGTGCGAAGCTGCGCGATGTAGCGTTCCGCCAGGTCTTTCTCCTGCGCGTTCGAGTAGAAGATGGCCGAGCGGTACTGCGGCCCGACGTCGGGCCCCTGGCGGTTGAGCTCGGTCGGGTCGTGGGCGACGGCGAAAAACACCTTGAGCAGATCGGTATAGGCGATCTGCGACGGATCGTAGGTCACCTCGACCGACTCGGCATGGCCGGTCATGCCGGTGCCGACCATTTCGTAGCGGGCGGTGGCGGCGCTGCCGCCCGAGTAACCGGAGACGACCTTCTTGACTCCTTTCAGGTGCTTGTACACGGCGTCGACGCCCCAGAAGCAGCCGCCGGCGAACACGGCGGTCGCCTGGCCCGGCGTCGCCGGCTTGGGCGGCGCCCCTGCAAAATCGGGAACTGCGGCGCGGACCGCGCCGCACAATGCAAGACCCGCAACCAGAACAAGGGAACCCCAGCGCATGACAGCCTCCTTGAGGACGAGTGGCGACGATTGAGTCCGTCGCGCTCATCGAAACCTTACGACGGCCGCGCGCGAGGCAAGTTCGGGCCGCTCGCAAAGTTTACCCGCTCCGGACGGCCGTCGACGTGCAGTGTCGCGACGGCGGCGGGCGTCTGCGCGATCACCTTCCCCGCACGAACGACCGCGAGCCGCGGTGCGCGGAGGCGGATGGCCTCGACCGGGTCGCGCGCGTCGAGCAGCACGCAATCGCCGCGGCAACCGGGTGCGAGACCGTAGCCGTCGAGGTGCACGATGCGCGCCGGGCTCGTGGTCACGGCATCGAACGCCGCGCGCATGCCGTCGACGCCGGTCATCTGCGCGACGTGCAGGCCCATCGATGCAACCTCGAGCATGTCGGCGCTGCCGAGCGGGTACCAGGGATCCATCACGCAGTCGTGCCCGAACGCGACGGTGACGCCGGCGGCGATCAGTTCGGGCACGCGCGTCATGCCGCGACGCTTCGGGTAGCTGTCGTGACGTCCCTGCAGCGTGATGTTGATCAGCGGATTGGCGACCGCGCTCACGTCGGCTTCGCGCATCAGCGGGATCAGCTTCGATACGTAATAGTTGTCCATCGAGTGCATCGACGTCAGATGCGAGCCGGTGACGCGCCCCTGCAATCCCAGGCGCTGCGTCTGGTACACGAGCGACTCGATGTGCCGCGACAGCGGATCGTCGGTCTCGTCGCAATGCATGTCGACGAGGCGCCCCTCGTCCGCGGCGATCTCGCACAGCACGCGCACGCTTTCGGCGCCGTCGCCCATCGACCGCTCGAAATGCGGAATGCCGCCGACGACGTCGACGCCCATCGCGAGCGCGCGGCGCAAGCTCGCGAGCGTGCCCGGCTTGCGCAGCAAGCCATCCTGCGGGAACGCGACGAGCTGCAAGTCGAGATAGGGCCTGACGCGCTCGCGGACGTGCAGCAGCGCCTCCACTGCCGTGAGCTGCGGGTCGCTGACGTCGACGTGCGAGCGGATCGCCAGCAACCCCTTCGCCACCGCCCAGTCGCAATAAGCGAGCGCGCGCTCGACGATCGCATCCTGCGCGAGCGTCGGCTTGAGCTCGCCCCACAGCGCGATGCCTTCGAGCAGCGTGCCGCTGCGGTTCACGCGCGGCATCCCGTACGTCAGCACCGAATCCATGTGGAAATGCGCATCGACGAACGGCGGCGCGAGCAGCAGCCCGCCGCCGTCGAGCGTGCGCGCCGCCGTCGCCGCGAGCGACGGAGCGACTTCGACGATGCGTCCGTCGCCGATCAGGACGTCGCAGCCGACGCGACCGTCGGGAAGCGCGACGTTGCGGATCAGCAGGTCGTGCGTCACTTCGTGCCGAAGATGCGGTCGCCCGCGTCGCCGAGGCCCGGCAGGATGTACCCGTGTTCGTTCAGCTGGCGATCGATGGCCGCGGTGTAGATCGGCACGTCGGCGTGCGTTTCCCGGAACGTGCGGATGCCCTCGGGGCACGCGACCAGGCACACCATGCGGATCGTGCGCGGCCGCGTCTCCTTCAGGCGCTCGACCGCGGCGACCGCCGAGTTCCCCGTCGCGAGCATCGGATCGAGCACGATGGCGTCGCGCTCGTGCATGCCGCCCGGCAGCTTGAAGTAATACTCGACGGCGACCAGCGTGCGCGGGTCGCGA
>Ga0310810_10011641_pt1 | contig 10284 bp, 7 predicted proteins | sample NCmetagenome_FD_207641 | JGI IMG/M metagenome (GOLD analysis project Ga0310810, IMG submission 207641) | Soil microbial communities from experimental microcosm in Duke University, North Carolina, United States - NC | ecosystem: Engineered > Artificial ecosystem > Soil microcosm > Unclassified ...
GATCCCGGGTGCGCGCGACGAGATCAAGCGCGACTACGGCTTCAACGTCGACTTCGAGAAGGCGAAGCACTTCCTCGAGGAGAACGACGGAGCGGGGAACACGTTCAAGGCGACCGCCAAGCCGGTACTCATCGGCACCGCCGTCGTCGGTGCCACGACCATGATCTTCTCGATCATCGTCGGCCTGACGCAGGGGCTCAAGCCGGAATACCTGTCGAACCTTTCGATCCTTCACCCGCCATTCCTGCTCGGTCTGATCACGGGTGGGTCGATCATCTACTGGTTCACTGGCGCATCGATTCAGGCCGTGACCACTGGTGCGTACCGCGCCGTGGAGTTCATCAAGGCGAACATTCGCCTCCAGGATACGAACAAGGCGTCGGTCGAGGACTCGAAGAAAGTGGTCGCGATCTGCACGCAGTACGCGCAGAAGGGAATGTTCAACATCTTCCTCGTCGTCTTCTTCGCGACGCTCGCGTTCGCATTCGTCGAGCCCTACTTCTTCATCGGGTATCTCGTCTCGATCGCCGTGTTCGGACTGTACCAAGCCGTCTTCATGGCCAACGCCGGCGGCGCATGGGACAACGCCAAGAAGATCGTCGAGGTCGAGCTGAAGGAGAAAGGCACACCGCTGCACGACGCGACGGTGGTTGGCGACACGGTCGGCGATCCGTTCAAGGACACGTCTTCCGTCGCGCTGAACCCGATCATCAAGTTCACGACGTTGTTCGGGCTCCTTGCCGTCGAGCTGGCGGTGTCACTCCGATCGGAGCGTGGCCCGGCTCTGGGGCACATTCTCGCGGGCGTGTTCCTCGTCGCGGCGCTGATCTTCGTGCACCGGTCGTTCTACGGCATGCGTATTCAGTCTCAGGCGAAGGTGTCCGCTCGTTGATGACGTCCCACTCCTCACTCTGATCAGCGAATGGCGACGTCCATTTTCGTTCGGAAGTCGGTCGCCGATGCCGAGCGCGAGGTGTCACATGCCGGCGGGCTCAAACGCTCGCTCGGCAAATGGCACCTGACCGCGCTCGGTGTCGGTGCGACGATTGGCGCCGGAATTTTCGCGACCACCGGCACCGCGATCGTCGGTGACGCCGCGCGGCCCGGCGCTGGTCCAGCTATCGTCTTCTCGTTTCTGCTGACAGCCGTCGCCTGCGGCTTCGCGGCGCTGTGCTACGCGGAGTTCGCGGCGATGGTGCCGATCGCGGGATCGGCGTACACCTACGCGTACACATCCATCGGCGAGTTCGTCGCGTGGATCATCGGCTGGGACCTGATCGTCGAATACGCCGTTGGAAACATCGGGGTCGCGATCGGCTGGTCGGGGCATTTCAAAGAGTTGATGACCCACTTCGGGGTTCACATCCCGGCGTGGTTGGCAACGGACTACCGATCGGCGCACGACGCGTTCGTCGCACTCGGCACAGGCGCCAACGACCCCACGACGCAGTACCTCGCGTCTGCGTGGTCGGGCGCGCCGCACATCGGGAGTCTGCCGGTGATCTTCAATCTGCCGGCGTTCGCCGTCGTCGCCGTGCTGACGGTCATTCTCGTGATCGGCATCAAGGAGTCCGCGAACTCCAATAACGCGATGGTGCTCCTGAAGATCGGCATCATCATTTTCTTCCTCTGCGTCGGCGCGTTCCTCATCCGGCCGGAGAACTACAACAACCCGGCAACCGGCGGCTTCGCGCCTAACGGGTTCAAGGGAGTGAGCGCGGCCGCCGCGATCATCTTCTTCAGCTACATCGGGTTCGACGCCGTTTCCACAGCGGCGGAAGAGGCCAAGAATCCCGCGCGGGACATGCCGTTCGGGATCATCATGAGCCTGATCATCTGCACGGTCCTGTACATCCTGTTGTCCATCGTGATGACGGGTATCGCGCCCTGGCAGCAGCTCGGGACGCCGGAGCCGATGATCACGGCACTGCAGTTCGCACAGGGGCCGCCGGGGCTGCTGAACTTCTCCCGGTTCATCATCGCGCTGGGCGCGGTGGCGGCCATGGGGAGCGTGCTCCTCGTATTCCAGCTGGGCCAGCCGCGCATCTTCTTCTCCATGTCGCGCGACGGGTTGCTCCCCAAGGCGTTCTCCAAGGTGCACCCGAAGTATCGAACGCCATACGTCGGCACGATTCTCACCGGGCTCTTTGTCGCGACCTTCGCGGCGTTCGCGAACATTGCGGAAGTCGTCGATCTCACGAACATCGGAACCTTGTTTGCGTTCGTGCTGGTATCAGCGGGCGTGATCTTCCTCCGCCGGACCGACCCCGACCGGCCGCGTCCGTTTCGTGTACCCGGTGTCCCGTTCACGCCTATCATTTCCATCGTGGCGTGCCTGTACCTGATGATTCAGTTGCCGGCGGTCACCTGGATCCGTTTCGGCATCTGGCTGGCAGTCGGGCTCGTCGTCTATTTCATGTACGGTTACAAGCACTCCGTGCTGCGGAACGGCGGTTCCCGCAGCCCTTCTGCCTGACCGCGCGTAGTTAGGCAGGCACTGCCGTCGCACGTTCCTGTCGTCCTCTCGCCTGACAGTTCCATGGCCAATTCGGTTCGACGAATCTCGCTGACGCAATGGATCATCATCTCGATGGTCGTCGGCGTGCTCCTCGGGTGGCTTGCTCCCGGCCTCGCCGTGACCCTCAAGCCTCTGTCGACGATCTTCCTGAACATGATCAAGTCGCTGATCGCGCCCTTGCTCTTCTCCACGCTCGTGGTGGGGATCGCGGGGCACGGCGACGACATGAAGAAGGTCGGAAAGCTCGCGCTTCGCTCGATCATCTACTTCGAGGTCGTCACCACACTGGCCCTCGTGGTCGGCCTGGTCGCCGTGAACCTGGTTCGCCCAGGTGCGGGCGTAGGGCTGCCTGCCGAGGCCGTGTCGGCAACCATCACCGAGGCCTCCCAGCGCCAGGTGACGTTCGCCGGCGTGCTCGAGCACATCGTGCCGTCGAGCTTCGTCGACGCCGCCGCGAAAAATGAAGTGCTGCAGGTCGTCTTCTGGTCGATCATCTTCGCCGTCGCGCTCGCGCGGACGCCCGCGAACCCGAAGCGGATCATGCTCGGATTCGCGGAAAGCCTGTCCGAGGTGATGTTCAAGTTCGTCGCGATCGTGATGGCGTTCGCGCCGTTCGGCATCGGCGCGGCGATCGCGGTCACCGTTGGACAGAGCGGCATCGGAGTGCTCAAGAACCTGGGCATCCTTGTCCTCACGCTCTACGCGGCGCTGATCGTGTTCGTGCTCGTCGTACTCTTGCCGATCGCGATGGTGTTCCGCGTTCCGGTGAAGCGGTTCTGGCAAGCCGTGCGTGAGCCGTGGCTGATTGCCTTCTCGACGGCATCTTCTGAAGCCGCGCTTCCGCGCGCGATGCAGGCGATGGAGGCCTTCGGCGTTCCGCGGCGCATCGTCGCGTTCGTGATGCCCACGGGCTATTCGTTCAACCTCGATGGCAGCACGCTGTACCTCGCGCTCGCGTCCGTCTTCGTCGCGCAGGCCGCGGGAATCGACATGCCGCTGTCGCAGCAGATTCTCATGATGCTCACGCTCATGGTGACGAGCAAAGGCGTGGCGGCGGTGCCGCGAGCGTCCCTCGTCATCCTGTCGGGCGCCCTTACACAGTTCGGCCTTCCGCTGTCTGGCGTTGCGCTCATCCTCGGTGTCGACGCGGTGATGGACATGGCGCGCACGTCGATCAATCTCGTCGGCAACTGTCTGGCGACCGCGGTGATGGCGCGGTGGGAAGGGGAGCTCGGAACGCCCGGAACGCCGGTGCTCGACGCCGCGGTCGGTCAGCCGCTCACCGTGCCGGCCGTCGCGCCGGCGGGTGAGACTCGCTCGCACGGATAACGGAGAACACGCAGTGAATCTGACCACGCTCATGCAGGCGTACGTGTTCGTCCTGGCTGGTTTCGTAGGAATCCTCGTCATTGCCCGCGTACCACCCCTGCTGCACACGCCGCTCATGTCGGCGACGAATGCGATCTCCGGGATCTCCCTGGTCGGGTCGCTCGTCGCCGCCGGCGCCGGACGCAGCGTGGTGAGCACCGTGCTCGGCACCATTGCGGTGACCACGGCGACGATCAACGTCGTGGGCGGGTTCATCATCACCAAGCGCATGCTGGCCATGTTCAAGCGAAGCGATCGCCGCCCCAGCGACGCTCCGAAAGCCTGACGCGCCGCCATGCGTGAGCTCTTCGTTCAGGCGAGCTATCTGCTCGCCTCCGTGCTCTTCATACTGGGCCTCAAGAGCCTGAGCCGAGCCGACACGGCGTCGCGCGGCGTGACGCTGGCCGCGGTCGGCATGCTGGTCGCCATCGTCGGCACGCTGATGCAGCAGGCGATCGTCGATTACCGCTGGATCGCGTTAGGCCTCGCCGTCGGAACCGTGATCGGCGTTCCGTTGGGCACGCGCGTACCCATGACCGCGATGCCGCAGCGTATTGCGATCGCGCTCACCTTCGGCGCGTCCGCGGCCACCCTGGTCGGTATCGCCGAGTTCCATGATCATGCGGACACGATGGCGCTCGGGCAGCTCATTGCGGTTGCATTCGAAGTGACGCTCGGATCGCTCACCGTGGCCGGAAGTTTCGTCGCGTTCGGCAAGCTCCAGGAAATCCTGCCTTCGCGGCCACTGACGTACCGTGGCCAGAACGCGGTGAACTTCGTGCTGCTCGGAGTGCTCGTGGTCGTGCTCATCGCGGTCGTCGCCGGCGTTGGAGGGCCACCACTGTTCTACGGGCTCGTCGGCCTGGCGCTCCTTGCGGGCGTCATGCTCGTGATGCCGATCGGGGGCGCGGACATGCCCGTCGTCGTCGCGCTGCTCAATTCGTATTCCGGCCTTGCGTCCGCGGCAACAGGATTCGCCCTCTCGAACAACGTACTCATCGTCTCTGGCGCGCTCGACGGCACATCCGGATTTCTGCTCTCGATGCTCATGAGCAAGGCGATGAACCGCTCGTTCTCGAACGTGTTGTTCGGCGCGTTCGGATCACAGGTGGCTGCCGGCGCGGTGGCTGCTGGAGGCAATGATCTCGTCGCCACGCCGATCTCCAGTGAAGACGCGGCGGTGCAGCTCGCGTACGCGAACAACGTCGTCGTCGTGCCGGGCTATGGCATGGCCGTGGCGCAGGCACAGCACCAGGTGCGTGAGCTGGCCGAATTGATCGAGAAGCGAGGCGGGGAAGTCCGCTATGCGATTCACCCGGTGGCGGGTCGCATGCCCGGCCACATGAACGTGCTGCTCGCAGAAGCGAACATTCCGTACGACAAGCTCTATGACATGGACGAGATCAATGGTGATCTGTCCCGCGCGGACGTCGCGTTGATCATCGGCGCGAACGATGTGGTGAATCCGGCAGCACGCACGGATCCCACGTCACCGATCTACGGCATGCCGATCCTCAATGTCGACGAGGCGAAGAGCGTCATCGTGCTCAAGCGCGGCATGAGTGTCGGATTCGCGGGGATCGACAACATGCTGTTCTATCAGCCGCGCACACGGATGCTCTTCGGCGATGCGAAGGCGTCGCTGGTGAAGCTCGTGACCGAGATCAAAGCGCTCTGAGTATTCCGGGTTTGTCGCGGCGCGATTACACCCCCGCCGCGACGACCCGACAGTGGCAGCGTGAAGTCTCGTTAGGCCGACGCGACGCCCAGGAATCGCAGCGCGCCGCGCACGGCGCCGCGAACCGGCACGACTTCCTCAGCGCGAATCGCCGCCCCAGGGACCGCCGACTTGAGCCGGTGCTCAAGTCGTTTCCGCAGCGCCGACCCGCGAATCATGAGCCCTCCTGCGAGCGCGACCGGCACGGCCGCGCGCTCGTCCACGAACAGCTGTCGCGCGAGCGTCCGCAGGTGGAGCATCAGCTCCTCCACCGAGAGCGTCAGCAGTGCATTGGCGCGTAGGTCCCCCGAATCCGCCACGCTCATCACCACCGGAGCGAGCGTCGCGAGCGTGCTCGGCGACGCTGCGGCGGCCCACGCCACGAGCTCGGAGACATCGTTCACTTCGGCCGCCGTCAGTACCGCGCCGGTGAGCGCCGTTTCGGGCTCGCGGCCATCTGCCGCAGCCGTGACGACGCTCAATGCCTTTCGCCCGATCCACGCGCCGCTGCCTTCGTCGCCGAAGAACGGGCCCCAGCCACCGCATCGCGCGAACGTCCCCGTGGGACCGCGGCCGAACGCGACCGATCCCGTGCCGGCGATCAACAGAATCCCAGGGCCTTCGCCGAACGCGTCGTCGAGCGCCACGGTAGCATCCGCGTGAACGACGACCTCCTCGGCGACGTCGCGACTCGCCAGCGCCCGCCAGAGCGACTGGCGCTCGGTGTCGCGACCCACGCCCGCCACGCCGACGCAGAGCACCTTCGGCGTGACATGATTCATGTCGCTCGCGGCCAGCGCGTCACGGACGAGCGCCGTGATGACCTCCGCCGATCGCTCCGCTTCGCCAGGCCGCACCGCGCTGCCGGCGCCTTCCACGGTGACGATCTCGCGCCCCTGGTCATCCGCCACCAGCACCCGTGTTCGGCTGCCGCCGCCATCGACCCCAACAACAATCGCGCTCATGAACGTGCTCCGCTCGGTTGTGCGACTGTGGAGGGAGCCGCGTGCGTGAGTGACGACAGCATTCCAGTCAGCATCGTGATAGTGGTTCCAATCAACACGTACCAGGGCCAGGCGATGGAAGCGAATGGCGCGAGCGGTTCCGCAAGCGCCGGGAACCATGACCCGATCTGTCGGGCGAACACGACGAAGCTCATGGCGGCTATCCCGACACTCATTCCGGTGATCGCATCGCGCTGATTGGCGCGCGACCAGAACACGCCCAGAAAGAATCCGCCGAGGAGCCCGCCGTACGTGAACGACGCGATGCCGAGCGCGACGATGACCACCGGGGTGCCGTTCTCGCGGAACAGTAGCGCGCCTAACGTCAGAACGGTACCCCAGCCGAGCGCGAAGAACTTGCTCATGCGCAGCGTTTCCGGCGAGTCGGCGGATCGCTTCGTGAGCGGCAGATAGATGTCGTGCGTGGTCGCGGCCGCGAGTGAGTTGATCGCGCCGGAATGCGTGCTCATGGTCGCCGCGACGACAGCGGCGATGATCAGACCAACGAGCCCGGGCGGCATGCGGGCGATGATGAACGACGGGAAGATCTCGTCGGTCGTCGTGAACGTGCGCCCCTGATAGAACGCCCAGAGGCCAAGACCGATGACGAGGAACAGCGTGAATTGCACGAAGACGACGATGCCGCTGCCGATGATCGCCTTCTGTGCGTCACGGAGGTTACGTGCCGCGAGCAGTCGCTGCACGATCAGCTGATCGGTCCCGTGCGACGCCATGGCGAGAAAAGCGCCGCCGATGAGTCCCGCCCAGATCGTATGCGCGCGGTTCAGACCCCAGTACGTGTCGACGACGCGCAATTTGCCCGCAGCGCTCGCCTGATCGATGATCGATGACCATCCGCCGCTCACCGCGTGACCGAGCAACACGATCGCCGAGATCGCGCCGAGGAGGTAGATGCTCGCCTGCAGGAGCTCGGTCCACACCACGGCTTTCATGCCACCGCGGTACGTGTACATCACGGTGAGTGCGCCAAGAATGAGGATCGCCACCGGCATCACGAGTCCCTTGTTCTGAACCGAAGGACTGATGATCAGGGCGATCGGAATCGCCGTGGCAAACACGCGAACGGCGTCCGCCAGCGCGCGCGTGACCATGAAGACGATCGACGTGAAGCGACGCGCCCCGATACCGAACCGCTGTTCGAGCAGCGCGTACGCAGTCACCATCTTGCCCTGGAAATACCGCGGCAGTAGCACGGTCGCGACAACGACGCGGCCGAGAATGTATCCGGCGACGATCTGGAGGAAGCCGAGATTACCGCTGCCCGGCGCCGTGCCGTACGCGAGTCCCGGTGTGCTGATGAACGTGAGCGCGCTCGTCTCGGTCGCGACGATCGAGAGCATGAGGGCCCACCACGGAATCGTGTGGCTGGCGACGAAGTAGTCCGTCGCGTTCTTCTGCTTGCGCCCGAGGTACATCCCGAGCGTCGTGACGCCGCCGAGGTATACGCAGAGGACGAGCGCGTCGAGCCATGTGAAGTTGCTCGTCACGCGCCGACCTCGCGGGCGGCGCGGGTGTTCGAGCGATCCTCAATCCACCACATACGCTTCCATCGCGAAGTACTCGGCGAGGCCGAGCCGATCGAGCGTTGCGGCGGTGTCCTTGTTGCGCTGTTCGACGCGCTGCCAGAATTCGCGCTCATCCTGTCCGGGGAAGGGTGCGGAGTCTTTCTGAGACTGATGCTTGAAGATCGCCTGGATCTTGGTGCGCAACTCTTCCTGCGACATGGGCACGAGATACGTGGCGTCGGTCACCGGCCATTCCTGCCACGCCCCGCGGTAGAGCCACACTTCGGCGTGTCCGGTTCCCGTGGCCCGCAATTCGGCAAGCGCGGCGTCGATCGCCTCCTTGCACATGCGGTGAGTGCCGTGCGGATCGGACAGGTCGCCGGCGACGAACACGATGTCCGGGTTCATCTCTTCGAGCAGCGCACGCACGATCGCGACGTCCGGCGGACCGATCGGATCCTTCGCGACCTTGCCGGTCTGGTAGAACGGCAGGTTGAGGAACCGCGCGTTGCTCCGCGTTAGGCCCATCACTTCCAGCCCGCTCACCGCTTCAGACTCGCGGATCACGCGCTTGATGTCCTGGATCTCCTGAATGTCGACGTCGCCCGCTCGCTTGTCGCGGAGGAAGTCGTACACCTTCGTGGCGAGCGCACTGATGGTGCTCGAGTCGAGCTTGCCTTCGGCGGCGAGGCGCTCGAGGAAATCGACGTAGCGCCGGACGTCATGATCGAACACGGCAATGTTGCCGCTCGTCATGTACGCCACGGTGATGTCGTTGTCGTTTTCCACGAGCTTGCGCAGGATGCCGCCCATGGAAATGACGTCGTCATCCGGGTGTGGCGAGAAGCAGATGATCCGCTTGTCCCGTGGCAGCTTGCTCTTGCCGCGAATCTTCGCGCCGAGCGTGTTGAAGACCTCGCCGTTCACAGCGCCCGGCGTCCCATAGCGCGCGACGAGCGACGACATCTTGTGCTCGGCGTAGTCGCGTTGGGTGAGCTTGAGTATCCCGCGCCCCACCGTCGTCGACAGCCAGACGACGCCACGCACCGTGAGGGCCGGCGTCCACTCCACTTCGTCGAGCAGCCAGGGCGTCGCGATCCGCGTCAGGTCCGCCCCGGCGGCGCGATCCACGTAGAACGTCGTGTTCCCGTGGTGTTGCAGGAACGTCGCGGCGACTTCGACGTCCGTTTCGCCCTCGACCGCGCGCCGGACGATCGGCGCCTTGTGTTCGCCCGTCGCGAGAATCGCGATCTCTCGCGCTTCGAGAATCGTCGCGATTCCCATCGTGAGCGCCTCACGCGGCACGAAGTCCTCGCCGAAGAAATCGGCCGCCGCGTCGCGTCGCGTGATCGCGTCGAGCATCACGAGCCGCGTACGGCTCTCCGCGCCGGATCCAGGCTCGTTGAAGCCGATATGCCCCGTCTTCCCGATGCCGAGGATCTGGAAGTCGATGCCGCCCGCGCGCGCGATGGCGTCTTCGTAGCGGCGACATTCGTCGTCGACGTCCTCGCGCGGGACATCACCGCGGGGGATGTGAACGCTCCGCGGGTCGATGTCGATGTGCGAGAACAGGTTCTCCCACATGAACCGCCGGTAGGAGTGGATGCTGTCCGCGCGCATCGGGTAGTACTCGTCGAGGTTGAACGTGACCACCCCGTCGAAGCGCAGCCCTTCCTGGCGATGCATCCGGATGAGCTCACGATACACGCCAATGGGCGTCGAGCCGGTAGCGAGGCCGAGCACCGTGCGCTCGCCGGCCGCCTGCTTCTCGGCAATCAGGGTCGCGATGCGATTGGCGACCAACCGCGCGATGTGTTGGTGATCATCGACGACGATCGTTCGGATCTTCTCGAGCGCCGACGTCGCCGAGTGCGCCAAACGCGAAGGCCCGCGATTCGTGGAAGGATCGCGGGCCTCGCTCGACACGCCGGCGTCCAGATGGGCAACCGGACTCACGGTGGGATTACCTCGTCAGGCCGTGAACGAGCTGCCGCACCCGCAGCCGCCCGTGGCGTTCGGATTCTTGAAGGTGAAGCCCGAGCCCTGCATCGACGACACGTAGTCGATCGTGACGCCGCTCAGATACTGTGCGGAGAACGGATCGACGAACATGCGGAACCCGCTCATATCCACGACGAAGTCGTCGTCGGC
>Ga0310810_10011642_pt1 | contig 10284 bp, 8 predicted proteins | sample NCmetagenome_FD_207641 | JGI IMG/M metagenome (GOLD analysis project Ga0310810, IMG submission 207641) | Soil microbial communities from experimental microcosm in Duke University, North Carolina, United States - NC | ecosystem: Engineered > Artificial ecosystem > Soil microcosm > Unclassified ...
GTTCAACAGCGACAAGAAGACCATCGTGACCGGCGTCGAGATGTTTCGCAAGCTGCTCGATCAGGGCGAGGCCGGCGATAACGTCGGTCTGTTGCTCCGAGGCATCGCGAAGGAAGAGATCGAGCGCGGAATGGTCCTGGCCAAACCAGGGTCCATCACTCCGCACACCAAATTCGAAGCCGAGGTCTATGTGCTCACGAAGGAGGAGGGTGGAAGGCACACTCCGTTCTTCAAGGGCTACCGGCCCCAGTTTTATTTCCGTACGACCGACGTCACCGGATCCGTCGAGCTTCCCGAGGGAATGGAGATGGTGATGCCTGGTGACAATGTGCAGATGACGATCGAGCTCATCACGCCGATCGCCATGGAAGAGCAGCTCCGGTTTGCGATCCGCGAAGGCGGGCGCACGGTTGGAGCTGGTGTCGTTACAAAGATCCTCAGATAGGGACTAGGGATAACGGACTGGGACTCGGCTTTCGAGACCCTGTCGCCGAGTCCCCAGTCCCGAGTCCCTAGTCCCGATAGACCGATGCCGAGAGACAAAATCATTCTCGCTTGCAGCGACTGTAAGAATCGCAACTACTTCACCACGAAGAACAAACGCCTGCATCCCGAGCGCGTCGAGTGGAAGAAGTATTGTCCGCGCTGCAACAAGCACGTCGTCCACAAGGAAACGAAGTAACGTGGCTACCGCTGCCCAAGCACCCAAAGAGGGCTTCTTCACTCGGATGGTGACCCTCTACAACGAGGTGCTCACCGAGATGAAGAAAGTGACGTGGCCGGACATTGGTCAGATTCGCCAGCTCTCCATTGGCGTCATTGTCCTGTCGCTGTTCATCGGCATCGTGATCTGGGGGATGGATGTCATCCTCCAAAACGTGCTGGTGAAGTGGATCCCGTCGCTCTTCGGGGGCTGACCATCGTGGAACACCGCTGGTACGCCATTCAGACGACTGCTGGCCACGAGAACAAGGTCCGTTCGCTCATTCAGCGGAAGATCGAACAGGACCCGCTTCCCGCGGAGGCGCGCGCCATTCGTCAGGCGCTTGTTCCGACGCAGGAAGTCGTCGAGATCAAGAACGGCAAGAAGGTGACGGTCGAGCGGAAGATCTACCCAGGCTACGTGCTCGTGGAGATGTTGATGACGCAGGAAACACTGCACGTCATCAACGGCATCCAAGGTGTCATCAAGTTCGTCGGTCACGATCGACTGCCGCAGCCACTTCGAGCCGACGAGGTGAACCGGTTGCTCGGCATCGCCGATGAGGCAGAGCAGGAAGAGCCGGAAGAAGAGATTCCGTTCCTCGTAGGTCAGGCCGTGGCGATCACGGAAGGACCGTTCACCGACTTCAACGGCACGGTCGAGGAAGTGATGGCGGACAAGGGCAAGGTGCGCGTTTCGGTGAGCCTGTTCGGTCGGCCGACCAGTGTCGAGTTGGACTACCTCCAGTTGAAGGGCTACTGACGGAGGATTGAAGACGGCGTAGTGGTGGGCCGAGCGAGCGCGAACCGTCGGCGCTCAGTTTCCATGCTCGATGCCCATACAGGCCTTTGCGCGGGGCGGCCGCTGAGCGGCGAGGAGCGCACCGTCGGATACCACAACGACGTTAATCAGACCGTGGGAGCCACGTCGCACAGAGCAGCCGCGTATGTCGCGGAACCCCGTCGGCACGTCGCCGATGGATCGGCGTTAGGCACTCGACGTCCGTCGAGGGCACAAGCCGACGGCTCGTGCGCTAGCACGATGGAGTCGCAATGGCAAAGAAGGTCACTGGATTCGTCAAGCTCCAGATCCCAGCGGGGCGAGCGAATCCGGCCCCTCCCGTGGGTACGGCCCTCGGCCCGCAGGGGATCAACATCATGGCGTTCTGCAAAGAGTTCAACGCTCGGACGCAGTCCCAGGATGGAACGATCCTCCCGGTCGAGGTCACGATCTACGCGGACAAATCCTTCACCTTCATCACCAAGACACCGCCTGCGGCCGTCTTGCTGAAGAAGGAGGCGGGGATCGAGAAGGGGTCCGGACAGCCGAACCGCAACAAGGTGGGATCTGTGACCAAGGCGCAGGTCCGAAAGATCGCGGAGATCAAACTCCCCGATCTCAACTGTGACTCGATCGAGTCCGCGATGGCGATGGTTGCTGGCGCGGCGCGCTCGATGGGTCTCGAGGTGAAGGACTGATGCGCACTCACGGCAAGAAGTATCGCGCTGCCGCGAAGGGGCGCGATGAGACTGCGGTCTTTCAACCCAAGCAGGCACTCGAGCTCGTGAAGAAGTCGGCGTTCGCGAAGTTCGATGAGACGGTCGAAGTCGCGGTGCGGCTCGGAGTCGATCCGCGCCACGCCGATCAGATCGTTCGTGGAACTGTGGTGCTTCCGGCCGGTACCGGTAAGTCCGTTCGCGTGCTCGTCGTCGCGATTGGCGACAAAGCTCGTGAGGCGGAAGCCGCCGGTGCCGATTTCGTCGGCGTCGAGCATATCGCCAAGATCAAGGAAGGATGGTTGGACTTCGACGTGATGATCGCCACGCCCGATCAGATGGGACAGGTCGGACAGCTGGGTCGCGTGCTCGGACCCCGTGGTCTCATGCCGAACCCGAAAGCGGGTACGGTCACGTTCGACGTCGGCCGCGCGGTCCGCGAGACGAAGGCTGGTAAGATCGAGTTCCGCGTCGACAAGGGCGGCAACGTGCACGCCGCGATCGGCAAGACGTCGTTCTCGCTCGAAGCGCTCGAGACGAATTACTCGGCGTTCATGGATCAGATCGTCCGCTCCAAGCCGAGTGCGGCGAAGGGCGTCTACGTGCGCAACGTCGCGGTGTCGAGCACGATGGGCCCCGGCGTTCGCGTCGACACCACCCTGTATCGGTAACGGGCGATGAATAAGACCGAGAAGCAGCAGCTCGTCACCGAGCTGACCGACAAGATCAAGGGCGCGAAAGCGCTCTACTATACCGACTTCACCGGACTCAACGTGAAGCGGATGACCGAGCTTCGTCGCCGGTTCCGTAAGGCTGGTGTGGAGTACGTGGTCATCAAGAACACGTTGGCGCTTCGCGCGATCAACGACAGCGGCCTCGCTGGAACTCGGCTCCGTGGTCCCACGGGAGTCGTGGTCAGCAAAGACCCAGTCGCCGCGGCGAAGCTGCTGACCGACTTCGCGAAAGAGAACGATCAGAAGCCGACAGTGAAGGGCGGCCTCCTCGATGGGGCCGCGATCGATGAAGCACAGGTCAAGAAGCTCGCTTCGATGCCATCGCGCGAGCAGATGCTCGCCGAGCTTGGTGCGGGCCTCCAGTCGCCGATGGCTGCATTCGTCGGCGCGCTGAATGGATTGCTGTACATGATGGTCGGCGCCCTCGAGGCGCTCCGGGCGCAGAAAGAAGGCGCGTCCGCTTAACCCAGGCGCTTAGCCTGAGCACGCTAACTAACGCCCCAGGAACGCCTGGGTAATACCGAGGAGATACTAACCATGGCCAACGCGACGCTGAGCAAGGACGAGATTCTCGACGCCATCGGCAACATGTCGGTCTTCGAGCTCGCCGAGCTGATCGAGGCGTTCAAGTCGAAGTTCAACGTGACCATCGCGGCCGCCCCGGTGGGCGGTGCGGCGCCCGCCGGCGGCGGTGCCGGTGGTGCCGCTGCCCCGGCAGTCGAGGAGCAGACGGAGTTCACCGTCAATCTCAAGGACGCCGGCGCGAAGAAGATCCAGGTCATCAAGGTCGTTCGTGAGATCACGGGTCTGGGCCTCAAGGAGGCGAAGGACCTCGTCGATGGCGCACCGCAGACCGTGAAGGCGGGCGTCTCGAAGGATGAGGCGGCCCAGCTCAAGGCCAAGCTCGAAGAGCAGGGCGCGACGGTCGAAGTGAAGTGATGAGAGCGGGAGCAGGGAACCGGGAGTCGAGATCCGACGCTCACTCAGAGCATCGATTCTCCTCTCCCCGTTCCCGGTTCCTCCGCTCGATCACTTTCACTCCGACGTCTACGTGAACATACCAGTACAGCTCGCACCACAATCCAAGTTGTTCTTTTTCTGCCTCGCTCCGGCTTCGCAAAATTCGCTGCGACAGCCGGGGGCGGGGCGGTTTTCGCCTGCGCGCGGGTGATACATGCCTGAATTGATGAAGCAGATCTCGTTCGGAAAGCTCGACGAGGGGATGGAGATGCCCCACCTCCTCGACATCCAGACGCGTGCCTTCGAGGCACTGCTCCAGCTGGATGCGGCGTCGCACGATCGTGAGGACGTCGGTCTCGAGCGGGTCTTCAAGGATCTGTTCCCGATCGCCGATGTCCACGAGAACTTCTCGCTCGAGTTCGTTCGCTACTCGTTAGGTGAGCCGAAGTACTCCGTCGAGGAGTGCATCGAGCGAGACATGACCTATTCCGCCCCGTTGAAGGCGACGCTGCAGCTCGTCATCAACGAAGAGGTGAACGGGGTCAAGCGGCCCCGGAACATCATCGAGAAGGAGGTCTATCTCGGTGAGCTTCCGCTGCTCACGGGCCTCGGCACGTTCGTCATCAACGGCGCCGAGCGCGTGATCGTCAGCCAGCTCCATCGCTCGCCAGGCGTCGTGTTCGAAGAGGCGACGCACCCGAACGGCCAGCGGCTGATCTCGGCGCGCATCATCCCGTTCCGCGGCTCGTGGGTCGAGTTCACCGTCGACATCCACGACGTCATCTACGTCCACATCGACAAGAAGAAGAAATTCCCGGCGACCGCGCTCCTCCGCGCGTTCGGCTACGGGGAGAACCGCGACATCCTGCGACTCTTCTTCGGCGTGCGCGACCTCGATCTCACGAAGAAGCGTGAGGGGCGGGCGGAGACGCGCGAGGTCATCGGCGCCATCATCGCCGAGGACATCACGCTCGCGGGCGAGGCGGCCGATCCGGAGGCTCCGAAGGCGAAGACCAAGAAGGCCCGCGCGCAGGCCGAGCGCGACCAGGCCGATCTGCTCGTGAGGGAAGGCGACGAGCTCACCGAGGAGGTCTTCAACCGCCTTCGCCGGCAGGGCATCGACTCCGTGAAGGTGTTCGCGTCGTACATGACGATCGACCTGCGCGACGAGATGGATGCGATCGAGCGCGGCGAGCGCCCGGTGCGTCGTATCCTCGCGGTGGACGCCGTCGAGGCGGACACCGGCGAGGTGATCGCCGATGCGGGGCAGTCGCTCTCCGACACGCTCATCAGGAAGCTGCGCAAGGCGGAGATCAACAAGGTGCAGGTATTCGTCCCGTCGGGACGCGCCGAGTCCACGTTGATCCGCAACACGCTGCTCAAGGATCCAACGCACGCCGAAGACGAGGCGCTCAAGCAGATCTACTCGCTGCTCCGCCCGGGCGATGCGCCTAACAAGGAGACCGCCCGTCAGGCGCTCGAGCGACTGTTCTTCTCGCCGAAGCGCTACGACCTCGGGCGCGTCGGACGGTACAAGATCAACCAGCGGCTCGGACTCACCGAGGAAGCGGGGAAGACAGTGCTGACGAAGGAAGACTTCGTCGCGATCATTCGCTACCTGGTCGAGCTGCACGAAGGCCGCGGTCACACCGATGACATCGATCACTTGGGCAACCGCCGCATCCGGTCGGTCGGCGAGTTGATCGCGAATCAGTTCTCGGTGGGTCTGTCGCGTATGGCGCGCCTCGTGAAGGAGCGCATGTCGATCAACACCGATCCCGAGAAGATCTCGCTCGACGATCTCGTGAACGCGCGAACAGTCAGTGCGGTGATCCAGGCGTTCTTCGGATCGTCGCAGCTGTCGCAGTTCATGGATCAGACGAACCCGCTCGCGGAGCTGACGCACAAGCGCCGTCTCTCGGCGTTAGGTCCTGGTGGCCTAACGCGTGAGCGCGCCGGCTTCGAAGTGCGCGACGTGCACTACTCGCAGTACGGCCGCATGTGCCCGATCGAGACGCCTGAAGGTCCGAACATCGGCCTCATCACGTCGCTCGCGTGCTTCGCGCGCGTCAACGATCTCGGGTTCGTCGAGACGCCGTATCGCGTGGTCAAGAACGGCAAAGTGACCGACGAAATCGCGTGGCTCGATGCGAACCGCGAAGAGGACGTCACCATCGCGCAGGCTAACGCGAAACTGAATCCCGATCGCTCGTTCGTCGATGAGTTCGTGCTCTGCCGCCAGCGCGCGGATTATCCCGTGCTGCCGCCGGATCGCATCGACTACATGGACGTTGCACCGGAACAGCTCGTATCGATCGCCGCTGCGCTCATTCCGTTCCTCGAGCACGACGACGCGAACCGCGCGCTCATGGGCTCGAACATGCAGCGCCAGGCGGTGCCGTTGCTCAACCCGCGCACACCGCTGGTGGGAACGGGGCTCGAAGAGAAGGTCGCCAAGGACTCGGGCGCGGTCGTCATCGCGCGCCGGGCTGGGGTCGTGACGCGCGTGACGGCCGACGAGATCATCGTCGATGCCGGACCGGCGGAGCGCCGCACCGAGGATCGTCGCGGCGACGATCGTCCGCTGGCGCGCCTGACGCAGCAGGATCGCTATCGCCTCCGGAAGTACTGGCGTACGAACCAGGACACCGCGATCAACCAGCGCCCGCTCGTGCGGCTCGGGCAGCGCGTGAAGATGGGTGACGTGCTCGCCGACGGCGCCGGCACCGAGATGGGCCAGCTCGCGTTAGGCGCCAACGTGACCGTCGCGTTCATGCCGTGGTATGGCCACAACTTCGAAGACGCCATCGTGCTCTCCGAGCGCCTGGTGAAGGACGACGTCTACTCGTCGATCCACATTCAGGAGCTCGAGCTGCACGTTCGGGACACGAAGCGCGGGCAGGAGGAGATCACGCGCGAAATTCCGAACGTCGCGGAGGAGTCGCTGGTCGACCTCGACGAGCGCGGAATCGTGCGGATCGGGGCGCACGTGAAGCCCGGCGACATTCTCGTCGGCAAGATCACGCCGAAGGGCGAGACGGAGCTCTCTCCAGAAGAGAAGCTTCTCACCGCGATCTTCGGTGAAAAGGCGAAGGACGTGAAGGACTCGTCGCTCAAAGTGCCGCCGGGCATGGAAGGCGTGGTCATCGATGTGAAGATCTTCTCGCGCATCGAGGATCAGGTCGTGGAGAAGGACCGCGGCGAGCGGATTGGTGAGGTGCGTCGTCTCGAGGGCGAGGAGAAGATCCGCGTCAACGAGGTGCGTGACTCCGAGCTCATGGAGCTGCTCGATGGGCAGACCGTGGCACTCGCGCTCAAGGCCGGGACGGTCGAAGAGGCGATCCCGGTCGGCACGAAGCTCACTCGCGAGTCCGTGCGTGAGCTCAAGATGACGCAGCTCGACCTCAAGACGTTCCGGGTCGAGAACAAGAAGATCAACGAGCGGATCCGCGAGATCATCGACGCCGCCAACGAAGAGAAGGCGCGCATCGAGGAGCGGGCAGAGGAGCGCATCGACCGCATTCTGCAGCCGGACGAGCTCCCGCCGGGCGTGATTCAGCTCGTGAAGGTGTATCTGGCCGAGAAGCGCAAGGTCTCGGTCGGTGACAAAATGGCCGGCCGTCACGGGAACAAGGGTATCGTTGCCCGCGTCGTGCCAGAGGAAGACATGCCGTTCCTGCCGGAAGGACGGCCGGTCGACATCGTGCTCAACCCGTTAGGCGTCCCGAGCCGCATGAACGTCGGGCAGATCCTCGAGACCCACCTCGGGTGGGCCGCGCGGATTCTCGGCTTCTACGCGAAGACGCCTGTGTTCCAGGGGGCGAACGAGCGCGAGATCGGGCTCCTGCTCAAGCTCGCGGGCCTAACGTGGGCACGTGACGCGTTGAGTTTGCACGCGCCCGCGCTCGTCGTGAGCGACGCCGATGTGCGCGCGCTGTTGCGCGACATCAAGCCCGACGGCGCGCAAGGTGAGCGTGTCGAGCTGCTCGCCGAGGCGAACATCAACGATCTCGGCGGACGCCACGTGTCGCAGGAGACTCGCGATGTCTATCACCGCGTCCGCGACTTCCTGGCGGCGGCGGCGAAGGAGCTGGCGGATCGGGAGAACACGGAGCTGAAGAACCAGATCACCTTCCACACGGCCGGCGCGGACGACGAGGCGTTGTCGGCTCAACGGCGCGCGGAGTTGAAGGCGACGCACCGGCAGCTGGAGAAGAGAACGGAAGACGCACCGGCGGACGTGCTCGGCTCGCACGAGATGCAGGCGCTCGCGGCGATGCTCGGCCGGAAGTCGGAGGCCGATGTCGACGCCGCAGCCGTCGAGCTGTTGCGGCTCGCCGGTATCACACCAGGCGGCAAGGTGCGCCTGCGCGATGGACGGAGCGGCGAGACGTTCGCGAGTCCGGTCACCGTCGGCGAGATCTACATGCTCAAGCTGTCGCACTTGGTGGACGACAAGATCCACGCGCGCAGCATTGGTCCGTACTCGTTGGTCACGCAACAGCCGCTCGCTGGCAAGGCGCAGTTCGGCGGTCAGCGGTTCGGAGAAATGGAAGTGTGGGCGCTGGAAGCGTACGGCGCGGCGCACACGCTTCAGGAGATCCTGACGGTGAAGTCCGACGACGTGAACGGACGCAGCCGAGTGTACGAGGCGATCGTGAAGGGACAGAACCTTCCGGAGCCCGGGATCCCGGAGTCGTTCAACGTGCTCGTGAAGGAACTGCAGGCGCTCGGGATCTATGTGAAGATGGGCGCGAATAGCGACGGCACTTTCGAACCGTCGATGGATGGCGGCAACGGTAACGGAGCCGAGGAGTAAGCGATGATTGATTTCCGCAGTGCGCGCGAGACCCGCGCGTCGGCGTTCGACTTTATTCAGGTTCGCATTGCCTCACCCGAGGAGATCCGCGGACCGAAGGACCCCAAGGAGCGTGAGCGCCTCGAGATGCAGGGGCTGCGCAACTGGTGGTCCTGGGGCGAGGTGCTCAAGCCCGAAACCATCAACTATCGCTCCTTCAAGCCCGAGAAGGACGGACTGTTCTGCGAGCGCATCTTCGGTCCCGTGAAGGACTGGGAATGCCATTGCGGGAAGTACAAGCGCATCCGCTATCGCGGCGTCATCTGCGATCGATGCGGCGTCGAGGTCACGCTCTCGAAGGTCCGTCGCGACCGGATGGGGCACATCGATCTCGCCGTTCCCGTCGCGCACATCTGGTTCTTCAAGACGTTGCCGAGCCCAATGGGCAATCTGCTCGATCTCACGCTTCGTGATCTCGAGAAGGTCATCTACTACTCGAACTACGTCGTCATCGAGGCAGGGCAGCAGGAAGTGCGACCGAACCAGCTGCTCGATGAGGACGAGTACCTCAACCTGCGCCAGAAGGCGAAGGAAGAGGGCGATGCCGCGTTCTCGGCGGACATTGGTGCACCGGCTGTTCGCGAGCTGCTGCGTCGCATCGACGTGGACAAGCTCGCCGAAGAGCTGCGCCTCGGCGTCGTCGACGAGTCGTCCCAGCATCGCAAGAAGCAGATGCTCAAGCGTCTCAAGATCGTCGATGCATTCCGCACGTCCGGCGATTCGGGTGAGACCCGTAACCGTCCCGAGTGGATGATCCTCGACGTCGTTCCGGTGATTCCGCCGGACCTGCGTCCGCTCGTTCCGCTCGACGGCGGCCGGTTCGCCACGTCCGACCTGAACGATCTCTATCGCCGCGTCATCAACCGGAACAACCGACTGCAGAAGCTCATCGTGCATCGCGCGCCGGAAGTCATTCTCCGGAACGAGAAGCGCATGTTGCAGGAGGCAGTGGACGCGCTGTTCGACAATGGGCGTCGCTCGAAGGCGATTCGCGGTCGCGGCAAGCGTCCGCTCAAGTCGCTGTCCGACATGCTCAAGGGCAAGCAGGGCCGCTTCCGCCAGAACTTGTTAGGCAAGCGCGTCGACTACTCGGGCCGGTCGGTCATCGTCGTCGGCCCGGAGCTCCAGCTGCATCAGTGCGGCCTGCCGAAGGCGATGGCGCTCGAGCTGTTCAAGCCATTCATCATTCACAAGCTCGTCGAGAAGGGCATCGCCGAGACGGTGAAGCGCGCGAAGAAGATCGTGGAGCGGGAGAGCCCCGAGGTGTACGAGATCCTCGAGGAGATCATTCGCGATCATCCGGTGCTACTGAACCGCGCGCCGACGCTCCACCGTCTGGGCATTCAGGCGTTCGAGCCCGTGCTCGTCGAGGGCAAGGCCATTCGTATTCACCCGCTCGTCTGCGCCGCGTTCAACGCCGACTTCGACGGCGACCAGATGGCCGTGCACGTCCCGCTGTCGTTCGAGGCCCAGCTCGAGAGCCGGCTGCTCATGCTCTCGTCGAATAACATCCTCAAGCCGTCGGACGGCCGC
>Ga0310810_10011643_pt1 | contig 10283 bp, 9 predicted proteins | sample NCmetagenome_FD_207641 | JGI IMG/M metagenome (GOLD analysis project Ga0310810, IMG submission 207641) | Soil microbial communities from experimental microcosm in Duke University, North Carolina, United States - NC | ecosystem: Engineered > Artificial ecosystem > Soil microcosm > Unclassified ...
GCCGCTGCCGCGCAAATCGCTGAATGGTGAGCCGATCGCCGCCTCGGCTCGCTTCACCCCCACGCACGCGCTCACCGCGGACCAGGCAGGCGCGGTCGAGCGTATCGCGCACAAGCTCGGCACATTCGCGACGGTCCTGCTGCATGGCGTTACTGGCAGCGGAAAGACCGAGGTCTACCTCCACACGATCGAGCAGGTACTCAATCGTGGTCAGCAGGCGCTCGTACTCGTGCCGGAAATCAGCCTCACGCCGCAGCTGGAAGGTCGTTTTCGTGAAGCATTTCCCGAGGCACGCCTTGCCCTCATGCATAGCGGGCTCGAGGACGTGGCGCGCACCACCGCGTGGCTCGAGGCGGCGCGCGGTGATGCGCAGATCGTGCTCGGCACCCGCCTCGCCGTCCTCGCGCCGTTGCCCAAGCTCGGGATCATCATCGTGGACGAAGAGCACGACAGCTCTTTCAAGCAGCAGGAAGGCCTGCGCTATTCGGCGCGCGACGCCGCGGTCTATCGAGCGAAGCTCTCTTCCTGTCCGGTGGTGCTCGGGAGTGCGACGCCGTCTCTCGAGACTTGGTACAACTTCCGCCAGGGTCGCTATGAGCGCATCGCGCTTTCTGAACGCGCGTCGCCCGGTGCGCGGCTCCCGCGCATACGGACCGTTGACCTGCGCGCGCAGCCGGCGGAGCAGGGCTTTTGCGCCCCGGTGCTGGAAGCGATCAGCCAGCGCCTCGCGCGCAGAGAGCAAAGCCTGGTGTTCATCAACCGGCGCGGCTATGCGCCGGTCCTGACCTGCGAGGCCTGCGGCTGGTATGCGGGCTGCGAGCGCTGTACTGGCAGGCTCGTGCTCCATGCAGTCGATCGGCGGCTGCACTGCCATCACTGCGGCGCTCAGCAACCGATCCCTCGAGGGTGCCCGACTTGCGGCAACGTCGATCTGAAGCCCATGGGCCGGGGCACGCAGCGCGTAGAGGAAACACTGGCCGCGCGCTTTCCTGATGCACGCATTGTGCGGATCGACCGCGATAGCGCCCGGCGACGCGCCGAGCTCTCGCGCACGCTGGCGGAAATCCGGCGCGGCGAGGGTGACATCCTGGTCGGGACACAGATCCTGGCGAAGGGGCATGACTTTCCCAAGCTGACCTTCGTCGGCGTGCTGAACGCCGATACCGCTCTCCTTTCGACCGACTATCGCGCGGCCGAGCGCCTTTATGCGGTACTTTCCCAGGTTGCCGGCCGCGCTGGGCGGCGCGAGCAACCCGGCGAGGTCCTCGTGCAGACCCGTTATCCTGACCACCCGCTCTTTGCCTCCCTTGCCAGCCATGACTTTTCCGGCTTCGCCGAATCGCAGCTCACCGAGCGACGCACCGCCGGCTTTCCGCCGTACGTATTCGAGGCCGTGCTGCGCGCCGAAGCACCGCAGCTCGCTCGCGCGATGGAGTTCCTGCGCGATGCCCGCGCGCTTGAAGAAGCACCCGAGAGCGTGCGCGTATTCGATCCGGTACCGCACGTGCTGACGCGCCGGTCCGGCTTCGAGCGAGCGCAGCTCGTCATGCAATCCAGCTCGCGCGGAGCGCTGCAGGGTTTCCTTGCCGCATTAGGCGCAAAGCTCTACGAGGTCGCGCCGCGCGGCGTGCGCTGGCACCTCGATGTCGACCCGATCGAATTCGACTGATGGCCGGGGATCCACGCTCCGAAGTCGAATCCGCGCTGCGCGCGGCGCTCGGCAAGGTCGCGCCCGAGCATGCCGGGGCGCACATCCTGGTCGAGCGGCCGAAGCAGGCCGACCATGGCGACTTCTCTACGAACATCGCACTGCAGCTCGCCAAGTCCCTCAAGCGCAATCCGCGCGAGCTCGCCCAGGAAATCGCGCGCGCGGTCCCGGCCGGCGCCTTTGACGCGCCGGAAATCGCCGGGCCGGGCTTCATCAACTTCCGCCTGCGAAGCGGGACGCGGCTGGCAGTCGTGCATCGGGTGCTCCAGGAAAAGGAGCGCTTCGGCCGCGCGCAGCCGGGCACCGGCGAGAAGGTGCAGGTCGAGTTCGTCTCGGCGAATCCGACCGGGCCTCTGCACGTCGGCCATGGCCGCCAGGCTGCACTCGGCGATGCGATCGCGGCGCTGCTCGAATCGCAGGGCCACAAGGTGACGCGCGAGTTCTATTACAACGACGCGGGCGCGCAGATCGACAAGCTTGCCTGGTCGGTGCAGGCGCGCGCGCGCGGCAAGAAGCCCGGCGAGCAAGGCTGGCCTGAAGAGGGCTATGCGGGGGAGTACATCGAGGACATCGCGCACGAGTTCAAAGGCGACGTCAATGATGTCGACGCGGTGCGCCGCTTCGCCGTGGACTATCTGCGGCGCGAGCAGGACGTCGACCTGCAGGCCTTCGGCGTCAAGTTCGACGTCTATTACCTCGAGTCGAGCCTCTATACCGACGGAAGCGTCGATGCGGTGGTGAAGACCTGGACCGCGAACGGCAAGACGTACGAAAAAGACGGCGCACTCTGGTTGCGCACCACCGAGTACGGCGACGACAAGGATCGGGTCGTGCGCAAGTCAGATGGCGGCAACACTTATTTCGTGCCCGACGTCGCGTACCACCTGACCAAATGGCAGCGTGGCTTCAAGCGCGTGGTCGATGTGCAAGGCACCGATCACCACAGCACGGTGACGCGCGTGCGCGTTGGCTTGCAGGCGCTCAACGCGGGCGTACCAAAGGGCTGGCCGGATTACGTGCTCCACAGCATCGTCAAGGTGATGCGCGGCGGTGAAGAAGTAAAGATGTCGAAGCGCGCCGGCTCCTACGTCACCGTGCGCGACCTCATCGACTGGGTCGGCCGCGATGCGGTGCGCTTCTTCCTCGTCTCGCGCAAGGCGGATTCGGAGTTCATCTTCGACGTCGACCTCGCGCGAAAGACAAGTGACGAAAACCCTGTCTACTACGTGCAGTACGCACACGCTCGGGTGTGCAGCGTCTTTACGCAATCGGGCGGCGATGCGGCGAAGCTGGTGAACGCAAATCTGGACGCGTTGAAGCACGAACGCGAAGCTGCGCTCGCACGGTTGCTGGATGAGTTTCCCGAAACGGTGGCGAAGGCTGCGCTCGAAGCCGCGCCGCACGATATCGCCTTCTACCTGCGCGAACTCGCCGCGCAGTTCCACAGCTACTATAATGCCGAGCGCATTCTCGTCGACGACGAAAACCTGCGCACAGCGCGACTCGCGCTCTGCGCCGCAGTCCGCCAAACGCTGGCCAACGGGCTGTCGCTGATCGGCGTCAGCGCCCCGGAGAAGATGTAATGCCGCAGCACCGACCCCACCGCACACGACGCCACTCCGAGGGCAGCTTCCTCCTCGGCATTTCCGTGGGCGTCCTGATCGGGCTTCTCGTCGCGCTCGGCATCGCGTTCTATCTCAACAAGGCGCCGATGCCTTTTCTCACCGCGAAGCCGACCAAGGCTGACAAAGACCTGGCGACCGGCAAGCCGCCGGCGATCGCCGGCATGCCGCAGGGCTCGGCGCCGATCCCGGGTGCGGCGGCCGAAAAACCGAAGTTCACCTTCTACAACATCCTCCCGGGGCAGGAAGAGCCGGTCACGGAGAAGGAACTGCGGGAACGCGCGAAGGCTCCGCGCGGTCAACAGGAAGCCTCGAAGGACGTTTATTTCATACAGGCGGGCTCGTTTCAGAATCCCGCCGATGCCGACAACCAGAAGGCGCGGCTTGCCATCCTCGGCTACGAGTCGAGCGTCGAGCCCGCCAACTTGCCCGACAAGGGCACCTGGTACCGCGTACGCCTCGGCCCCTACAACAAGGTCGAGGAAATAAACCGCGTGCGCCAGGCGTTGGCACAGAACGGCATCGACGCGAGCCTCGTCAAGATAAAGGAGCAGTAATCGGCATGAAGAAGATCGTTTCGCTTTTGGCCCTGTTTCTCGCGGCGCCGCTCATCGCGTTCGCCCAGGGCGCACCCAAGTTCACCGAGCTGAAGCCGCCGCAGCCCGTCTCGATCGACGGCAACAAGATCGAGGTCATCGAGTTCTTCTGGTACGGCTGCCCGCACTGCTACAACCTGGAGCCGGTGCTCGAGACGTGGCTGAAGAAGCTGCCGCCGGACGTGCAGTTCAAACGCGTCCCTGCCGTATTCAATCCGCGCTGGGAGCACGACGCCGAGATCTTCTATACGTTCGACGCGATGGGCGTGCTCGACAAGGTGCACAAGCCCTTCTTCGACGCCATCCACCAGAACGGCCTGCGCACCGACAACCCGGAAGCCATGGCGCAATGGCTGCAGCGGAACGGCATCGATCCGAAGAAATTCAACGAGACGATGAAGTCTTTCACCGTGAAGAGCCGTACCGGCCGCGCCAAGCAGATGAGCATCGGCTACAACATCGACGGCACGCCCGCCATGGCGGTCCAGGGCAAGTACACCGTGAGCGCCGAGCAAGGTGGCTCGCGCGAAGGCATGCTGCAGACGGTGTCCTATATCGTCGACCAGATCCGGAAAGGGAAGTTGAAATAGCGGCGAAGCGGATCGTCATTACCGGCGCCTCGTCGGGCATCGGCGAGGCACTCGCCCGGTACTACGCTTCAGCCGATGCAGTCCTCGGCCTCATCTCCCGCCGCCCGCCGCCAACTAATCTTGCCGGTACCGTAGTTCCCTATCCAATCGATGTGCGCGACGAAACGGCGCTGGCTGCCGCCGCGCGCGATTTCGTCGACCGCTTCGGTCCGCCCGATCTCGTGATCGCGAATGCAGGCATCTCCGCCGGCACGCTGGGCGAAGCGATCGAAGACATCGCGAAGCTCCGAGCCGTGTTGGAGGTGAATGTCACCGGCATGGCCGCGTCCCTCGCCGCCTTCGCTCCGGCCATGCGTAAGGCTGGACGCGGCACTCTCGCCTGCATCGCCAGCGTCGCGAGCTTCAGGGGCCTCGCCGGCAACGGTGCCTATAGCGCCTCCAAGGCGGCGGCCCGCACGTGGTGCGAGAGCCTTCGCACTGAGCTCCATGGTTCTGGCGTTTCGGTGGTGTGCGTCTGTCCGGGCTACATCGACACGCCTCTTACGCGGGTGAATCGCTTCCGCATGCCCTTCTTGCTGTCTGCAGATGAGGCCGCACCGAGGATCGCGCGCGCCATTGCGGCCCGGCGGCGCGTCGCGGTCATCCCATGGCAAATGGCTTTGGTTTCCGTCGTACTGCGTGCGATGCCCGACTGGCTTTACGACTACTTCGCCTCGCGCGCACCGCGCAAGCCGAGGAACTGACCTACTTCAGCAGCCGCATCATCGCGTAACTTCCGGGTGCATCCCCGATGGCGTTGGCCGGAATGCGAGCCGGCACTTTCTCGCCCTTGTTGAGGCCGTCGATCCAGCGCTGCCAGTCGTCCCACCAGGAGCCGGGCGTCTGCTTCGCGGTGGCAAACCATTCGTCCGCGGTCTCCGGCTGCGCCTCGTTGGTCCAATACTGGTACTTCTTCGCCGCTGGCGGATTGACGATGCCGGCAATATGCCCCGAGCCGCCGAGCACGAAGCGCACGGGACCGCCGAGGTAGCGCGAGCCCTTGTAGGTCGTCTTCCAGGGCGCGATGTGATCCTCGACGGTCGAGATGAAGTAGCTCGGCATCTTCACCTTCGATAGATCGATCGGCACGCCCTTCAGCTCGAGCCCGCCCGGCACGCCCATGAGGTTCTTGAGATACATGTTGCGCAGGTAGTAGCTGTGCATGCGCGCCGGCATGCGCGTGGAATCTGCGTTCCAGTAGAGCAGATCGAACGGGAACGGATCCTTGCCCATCAGGTAGTTGTTCACCACGAACGACCACACGAGGTCGTTCGCGCGCAGCAGGTTGAACGTGCTCGCCATCTCCGAGCCTTCGAGATAGCCGCGCTCGTTCATCTTTTTTTCCAGGCTTGTCACCTGCTCCTCGTCGATGAAGACGCCGAGCTCCCCCGGCTGCGAGAAGTCGAGCAGGCTCACGAAATACGTCGCGCTCTTCACCCGGTCGTCGCCCTTGGCGGCGAGATAGCCGAGCGCCGCGCCGAGGAGCGTCCCGCCCAGGCAATAGCCGATGACGTTCACCTCTCGCTGTCCAGTCGCCTGGGCGATGAAATCCATCGCCGCGAGCGGCCCTTCGACCATGTAGTCGTCAAAGCCCTTCTGCGCGAGCTTCGCATCGGGATTGACCCACGACAGCACGAACACCGTGTGGCCGCGCTCGACCGCCCAGCGGATGAAGGAGTTCTTCTCCCGCAGGTCGAGGATGTAGTACTTGTTGATCCACGGCGGAATGATCATGAGCGGCCGTCGGTAGACCTCGCTCGTCGACGGCTGGTACTGGATCAGCTGCATCAAATCCGTCTGGAACACCACCTTGCCGGGACTCGTCGCGACGTTGCGTCCGAGCTGAAACGCGGTCTCGTCGGTCATCGAAATGCGCAGTTGCCCGCCGCCCTTCTCGATATCGGCGAGCAGGTTGTTCAATCCGCGCACCAGGTTCTGGCCGCCGCTCGAGAGCGTCTCGCGCAGCACCTGTGGATTGGTCATCAGGAAGTTCGATGGCGCGAGGGCGTCGACGTACTGGCGGGTGAAGAACGCCACCTTCTTCTCGGATTCCGGCGAGAGGCCCTCCACCTGCCCCACGGTCTGCTGGATGTGACGCGCGGCAATGAGGTAGGACTGCTTGATGTAGTCAAAGAGGAAGTTCTTCGACCATTCGTCGTCCTTGAAGCGCCAATCGCCTTTCGCCGGCTCGGCCACCGGGTGCGACTCCATGCCGAGCATCTTCATCCAGCTCGATTGCCAGAGGCGCCACTGATCGACCCAGAGGTTCATCGACAGGCTGGCGAGGAGCGCCGGATCGGCGGCAAGGCGTGCGTAGAGATCCATGAACGCCTTCGCGATGCCCATCTCGTCGCGCACCGCGGCCGACATCGACTGCGTTTGCTTCCGGGCGAAGTCGCCCAGGATCTTGGAGGAGCGCTCGGCCACCTGCTGTGCGACTCGAGCGAGCTCTTGTGATTCGTTTTGGTTAGCGGGCTGCATACCGCATGATGCCATCAGCGCCTGTGGCGCGCCGTGCTTCACCGGCGTAGTAAAGATAGTGCAGGTGAGCTATCGCCTCGCCCATCGCAAAGAATGTTTGATGCGCATCGAGCGGTCGCTTGAAAAGCGTCGTCAGTAAATCCCCTGCGCTGCGCTCTCCCTTGCCGAGCTCTTGCTTCAACTCGGCGAATCGATCGCGATGATGGTTTTCGAGCTGCGCGACACGCTCGTGCGCACCGCGGAACGGCTTGCCGTGCGACGGCAGGACGAGCACATCCGCGGGCAGTCCGCGATAACGCGCAATGGAATCCAGAAAGAGACGCAGCGGATCGCCTTCCGGATCGATCGACCAAACGCTCACGTTGGTCGAGATGGTTGAAAGCAGCATATCGCCCGCGATAACTACGTTGAGCTCCTTGCAGTAGAGCGAGAGGTGCTCGGGCGCATGCCCGTGGCCGACAATGGCTAGCCAGTCGTGCGCGCCGACGCCGACTCGGTCGCCATCGATGATGCGGCGGTATGAATGCGGGAACTCGGGGACGAGTTGCTTGTAGCGATTCGTGCGGCCCGACATCGACGCGATGCGCGAATCCTCGAGGCCGTTGCGGCGAAAAACGGAGAGCACCGCATCGGTCGTATAACCCGCGGCGCTCGCCGCAACCGCATGCGCCGTCAGGTATTCGCCTTGCGTCGTCCAGAGCTCGACGCCGAAACGCTTGCACAGCCACTCGGCGTTGCCCGCGTGATCCGGGTGGTAATGAGTAAGGATGACGCGCTTGATGGGGGTGAAGCGGGCGAGGAGCTTCTCCCACAGCTCGCGCGTCTGCGCATTGCCAATACCGGTGTCGACGATTGTCCAACCGCCGTCGTCCTGCACGATCCAGAGGTTGATATGGTCGAGCGCGAACGGCAGCGGCATGCTCAGCCAATGAATGCCCGGCGCGACCTCGGTGGTCGTGCCGGGCTCCGGTGTCTGCGGCCAGGGATACTGAAGCGAAGCCAAAAGGGAAATGAGCGGCTATAGAATCCAGCGCGAACCTACCATGGAAAACGAACGCGCCGAGTTTTCGATCAGCGAGCTCGCCCGTGAATTCGACGTCACGCCGCGCGCGATTCGTTTCTACGAGTCCGAAGGCCTGCTCTCTCCTCGGCGCGACGGCCAGCGCCGCATCTATACGTTGCGCGACCGCACCCGGCTGAAGCTGACGCTGCGCGGCAAGCGGCTCGGCCTGACGCTGGCCGAGATCCGCGAGCTGATCGACATGTACGAGCCGGGCCGTGACGATCGCCCGCAGCTCGAGCGCTTCCGCGAGGTGCTGGAAACGCACCGCAGGAGCCTCTTGCAGCAGCGCACCGACATCGAGGCGCAGCTCTCCGAGATCCAGACCTTCGAGAAGCGGGTCAACCAGCAGCTCAAAAAGCGCCGGTGAGCTTGGTTGACGTTTACGTAAACGTCAAGTAGCCTGTTAGGTTCGATGAACGCGCCCGCCGACCCCCACTTTGCCTCGCGCATCCGGGAAAGCTTCACTCGACAGAAAGCCATGGCGCTTATTGGCGCCAGCCTTGGCACGGTGATGCCGGGGGCGGTCGAGATCACACTGCCGTTCCGCGACGACCTGACCCAGCAGAAGGGCTACATCCACGGCGGCATCATCGGCATGATCGCGGACAGCGCCGCCGGCTATGCCGCGTATTCGCTGATGCCGGCCGATTGCTCGCTCGTCACCGTGGAATACAAGGTGAACATCCTCTCGCCCGCCACGTCGTCGCTCACCGCGCGCGGCGAAGTCGTAAAGCCCGGCCGGACGCTGACTGTGGCCCGCGCCGAGGTGTACGCTCAGGATGGCAAGCACGTAGCGACCATGCAGCAAACCCTGATGATGTTGGCTGGAAAGCCCGACCGCCCGGAATGAGCTTTCTCGGTTTCGATCACGGCGACACGATCACCATGCTGCGCGATTCGGTGCGCGATTTCGCGACCAAGGAAATCGCGCCGCGTGCCGCGGACATCGACCGCACGAATGAATTCCCGCCCGATCTGTGGCCCAAGCTCGGCGCACTCGGCGTCCTCGGCGTCACGGTGGAAGAGGAGTACGGCGGCACGGCGATGGGCTACCTCGCCCATGTCATCGCGATGGAAGAGATTTCCCGTGCATCGGCATCGATTGGCCTCTCCTACGGCGCGCACTCCAACCTCTGCGTGAACCAGATCCGCCGCAATGGCAGCGACGCGCAGAAGCGCAAATACCTGCCGAAGCTCGTCTCGGGCGAGCACGTTGGCGCGCTCGCCATGTCGGAGCCCGGCGCAGGGTCGGACGTGGTCGGCATGAAACTGAAGGCCGAGCGGCGTGGCGATCGCTACATCCTCAACGGCAACAAGATGTGGATCACCAACGGTCCCGACGCGTCGACGCTGGTGATCTACGCGAAGACGAGTGACCGTGGCATCACCGCTTTCCTGGTCGAGAAAGGGATGAAGGGTTTCTCCACGGCGCAGAAGCTCGACAAGCTCGGCATGCGCGGCTCCAACACCTGCGAGCTCGTGTTCCGCGACTGCGAAGTGCCCGCCGACAGCATCCTCGGGCGCGAGGGCGAAGGCGTGAAGGTGCTGATGTCAGGCCTCGATTACGAGCGCGCGGTGCTCGCCGGCGGACCGCTCGGGATCATGGCGGCGTGCCTCGACGTCGTCATGCCGTATGTGCACGAGCGCAAGCAATTTGGCCAGCCGATCGGCGAGTTCCAGCTCATGCAGGGAAAGATCGCCGACATGTACACCACGTTCTCGGCGTGCCGCTCGTATGTCTACGCGGTCGCGCAAGCGCTCGATCGCGGCGAGACGACGCGCAAAGACGCAGCAGGCGCGATCCTCTATGCCGCCGAGAAAGCAACCTGGATGGCGGGCGAAGCGATCCAGTCGCTCGGCGGCATGGGCTACATCAACGAGACACCGACCGGCCGGCTCTGGCGCGACGCCAAGCTCTATGAGATCGGCGCCGGCACTTCCGAGATCCGGCGCTGGCTCATCGGCCGCGAGCTCTTCGCCGAAACCGCATAGGAGCACTCATGCAATCCGATCCGATCGTCATCGTTTCCGCCGCGCGCACACCGATGGGCGCGTTCCAGGGCGAGCTGAAAGGCTTTGCCGCTCCCGAGCTCGGCGCCGCTGCAATTCGCGCGGCCGTCGAGCGCGCCAAGATCAGCGCCGACGAAGTGGGCGAGGTCATCATGGGCTGCGTGCTGCCGGCGG
>Ga0310810_10011644_pt1 | contig 10283 bp, 9 predicted proteins | sample NCmetagenome_FD_207641 | JGI IMG/M metagenome (GOLD analysis project Ga0310810, IMG submission 207641) | Soil microbial communities from experimental microcosm in Duke University, North Carolina, United States - NC | ecosystem: Engineered > Artificial ecosystem > Soil microcosm > Unclassified ...
CGCGCGGCAACGACGTGAAGTCCTCGACGAGCGGACGCAGCCGCACGAGATCCGCGGGCGGCGGCAGATCGAGATCCTCGCAGAGCCGGCCGAGATCGGGCAGCGCGTGCATGGGGACGCGCTCGGCACCGCCGATCGCCGCGAGCAGATCCGCGACGCGCGTGCCGTGCTTCGCGAGCCACGCGGCGGGCACGCGGCCCCAGCCGCCGCCTTCGAGCGCGACGACGTCGGCGCCCGCCTGCCACGCGCGGATCACCGCGTCGGTCGCGGCGCGGCGCTCGCCGGCCTCGAAGACGACGTGCAGCTTGCCGTGCGAGACCTCGACGCGCGGGATCAGCACCGCCTGCGGCGCCGAGCCCGCGGCGCGCGCGTCGGCGCGCAGCCACGCGGCGAGCTGCGCGTTCATGCCGACCGCTTCCTTGCCGATCAGCTCGATGCGACGCCCGGGCGCGAGGTGCAGCTGATCGCGCAGGCGATAGAGCAGCTGTCGCTCCGCGGCTTCGTCGCGCACCGGCAGCGCGCCCGCGAGGTGTACGAGCTTGCCGCCGTCGAGCCGCGCCTGCGGCGGATCGCCGTAGACGATCGTCGCCATCACGCTCAGCGTCTCGCCCTGCTGCACGACGTCGAACACGACCCGCGGCGGCTCGCTCGCGCCGATGCGCGGCAGGCGCGCGGTCCGAACATCTACATCGATCCGCGAGGCGAGCGCCGGCAAGCCGCGCGTGACGAAGTCGCCGAGCTCGTTCGCCGCGTAGTCGCGCACGACCGGCAGCTTCTCGAGCTTGCCGCCGCCGAGCTCGGTCTCGCCGACCGGCCGCAAGAGCTCGCCGCAGCGCACGACGCCGAGCGACACGACCTCGGTCACCGACGGATCGCGCGAGATCGTCACGCGCACGCCGTCGCCGGAGTCCTCGACGATCGCCTGCGGCTTCACGAGCTCACCGCTGGTCTTGATCGGCGCGCCGCCCAAGCGCACGTCGGCCGCGTCGGCGAGCACGGCGAGCAGGCGCGCGAGCTTGTCGCCCGAGAGCACCGCGCCCGGCCGCGACACCAACAACTGATCGAGCAGGAGATCGACCTCTTGCGCGGCGACCGCGGGGCCCGGGATGCGCCCCGACACGATCGACTGCAACGGCACGCTCAAGATCTCGTCGCCGATGCGCCGCTCGAGGTTCAAGCCGCCCGGCGCGACCTCCAACCGATACGACACGCCCGCGCCGACCTTGTTCGACACCGGCAGCTGGCCGGCCTGGCCGACCGCCAAGACGGCCGCGACCACGTGCGCGCATGCACGTTCCTTACTGGGACAATCGCACTCCCACTCCCCCTCGCTCGTATAGAGGACGACCGTAAAGGGAGTGGGCCTTGCCGGAACACGAACCTCGCACTCGATCTCACCCGACCTCGATGACTTCCCGACGACCCGATCTTCACGGGCCAGCGTCACGCCTTGCGACCAGACCCGAGCCGCTGCGGCTTCACGGACCTCCTCGCGGAGAGACTCCAGGAGGTCCTGGTCTTCCATCGTCGCAACACCCTGGCCCATACCCCTGTTTCCAGCAAGATAGGTGCTAAGGTGCTGACCATGATCTCGGACGACCGAGGACCGGCCGGGGGGCCGGATCCAGACGTCGAGCTGGTCCGCGCCGTCGCGCGCGGAGACCGGGCCGCCTTGGCGGTCCTCTATGATCGTTACTCCCCCATCATGTTCGCGCTCGCCCTGCGGATCGTCCGAGAACGCCGCGAAGCCGAGGACTTGCTGCACGACGTGTTCCTCGAGGTGTGGCGCACCGCAAAGGACTACGATCCAGATCGAGGTCGCGTTCGTACTTGGTTAACCATACGTATGCGTTCCCGTGCCCTCGATCTGCAGAAGTCGGCTCGTGTCAGCCGCAACGTGGGGGACGACTCCGTCCTCGATCGCGTTGCCGCGGACAACGACGTCGGCGAGTCGGCGGATCGGGGCCGTGTGAGGAAAGCCTTGGCATCGCTGCCCCAAGAGCAGCGCCAGGTGTTGGAGCTGGGATACTTCGAGGGACTCTCGTGTTCCGAGATCGCGGAGCGACTCGGGACGCCGATCGGTACCGTGAAGTCGCGGGTGGCCGCTGCGCTCGGTAAGTTGCGTCTGTCCTTGGGTCCTCCTGTCGAAGCGTGAAGTCATGACCGTCGATGTCCGCGAGCTGCTTCCTCTGTACGTGCTCGGCCTGCTCGAGCCCGCCGAGACCGAGGTCGTCGAGAAGGCGATCCGCCGCGACCCGGCGCTCGCCGCGGAGCTCCGGTCGTACGACGCGGCGGCGTCGGGCTTGCTCTCGGGCCTCACGCCGGTCGCGCCGCCGCTCTCGGTGCGCGACCGCTTGCTCGCCAGCATCACGGCAGGGCGTTTCGATCGGTTCGCGCAGCGCTTCGGCGAGATCTTCGACGTCGCGGCCGAGCGCGCGCGCACGCTGTTCGGCATGATCGACGATCCGAGCACGTACGACCGCGTCATCCCGGGCGCGGTCTTGATCCACTTCGAAGGCGGACCGGCGGTCGCCGGCGCCGACTGCGGGTTCATCATCCTCCCGGCGGGTGAGAAGTTCCCGTGGCACCGGCACGACGGCGACGAGCGCGTGCTGGTGATCCAGGGCGCGCTGATCGACTACGACGGCACCGTCATTCCGCCGGGACAAGAAGATCACAAGGGTGCTGGCACCGAGCACGAGTTCTCGGCGGCGCCTGGCGACGATCTGATCTTCTGTGCTCGCGTGTGGGGCGTGCGGTTCGACGTCGAGAAGCCGCCCGGCGCCTGATCCTCACGCGCGCGACTTGGTAAACTCTCGTCATGGGTACGGACGAGGGGCTCCGGATCGTGGGGACGATCCGTTCGATCGAGCTCTGCTCGACGACCCCCAAGTTCAAGGAGCTGCCCGCGCGCCAGGTCGCGAAGATCCAGATCGACATCGAGCGCGCGACCGACAGCGACGGCAGCGAGCTCGCGGTCGAGAACCTCGCCGGCCTCCAGTTCCAGGGACCGCCCGAGCTGGTGCCGCGCTTCCACGAAGGCGAGCGCGTGCAGATCACGACGACGACGCCGAGCGGGATGCACATCGCGACGATCCGCCGCGCGCCGCTGTCGTAGGTCGTCGCTTCTTCCTCGAGCGAACGTTCGGCGAGAACGCGAGGCGCCGGCGCTCGCGGTCGCGCACACCGGGCTCGGTCCCGCGTTCGGATCGCGCCGGACCCGTGACCCCCGCGTGCTCGTGCCCGCCGTCGTCGCGTTCGAGGGAGCTACGTGAAGCTGCGGACGATCGCGACGATCGCGATCGCGGCGAAGACGAGCGCGACCACGCGCGGCAGCCAGCGCGTGATCAGCGCGGAGTGGGAGTTGCGCGCGGCGAGGTGCGCGAGCAGCGCGAACCACGCGGCGGAGCCGACGCCCACGCCGAGCGCGGCGGCGAGGCCATCTTCGACGGGCGCGTGCGGGAGGAGCGCGCTCGCCACCGCGATCCACGCGGCGAGCGGCGCGGGGTTGGGCAGCGTCAAGATCAGGCCGAGGATCACGCCGCGGCCCGGTCGCGCCTTGATCGATCGATGCGGCCGTCCGCGGAGGATCGTGACCGCGTAGGCGATCACGATCGCGGCGCTCGCGATCGCGAGGCCGCGCAGGAGGTCGGGGCGATCTTCGAGCGCGGGTGCGATGCCCGCGAACGCGAGGCCGGCGTGGATCGTGTCGGCGATCGCGCCGCCGACGCCGATCGCGATCGCGTGCGCGCGGCCCGCGCGCGTCGCGGCCTCGACGACGCTCAGGTTCACGACGCCGAGCGGGACGCCGGTCGCCGCGCCGAGCCCAACGCCGAGCAACGCCGAGACGATCACCACTGGATCGTGCCGCTGTCCGTGTCCTGCGTCGCGTAGATCGTGACGTCGAAGCGCTTCACCTTGCCCTTCGGGCCCATCGCCTTGATGTGGTGCACGCCGGGCGCGAGCAGGTAGCGCGTGATCGGCGCCTCGCCGATGTTGCGGCTGTCGATGTAGATCGTCGTCTTCGCGCTCGCGTCGACGGAGAAGAAGCCCCACTTCGAGATCGCCTCGATCTGATCGCGATCGCTCGCGTCGGGCACCTCGATCACCGGCGGCGCCGCGTCGACGACGACCGGCGGCGGTGCGATCGCCCGCTGCGACGCGGTCTTGGCGCCGCCCCCGCCGCCGCCGAGCGCGACCAGGAGGATCACGATCGCGAGCAGGCCCGCGGCGACGACGCCGCCGATCACGACGTTGCGCACGCGCTTCTTGCGCCACTCGCGGATCAGATCGGTCGACGGATCGTGCGTCGGATACGAGCCGGCCGGCGTGCCTAGCGTGGCGAAGGGCAGCGAACCGTCGGCGAGCGGCGCCGGCGTGTGCGCGCGCATCGCCGGGGGCATCGGCGGCGGCGTCGGCATGCGCTGCTCCTGCACGATCACCGGGTTCGAGCCGCGCTCGGCCTTGCGGATCGGGCGCGTCGCGTCGGCGTCGCGGCCCTCGTCGACGTCGAGCTCGCCGTCGATCACGTCGAGCTCCTCGGTATCGGTGAAGCTCGACGACGCGCGGCCGCGCGCGGTCGACGTCGGCGCGATCTCGAAGTTGCCGCTCGCGCTCGCGGTCGCGGCCATGATCGCGCTGGCGAGCGGCGACGGCGGCGGCGTCACCGCGGGCATCTGCACCGTGCTCGACGCCGTCGAGACCAGCTCGTCCTTCGCCTTCAGGTCGTCGGCGAAGTCGTGCTTCACGTACGCCGACAGCTCGTCGGCCGTCGCCGGTCCGCCTTGCAGCGACACCGCCGCGCGCACCGCCTGCGCCATCTCGAGCGCGCTCGTGAAGCGGCCCGCCGGATCGCGCGACAACGCGCGCGTCAGCACCGAACGCAGCGCCTGCGGCAGCTCGGGCCGGCGATCGCGGATGTCGGGGATCGGCTCCTCGGTGATCGCCTTGAACGTGAGGAAGTCGCTCTCGCGGTGGAACAAGCGCTTCACCGCGAGCAGCTCGTACATCACCGCGCCGAGCGCGAACACGTCGCTGCGCCGATCGAGCGGCTTGCCGAGGATCTGCTCGGGCGACATGTACGCGTTCTTGCCCTTCACCGTGCCGGTCCGCGTCTTCGACGACGCGCCGCGCGCCTTCGCGATGCCGAAGTCGAGCAGCTTCACGACGCCGCCGTCGGTGACGAAGATGTTGGGCGGTGAGACGTCGCGGTGCACGACGCCGAGCAGCGAGCCGTCGAGGCCGGTGAGCTCGTGCGCGTGGTGCAGGCCCTCGCACGCCTGCACGATGATCGACGCGACCAAGCGCACGTCGAGGAACTGGCGACCCTTCGCGAGCTTGGTCAGCACGCGCGAGAGCGGCACGCCATGGAGGTACTCCATGACGATGAACCACGTCGGCCCGACGTGTCCGAGGTTGTGGACCTTGCCGACGTTCTGGTGCTCGAGCCGCGACGCCAGCCGCGCCTCGTCGCGGAACATCGTCACGAAGTGCTCGTCCTCGGCGAGGTGCGGGAGGATCCGCTTGAGGACGACCATCTCGTCCTTGTTCCCACCACCTCCGCTCGTGCGCCGCGCGAGAAAGATCTCGGCCATGCCGCCCGTAGCGAGCTTTGCGATCAGCTCGTACGCGCCGAAATCTCGGCCATCGCGCGGCACCAGCGTGCCCGCCGGAATCGTCACCTCGCGAGTATAACCGGGCAGAATCGCGCTCGAAAGTGGGACCGATTACACCAGTGGGTGCGCGTCCAGCCACTCTTGCGTACACGGCTCGACCGTGGACAGCACCTTCCCGATGTCGTCGGCGATCATCCGCTCGGCCCTTCCACCGACGACGGCGATCTCGACGGTGACGTCGCCCTCGTACACGCGGCGCACGATCCCGGCCTTTGGCTGGGACAGGGCGTACGTGATCCGGATCTGGGTCCGCTTGCCGAGGACCGAGGGTCGGATGTCGAGATCGATGCGCTGCCGGGGCCGGTCGAAGGTCATCCGCTCGGTGTAGTGCAGCGGGCCCGAGACGAACGGACGCACGAAGACGGGCAGCTGGCGCTCGGGCCACACCCGACACACGCGCTGCATGGTCGCGCCGTCGTCGGTGTGCTCGAGCTCCTCGCGCTTCACGATCCCGCTCAGGCGATCGTGCTCGGCGCTGAGCTGCGGATCGAAGTACGCGCGGAAGACGTGCTCGACCGAGGCGGCGCGGAAGTCGTGCTCGAAGTGGAACGGGGTCACCGTGCGAGGCTACTGCACGATGAAGCCGACCGGCCACGGACGATAGTTGTCGCCCGAATAGATGTAGAGCCCGCCGAGCTGCCCCGACTGCGCGTTGGCCGGCGCGTGCAAGGTCAGCATCACCGACGTGCCGTTGTTGATCGTCTTCGCGGTGAAGCTCGGCTTCATGTCGGTGTCGTAGAGGTCCGAGTAGTCGGCGGTGTACGACGACAAGCTCCAGTCGGCCATCGGCTGGGTCGACCAGCCGGTGAGCGTGAAGGTCGCCGAGCCGCCCGCCGGGATCGTCGGCATCGTCGCCGGCTCGACGGTGATGTCGTTCCACGAGTCGTCGGGATCCTCGGGCACGCACGGGTTCTTGCCCGCGGCCGCGGCGGCGTTGGAGTAGCTGCGCTGCACCGTGAACGTCCCGCTCTTGATCAGCGCCTCGCCGTCGCAGAGATCCGCGACCTCGCCGGCGAGCAGGTACCAAGGATCGGGCAGCGGCGGATCGACGTACCAGCCGTCGCTCGGCGGATCGTACGGATCGGTCGCGCTCTCGATCAGCTCGTGCGCGGCGGTCGCGGTGTCCTCGTCGACGCCGAGGTCGTTGAAGCTCGGATCGAGGATCACGGCGTACGCGACGTTCGCGCCCTTCGCGGTGCCCATGCCGTGATGGCCGTACTCGCCCTGCAGATCCGCGCCGAGCGTGACCTTGCGCGGGACGTACAACATATAGACGTGGTGATCGCCGCCGGCGTCGGGCGCGGGCAGCGTGCCGTCGGTGATCTTCGACTCGATCAGCGACTGCACGCCGTTGTAGTCGAGCGACGCGGGCGCGGCGCCGAGCGAGACCTTCGCGGCGTGGGTGCCGGTGCCGACGCCGAAGTCGGCGCCGACCGCGGTCAACCAATCCGAGCCGACGATCGCGTCGCCGAAGGCCTCGAAGGCCGCCTTGTTCGGGTCGTCGGTGAACGTGATCGTGACGAGCTCGGGGTGCGCGATGATCTTCGCGCCGTGCGCGCGGGCCTGCGGCATCGCGGTGTGAGGCGCGGTCTGGAATCCGCCCGCACCGTCGGGAGGCCCCGCATCGAAGCCCGGGCCCTCGTGATTCTCCCCGCATGCGGCGAACGCGAGTGCGACGCCCACCAGTGTCTTGCGCATCGCGACGACATAACGCGTCGGACGAAGGCGCGTCCACTGTCACGATCACGTCAGGTCCGACCGCAGATCCTGTTCGAGTGGTGTCGCGGGGATGGAGCCTAGATGTCCGGCGGCGCCCTAGCCTCAGCGCATGCAAGCTGTCGCGTGGAAGCCCGCCGAGGAAGACAAGCCGCGCTGGCTCGAGAACCTGCCCTTCTGGGGCGTGCACCTGACCGCCGTGATCGGCGCGATCGTGACGGGGTTCTCGTGGGTCGCGCTCGCGTGGTGCCTCGGATCATTCTTCGTGCGCATGTTCGGGATCACCGGCGGCTATCACCGCTACTTCTCGCACCGCACGTACAAGATGAACCGCGCGATGCAGTTCCTGATGGCGCTGCTCGGCGTGACCTGCGTGCAGCAAGGCCCGCTGTGGTGGGCCGCGCATCACCGCAACCACCACAAGTACAGCGACATGCCGGAGGACGTCCACTCGCCGATCCAGCGCGGCTTCTGGTGGTCGCACATGTTCTGGATCCTCTCGAAGAAGCACCGCCCGACGCACATCGATCGCGTGAAGGATCTCGCCGCGTATCCCGAGCTGCGCTTCCTCGATCGCTTCCACCTCTTGTTCGTCGTCGGCTACGCGACCGCGCTCTACTTCATCGGCGGATCGGTCGCGCTGTTCTGGGGCTTCTTCGTGTCGACGGTGCTCCTCTGGCACGCGACGTTCTTCGTCAACTCGCTCGCGCACGTCTGGGGCTCGCGCCGCTACCAGACGACCGACACCAGCCGCAACAACCTGTTCATCGCGCTGCTCACGATGGGCGAGGGCTGGCACAACAACCACCACCACTACCAGCGCTCGACGCGCCAGGGCTTCTTCTGGTGGGAGATCGACGTCAGCTTCTACATCTTGAAGATGATGTCGTGGGTCGGGATGGTCTCGGACCTCCAGGGCGTACCCGATCACATCCGCGACAACGAGACCGCGCCGCAGCGCGCGCGCGTCGAAGCGACCACGGTCGCCGACGAAGCCGCCTGAGCTATCGCGCCACGGGCGGCGCAGCGATCGCGTAGTCGAAGTACGACGACGGATCGCCGGTGTGGCCGTCGATCGCGGCGCGCGCGACGTTGTACTGCTCGCGCGCGGTGACGTAGTGGAGCTTCCACGCGCCCGACTGCGCCATCGCGCGCAGCGTCTCGTGCATCGCGCGGCCGCCGTCGCCGAGCAAGGACGCGGTCGTCTTCTCGAGCGAGCCGTGGGTGTGCACCTTCACGAACACCCACTCGGGGCGCCCCGCGACGTGGATGTTCTGCGCGGCCCAGCTCTTCACGCGTGAGGGCGTCGGCGGATCGTCGCCGGTGAGCGCGCCGTTCTCGAGGCGCAGGCGGCGTCCTTCGCGCACGAGCGCGAGCGGGCCGGTGATCAGCAGGAGCCGATCGTCGTGGCGCTCGCCGACGCGCGCGCGCTCGCCGTGATCGGCGGCGCGACGCTTGGTGAGATCGCCGACCGGCCAGTAGATCAGGTTGACCTGATCGGGCTGGCAGGGATCCGGCGCCGACGGGAACGTGAAGTCGGCGTAGCAGCCGAGATCGAAGAGCAGCGGCAGCTCGTCGTCGACGCCGCACCAGCGTCCGTCGGGGCGGCTGTTCGCGAGCGACCAGTTGCCGTGGATGAAGGCCCACTGGAACTTGCCGCGCGGATCGCGCGAGACGTGGCCGTGCTCGGCGTAGAGCCCGAGCGCCTCTGTGATCTTTGGTCTCAGTGTGGCAGCCGTGTCGCCGTCGTGGTGGAGATGGATCTCGACCTCGCCGAAGCCGCGCTTCACGAGCGACGCGAGCCCGGTGCGATCGTCGAGGAACTCGGGCCGATATTCTTCGCCGGGGAAGAAGAACGAGTGGCGCGGCGGACGCCCTTCCTCGTCGCGGTATTGCGCGAGATCCGGATAGCGTTCGACCCACGCGCGCACGCGCTCGCGCCCGACCTCGACGGGCGCCTTGCCCCAGAGCGGCTCGTAGTGATCGCAGAACGAGAACAACAGATGACGGGGGCCCTGCACCTTCGGCGCGCGTGCGTTGCGCGCGAGGTGTCGCAACCAGCCACGCATCCACGTGTGGAGGTTCTTCTGCTTCAGACGCGACAGCATCTGCGACGAATGATAGACCCTCCTATGCAGATGGACCTCTATGGACGGCTGATCCGTGATGTCGCGTATCCGGCCTGGGAGGGGTTGGTCAGAGGTCGACCGACGGTCGATCTCATGCAGTACCTCGGCGAGACCGAGTGGATGTCGCTCGAGTCGCTCGAGGCGTTGCAGGCGGGGCTCCTTCGCAGGTTGATCCGCCACGCGGCGGCGCACACCACGTATTACAAGCGCGTGCTCGAGCAAGCGGGCATGACGCCGGAAGACTTCCGCACCGTCGCCGATCTCGGACGACTGCCGCTCCTCGAGCGCGACGTCGCGCGCGAGACCGTCGACGAGCGCACGTCGGATGCGCCGCCGTTCGCGGTCGTGAAGAAGGGCACGAGCGGCACGATGGGCCGCCCGATGGTGCTGTCGTACAACGCCGAGTCGCGCTTCTGGCGCGAGGCGACCAAGTGGCGCGGCTACGGCTGGGCCGGCTACACGCCCGGCATGAAGAGCCTGCACTTCTGGGGCTTCGCGGCGAACCCGCCGGCGAACCGCTTCGCGAAGTACAAGGTGAAGGTCGATCGCGCGCTCAAGCGCGAGGTCTACTTCGATTGCACGCCGCGCGGCGACGAGTACCTCGCCGACGTGGTCGCGGCGATCCGCGAGTTCCGCCCCGAGGTCTTGATCTGCTACGCGCAGGCCGGCGCCGCGCTCGCCCGCTACATCAACCGCATGGGCGCGCGCGACTGGGGCACGATCCAGGTGATCACCGGCGCCGAGCGCTTGTGGGCGCACGATC
>Ga0310810_10011645_pt1 | contig 10283 bp, 8 predicted proteins | sample NCmetagenome_FD_207641 | JGI IMG/M metagenome (GOLD analysis project Ga0310810, IMG submission 207641) | Soil microbial communities from experimental microcosm in Duke University, North Carolina, United States - NC | ecosystem: Engineered > Artificial ecosystem > Soil microcosm > Unclassified ...
GAGCGTGCAGCGCACCCGCGCCGCCTCGACGCTCAGGCGCAGCAGATTCTCGTCGCCGCGCGCGCCAGCCTCCAGCGCGTCGAGCGCGGCGCGGACCTTGGCCTCGTCGCGCCCCGCACGAACGTTCTCGATCTTCGCGATCTGCGACGCGCGCACCTTGGCGTTATCGACCTCAAGAATCTCGTGCTCTTCCTCTTCGGCGAGCCGGTAGCGGTTGACGCCAACGATGGTCGTCTCGCCGGTATCGACCTTCGCCGCGCGCGCCGCAGCAGCTTCCTCGATCCGATGCTTGGGCAAGCCTTCCGCGACGGCCTTGGTCATGCCGCCGTGCGCCTCGACCTCCTCGATCAACGCCCAGGCTTTTTCCTCAAGCTCGCGCGTCAGCTTCTCGACGTACCAGCTTCCGCCGAGCGGGTCGGCGACTGCGGTCACGCCGCTCTCTTCGGCAAGGATCAGCTGCGTGTTGCGCGCGATCCGTGCGCTGAAATCCGTCGGCAGCGCGATCGCTTCGTCGAAGCTGTTGGTGTGCAGCGACTGCGTGCCGCCGAGCACCGCCGCCAGCGCCTCGATCGTGGTGCGGACGATGTTGTTGTAGGGGTCCTGCTCGGTCAGGCTGACCCCGGACGTCTGGCAGTGCGTGCGCAGCACTTTCGAGCGGTCGTTCTTGGCGCCGAGATCGGTCATGATCCGGTGCCAAAGAGTCCGCGCGGCACGGAGCTTCGCGACCTCCATGAACAGGTTCATGCCGATGCCGAAAAAGAACGAAAGCCGCGGCGCGAAATCGTCGATGTCGAGCCCGTCGGCCTTGGCGCAGCGGACATATTCCATGCCGTCGGCGAGCGTGTAGGCGAGCTCCTGCACCGCCGTCGCCCCCGCTTCGTGCATGTGATAGCCGCTGATCGAGATGCTGTTGAACTTCGGCATCTCCGCCGCGCAGAAAGCGATGATGTCACTGACAATCCGCATCGAGGGTTCGGGCGGGTAGATGTAGGTGTTGCGGACCGCGAACTCTTTCAAGATGTCGTTCTGGATCGTGCCGGTGAGCTTGTCGTGGGGGACGCCCTGCTCTTCGCCCGCGACGATGAAGAAGGCCATGACCGGAAGCACCGCGCCGTTCATGGTCATGCTGACCGACATCTCGCCGAGCGGAATGCCGTCGAATAGCAATTTCATGTCCTCGACCGTGTCGATCGCGACGCCCGCCATGCCGACGTCGCCGGCGACGCGCGGATTGTCGCTGTCGTAGCCGCGGTGGGTGGCGAGGTCGAAGGCGACGCTTAAGCCCTTCTGGCCCGCGGCGAGGTTGCGGCGGTAGAATGCGTTGGATTCTTCCGCGGTCGAGAAGCCGGCGTATTGGCGGATGGTCCATGGCCGACCGGCATACATTGTCGCGTACGGGCCGCGGGTGAACGGCGCGATCCCCGGGTAGCCGATGTCGATGTCCGCCGCGTCGTCGGGACCATAGACGGTGCTCAGGCGAATGCCTTCGAACGTCTCGCGCGACAGGTCCTTGCCGCGGATTTCCTTCGCGGCGAGCTGTTCCCAGTCCGACTTTGACGGCTTCTTGTTCACGGCCAGCAGCCCTAGCGCGGCCAGCGCCGCTGGCAAAGCCGCCGTGCGCGGCAGCTAAATCGCGAACTGTCCCGCCGGCACTCCGTGCAGTCCGAGGACCGAGCTTACGAGCATGTGCCAGGCCCGGGTCGATCCGATCGGAACCGAGAGCAGCAGCGATGCCGCGACGAGCAGGCCGCCGAGCACCGTCGTCCGATGGACCTTGTGCAAAGTGGCAAGGTCCCAGACGATGAGGGGCAGGATCATGAACACCGTCGCGCTCATCCACGGCGGCAGGAATTGCTGGAAAAAGACCACGCGCGAGATCCCGGCATCGGAAATGGCGATGGTCGCGAGAAGCATCAGCCGCTTGTGGCGCTGCGGGTCCTTGCGCTCATGGATACCGGCCCAGGCGAGGACCGCAAATGCGCCGAGCACCATCCACGGCAGCGCCGAGAAGGTGATGCTGTCGAAGGGGACGTCGTGGAACCCGTATCGGGCGCCGAGATAGCCGACGAACGTGCCGACGCCGAGCATCGCGAAGAACAAAGGATAGATGGACCGGCCGATCTGCTTATGGAGCCGCAGCCGCTTCGACCCGATCAGCACCGTCTGAAGCCCGAACAGCAGCAGCCAGCAGGTGAACAAAGTGCCGTGCACGATGAAGGTCCAGCCGACCCAGCCCGGACGGTCGATGTAGGTGGCTGGCGGAGTCAGCCAGTGCCGGAGGAAGAAGCTTTGGGCGAAACCCCAGGCGACCAGCACGACGAGCGCGGCCATCATCGACAGGAAGAAGATCCGCTCCGCGTGCAGCGGCGTGCGTGCCGGACGTTGCGCAAGTGTCGCCATGAACGTCCCCCTCAGGACGCACCCATAGCGCAATTTCAATGCGGCGTCTTCGGCGTCTCCATGATCTCGGTCAGCACCCCGCCCATGTCCTTGGGGTGGACGAAGAACACCAACGTCCCATGCGCGCCGATGCGCGGCTCACCGAGCACGCGCGCGCCCTTTGCCTCTAACTCCGCCTTTGCGGCATGGATGTCGGGGACCTCGAAACATACGTGGTGCTGGCCTCCCGCGGGGTTCTTCTCGAGGAATTTCACGATTGGGCTGTTCTCGCCCAGCGGCTCGATCAGCTCGATCTGCGAGTTGGTCGCGTCGACGAAGCAGACGCGGACGCCCTGCGCGGGAAGATCGAAGGGCTCTCCATGCGGCTCGGCGCCGAACATGCGGCGGTAGGTTTCGAGGCTCTTCTCGATGGACGGCGTCGCAACGCCGACATGGTTGAGGCGGCCGAGTTTCATTGCTTGTTCTCCATCCGCAGCGTCATTGAGGGTAGCGGAGCGCGGACGCAACTCATGCGTTTAGCCCGCCATGAAGTCCGTGTTGCTCGCGCTGGTCCTTGGATCGCTTGCCGCGCCGGTCGCAGCGCAGTCAAAACAGCCCAGCCTTCCAATAACTCCCGCCGCGCAACAGCTGTTCGAACGCGACTGGGTGCTGATGAACTGGGCGCTCAAATTCTACGATCGCGACGGCGATATATTGCTCGAGCCCGACGAAGCCGCAGCTGCCGCAAGCGAATTTCGCCGCATCGCCGATGCGAACGGAGACGGTCGGGTAACGCCGGAAGAATATAACGCTGCTCGGGCTTTCATCCTCGCCCGTTATTAGAGGCGGTTAGCGCCGGATCAGCTCGGCCGCCTTCAATGCCAGCTCAGTGCGGTTGTCGACCCTGAGCTTGTCGAAGATGGCATGCAAATAGACCTTCACGGTTCCCTCGGTGACGCCGAGCTCGGCGGCGATGTCGCGGTTCCTCAGCCCTTGCCGGACGAGCTCGATGAGCTCGCGCTCGCGCCGGGTTAGCGGGGGAGCGGAAGCCGCCCGGTCTTCGGCATGGCGAGTCCGCTCCGCGATCTCCGGATCGATCCAGCGGCCGCCCTTGACGACCGCATCCATGCACCCCAGCAACAGCGCCGGATCCGACGTCTTGAGAACCATGCCCTCGGGCGCCAGCTCGGCAGCGGCAAGGAGCTGCGACTCGTCCATCCCGGCGGTCAAAAGGATCACTTTCAGCTTCGATCGGGACTTATTCAGCTTCCGCAACACGTCGAGACCGGATGCGTCGGGGAGATGGACGTCGAGCAGCAGCAGATCCGGCTTCAGCTTCGGAATCTGCTTGGTCGCTTCGGCTGCTGTGCGGGCGCGTTCGAAAAGCTCGTAATCGGTATTACGCAGAAGCATTTCGAGCGCTGCGCCAATCATCGGATGGTCATCAACGAGCAGCACTCGGGTCATGCGACGGCTCCAGTAAGAGGCAGGGTGATGTGGATATTGGTCGATCCAGGCGAAGAAACCAATTGCATCGAACCATTCGCGCGCTCAACGCGCTCCTTCAGCGACCAGGGCTCGGGGATAGCCTGCCCTTTTCGCTTGCCGAAACCAGTGCCGTTGTCTGCGACGTTCAGCTGCAGCTGGCCGCCATGAAGATCGAGCGATACTTCGATCCGGTCCGCACGACCGTGCCGCACTGCATTCGCAACCGCCTCGCGCAGCAATTGCTGCAGGTCGAGCTGCAGCCTGATCGGAATCGAACCGGCATGCCCATTGGCTGTAACCCGACAGTCGACTGACCATTGCTGGCTTAGGCGCTCAGCGAGCGCGCGGAGTTCCGCTACCGCCTCCGAAAGGTCGATATCATGGTCGCGCCGGAGCGCCATGACGAACCCGCGCACCTCGCCTTGCTCTTCAAGCAAGAGCCGTTTCAGCTCATCCAGCTCGGCGGATATTGCGGCTCCCGACGTGGCCGCGCGCCTCAGCGCCTCGATCCGGAATGCGGCTCCGGCGAGAAACTGGACGATGCTGTCGTGAACGTCGCGCGCCAGGGTGAGGCGCGTGCGCGCCGCAGCTCCATTGGCAATTGCCGAGAACAAAGCGTGCCTGTCGAGAATTACACCGGCCGACCGCCCGAGCTCGCGTGCGAGATCCACGAAGTCCGTCGAAAGCTCAGGAATGTCCCAGAGGATGAGCCAGCCATGCTGCGTGCTCGTCTGCACTTCGCCGACGAGGCCCGACGTCAGGCCGAGACCGCGCGCTTCGTCCACATCGAGCAGGTTATAAGCGCTGCCGAAATGGAAGCGCCCTTGCGGCGCGCGCGTCAGCGCATGGTCGTTGGGCACGTCGAAGAGAAACGCTTCAGGGGCTGCTTCGCGGACGATCGCTTCTTCAACGCTGAAGCCTCGCTCCACGCCCCCGACGATGCTGATCCCATCGCTGGGCTCCTCCCCCACTGCACCGACGACCAGCGCCCCTGCTGTCGCGCCACTTACCTGCATCGCCATCGAAAGAGCGCGTGCGAGCGGGTTCTCCCGCTCCGCGAGAGCGGTGTCGAATTGCCCGGGAGCGAAGAACAAATTGGTCCGATGCTGGTGAATGCCGAACCAGATGAGCAGTAGCGAGAGAATCATGAGGTTTCCGGCGCGGATGATGAAACGCTCGAGCTCGAACGTCCCCGTGCCTGAAATGAGCAGCCCGGCAATCAGGTAGAGGATTACGAGAGCGGTCGCGGTAAGCGCGGTCTCGCGCCAGCTCCACCGGATGGCAGCAGAAAGCAAAGGCAGGACGAAGAAGAGAAAGAACGGACTCGTCGTGCCATTGCTCGAGAACACAATCGCAGTGAACACTGCCATGTCGGCCGCGTGGGACGGGACCGCAAGTCGCGCATCAAGCCACCAGTTGCGCCATGTCGCACCAGCGATCCCGATCGCGGAAAGCGCGTAAAGAATAAGCAGCGCGTAGGTGCCGGCGATCGAGGTTACCGGTTCGCTCGGGTCGAGCCAGACGGCAATCAGGAATAGCGTCGCGAGGATGACCCGGCCGAGGGCGATCACTCGACCTGCCTGATATTTGAACAAGCTCTGCGGGCCGACGAGTGTCTGCAGAGGAAAAGCCCCCACCTAAAAATCCAATGCTAATCTAGCTTAACCCAAGGCAATGCAAAATCGGGAAAAGCCGAAGTGGGCGTGACTCTGATCAACTTTACCGAGGCGCGACCGGAACTGGATCGCTTCTTTGAGGGCGGCGCCTAGCCCGCCATCCGCTTGGCGCCGAGGCCGAGCACCATTTGGTTGGCGCGCTCGTAGGCGAGCGGCTTTCCAAATAGATAGCCCTGGATCGTGTCGCAGCCGAGATCGCGCATGCGCTCGAAATCCTCGGCCGTTTCGACACCTTCGGCAGTCACGTTCATGCGGAAGCTCTTTGCAAGCTGAACGATCGACTGGATAATCGCGACATTCTCCGGACGTGAGCCGGCTTCGCGGACGAAGCTGCCGTCGATTTTCAGTTTGTGAAACACGGCCTTGTTCAGATAGCCGATCGACGAATAACCGGTTCCGAAATCGTCGAGCGCAATACCGACGCCCAATGCGCGAAGCCGCTTCAGGACATCAAGCGTCGAGCCATTGTCGCCGAGGAACACACCCTCGGTCACTTCGAGTTCGATGCGGTTGCCAGGCACCTTGTGCCGGGCGAGCGACTCGCTGACGATATTCGGAAGGTTCGGCTGAATGATCTGCTTCGGGCTGATATTGAGCGCAACGGTGATCGGCTCCGGCCACGTAGCGGCCGCCCGACAAGCTTCGTCGATAACCCATTCGCCGATTGCAGCCATGACTCCGCTTTCCTCGGCGACAGGAATGAAAACCGACGGCGGAACGAACCCGCGTTGCGGGTGATTCCAGCGAATCAGCGCTTCGAAACCAACCAGCTTCTGCGTCTTCGCGTTGATGAGCGGCTGGTAGACCAGGTGGAACTGCTTGGACGCGATCGCCGAGCGCAGATCGCCTTCGAGACGAACGCGATCCTCCTGCTCCGATTGCAACTCCGACGAAAAGTATCGAGCACAGCCGCGCCCAGCATCCTTGGCCTGATAGAGAGCAAGATCGGCCTTCAAGATCAGGTCGTCGACGGTAGCACCGTCGATCGGGCCGAAAGCGCAGCCGATCGACACTCCGATCCGGATCTCCGTCTGGTCGATCATGTACGGTTCTTTGATCGCGTGGATGATCCGGTCAGCCAGCCCTTCAACCTTCTTTCTGCTCTGAGCATCGTTCACCACGATCGCGAACTCGTCGCCGCCCATGCGGCCGACCGTTCCGTCGGCGGCGACCTCGTCCACCAGCCGCTTCGCCACAGCGCGAAGGACGGCGTCGCCTTTCGGGTGGCCGAACGTATCGTTGACGGGCTTGAAGCCGTCGAGGTCGAGGAACATGATCGCGCAAGGCACATTGCCCGACGTCGCGCCACGAAGCGCTTCGCCGAGCAGCTGGCGCACGCGGCCGCGGTTCGGGAGTCCTGACAAGACATCGACATTGGCAAGATGGGTCAGGCGTTCCTGCGTTTGCCGAATTTCGGTGATGTCGGAGCCAACGCCGCGGAAACCTTCGAAGCGGCCCGCAGGATCGATGATTGGGTCGCCCGCCATCGAGATCCAGCGCGGACCGCGCGGCGTCGAAAGCTCCATCTCGAGATTGGTGAACGGCTGCTGCTCGAGCAGGACCTTGCCGAGCTCGGCATGTCCGCCGAGCAGAGCCGGAAATGAATGGCCGAGCAGTTGACCTCCAGGACGCCCGAGCATCGTGCTCATCCGCAAGCTGATATAGGTCACTCGGTTTTCGGCATCGACGGCCCAAAGCCATCCAACGCCGCGCTGTTCGTATTCCTGTAGCAGCAGGCTCGCGCTTTCGCTCTGGCTGCCGACGTCCGCATTCGTCTTCAGCTGATGGAAGGCCCATCGCGCGACGGTCATCACGCCGGTGATTGAAACGCCCAGGGTAAATATGATCGACAGCATGTGCTGGAAGGGCACGCTGTGCCTGGCGAGCACGAGCGCCCCGCCGACGCCACAGGTAAAGCCGATCATCCAGGCGATCGCGCATTGGGGAATGACGACGAGACCGAGACCCGCGATTCCGAGGCCGGCCATCACCGAGGCGGCAATGACCTGGGTACCGGGATCGAAGCGCGGGAAAAGGTATAGCGGCAGGCTGAGGAATGCGATCGCGCGGACGGCGATCTCTCCGACCAGAATCCAATAGGGTACGCGATGACCGGACCGGCCGACGCAGGTAATCGACTGAGTCCGCGCCAGGTGCATGGCGCCGAGATTTGCTGCGACGACAGTTCCCGCCCACGGAAAAAGCCATTCTGCAGGGACAACCCCCCACAGGTCAGCGAGCATGATCAGCACTGCAAGGATGTTCGCTGCCGCGAAGAAGGGTGCTAGCTGCGCACGCGAAATGAGCTGCACGTCGCGAAGCGGCGAATTTTCGGCGTCATCCTCTCCCGAGGCGAGCCCAGCCGATTCCCCTCCGGGAAGCCGGGCCGAAATCAAACGCTTGTAACGATCTGGTGCGTGATACATCCGCGCGGCCGTCCCACCTCTTGCGCGCTGGGCTTATCCAAAGAGAGTTGAAGCGGAGTTAAGGCGTGTAAATATTCGCCGATCAAATGAAGCCGTTATTGTTAACTTGAGTTATGTTTTTGACGAATTTCGGCTTGCGCTCGCATTGACGGAATTGCGCCTCTATATCCCGCCCCATGGCGACCGATAGCGCGACCCTCGATCGGCGAGCGGCCCCGCAAAGGCCTGTGACCGAATTGCCCAAGATCCAGTCGCCGGCCGAGCCGATCGCTCGGGGAATGGGTCTGGACCGCCCGTTTTTCGACGACAAGAACCGGGCGTTCTGGATCCTGCAGTCAATAGGCTGGAGCGGATACTTCTTTCTTCGGTCATTGTCCGGCTTCGCCAACAGCATGGGCTGGATATTCCTGGCCCACACATTGATGTTAACAATGACCGGCTACTCGCTGACGCTCCTGATGGCGTCGCTGTACCGGCGTATCATCCGGATGAAGCCGGTCTGGACGCTGATACTGTCGCTGACGACGGTCGTCCTGGCGTCGGCGACTTTCTCGATCATCGAGACTTGGAGCTATGCGACCTTCCTGAAGCCGGAATTTCGTCCCGCGGGCGTCCAGTATCTCGGCGCGATCATCCTCGAATTCGCTATTTTGGCCGCATGGACGGCGCTTTATTATGGGATCAACTACTTCCTCTTGCTCGAGGAGGAAATCCGGCAGCGCGAGAAGCTCGAAGGGCAGGCATCAACCGCGCAGCTGGCGATGCTTCGCTATCAGCTCAATCCGCACTTCCTGTTCAACACGTTGAACTCGATCTCGACGCTCGTCCTCTTGAAGCAAACCGAACGCGCGAACGCGATGCTTGCGCGGCTCTCCTCGTTCCTGCGTTACACGCTGGTTAATGAGCCTGCCGGCAAGGTCACGCTGGCGCAGGAAGTCGAGACTCTGAAGCTTTACCTGGAGATCGAAAAGATGCGGTTCGAGGATCGCCTGAGACCGCACTTTCGGATCGAACCGGAGACGATTGGAGCGCGTCTTCCATCACTCCTGCTGCAACCGCTGATCGAGAATGCGATCAAATATGCGGTGACTCCCGCCGAAAACGGAGCGGACATGTGGATCACGGCCGCGCGAGAAGGGCAGGCAGTTCGCATCGAGGTTGCTGACAATGGCAATGGCGATGGGATCGATATCGCTGCCAGCCCGTCGACCGGGGTCGGACTGGCGAACATTCGCGACCGGTTGTCGCAGGCCTATGGCGCTGCACACCGTTTCGAGACCAGAAAGAACGAGCGCGGGGGCTTTAGCGTTATCATCGAAATTCCTTACGAGACCGGAGACAAGGCCTGATGACCATCCGGACCATTTTGGTCGACGACGAACCCCTTGCAACGCAGGGCTTGCAATTGAGATTGCAGGCTTTTGACGATGTTGAGGTGGTCGCCACGGCAGCCAACGGTCGCGAAGCGATCCGCCAGATCAAGACCAACAAGCCTGACCTTGTCTTCCTCGACATCCAGATGCCGGGCTTCGACGGTTTCTCCGTCATTCAGGGCCTGATGGATGTCGAGCCGCCGTTGTTCGTCTTCGTCACGGCTTATGGCGAGCATGCGCTGAGGGCATTCGACGCCCAGGCGGTCGATTATTTGATGAAGCCGGTCGACGAGGATCGCCTTGCCGCGACGATGGACCGTGTCCGCCAGCGCCTCAGCGAAAAACGTAGTGCCGAGGAAAGCGAACGGTTGAAGGAAGCGCTCGCCGAGCACGCTCCCGAAGCCGCGGAGGAATTGGCGGACTCAGCGCCAGATGCTCCGGCGCCCGGCCGCTATGAGAAGATGATCAACATCAAGGACCAGGGGCAGATTTTCCGGGTCGACGTCGACACCATCGAGCGCATCGACGCGGCTGGCGACTATATGTGCATCCAGACCGGCGACAACACGCTCATTCTTCGAGAGACGATGAAGGATCTCGAAAAACGATTGGACCCGCGCCGCTTCCAGCGGGTCCACCGCTCCACGATCGTCAATCTTGATCTCGTCCGGCAGGTCAAGCCGCACACGAATGGCGAATGCTTTCTTGTGTTGGATTCGGGAGCGCAGGTGAAGGTCTCGCGTTCCTACCGCGATGTCGTCGCGAGGTTCGTCCACTAATTCGAAGTTTCAGCAGGCTGCCGATCTCGGCGGAAAGCGCATCCTGATCGTCGAGGATTCGCCTGTCGTCGGACCCTTCACCGCCGACCTGCTTGAAGAGCTGGGCTGCATTGTCGTCGGGCCAGCACCAAACATGGCGGCCGCTCGGCAACTGATTGAATC